>BNJU01003683.1_pt1 | contig 107699 bp, 218 predicted proteins | sample 8539281 | NCBI WGS metagenome assembly BNJU01 (sample SAMD00202456, study PRJDB9452) | human saliva metagenome | isolation source: human saliva | place: Japan
TAAAAAGGCGGCGCACGGAAAATTCTTCACGATCTTCCAAGCGATAACGATAAATTCGCCTCGAAAGCGTCCGCACAAGGATCTCTTGCGGGCTTTGGGGTTTCCTTCGCCATGAAGGACACCTCAAAGAAAGCAGCGGCGGAGGCGCTGCAAGCCATCGCCTTATCCCCAAAACTGACGCACCCCTGCCGCACAGCACACATCTTCTCCCATATCACATGGCAATGGTCGGTTGGCGCGCGTCGAACTGCCGGTTTTGAGCGAAGGCGGAGCGTCTTTTGTTCCGACATCCGCACCTGCTTCCAAGCGAAAGCACCACCCCAAATGCACAGCCTAAGCGCGTTTGCTGTTTCACGAAGCGTCTCCCCACGACATTCAGAAAAACGCTCCTTCATGACAGCGCAGGAGATCGCCGACACATATGTGCTTCCGCCGCCTACCGCAGCTATTTCCCTCGTATATCCGTTCATCAACTGAGCCCTAGCCATTGCTCGAAATCCCAGCAACAGTCGCCCGTGAAAATCATGTCGACGCGGCTCCACAAGCTCTTCTTTGCGCTCCTAGCCACGATTGAGATAACGTCCGCCGTCCTCAATTGATGCGTGCCGAAGTCAAACAGGCGGTCAGTAAACCTGCAGACAGGAGAATGTAAAGCACTCTCGCGCTCTTTTTCTCCTGCATCTCAACTCACGATTCCACAAGTTTCAAGGCGCTTCATAGTCGCCGTGCGTATCAATATAGCAGGTACGAATCTTGATGCCCGGCAGAGGAAGATGCGGTTCAAGCCGGGTATGTCATTCTTGGAAGTATAAGCGGTATGTTCGCGCTCAAACAGCTCTGACCCTGTCCATTCATAGCGTTCCCCGACGCCCCGCGTAGCGACGGGGACCTCCACGCGCTCATTGACGCGCCGCGAAAGGTGGCTGCCATCCGACATCTGGATACTGCGCGCGCGTTCCATCTAGCCCTCATAACTTAGAGCTTCTTCATATCGTCAGGATGCACGAGAAGATACGCTGGTCGTACCCAATGCATAAAGCATTGGCGTCCTCGCCCAGCAGTAACTCGCCCCGTCTTCGTTTCGAAAATAACTGTGATTGGACATAAAGAGTTGCATCCGGGACGATATTGACGAACCCTCTCGACCAACGTCATTACGCGCCCTGAAACCGACGAGACGACGCGAATATCCTCCGCCTGGATAAAGCTCCAGCTGCCAGCGGACTGCTGTTCCGTGATGTTGATCAGGCCTTCGCGTCGTCCCTGCAGCTCCCAAACGCGGGCCGATGCCCGCAGCTCTATAACAACTGCTTTAGCTGCTCGTCATGCCACTCTCATCTCAACACGAGGATAATCTGCCACGGAAATGACGCTCACGCCGTCGGTACGCATGCCCTGGGCGACCAGCGACGAGTCGGCAGCGCGTCGCCTCAACGTCGTTGTTGCCGTCACCGATGAAAACGACGCGATGCCCTCGGCGCGATACTTTTCGACGGCCTCTCCTTCTTGAGGATATCTGTGAGCTTTACCATTCGCACTGATTATTCTCGATCTGTCCTCAGAGCAATAGAACCTCACAGCCCAGCTGCATCGATCGAGCTTGCTGGCGACCCAGCACTTTGAAAGATTTCCCGTGGCGTGGCGCAGATTCTCACCGATGTCTGACGACGATAGTGCTGCGACCTCCTCAGTGGGAGAGCTGATATCCGCCAAAAGCACGTTGATTTCATCAGTCGGCGTTTTCCCAAAGATAAAGACGCGGCGAGATGAGACGATTCGACTGCGAGGGCATCTGCATGACCGTCTGTGCTTCGCGAGCTCTTTCGATCTCTTCTTCTTCGCAGAGAAATGCTTGGCGATGATGGGAAGCGTTTCTTCGCTTGTAGACCGTCCGTCGGGTGAGGTCAAGATAATTTCGTCATGATTCTGAAACTCAATCGTATGCACGATGTCGTCATAAATGAACTGGTCGTCGCCGGATTTGCCGTGATCGTCGGCATGGTGGGGACCTTGACGGAAGAAATTCTCAGTGTCTTCAGCGATCGCTTTCCAGCAGCACGTCGACAGGTTGATATGCTTGCCACGAGCTTTCACGAGGCGGAGTGCAGCGAGGCGTGTTGTAAACCGTCCCATAGTCGGCGCGCGTATGCAATCTTATGTGCGCTGAAGTTCCATTTCGCAAGGTAATCTTCTATTTCTTCCCGCGCAAAGCCCTCGACCGCCGTCGTGCGGCATATATAATGATTTCAAAGAACATATTTTTCTGCCGGTATCAGATTCCAACGTCAATCCCAGCTCTGCGTAATCCGAGCCAGCTTTGCAGTCGGCGCAAACGGAAACAAGAAAGGATACGTCTTTCATCGACAAACACTCTGCCCCTCTCATCTTGCTCGTGTTAATCCATTGCGCGTGGAAAAAGCAAGAACAGCAGATTCGCTGTATCACGTACGAAAACGTGACTGGCGGCAGATCGCTTAAGAGCACCTACAGAAAAATGCGCTGCCGGGCTGCATCGCGCCATACGCAGGGGATATCTCTATCGGTCGAACCGAAGTTCTTTCTTCTGTCAACTCTCCCTGCTTCACGCTTCCGCGCAGCAGTTGCTTCGGGCTCATGCTGCGCATGACCTGACTGTACGATAGTGCCGCCGAGAATTGCTGCCACCGCAGGTTTTCGGGGGCGGATGGCTCTTTATGTCCGCGTCAAAAGCAGGCCGGACGCGCGCGGAATTCTTCCATGGTCATGTCTTCTAGCCACTGTGCCCTGCTCGATGCAAAAGATGCGGCGGCGCGTCCTGCGACGGCGTGCGCTTTTTCTGAACAGCATGCCTTTCTTCACGGTAGTCGGCAAAGTCGGTGGCGTTGGAGAAATCTTCCGTGACGGCGCGTTTCATGACGTCGCCTTTGACCGTCATGCCGCGCAGGAGCGCGGTGTAGACGGCGAGGCTGAATTTCACCGTGTCAATGGCGTCGAACACGCCTCTCCTTGTCTTCCTGCAGATCCTTGTTGTAGGCGAGCGGCGACGCCTTGACGATCGTGAGCATCGCCATGAGGTGGCCGATGACGCGTCCCGTCTTGCCGCGCACGAGTTCCGGAGACGTCGGGATTCTTCTTCTGCGGCATCATGGAAGAGCCGGTGCAGTGCGCGTCGTCCAGCTCGATGAAGGAGAATTCGCGCGAGCACCAGAGGATGATTTCCTCGGAGAGCCGCGAGAGATGCACCATGAGGATGGAGGCGGCGGAGGAATTCCATGATGTAGTCGCGGTCGCTGACGGCATCGAGGCTGTTCGTGTGAGACGGCGTCGATGGAGCTCCTCCGCCACAGATTCGCGGTCGATGGGGAACGTCGTGCCCGCAAGCGCACCCGCGCCGAGCGGCATGATGTCCGCGTGCGCTAAACGCCCGAGCGTGAGAAGTCGCGTGCGAGCATGGAGAAATAGGGCGAGCAGTGTGAGTGCGAAGAGGATCGGCTGCGCACGCTGCAAGTGCGTGTAGCCCGGCATGATCACGTCGGGATAGCGCTCCGCCGTCTCGACGAGCGCACGCTGCAGGTCGGCGATGCAGCCGAGCACGGCGAGCGTCTGCCCGCGCACATAGAGGTGCGTGTCGAGTGCGACTTGGTCATTGCGGCTGCGCGCCGTGTGCAGACTGCCGCCCGCTCTCGCCGATCGCGTCGGTCAGGCGCTTCTCGATGTTCATGTGGATGTCTTCGAGCGCGACGGAAAAGTCGAAATCGCCGTGCTCGATTTTTGCAGAATATCACGCAGCCCGGAGATGATGGCATCTTTATCCGTTTCCGCGAGGATGCGCACTCGGCGAGCATCTTCCGCGTGCGCGATGCTGCCCGCGATATCCTCGCGGTACATGCGCTTGTCGAAGGAAATCGATGCACGGAAATCGTTGATCATCTCGTCCGTGCTCTTGGAGAAACGACCGCCCCAAAGCTGTTCGCTCATTTCTTCCCCGCCTTTTCCTGCATGAGGCGCGCACCTTCAATGGCAGGCCGAAAGAGGTTGATGAAGCCCGTCGCGTCGGACTGGTCGTGAACCTCGTCGCGCTCAAAGGTCACGAAACTCCTGACTGTGAGAGCGAGATACGGCGACTTCGAGCCGGCGCTGATGATATCTGCCCTTGTAGAGCTTGAGCGCACCGTGCCCGTGACGCTCTCCTGCGTGCTGATCGACGAACGCCTGCAGCGCTTCCCTGAGCTGGCAGAACCACATGCCGTCGTAGACGAGCTCGCCGAAGCGGATGGCGACGCCTTCGCTTGTAGTGGTACGTCGCGCGGTCGAGGCACAGGGTACTCCAAGCTCGCGGTGCGCGTAATAGAGGATCGCGCCCGCCCGGATTCTCGCAGACGCCGCGCGACTTCATGCCGACGAGGCGATTCTCGCATATATCCGTGATGCCGACGCCGTTTCTCGCGCCGATCTCGTTGAGCTTTCGTCAAGTTCGACCGCGCCGAGCTTCTCGCCGTTGACGGCGACGGAACGCGCTTCCGAAGTCGACCGTGACGTACTCGGGCTTGTCGGGCGCGTCCTCAGGCGCTTTCGAGATGAGACATCTCGTTCTTCGGCTCGTTCCACGGATCTTCGAGGTCGGAACCTTCGTGCGACAGGTGCCAGATGTTGCGATCCATGCTGTACGTCTTGTTTTTCCTCGGCGACGGGATGCCGTGCTTCTTCGCGTATTCGATTTCCTCCGTACGCGCGCCAGTTCCCATTCGCGCCACGGGGCGATGATCGTGAGGTTCGGCGCGAGCGCCTGATCGTCAGCTCGAAGCGCACCTGATCGTTGCCCTTGCCCGTCGCGCCGTGCGCGATGGCGTCCCGCCCTTCTTCCTTCGGCAGTAATCAACGAGACGCTGGCGATCAGGGGACGCGCGAACGATGCTGCCCAAGAGGTACTGCCTTCGCAGACCGCCTGCCGCCTTGGGCGTCGGCCAGACGTAGCTTCGAGAAATTCTGCGTGAGGTCTTCGACGTATGCCTTCGACGCGCGCGGACTTCAGCGCCTTGTCATGCGCAGGGCGACCTCGTCGCCCTGCCCGATGTCGACGCACGCCGCGATGACCTCGCAGCCGTCATAGTTCTCCTGAGCCACGGAATGATGACGGAGTGTCAAGACCGCCCGAATATGCGAGTACAACTTTCTTCACTCTTTGCTTTGCCGCGAAAAAACAGCTCCTTAAAAACATTTTATATCAAGGGAAGCACTGATAAATTCAGCGTCTCGCCAAGAATACGCGCTTACAAAATTTTCCCTGCTGGGATTGCAGATAAGATAAAGTCAGTCCGCCATCAGAAAGCGCCAGGATCGCGTCTTCTGCGGCTGCAGGCGGTTCTCCGCCTCGTCGAAGATGACGTCGGAGAATGCTTCCATAACGTCGTCCGTGATCTCCCTCACCGCGATGAGGCGGGCAGGCAATGCGCATGACGATGGGCGCGTTTGTCGGCGGCGGCGAGCAGGTCGCCGTTGATCTGGCACGTGCGAAAAATTTTCTTGCGCTCCTCGTGCTCCGCCCTCCTGCCCCCATGCTCGCCCATGTCTGTCACGAGGGATGTCAGCGTCCTTCGCCGCTGCAAACGGGTCAGTCACGAGCGTGATGCTCGCGCCTGTCTCCTTCGCATCTTCCTGCGCCCTCTGCGTCACCTCCTTGCATCGGGCGCGTAGTCTGCAGGCGTCGCGGCGACGAAGTTCATGCCCGTCTTTGCCGCCGCATACATCAGAGAAATGCGTCATGTTGTTGCCGTCGCCGACATGCTGCCATCTTCAGCCCTTTGAGATTTCTTGCCCCTTGTGCTCGCGGAATCGTCAGAGGTCGGTCAGCGCACGCACGGATGGAGGAGATCGGTCAAGGCGTTGATGACGAATGTCGGCATGCTGGCGAACTCCTCCACCTTCTCATGCTCGAAAGGTGCGGATCATCACGCCGTCGAGATAGGCGCGAGAGGACGCGGGCCGTATCCTGATCGGCTCGCCGCGCCCGATCTGCAGAGTCGCGGTTCGAGAGGAAGAGTGCCTGCCCGCCGAGCTGAAACATGCCCGTCTCAAAAGCGAGACGCGCGTCCGCGTCGAGGAGTTTTTCTCGAAAGATCATGCCGAGCGTCTTGCCCGCGAGAACGCGGTGCTCTATGCCCGCCTTCTGCATCGCCTTGAGTTCTTCGGCAGGCGAATCGCCTCGACCTCCTCAGAGGACAAATCATGGATGGAAAAGTAAATCCCTCGTCCTTTAACATGTTTTCCTCCCTTCAATCCTTGGCGTACTTCGCCAGAATCGGCTCCAAGATCGCACAGAGCTCGTCGATGTGCGCTTCTATGACGATCAACGGCGGCACGAAGCGCAGGACATTTCGCCGTGCAGTTGATGATCGCGCCGTGCTCAAGCATTCGTTGACAATGCCGCGTCCCTCTGGAAAGCTCCATGCTGAGCAGAAGCTCCATGCCGCGCACTTCCTTGATGAGCGCCGATGCTTCTTTCTGAAAGCCTTCGAGCTTTTCACGGAAATACGCGCCGACCTTGTCGACATGACCCAAGATGCCCTCTTTCTGCACCGTGTCGAGCACTACGTTTCGCCGCCGCGCACGCGAGGATTGCCGCCGAAGGTCGTGCCGTGATCGCCCGCATGGAACGCAGCCGCCGCCTCGTCCGTCACGATGAACGCGCCGATGGGCACGCCGCCCGCCAGCCCTTTGGCGAGCGTCACGATATCGGGCTGCACGCCGAAATGCTCGTAAGCGAACATCTTGCCCGTGCGCCCCATGCCGCATTGAATCTCATCGAAGATCAAAGAGTGCGCCGTGCTCGTCGCAAAGCTCGCGCACGCGCTTCAAATATTCTGCCGTCGGCACTGGACGCCGCCCTCGCTGAGATCGTTTCGAGCAGGACGGCGCACGTCTTCGCGCTCATCATCTTTTCCAGCTCTTCGATATTGCCGTAATGCACTAGTCGAATCCTCGGGCAGCGCCAAAGCCTTTCGTGATACTTCAGCTGCCCTGTCGCCGTCAATGTCGCGAGCGTGCGTCCGTGAGAAAAGCCGTGCCACGCCGTGATGATCTGCGACTTTTCAGGATCTTTCGCGTGCGCACGCTTATGCGCGACCTGATTGCGCCCTCGTTCGCTTCCGCGCCCGAGTTGGCGAAAAACGCCTTGCCGAGTCCCCGAAAGGCGCACGAGCCTCTCCGCTGCATCCGCCTGCGCCTGCGTGTAGTAGAGATTCGAGCAGTGGATCGCGCGCCCCGCCTGTTCGGCGATCGTCTCGACGAGCGGCGCATAGGCGTGGCCGAGCACGTTGACCGCGATGCCCGCGAGGAAGTCGATGTACTTCCCTGCCGTTGTTGTCGAAAAACGTAGACGCCCTCGCCGTGGTCGACGCACGATCTTGTAGCGGTTGATACGGCAGATAGCCCGCCGCGTCCTCTCGCGTAGATTGCTTCATCTGTTTCTCTCATAATTTTCCCCCGCTTTTTCCATGCGCCGTCACTTCACGACCTGCGTACCGATGCCCGCCGGGGTGAGAGATTTCCAGATGATGGAGTGGCTGAGCCCGCTGTCGATGATGCGTCTTGCCGCACTGCATCGAGCGCCCTCAGGCACGCTTCCACCTTCGGGATCGCGCTGCCCGTCAAGGTGCCGTCCTCGATATAGCGGCGCGCCTCGGCTGCCGTGAGCGTCGAGATGAAGGATGATTTGTCCTCATGGTCCCTTAGACGCCCTCGACGTCCGTCAGGGAGCAGGAGCTTCTCCGCCCCGAGCGCACCTGCGATCTCCGCCGCCACGTAGTCGGCGTTGATGTTGTAGCTTTCGCCGTCCGCACCGACGCCGATCGGTGCGATGACGGGGATGTAGTCGCGCGATGAGGTCTCGCAGGAGGCGCGTGTCGATCTCTTTCGACCTCGACCGACATAGCCGATGTCCACCTTCCGGCTCTCTTCCCCTCGTAGACCGTCGCGAGCTTCTTTTTGCGCGCGGATGAGGTTCGCATCCTTGCCCGACAGCCGACGGCACTGACGCCGCGGCGAGTTGAGGAGCGTCACGATGTCGGAATTGATCTTGCCGTCGAGCACCATCTCGGCGATCTCGACCGTTCTTCATCCGTCACGCGCAGGGCCGCTGATGAACTCCGTCTCCTGCCGACCTTGCCGAGAAATCCCGTGATCTCAGGGCCGCCGCTGCACGATGACGGGCTGTATGCCGACGTACTTCATCAGCGCCACGTCCTGCATGACCTTTTCCTTGAGCTCTTCAGTTGATCATGGCGTTGCCGCCGTACTTGATGACGACGGTCTTGCCATAAAATTCCTGTACGTAAGGCAGCGCCTCGACGAGGATCGCCGCCTTGTCGTTTGCCGCAAACATCGCTTCACCGCCCTCGTGCATGGTACTCGCCGTTGATCTTCACATACTCGCAGGAAAAAGTCGCACGTCCAGACCGTCGCTTCGGCTGCCCAAGCCCATCTCGACGTCGATGACGATGTCGTGCTGCCCCTATGACCTGCGCAAGGCGTCTGCATCGCAGAGAAGCGCCCGTGCCGTTCGCATAGACGGAGATGCCGCCGAACTTCACGACGGTCTTTTTCCGGCGTCATGGGCACGCCCGCAGTAGCCGACGGCGCAGATGACGCGCCTAGTTCGGATCTTCGCCGAAGAACGCCGTCTTGACGAGCGGCGACTTCCGCGACGCTCATCGCGACCTGCTTCGCCGCATCGAAGGACTCCGCGCCCGTCGCATGCACGGTCAGGAACTTCGTCGCGCCTCGCCGTCCGCCGCAATGCGCTCGGAAAGCCCCGTGCAGATCTCCTTGAGCGTCCGTGATAGAAAATTTCGTAGTCGGCGTTCTTCTCCGTGATCTTCGCGTTGCCCGCCGCACCGTTCGCAAGCACCGTCACCATATCGTTTCGTGACTCAGTGTCGCCGTCGACCGAGATCACGTTGAACGTGACCTCGGTGATCTCGGAAAGCGCCTGATGCAGGAGCTTGCTGTCGATCGCCGCATCCGTCGTGATGAAAGAGAGCATCGTCGCCATGTTCGGCTGGATCATGCCCGATCCCTTGGCAATCGCGCCGAGCACCTTCCCTGCCGCCGATCTCGACCTCCGTCGAGACACGCCTTGGATATGTGTCCGTCGTGATGATGGCGTTGCCCGCATCGACGCTGCCTTCCGTGAAGGCTTGCCACAGCGTCCTGACGCCCTGCTCCAGCTTGTCCATCGGCAGATTCACGCCGATGACGCCCGTCGAGGCGACGAGGACGTCATCCGCCGCACAGCCGAGCGCCTTCGCTGCAATCTCCGCCGTACGCTTTGCATCCTTCTGCCCTGCTCGCCCGTGCAGGGCGTTCGCGACAGCCCGCATTGGCCACGATGGCGCGCCTTGCCGTCCTCGACCGCCGCTTGGGAAACGTAGACGGCCGCCGCCACGGCATTCTGCGTGAAGACGCCCGCGACGGCAGCCTCCTCTTCCGAGTAAATCACGGCGACGTCGAGGTTGCCGCTCTTCTATATGCCGGCCTTGACGCCCGCCGCCTTGAATCGCTTGGGAAATGTCACGCCTTTTTGCTGCTGTATCAGAAAACATCTGTATACCCTCCCGATTACGGATAAACTGCGATATGAGTCAAGCCCGAGCTCTCATCGAAGCCGCAGGCGATGTTGAAATTCTGCACGGCCTGTCCCGCCGCCCCTTGACGAGGTTGTCGATGGCGGAGAGGACGACGACGCGACGCGTCCTCTCGTCGATGTGCCAGCCGATGTCGCAGAAGTTCGAGCCGCGCACCGCCTTCGTCGCCGGATAGCCGCCGCGTCCCGAGAAGCCGCACGAAGTATTCCTCGCCGTACATCGTTTCGTAGCGCTGCATCGACCATCTCCGGCTCAGATGCCTCTTTCAGCCGTGCGTAGCATGTCGCGAGGATGCCGCGCGCCATGGGCACGAGGTGCGGCGTGAAGGACAGGATACACGGCTCACCCGAAAGCTCCGTCATCGCCTGCTCGATCTCAGGCGTATGGCGGTGTGTTGCGACGCCGTACGCCTTGAAGCTGTCGTAAAGCTCGGGCAGAAGATTCGCCTGCTTCGCCGAGCGCCCCGCGCCCGATACGCGGACTCGCGTCGACGACGATGCTCGTCATGTCGACGAGGTCGACTCTGGCGAGCGGCGCGAGCGCGAGGATGCTCGCCGTCGTGTAGCAGCCCGCGTTGCCAATGATCTTCGCACCGCGGATCGCCTCGCGATTGAGTTCCGCCAAACCGTAGACGCGTTCGGCGTCCTTGTGCGTATGTTTGACCCTGTACCACGCTTCGCAGACCGATGTGTCAGCGAAGCGATAGTCCGCGCCGAGGTCGATGATGCGCGTCTCTCTCGCCTTCGAGCGCCTTGCCTGCCGCCATCGCATGACCGTGCGGCAGGCCGATGAAAACGAGTCGCTGTCCCCTGCCGATGCGCACGATGTCCTTCATGCTCTCAAGCTCTTTCATCATAAATGCCGCGAAGATGCGGATAGATGCTCGAAATCTTCTCCCCCGTATGGCTCTCCGACGTGATATGCACGACATCCGCCTGCGGGTGTTCGTAAAGAAGCCGCAGAAGCTCCGCCCCGCGTAGCCCTGTAGCTCCGATAATGCTCACTCTCATGCTCGACCGCCCTTCCCGAATTCCCTGCTCGAACGATGTTTATAATTATACATTTTATTGCATAATTATGCAATAGGGTTTGGGAATTTACTATGAAAACCAAGAAGTCAAGCCCGAAAAGGCGCAGACTGATAGCGAACTTTCATTAAAACGGCGACAATGTCTAAAAGTGGACGTTTGTACAATGGTTTATCTTCACAAATTGTGTGATTCTTTGTGCGAAACGTTTTCAGGCGAGTGCTGATTTATAATAGGGCGAAACCTGCTTTAAGGAGTCATCTTATGTTGCAACCCAAACATTAAAGCATTTGCTGATTACAGCTGCTTTTGGTTTTAAAGAGGAGAAAAAGATTTTTGACGTCGGACCATACATCCAGGAGATTGGTATGGCAAACTGCGCGACATATCGGTATTTCAACGTGCTATCGCTGGACATACCGTTGCGTGGGCCGATGGACAGACATCGCCCGCATGAGCTTTATGACGATTCCGTGCCGCCAGCGAGTGCGTTCAGCCGAGGACGCTTTCTGCCATCATGAAGAAAAATCAAGCGGCTCTTGCGCTTTTCCCTCTTTCTCCTCACCGTTTTCTGTCTCGCCTTCCTCGTCACGGGCAGTGCGGCGATCTTTCGTCCCGCGTTCTTCGACTCCATGCCGAAGATGCAGGGAAGCTCGCCGCCTCATCTTTCTGCGTGATGCGGTCGCTCGAGCGCGTGCGCCAGCGCGAGACTTATGTGACGATCGAGATGCCCGACTCGCTCCTCGACGCTCGTCGTCGCCGTCGAGGACAGCCGCTTCTACTCGCACCACGGCTTCGATCGAAGCGATCGCACGCGACGCTCGTCAATCTGCAATATGGGACGCATCGAGGAAGGCGCGAGCACGATCACGCAGCAGCTCGCCAAAAACCTCTTCCCTGTCCGACGAGCAGTCCCTCGACCGCAAGCTGGAAGAAGCGCTGCTTTCGCTCGATCTTGAGATGCACTACTCCAGGATGAGATCTGGAGCTGTATCTCAACACGATCTACTTCGGCTCAGGCTTCTACGGCATACACGAGGCTTCTGTCGGCTACTTGCAGAGAGCCGCACGAACTCGACCTGCCCGAGACGTCAATGCTCGCAGGAATCCCAAGCGCCTTCCGTCTATTCGCCCCTACGTCTGACTTCATGCTTGCAAAGAAGCGGCAGATCGTCGTGCTCGACGCCATGGTACGGACGGGCTGCATCTCGGAATCCGTCGCAGAATCCGCCAAAGATCGAGCCTGCTCTACTTCGCCATTGACCGACAGGAGCTTCTCACGCTTCCTCGTCTTGACGAAAAGAGCATCATGCAGCGCACTGGAGAGCCATGCGCCGCCAGCATCATCAATCCCATGCGGTTGTCCGAAAGGAAGTAGCCGCTGACGCTCATGACGCCCGTCACGAGCGCCATGGTCTTGAGCTTCGGCTGCCACGTCATGCCGTGCCGTCGTTGAATGGGACGACGTATTTCTGATACAATTTGGTGGCGGCAAACCACCGATGGAGACGCTCCGAACTCTTGGCAAAGCAGAACGCCGCCAGAAGATAGAACGGCACTCGTCGGCAACAGCGGCAAAACGATGCCCGCCGTGCCCAAGGCGAGGGCGGTCATGCCGACGCCGAGCCAAAAGATAGCGCATCAAGCGATTCGCTGAAATCATCCGATCTTCCTTTCTGTCCGTATTGTCCGTGCAGGTTTTTCAGCTGCACTCCATCGCATAAAGAGCGCTGCCGCGAGTCTGATCGACTTGTGCGCAGCCCCCTTCTTTATTTCTTTTGCCTGTTCGTTGGCGGAGCGCTCGAAGTTCTTGTAGAACTGCTCCGACAGAGCCTTGTATTGCCGTATTCGCCTTCTGGCTTCTGTTCGCCACGATCTGATAGGTGGAGAAGCTCGTTTCGTGCCTGCAGCGGTAGACATCGAAGAAAAAGACGATGCGGTTGTTGTTCGCGACTCGTCAAGACGACATAAGCATCGGCATCGGCGGCCACGTTTTCCTTGTAGACCTTTTGCGGCTGGCGGCGGTCGAGCGACTTGATGTCGATGCCTGCATTCTTCTGAATGTCGGCGGCAACCATATCATAGGAAAGCACATAGCTGCGCGCCACATTGCTTGCCTCATGACAGTGAAGCGAGCAATTCTTCCTTCGTCGGAGCGTCCCTTCGTCGGCGTGTAGAGCGGCGCTGCAGAGAGCAGACGTCGACGCTGACGATGTCGGCGCCCTCCGGAATCGTGACCTTGTCAGGAGTTGGCGAAAGCGACCCGCATGCCGAACACGGTCAGGCAGACGAAAAGCATGACTTGGACAATCTTCTTCATTGAATCTTCCTCCTTGACTCTTTCTCAATCAGCATGAGGTCACTGCAAAAGGCCGTGACTGCTTTCAGCGCCTTTCTCAACGGTTCCAGATGCCCAGGCTCCAGCTCGGAAAGCGGCATGCGCAAGTGCCCCGTCTTGTAGCCCATGAGGCGCATCGCCGTCTTGACGGGAATCGGATTGACTCGGAGAAGAGCGCCTGATCGATCCATGTAGTCAATCTGAATCTTCGCCGCTTCCTCGACCTTTCCTCGAAGTACAGACGGCACATATCGTGCGTCGCCTTCGGCGCGACGTTGAAAGGACGGAGATGACGCCCCTTGCCGCCGACGGAGAGGATCGGCACGATCTCATCGTCGTTGCCGAATAGACGTTGAGCGAAATCGCCGCAAGCCTGCGGATGCGCGCCACTGCCGCGAGTTGCCGCTCGCTTCCTTCGTCGCGTTGATGCGCGGATGCTCGGCGAGACAGGCATACGTCGCGGGCAGAATGTTGACGCCCGTGCGCGACGGCAGTTGTCAGACGATGCTCGGGATATTGACATTGTCGGCAATCTTCGAGAACATGCTTGACAAGGCCGCCCTGCGCACACTTGTTATAGTACGGCGTCACGAGCAGCAGCCCGTTCGCCCCGCCTTCTCCGCATACTGCGAGAGAGCTGGATCGCGTAGTTCGTATCGTTCGATCCTGTGCCCGCGATGACGGGGATGCGTCCGTCGACCGTCTCAACGACAGAACTTGATGGCTTCCCTTGTGTCGGCATCGCTCATGCGGCTGCCGCCTCGCCCGTCGTTCCTGTGACGACGATGGCGTCCGTGCCGCCCGCGATCTGATTCTTCGATGATGCGGCCGAACTCCCTCGAAGTTCACGCCATCTTCCGTAAAGGGAGTGATGATGGCGACGCCCGCACCAGTAAAGATTGGTTCTTTCATTCCGAAGTCCCCTTGATATTATCTCGTTATGGAGAAACGCCGACGTATGCAGCGTTTTCTCCATTATGTACATGACAGGGAAAGATAAAGTCAACCAGCACTGCCCAGAGCGTGCAGAAGCCCGCCGAAAAGGCCTGCATTTTTCCTTCAGTTTTCTTCATTGCCGAAAGACGCGAGGACATTTTCCTTGCATGCAGGCGTCGACGACATCCGCCAGCGCGCGAATGTCCGCTCGCCGCGTCGCAAGAATCTCATCGCGCGACTTCGACGGTCGGCTTCCGTCACATGGCGCAGGAAAGCCGTCCTGCGCGGCAGAGTCCCTTGAGCTGCGGCGTGAGCGGCGCGTCGACCGTGCTGATCGTGCCGATGATGAACTTCACCATCTCGCGGTGCGGACACGTCGAAGCCGCGCAGATAGTCCGCCGTCTTGTCGAAGACGTCGAGCGTTTCCTCGAGGTTCGGATCGCGGTACGAGCCGAAGAACAGGAAAGCCGACGCGATTGAACTGCGTAACGCGCCGTAGGCGCCGCCCTGCACGCGGATTTTCGTCCAGAAGTAGTCGTAGCGCAGATCGTCTCCAGAACGCTCATGCTGCCCGTGTAGGAAAAGCCGAGGCGCAGGGAAGTTCGCCGCCTGCCCACATACTCGCACGCGGCTCGACGACAGAATCCCTCGTTCTTCGCACGCACATCAAGTGATAGACCTGCGGCTCTGCCTTCGCCTGCGGCAGACGGCGGCAGAACTCGCGGCCTCCTCGGCGAACGAGGCGTATTCTGCCTCAGAGAGCGTCACGCCGATGGTCAGACCGCCCTTGCAGAAGACGAGCGGCAGAAGGCTGCGAGCATCTGGGAAAGCCCTCGAAGCGCTCCTCGAAGTGATCGGTGAGGTCGGCGATGAAGCCGTAGCAGGACAGCATCGCCTGCTCGTTGTACAGCAGCTCGCCGGCGACAGATAAGAGGCGATGCGCGCCGCCATGCTGCGCTGCGAGGCGCTCGCGACGCGCGCCTCCGATGACGCGCGCGGCACTGCCCGCAAAGTCTCAAGGCGCTTCTGTCCGTGAACTTGCTCTCGGTCAGAACTTCCGCAAGAACGAGAAAAGTTCGGGCAATTTGCGTACGAAGGCGCGTGCACGCACGCGGAACATCGGCATGCAGGAATCTGGCTCGCCGTTTCGGACGGCATGGCGGAATTTTCGTAGGATGATGCCGCCCGTATGGAGGTTCGAGAGTTCCGACAGCTCCGGCGTACGGTATGGCTCTCGGTATCAACCGCATCCCAGAAGCTCGGTCAGCAGAGAGATACTGGATGTGCTCCTGCGTACGCCCCTGCGCATCGAAATAGAGGTTGACGAGCGATCTTGTTCGTGAAAATATCGCTGGGAGCACCTTGCAGCCCTCGATCTCGCGCTCGGTAGAGCGGCAGTTTCTCCACTTCCCTGCGAATATCGGAGAGTTCAAGAAGAGGGATCGTCGCCAGGGCCTCCGCCGTCTCGAGCTTTCCTGCCGTTCCTTCAGGCGTTTGTTCATCTCGACGATGCGCTCGATCTCTCGTGCGTGAGCGCCTGCTTTCTTCTTTCCAGCGCTGCATAAAGCGCCGCCTCGCGCTCAGAGGAAAGCGTCTTGCTAGGCTTTGAGTACGACGAGCGAACGATGCGCGTTCTTCACGAGGTACTTTTTCCAAGACCCTTCAAAGTAGCGCCTTTGAGTCCTTCGCGCATCTTCTGAAAAAGCTCCTCGTAGTAGAGGTGGAGCGCAGGGTCAGCATCGTAGAGCCAGCTGTTCATGATCTTGATGTTGTAGACAAGCCCCTTGGGGAACGTGCCGAAGTCCGCCTCACGCGCCTTGAATTCGAGGCGGTTGATCGACGCTTCGAGCAGCGTCTTGTCGATGCCGTTCTCGATGAGGCCGCGCATCGCCTCTTCCGTCAGGCGGCAAAGCTCTCGGCGCGCTCGGCCTCCGAACTCGTGACGATGATGCTCAGGTAAAGGCTGGCGCAGCGCATCCTCAAAGGAAGCGCTGACGTCCTTGCCGATCTTCGCGTCCATCAGCGACTTTTTGAGGGGCGCGCTGCGTCCCGCAGGAGAGCATGCTGCAGGATTTCAAGAGCGAGCATCGCTCGGCATCGTCCGCCTCCCCACGAGCCAGTTCAGCGCCAAGAAGGTTTTCTCCGACTCCTTCTCCCCTCGCTACGATGGAGTAAAAGTCCTCCTTGCGAGCCATATCACGGAAGGCTGCTGCAAAAGGCGATCTCGGAATGCGGCTCAATTCGGTCGAACGCGGCGAGATATTCGCGGTCGAGATAGGCGAGTTTTTCCTCGATGTCCATCGCGCCGTAGAGGTAGATATAGCTGTTCGACGGATGGTAGTAGCGGCTGTGAAAGGCGCAGAAATCCTCATACGTCAGCGTCGGAATCGCATCAGGATCGCCGCCCGACTCGAAGCCGTACGTCGTATCGGGATAAAGGGAGAGCATGATCTTGTTCTCGAGCACGTCATCGGGCGAGGACAGAGCGCCCTTCATCTCGTTGTGACGACGCCGCTGTAGCGAAGCGGCTCTTCGGCATTGTCGATCTCGTAGTGCCAACCCTCCTGCTGGAAGATTTCAGGCGTCTCCTTCATCGAAGGATAAAAGACCGCGTCGAGATAGACATCCATGAGGTTCTGGAAGTCCTTGTCATTGCGGCTCGCCACAGGGTACATCGTCTTATCGGGGAAGGTCATGGCGTTGAGGAAGGTGTTCAGAGCCTTTTGACAAGCTCGACGAACGGCTCCTTGAGCGGGTACTTTCCTCGAGGCCGCAGAGCACCGAATGCTCGACGATGTGCGCCACGCCCGTATCATCCGCTGGCGTCGTACGCAGCTGATGGAAAAGACTTTGTTGTCGTCGTCGTTTTCCAAAAAGAAAAGGCGGGCGCCGCTCTTTTCATGCACGAACGCATAGGCCTTCGCATCGATCTCCGGCACCGTCTGCTGCTTGAGCAGACGGAAACCGTGGAGAATCTCATTTTCCTTGAGTTCAACTCATAGAGGTTCATTTCATCCTTTCCAATGCACGGTGCGCGATGTCCTTGCGGCAGAAGGCGTTCTTGAAATGCACGCGCCCGACGCCGCGATATGCCTTCTCAGACCGCCGCGCGGATGTCCGCCGCCTCAGCGACGACGTTCAGCACGCGGCCGCCCGCCATGACGATCTTGCCGTCCTTCGCTGCCGTTCCCGCATGAAAGACGAGGCATCCTTCCGCCTCAGCATCGGCGAGACCCGTGATTTCGGCGCCCTCTCGTGGGTCTTCGGATAGCCGCCCGCCGCGAGGACGACGGTCACTGCCGCGCCCGTGCTCCACGGAATCTCGACATCGGCGAGATTGCCGTCGACGCACGACAGCATGATTTCGACGAGGTCGCCTTTCGAGGAGCGGCAGCACGACCTCCGTCTCCGGATCGCCGAAGCGGCAGTTGAACTCGACGACCTTCGCGCCTTCCTCTGTGACCATCGAGTCCTGCATAGAGGCAGCCTTTTGTAGAGCCGCCTTCCTGCTCCATCGCGCGGATCGTCGGCTCCAGAATCGTCCGCCGCACCTCGGCGACGAGTGCGGGAGGCGCGACAGAGCGGGCGCATAGGGCCCCATGCCGCCGGTGTTCGGCCCTTTGTCGCCGTCGTAGGCGCGCTTATGATCCTGCGACGGAATCATCGCACGAATCGTCTTGCCGTCGGTGAACGCGAGAATGGAAACCTCCCTCGCCCGCCATGAATTCCTCGATGACGACGCGGCTGCCCGCTGCGCCGAATGCTTCGCCTCCATGATCTCGTCGACGGCGGCAAGCGCTTCCTCCTCGGTCATGGCGACGACGGCGCCCTTGCCCGCCGCGAGTCCGTCCGCCTGATGACGATGGGCGCACCCTCGGCCTTGACGTAGGCGCGTGCGGCGGCGGCATCAGAAACACTTCGTACTTCGCCGTCGGGATGCCGTACTTCTTCGCGAGGTCTTTGGAAAACGCCTTCGAACCCTCAATCTCCGCCGCGAGCTTGCGAGGCCGAATGCGTGATTCCTCCGCCGCCAGTGCGTCGACGAGGCCGCCCGCAAGCGGCGCCTCAGGGACCGACGACGACGAGATCGATGCCGTTCTCCTTGGCAAAAGCGACGACTGCCGCATTGTCCGTCGGAGAGATCTGCGGCACGCATTCGGCGATTGCCGCCATGCCCGGATTGCCCGGAATCGCATAGCTTTCCGTCTGCGGACTATCCTTGAGCTTCTAGCGCAAGCGCATGCTCACGCCCGCCGCCGCCGATGACCAAAAATCTTCATCTCGTTGCTCCTGACTCTCAATCTGCTCCGAAAGATATGCGGCGATGTGTCTCGTCAGACCGACGAGTGACGGAAGGCCTCACGCGCGAGTTCCATGCGCCTCATGCCGCGCACGCAGCCGTCCTTTTGGATCATTTCGCTACCTCATCGTGGTGCGAGGGATTCGTCACGACGGCAACGAACTCGAAGTTCTTCGCGGCGGCGCGGATCATCGCAGGGCCGCCGATGTCGATGTTCTCGATCGCCTCGGCGAGCGTCACGTTTGGTTTCGCCACGGTTGCATCGAACGGATAGAGGTTGACGACGACAAGATCGATCGGCGTGATCTTGTGCTCCTTCATCTGCTGTGCGTGCTTGGGATCGTCGCGCACGGCGAGGATGCGCCGTGGATGTAGGATTGAGCGTCTTAACCCCGCCGTCCATGATCTCAGGGAAGCCCGTGACATGCGCTGACGTAGAGCACGGGGATGCCCGCATCGCGGATTGCCTTCATCGTGCCGCCCGTCGAGACGATCTCGACACCGGCATCATGCAGCTTGCGTGCGAACTCGACGACGCCCGTCTTGTCCGATACACTGATGAGAGCACGCTTGATTTTCATGGTCAACCTCCACCTTTCGTCTACAACAAATATTTCATGAACCAGCAAGTAACTTATTCCAAAATCGTCACATGGCGGCCTTCCACCTTGAGCCGCCCATCCACATAGAGCGCGATGGCGCGCGGATAGAGGATATGTTCCTGCTCCAACACCCGCGCGGCGAGCGTATCTTCCGTATCGTCATCCATGACAGGCACAGCCGCCTGCAGGATGATCGGCCCTGAGTCCATGCCCCTCGTCGACGAAGTGAATCGCAGCCCGAGACCCTGACGCCGTAGGCGAGCACGTCGCGATGGGCGTGCGCCCGCCAAACGACGGCAGAAAGCGACGGATGGATGTTCAGGATGCGCCTGCAGAACTTGCGCACGAAGTACGGACTCAAGATGCGCATGAACCCCGCGAGCACAACGAGCGTCACGCCTGCCTCGTCAAGCGCCGCGACGAGCTTTTCCTCGAACTCCTCGCGCGTCGCACACGCTTTGCGATCGACGCAATGATGCGCTATACCCGCCTGTGCCGCGCGTTCCAAGGCCTTTCGCCTCGGGTTTGTCCGTCAAGACGACGGCGATCTCGGCGCGAGATCTCTCCCGCTTCTGCGCTCTTGATGATGGATTCGAGGTTCGTGCCGCGCCCTCGAGCACAGGATGCCAAGAACTTCCTCACGCATCGAGAACCCCGCCTTTGATCGTCACATCGTGCGCACCCTTCTTGACGCAGCCGATCTCGTAGACCTCCTCGCCCGTTGATGCAAGGTGCGCGCGAATCTTCGCAGCCTCCTCGGGCGCGGCGATGATGACCATGCCGACGCCCATGCGTTGAACGTGCGGTACATCTCATGTCCATCGACATTTCGCCCCACCTTGCAGCAGGCGGAAGATCGGCGGCGTCTGCCGAGCGGAAGCATCGACCTCCGCGGCAGATGCTCGGGCGAGGCGCGCGGATATTTTCGCGAAGCCGCCGCCCGTGATGTGCACCATGCCATGAATGTCGAACTTTTCGATGAGCGGCAGACACGTGCGCGGATAGAGCCGCGTCGGCGTCAGAAGCTCCTCGCCAAGCGATTTTTCAAGCTCAGGGAATCGCTCCTCTCCCGTGAAGCCCTTGTGCTCGAAGCAAATCTTTGCGCACGAGCGAGAAGCCGTTCGAGTGAACGCCCGAGGACGGCAGCGCGAGCAGCATCGTCGCCCTCCGGACGCGCTCGCTCGATGATCTTCGACTTCGACGACGCCGACGGCAAAGCCTCGCGATGTCGTACTCGCCATCAGCATAAAAGCCCGCCACTCCGCCGTCTCGCCGCCGATGAGCGCACATCCCGACTCCTTGCAGGGCGGCGGCAACGCCTTGACGACAGCGGCCACCTGCTCGGGGACGAGCTTGCCGACGGCGAGGTAGTCGAGAAAGAAAAGCGGCTCTGCACCCTGCCGAGGATGTCGTTGACGCACATCGGCGACGGCGTCCCGCCCCACGGTATCGTGCCGTCGAGCATGAAGGCAAGCCGCAGCTTTCGTGCCCACGCCGTCCGGTGCCCGAAACGAGCACCGGCTCCTTATACTGTCGCTGCCTGCAGTAGAAGAGACCGCCGAAGCCGCCGAGGTCGCCGAGCACTCGGGGCGGTACGTCGCACGCACGCTGTCGCCCTTGATGAGCTTGACGGATTCATTGCCCGCGTCGATGTCGACACCCGCATCGCGATAAGTAAAGTTTCTTTTTCCATTCTGCCTCCTCCAACACAATCGAAAACGAAAATGTAAAGAAACACTGAACCCACCGCCATCAACAGAATGGCGGCGGGCTGGGCTATTATCTCTCCTCGCCTGTCAGGCGGCGCAGAATCTCCTTGTAGGCGTCCTCCACGTTGCCGAGGTCACGGCGAAATCTGTCCTTATCGAGCTTCTCGTTCGTATCGCTGTCCCAGAAGCGGCAGTTGTCCGGCGAGATCTCGTCGGCAAGAATGATCGTACCGTTCTTGTCCCTGCCGAATTCCAGCTTGAAATCGACGAGCGTGATCTTCTTCGTCTTCAGATACGCGCATCATGATCCGTTGACCTTCAAGGGCTGGCGTTCAATCTCACGGATCTCCTCATCCGTCGCCATCGCCATCGCCTTGACATGGTAGTGGTTGATCATCGGATCGCCGAGCTCGTCGCTCTTGTAGTAAAGTTCCACGATGGGAATCGCCATCTTCGTGCCTTCTTCAAGGCCGAGGCGCTCGGCAAGGCTGCCCGCCGCGATGTTGCGCACGACGACTTCGAGCGGAATGATCTCAAGCTTCTTGACGATCATCTCTCGGTCGCTCGGCATGCTGATGCAGTGATGGCCGATGCCGTTCTTCTTCAGGAGATCAAAGAAAAGCCGTGATCTTGTTGTTCGCGACGCCCTTGTCGACGATCGTGCCCTTCTTCGCGCCGTTTCCTGCCGTCGCATCGTCCTTGTAATAGACGAGCAATTCGTCGGGATTTTCCATCTCGTACATGATTTTTGCTTATGCCTTCGTACAGAACCTTCTTGCTCATGATTTTCCTGTCCTCCGTTGAATTCCTACTGATTGACCTGCGATGCGACGCGCGCCGCCTTCTTCGCCACGCCTTCCCTGAGCTTCGCGATACCCTTCGAGCTGCTTTGCACAGCGGCATCGCCTGCACCGAAGATTTCGAGGGCGAAGACCGCCGCATTCTTCGCGCCGTTGACCGCCATCGTCGCGACGGGGATGCCGACGCATCTGCACCGGTGCTCACGAGCGCGTCGAGCCCGTTCAAAGGCGTCGCGTTGATCGGCACGCCGATGACGGGAAGCGTCGTGTAGCTCGCGATGACGCCCGCCATGCGCCGCCGCGCCCGCTGCTGCAATGATGACGCCGACGCCGTTTTTCACGCGCGTTTTCGGCACACTCATGCACCTTCGCAGGCGTGCGATGCGCCGACGCCACGATGACGTCGACCTCGACGCCGAACTCGCCGAGAAGCTCCACCGCCGGCTTCATGATCGGCCAGTCCGAATCACTGCCCATAAAAAGAGCTGCTTTCATGAAAGTTCCATCTCCTTTTCTTTCTAGCACATTTTATGATAGCAGATGAAAGGAAACGCTGTCAACCATTTCGCCCGTCGAGCGTGCTTTCGAGTGCCTTCTTGAGTCTGCTTTCCAGCTCGACGAGTTCGGCTTCCGCCGCGCCCTTTTTCGCCCCTGCCATCCTGCTGGATCTTTCAGCGTCTCCTCGATCGTCGTCACGAGATCGTCGTTCACCTTGCGCACCGTCTCGATGTCCACGATGCTGCGCTCGTTCTCCTTCGCCGTCTCGATCGTGCCGATCTTGAGCATTTCTGCGTTCTTCTTCAAAAGGTCGTTCGTCATCTCATTGACCGAATGCTGCATCTCAAGAACCTTCTTCTGGTTCGCAGGGACCGAGCGTATGACCATCTGATTCTTCCACAGCGGAATCGAGGTTGTAGATCGCGCTCGCACACGGTCGATGAGAACCTTGTCGTTGTTCTGTATGAGTCGGATCTGCGGCGCCGTCTGGATGGAGATCGTCTTGCTGATCTTGAGGTCATGCACCTTCTTTCTCGAAGCGCTCGACGGAACTCCTCAAAAATCGCTGACGACCTGCGCCGCCATCGGATCGCTCGAAGCGGCAGCCTCGCGCGCAGCTTGGGCGGCGTGACTCACGCATCTCCTGCATCTTCTCCTCGCCCGCGCGATATGAAGTTCCAGCGTCTTGAAGTACTCAAGATTCTTCGCGAAAGAGAGTGTCGAGCATCGTGACGTCCTTCATCATGAGCATGCGCGCCTTCTGCAGCGACGTCTTGACCTTCTCGACCTGCACGGACACCTTCTCGTAGTCCTGCATCATCGTCTCCGCCTTGCCGACGAGGGAGCTGACGAGCGGCAGCTTCTTTCAGAAAAGCCGCCGTCCGATGACTTCGGCTCAAAACTCTTGACATTCGTCAGAAGCTCGCCCGAAGCTCACCGACGTAGCCGCTGTCCTTCGCACGCACGTTGCAAAGAATGCTGTCCGAAAAGTCGGCGATATTCTTCTGCGCCGCCGTGCCGAAGTCGATGATCGCCGCCGAGTCCGTGAGGTCAAGCCCCTCCTTGATCTTCTCCACCTCAGCGCATCGCGGCGTCAGTTCCTCGACCGCCTGCGCGATGCGCTCAAGCCTTTCTTTCAGGCGCAAGTTCCAGCGCCTTTTTCCTGCGGTCGCTGCGCACGCTTTGCTCAAAGAGATCGTCCAGATTGGTTTCCGCCATTTCTCCCTCTCCTTTATCTGCTCTGCCTAATCCTCATCACAGTAATCGAAGTAAAAATCATCGACGGGCATGAAGAGCCAGCGCACGCCCTCGATGAAACCGACGAGATCGGCAGTCCCGTCCAGAGGAACAGGATGTAGCCGACGCCTGAAAATTCTTGCCCAGAAAAACTTGTGCGCACCGAAAGCCGCCGAGGAATATGCCGAGCAGCGACGCCTTGATCTTGCGGCGCACGACTTGCCAGTAAAGCTCCTGCGGTATGACGCTCGTGCCTCGCGCGAGACTCGAAACCTTCTGCAGGAAGATCGGCGTCGCGTTCGCCGCCTTCATCGGATGCTGCGCACCCCGGTCGCACGAAGGGCTGCTCCGTCGCTTCGGGCACGGTGCACGCTTCCCCATCGCCTGCCCTTCATCGAGTGCTGCAGCACCTCGATCTCAGCGTTGAGATCCATGAGCTGATAGTTGATGACGCGCTGAACTCCTCCTCATACGTTGTGCGCAGGGAAGAAAGCATCTCCTTGACACGCCGCTTCGCCTGCACCACCTCTTCGGAAGCAAGCTGCGTTTCCTCAAGCTCGACATACTGGCGCAGCATGACGGCCGCCTTCTCCTGATATATCTCGATGAAATCCTCCGCCGCGCGATGCGTTCAGGTTTGCGCTCCAGATAGCGCAGCATATTGCCCGGCGACATGCTGCGGGGCGTAGCTCCGCGACATCTCGCGATCTTCGCACCTTTTTGCCGCAAATCCTGCAGAACATCGTGAGTCGCCTGCCGCCTTGGCAAAAGCTCGCTTCCAGAGCTCCGCTCGCGCATCGGGCAGCCTCTGCAGCTCGCGCCCTCTTGAGCTTCAGCCTCTGCTTCCCGCCGCGCAGTCCCTCGCCTGAAAAAGTGCAAAAGCCGCCGGAAAAACCATCCGCCGGCCTTCCACCACTCCCCTCATAGCCGAGCCAAGCGCCGCCGCCCAAAGGCAGCGATTGCGTACATCAGCCATGAATAGCGCGGCACGCTCTGCTCCCTCCTGCGACAACCGTCGATGCACAAAAGCACTGCTTATGTGCTCCATTATATCATTGAAGCAAACTCGCCATCCGCTCTAGAAATCGCGGATAAAATCAGCCACTCCATCTTCATCACATCCAAGTCTCCCTTATTACTAATAATACATCAACATTATGGGACGTGGCAATTACTAAACACTACTCGCAACTTTGAGACTGCTGGAATTATTCATCGTAATATCCCGGAAACCGAGGACCTCAGACCCTACGCGCATTGCGTTCCAGTACAAACGCTTCTCCGTCCTTTTCTACGCGTCCCGGTCGCCCTTCCTCCTAGAGAAAGATGATCTCGCATCACCGCCAAAGCATCGCCTGCGGTTCTTCATAGCTGCAAAAGCGCGGCTCACCCAAGAGATAGAGTATGAGAATCTATGGTGCGCCCACGCAGAGTCTCGGCATCGCGCTGCGCTGCGACCGACAGAAAACTTCCTGATCGCGACCGTCTGGAGATCCCTGCCAATATTTTGGCATCTTGAACAAGAGCGGAAAGCTTCATCTGGGCTCCAAACCCAACGCTGAAGCCCATTTCTGAAATGAAAAGTAAATCGGCACCGCAGCGCATATATCGATCCCTCAGAACGCGATGTTTCCTTGCGCAGCGTGAAACAAAAGCTCAGCACTGTCTCGAAGTTCGCATCCAAAGCGCGTATCATCCCAAGGATCGATTCCAAAATATTTACGTCGAAAATTCTCACGTCCCGTCTGTATATCCAGCTGTAATCCTCGCCTGTCATCGCGCTTCCTTCTGCGCGATAAACAAACGACCATCGCGACAAATCGTCAAGCGATAAGCCCAGACGTGACGATAAAGTAAAGGAAAGATCGTCGTCAGAAGAATTATAATAGCATGATCCAGCTCGTACAGCTTCCGCAGAGATGAACGAAGGCAGCGACGTCGTAGGGCTAACGCGCAAGCACTCACTCCCGCTCAGGATTACTAATATTGCGCAGCCTGCGCCCTGCGTATTTCTTCATAATTGGAAAATGGCAACGTGATTCTGCTGATGATTGCCCGTGTAGTTTGCAACAGGAACAACCATCCCTGATGCGCTAGAATCCGATTCATGGCGTGTAACGAGATTTTTAAGCCAATCTTTTGTGCAATAACATCGGAACGAATGAAACGTATCTCCCACGAATAAATTCCACCACCCGTCGATCGCCGCAATATCTCCTGCACGTATCACGACGCTCTCTCGCATGAAAATGACGCTTCCTTCATCCTTTGGAATACTACGAAAAACTCGTAAAGTCCCATCCGTCGACCCGTTATCGATAAGAATCAATTCATAATCAACATGCTGTGTATATTGAAGAAGCGCATGATCGCCATCTTCGTCTGATCTTCCAAATGATTGTACGCTCGAAAACATACGGTCACCAATGGCGGATTTTGTCCCACTACAAGATTCTGCTACAATTTCATCGTCCGGATAAAAGGCATTCCTCTTTGCGGATCTCAGAGCTTTCCCCTCCGGCCGAACTTCAATGACTTCTCCATAATTAAAAGCTCATATCTTCCTCCGCCACCCACCTCAAAATCTATTCTTTTTAGCGTGACCAAGCGTCAAACCAGCTGGCGTACTCCACTTCAAGGATGTAAACTCTCCGTGTACATTATAAGCGTACGTCATTGTGCAGGTTCAATCTTTTCATGATGAACCTCATGTCCCCGCACCTATATCAGCGAAACGTCTCTGCCCGCAGAGTCGTTTCCGTCCGTCCTGCATACGACCGCACCATCCTCGTCGGTGCGATAGATTTTCATGCCGTTCTTCTGCAGCGCTCGATGACCTCGGGGGCGGGATGTCCGAAAGTTGTTGTCCCGGCCGACGCTGATGACGGCTAGGCGCGGCTGTGCGGCAGCGAGGAAAGCCTCCGTCGATCGATGTCTTCGAGCCGTGGTGCGCGACCTTCAGGACGGTGCATTGAGGATTCTCCCCTCCGCGAGCATAGCCTTCTCCTGCTCCGCTGCAGATCGCCCGTGAAGAGGAACGATGCCGCACCATAGCTCACGCGGATGACGTTCGAATACTCGTTTCCCGTAGCGCCCTCCGCTGCACCGCCCTCCATCTGAGGCGCGTAGAGGATGTCGACCGCCACGCCGTCGAGATCGATGTGCTCGCCCGCCTCCGCAGGAGCTAGATGCTGCATCTCAGGCGCATCGAGAGGGCAGCCGAGCACGCGTGCAGTACTCGCTGCGCGGCTCGTGCGCCGTCAAGACCATGCCGACGGGAATATGGCGCACGATGCCGCCCACCGCCCGCATGATCCTCGTGCACATGCGTGAGGATGATATAGTCGAGCCTTCGCACGCCGTAATGCGAAAGGTACGGCATCGACGCGCGAGCCGATGTCATAACCGCCGTCGCGCGTACCGCCTGTATCGATCATCAAGGCTCTGCCGTGCGGCGTCACGACGAGCGCCGCATCGCCCTGACCCCACGTCGATGAAGTGCACCGCCATCTCCTGTGGACGTGAAATCTGCCATAAGGCGACGGCTGCAGCAGCGAACAGAAATGCGGCAAAAATCACCTTGCGCCGTTCGCTGCACCAAGAGAAGACAGCTTCTCGCCGCTCCTCAGGCTGCACGATACAGCAAGCATGGCGAAAATAGACGAGCGTGAGCGGCACGGAAAGCGTCGGCAGATATACCTCACCGCCGGGCATAGCTGCTAAAAGCGCGAGTACTCTCATAAACACCCAAGAGCAGACTGTCCGCGAGGAAGACGATCTTTGCCAAAAACGGCAGTACGAAGGATGCAAGCCCCGCGAAAAGCCCCGCGACGATGACGAGTTCCACGACGGGCACGACGATGATGTTGGCGACGAGCGAAGAAAGCGACAAACGATGGAAGTACCATGCGAGGAGCGGTAAGGTCGCGAGCTGCGCCCCGAGCGTGACAGCAAGACTCAGCACGACGAAGCGCGGCAGAAAGCGCAAGGTCGAAAGGCGCTCGGCAAAAGGCGGCGCGAGGTAGAGAAGCCCCGCCGTCGCCGCGAACGACAGCTGGAAGCTGACATCGAACGCCAGAAAGCGGCTCGAAGAAGAGCAGCGCCATGCCAACGAGAGCCGAAAGCCGCCGCGCGTCGTTCTCGCGCTCCAAGGCGAGAGCGAAAAATGCGAGCAATCCCATCGCGCCCGCACGAACGGCCGGCGGCACGCAGCCCGCGAGCACGCAGTACAGCACGACGACGACGGTGACGAAAACAGCCGTCACGACGGGACGCAGGCGAAGGAGTGCGCCGAGCCATGCCATGACCGCCGCCAACAGCGTGATATGCGAGCCGGACACCGAAAGGATGTGCACGATGCCCTGTCGCCGTGAAGCCTCGACAAGCTCGGGCTTTATGCCCTCGTAGCCGCCGAAGAGCATGGCGAGATCGCCGCCGCATCTTCCTTGGGCATCACGCTTTCCATCGAAGCGCGGTATGCCGACGCACCCGCTCACTCCAGCGCAGCACGGGATGCGCTCCCGCTTCCCATGCCACGCCCGGCTTCTTCGCCGAAAGACGCGCACGCACGCCCTGACCGCCGCCGCGCCTCACATCAATGCGCCCGGGATTGCCGTAGCCGTAGATGCCCTTAGACCTTCCCAAAGTCGTGATTTCGCGCCGATCTCGGGCAAGTCGTCGACATTTTCGCGCATCTCCGAGACGTGAGCGCTCCCGACGCCGCCTGCTCCTCGCCGAGATGCGCACGCGCTTCGCCTCCACCGTATAGCGCACGAGCACACCTGCGCCGTCCGCCGCACATGCGGCGCTTCGACGAAACACGCCCTCGACCGCAGCCTCACGCCCAATCCAATGCGAAACATCATCAGCAGGCAGACTTCGCCCCAAGCGAAAGCGCCACGCGCCGAAAAAGAAAGAGCAGCAAGAACGCCAGCCACGTCCTGCTGCTCTCGCGCACGAGAAGAAAAAGCGACAAAAGAAAGAAGCCCGCCATTCCGAGGCAAGGGCGCCAAGCGAGACATGCAGCAAATCCTCGCCATAGATGCCGAGCAAAAAGCACAGGAAAAGCCCGTTGAGAAAACAAGCTGCTGCTGTCCGTATCGCAGCTAAGCCTCGCCCTCAGCTTCCTTATACGCATCACATTCCTCGAAGAAGCGCCATCGCTCCCCTCACAATGCAATCTTGTCCTTCATCTTCTCATACTTCGCATCGCCGATGCCCTTGACGCGCTTGATTTCCTCAGGGCTTGGAACGCGCCGTTCTCCATGCGGTACTCGACGATGCGCTTCGCCATGGCGGGGCCGACGCCCGGCAGCTGTCAAGCTCCTTCTCGTCCGCCGTGTTGATGTTCACCATGCCTTCGGGCAGGCCCGCCGCCCCTGCCTGTGCGCCTCCCGCCGCGCCTTGCACCCGCCGTGCCTTGCGGAGATTTCTCGGGCACGGTGACCTGCATACCGTCCCGAGCTTCTGCGCAAGGTTCACGCCGTTCGTATCCGCCGTCGGCAGAAAAGCCGCCGCAGGCATCGACCGCATCTTTCGCGCGTGCCCCCTCAGCGAGCTGCAGACGCCCGGATGATTGACCGCGCCCGCAACGCAGACGACGATCTCTTCTCGCCTGTGCTTCTTGCACAGGCGCCGTGCCCGCATCCAGCTCGACAACTTCCTCTTGTCCATGAATCCCGCATGAAGCACCGCCCGCCGCAAAGGGGCGACGACGGCCAGGAGCACAAGCATCGACTTCTTGAACATCGGCATGGCTTCAGCCTCCCTAAGCAGAACTGCACCTCTAACAAGACACGAGTCGCATTTATTCTTCCATATATGGAATATTCTATGAATTTCATATTTCTCCTGCCATTGCGGTAAATATAGGATTGTGATTCCCAATGTTTGACAGTCCCTCTGCCGTCATGCTAGAATAAGAACCGTCAAATGTGCAATGCGGACGTGGCGGAACTGGCAGACGCGCTGGACTTTAGGATCCAGTGCCGCAAGGCATGGAGGTTCGAACCCTCTCGTCCGCACCAACGATGATGAACAAAAGCCCGGAAAATCGGGCTTTTTCTATTGATACGACGCGCGAGTCTGCCGTCTTCAAGCTAAAGGCGAAAAGTTCCCCTCGCGGAACACAGGGACGCGCGTGCCCGTCCGCCTCGATTCCGTCGATCGCGAGATCTTTCGAGCCTACCAAAAGTCCTCGTGCACGAGCAGATCGTTGACGCCGCGCTGCAGAAGCTCGACGCTGGTCATCGCCTCGCCGCCCTCGATGCACGTCGGGTACGCCTTGCCGAAGGCAAGGTGGCACGCAGACATTTTCGTCGAGTGTGTTGAAGAAGAGCACGCCGCTCTTCGAGATTGGCGAATCGTAGGGCACGAGCGCGACTTCACCGAGATAGCTCGCACCTTCGTCGGTCGAGAAAAGCTCTTGAGAATTTCTGCACCGCGCTCCGCCTTGTAGTCGACGACCTTGCCATCTTTGAAGGTCAGCGAAAATCCCTCGACGAGATTGCCGTTGACGTTCGAGGGCGCGTCGCTGACCGTGCCGTTTACGCCGTCACGCTTGGGAAGCGTGTAGATTTCCTCCGTCGGCATATTGGCGACGAAGGTCACGCCGTCCTGCGTCTTTTCCGCGCCGCCCATCCAGATATGTCCCCTCGGGCAGTTCGATGGAGAGGTTCGTGCCGAGAGCGTTCTTGTACTCCAAGCGCGAAAGCATGGTCGTTCATGAACTTCGCCGCACGCGCCAAAAATTCGATGTGCTTCTGCCAGCGCACAGCCGCATCTCGCCGGCGCTAGGCGCACGGCAGCGAGATCGCCTGCCAGAGATTTTTCAACGGCAGCGTCAGGCGCATCCTCAGGGAAAGACCTTGCTCGCCCAGCTTTCCGTCGGAATCGAGACGACGCACCAAGCATTCTTGTTGCTCATCAAGCGTTGGCGGTATTCGAGGAGCGCCGCGCCCTGCCGCCTGCTGCGCGAGCGTCAGCCGCTCCGGCTCGACGCCGCTGAAGATCTCGGGGTCGGAAGCATGGATCGTGACGAAGGCCGCCCCTCTGCCGCACTGTCCTCGTAAAGGCGGCGACGCCATTCGGGAAACTCCGTGAAAGACGCTCTTCTTCGCCTTGTCGTAGCGCAGACGCGCGAGCCGCTCGTCGTTCCACGCGACCGTCATCGTGCGCACCCGCATCGTACGCCGCGCCCGCAACGCGGCGCGCGAAGTCGGCGCACGCGAGCGGCGCGTTGATGACGAGCGGCTGATCCTCCTGCAGATTGACGCCCATGCGCACGATGAGCCGCGCATATTCTTCGAGAAGTTCCTCTCGGCTCTTTTCGTCCATGCCTTGCTCCTTTTCCAAAAACCGTAGATTTTACCATGAAACCCCAGAGGTCAAGCCCAAAAGGCGCAGACCGATTAGCTGGTTTCTGGTGAGGGCGACGCACAATGTCCACAAAGTGGACGTTTGTGCGTGAGCTTCACTATCCCCGCGCGACGCTGCGCGGGGCGTTCTTCAACATCAACGTCAGCGATAGCGCAGACGGTACGTCTTTCCTTCGGGTAGGGCGACGCTGCCGTCGTCGACGCGCTCGACCGCCTTCAAGGCTTCCTTGTACTCCATCGGCACGGAAAGCGCCTCCGTCTTGAAGGTTGCCGTGCCATCGCCGTCCAAGTCGAGCGTGAAGCCCGAGCGCATCGCTTTGACCGCTGCGCTCAAGGGTAGTCGAAAGTCGCCCTCGCCGTCGTCGTCGATCTCGCCGCGAATCTTCAGCGTCATGCCGATGAAAGCGATGTCCGAGCCTCGTCGCCGCGCTCTCGGGCATCAGGGAGATATTCCTCCTTGACTTCGAGCGATTGCGTGCCGCCACGGCCGAGAGAATCTGCACCTCGACATGACCATCGTCGCTTCTAAGACTCCTCGACGTGCGCATGAGTTCGCTCCAGCGCGGCACCGTGACCTGAGGAGTCGATGACGGCGACGTAGCCCGCCCTGTCGTCTTCCGCCACCTTGCCATAGAGCCGCACATAGTCGCCGCGCGACACGCGCGGCTCGGCGGCGCTGACACCCTGCCCTCGACGAGGAGGCGCGGTCCCGCCCTCGTGCATCTCCGCCTGCATCGCCGCGCCGTCGATATCGACGACACGCGCGACGAAACTGCACTTCGCTTGCCCTTGAACTTCGCAGGATTCTCCGAGAACTTCGCGCCCTCGACAAACTCGGGATGGTGCGGCGGCTCGCGGTGAGACGGCGCTCCTTCCGCCGCAGCCGGCGAGAGCGCGAGCAGAAGAACAGCGCAAAGAGGAAGGCGAAGCGCATCCTGCGCCTTTCCTGACCTCAAAGTTCCAACGCTCCGATCAAATCCCGCACATGCTCAATGCCCTGGCGCTCCAAATACGCATCGAGGTCCTTCGGCCGCCTCGACGACGGCACGCGGATTCGCGAAAGTTCTCCGCGCCGATCTCGACGGCGCTCGCACCGAGCAGAAGGAACGCTGCCACATCCTCGCCCGTCTGTATGCCGCCCATGCCGATGACGGGAATCGAGACCGCCTGCGCCGCCTGATAGACCATGCGCAGGGCGATGGAAGCGACGGCAGGGGCCGGAAAGGCCGCCCGTGATGTTGCCGAGGGCGGCTGACGCTTTCGACATCGATCGCCATGCCCGTCAGCGTGTTGATGAGCGATACGGCGTCCGCGCCCGCCTCCTCGACGGCGCGCGCCATCTGCGTGATGTCGGTGACGTTCGGCGAAAGTTTTTACGATGACGGGCTTCTTCGTATGCTTTTTGACCTCACTGCGTCACACGCGCCGCCTGCACAGGGTCAGTGCCGAAGACGATGCCGCCCTCCTTGACGTTCGGGCACGAGATATTGACCTCGATGCCATCGACGCCCTCGACGTCGAGCATCTGCGCCATCTCGCCGTATTCCTCCGCCGTGCCCGCGCTGATGTTGACGATGAACGAGGTCGGCAGTTTTGCCGCCTCGGGCAGGGATGTCGCGGCAGAACGCCTCGATGCCCAGGATTCTCCAAACCGATGGAATTGAGCATGCCGGCGGGCGTCTCGGCGATGCGCACGCCGCCGTTTCCCGCACGCGGCTTCGGCGTGATGCCCTTCGAAACGACGGCGCCGACGTCCGCGAGGTCGAGGAAATCTTCATACTCCATGCCGAAGCCGAAACGTGCCCGACGCGCCCGCATGATCGGCGTCGCCATGCGGATGCCCGCGATCTCGACGGCAAGCCTTTCCTGTTCATTCAAAACCTCCTCCGCCGCAAAGACCGGCCCTTCCGTGCAAACTTTGCGCCTCCTGCCCGTCGCCTTCCCCTCGAAGGTGCAGCCCAGACAGACGCCGAAGCCGCACGCCATGCGCTTTTCCAACGATACCTCGCAGGAAAGCCCCGCGCTCCGCGCCAGACGCGCGATGCCGTCCATCATCGGGTCAGGGGCCGCAGACCTTGACAGCATGCACTTCATTCTCGCAGAGGACGAGCGGCATCAAGTGAAGCGGATAGCCGTGAAGCCGCTTGAGCCATCGTCCGTCGCGATGTAGACCGCCTTCGCATGCGGCGTGAAGAAGCGCGTCCAGAACGTCTCCGCCTCCGTGCGGGCGGCGACGATGACGACGGGCTTTTCGCGCAGACGATGCGCAAGCAAAAGAAGCGGTGCTAGTCCCAAGCCGCCGCCGACGAGAAGCGCAGGCTCGTCCGTGAGCGTAAAGCCCGTGCCCGAGTGCGCCCTCGACGCTCAGAGTTTCACCCGGCCGCAGCGTGGAAAGCTCCGCCGTCCCTCGCCCAAGATGCGGTAAAGAGCGTGATCGTCCCTTCTCGTCGTCGATGTCCGCCACGCCGAACGGACGGCGCAGAAGATGCGCTCTTTCGGCTTCTTCACCATGACGAACTGCCCCGGCTCTGCTCCCGCTGCAATCTTCGGCGAGAAGCTCCATCTGCCAGACGTCGAGGCAATATGGCGCGGTTCAAAACGACAACGGCATCCTCCAAAGTTTTTTTCAAGGAATCGTCCTCCTGTCCTGATTCTTATATCTTTCTGTATTATAGCACACTATTGGATGAAATCCCTTCTTCGCAATAAAAATACCCCGCCTGCAGATCAATATGTGCACCTTTATAACCATAAGCGCATACAACAGAAAAAGCAGTCTTGCTCCATACGAAATATGGAGCAAGACTGCATCATCAACGTAATTCTACGACATTGGCTTACTTTCTTGTCCGCTTAGCAGTGAGCAATCCCATTGGGCGAGGGATTCTCTCACTCCGTATCAAAAAGCAGCGTCACAGGCCCGTCATTGACCGATGTGACCTGCATATCTGCGCCGAAACTGCCGTGCTCGACGCGAAAGCCCAGAGCGCGGCAATGCGCCATGAAACTCTCGTAGAGCGGCTCGGCAATCGCGGGCTTCGCGGCCTTGGAAAAAGCCTGGGCGGCGGCTCGAAAGATCGGCGTAGAGCGTGAACTGCGAGACGACGAGGAGCGCGCCGCCGACATCTTCGAGCGCGAGATTCATCTTGCCAGCCGCGTCGGAAAAGACGCGCTACGGCAGATTTTTTCTGCGAGGCGCTTCGCCTCTTCTTCCCCATCTGCCGGCCCCACGCCCAGAAGGACGAGAAAGCCCTGTCCGATCTCGCCCGTCACTGCGCCGTCAATGGAGACGGCGGCCTCCTTCACCCTCGTCACGACTGCCCGCATAAAGCTCATCCCTTCCTACAGCAAAAACCGCGCCAACAGCAAAAACACCCGCAACCCGAAAGTCCAGCGCGCCGCCAAGTCTCAGTTCGTCCAGCGATCGGCAAAAGGCGAATACATGGCGGTAGTAATTCTCCGGATCCTTCGCCTTCGCCGCCGCATGCCATGCGCCCTCGACCGTCAGCACTTCCTTCTGCGGCGCGCTCGACGCCGCCGCCAACTCCTGCATCATGCTGTAAGGTACGAGCAGGGTCGGACGTGCCGTGGATGAAGAGCGTCGGCGTCTTCATGCGACGCACGGCGTCGAGCGCCGAGGCGTCAGAAGACGCCGCACCCCGTCTTCTTGCGGCTCATGTAATCCATGCCGCGCATGATGACGGATGCCGGCAGGTTGAAGCTCTCCATCTTTCCGTACGAACATGTCTTCAGCGCTCGTATGGCCCGAGTCCTCGATAACGGCGACAAGGTTCTGCGGCACATCGTCCCGCCCTGCCGCGAGAGCGCCGTCGCTCCTCCCATGGAAACGCCGTGCAGCACGACGCGAGCTGCAGGATCGACCTCGGCGATGCGCGAAAAGCCCATGCGGCAACATCGCGGCTCTCAAACGTCCCCATCGTCACATATTTGCCCTCGCTCTTGCCCGAAGCTCGCAGAATCGGGCGTCAGGACATGATAGCCGTGCTCGATGTACGCTTCGGCATAATCACGCATCTGCCTGACTGCGCCCGTATCCGTGCAGCAGCACGACCCAGCGATGACTCGGTGCAGCGGGCGAAAAAGTGTGTCGCCGCAAGCCGCAGTCCGTCGAAGGGCGAAGCGTCCAATCCTCGCTCTTCGCCTCAGGCTTCTCCGGCAGATGGACATTGGGGTCGGAAGACTCGCGGCGATGACGGGCGGCGCCAACGGATCGCCGCCGCTGCCGCGCTCAAGGCGAGGTCGACGAGTAGCCGTCGACAACATAGACGAAAGCGCCTGCGAGAGCGCCGCGAGCAAAGCGTCGTCACGATACTTGTGAGGACGATGGTCACCAAACGTCCTCATTTGCCCGCTTTCATGCGGTTGATGGCGCTGACGAGCGCCATCGCCGATACCGTGATGATGTCCGTATCCATTCCTGCACCCCATGTGACCTTGCCGTTCTCCGCCGTGATGCCGATGTACGCCATGAGCGCGCGAAGTCGAGCCGATTTCGAGCGCGTGCTCGCTGTACGTCAGATTTTTATAGGAGATGCCGAGATTTCTCCTGCAAAGGCGTTGCTGATGGCATCGAGGCGGCCGTTGCCGCGCGCCTGGTACGTCACGGGCTTGCCCCTCGATTTCCATGTGCCTCGCCCGCGCGTACGCCGTCCGGCGCCTTGCGCAGTAGGAAATCGACGAGCCGCACGGGCGCATCGACATTGACGTACTCCCTTCTGGAAAAAGCTCATGCACCTCTTCGGGCGAAGCTCCTTGTGTCCGCGATCGGAAACGCCCTTGACGAAGTAGCTGAGATCTTCGCGCATCTTCTTCGGCAAATCAAGCCCGAATTTCTGCTCCAAGAGATAGCCGACGCCGCCCTTGCCCGACTGGCTGTTGATGCGGATGACGTCGCCGTCGTACTCGCGCCCGACATCTTTCGGATCGATATGAAAGGTACGGCACATTCAGAACTTCGGCTGCTTCTCCTCGCGCCACTTCATGCCCTTGGCGATCGCGTCCTGATGCGAGCCGGAGAAACGCGGCGAAGACCAGCTCGCCCGCACACGGCTGACGCGCGTGGACGCTCATGCGCGTCACGCGCTCGTAAAGCTCGACAAGCTCGGGCATATTGGAAAAGTCCAGCTCGGGATCGACGCCGAGCGCGAAGAGGTTCATGGCAAGCGTCACGATGTCCGCAGTTGCCCGTGCGCTCACCGTTGCGAAGAGCGTGCCCTCGATGCGCTCCGCGCCCGCCAAGATGCCCGAGCTCCGAATCTGCCACGCCGCAGCCGCGGTCGTTGTGCGGATGCGAGGGACAGTCGGACGGCGTCGCGGTGCCGAGATTCTGCGAAATATAGGGCGACCTGCATGCCGTAGACGTGCGGCATCGAAAAGCTGCACCGTCACGGGGATGTTGATGATTGCAGGGCGCTCCGCTCCGGCTGCCAGACGTCGAGCACGGCGTTGCAGACTTCAGAGCATACTCCGGCTCCGTGCCCGTGAAGCTCTCGGGCGAATACTCGAAGCGGTAGTCGGCGCCCGCCTTCGCCGTAAGCTCCGCGAGGAGGTTCGCTCCCTCGACGGCAATCTTCTTGATCTCTTCTTTTTGACTTGTGAAACACCTGCTCGCGCTGCGGCGCCGACGTCGAATTGTAGACGTGGACGATGGCGTTCTTCACGCCGTCAAGCGCTTCGAACGTCTTCTTGATGATATGCTCACGCGCCTGCGTCAAGACCTGCACCGTCACGTCGTCGGGAATCAGATCGTCCTCTACGAGGCGGCGCAGGAACGCGAACTCCGTATCGGATGCGGCAGGAAATCCCCACCTCGATCTCCTTGAAACCGATCTTCACGAGCATCTTGTAAAATTCAGCTTCTCCTCAAACTCATCGAGATGATCAGCGCCTGATTGCCGTCGCGCAGATCGACGCTGCACCACGTCGGCGCCTTCGTCGGATGCTCCTTCTTGAGCCAGCTCAAATCTATCTCAGGCGGCAGAAAAATACCGCTTCTCGTACTTTGTGAAATTCTTCATAAATAACGCCTCCTACATGCCTCTTCGTAAAAAGCCTTTCATCCCCAAAGAGACGAAAAGGCAATGCTTTACGTGTTACCACTCAATTTCGCGCCGAAGCGCCACTTTAACGGATACCATCATATCCTCCTGCTCTAACGGTCAGGCACCGGCTCCGCCTACTCCATGTCTGTTTCGGCAGAGCTGCTTCAAAGGCGAGTTCGACGGCGCTTCCTCTCCGCTTTCCACCCAGCCAGCGGCTCTCTATCCATTCCACGATCGCCTACTGTTCCTCTGCAACGCATTTTGCAATTTGAGTTATGCTCTATAGGATAGCATATATGTTGTCACTGTGCAGAGGAAATTTTCCCTAGAAGCACAACAAAGCCTCATATCTGAGCGGCATACCGAGTGAAAAACATCCGGCAGGCGTGCCATGCGACGTACATCTCGGGTTTCCCCTGTCATAGCCATCAGCGTGTGGTCGACACGAAACATTTTACCACATCAGATGTCTTCTCCCTCTGCTTTTCATCCTATATCGATCACTGCTCCTTTCTGTACACGAGCTTTTTATTTCGCAGATATCCTTCTCCCAGTTGTCTTGACCCATAACCGTACATGATAAGTAATAGCATCGAGTTCTTCTCTTCGAATTATCGCTCACCGACTAATCACAAAACTGAAGATTCAAACGTTTCCATCGCTGATGAAATCCTTCAAAATCATTGCCGTATGTGAAAAAGCGGATGCCAATATATGAGTCTGGATTCATAATCGACTTCTGAAAAGCTGTTCTCGTGAATAGGAGAAAAGTCATCCCATGCTGCAAATCCGGAACATGTGTCATCCGCTCTTCAGTAAATACCAGCTTTCATCATTACTGATATTCCGCCCTCAACGAGAGAAATCGAGCTTTATCCAGATTGCAAACCGATGGATCATCAAAAGCTGTTCCCTTACGCCTCGCTCGTAAACCGCTTTACCTGCTCAGCGATCAATTCCTCGTCTTGGAAATAGTTGATCTTCATCGCCGCCTTCATCGCTTCGAGCGTTGCGGCGGCTTCGCGCGCTTTTTCGCTGCCTTCGGCGAGCACGGCATAGACAGCGCGGATGTCTTTTTCGAGTTCCTTGCGGCGTGCACGGATCGGCGCCAGTTCATCTTCTAATACCGCGATGAGGAACTTCTTGACCTTGACGTCGCCGAGGCCGCCGCGGCTGTAGTGCGCCTTCAAAGCATCGAAGATTCTCGTACTCGGGCGGAACTTCTCGAAATGCTCGGGACGCGAAAGACATCGAGATAGGTGAAGACCGTATTGCCCTCGATCTTTGCCGGGATCTTCGACGCGGATATGGTCGGGGGTCGGTGTACATCGACATGACCTTCTTCTTCACCTCCGCCGCCGAATCGGAGATGTAGATACCGTTGCAAGGGACTTTGACATCTTCGCCTTGCCGTCCGTGCCGGGAAGACGCATCGCCGCCTTCTGCGAGGCGAGCAGGCTCTGCGGCTCGACGGCGTCTCGCCGTAGACCTCGTTGAACTTGCGCACGATCTCGCGCGTCTGCTCAAGCATCGGCTCTGATCTTCGCCCACAGGGACGGTCGTCGCCTGAAACGCCGTGATGTCCGCCGCCGCTGATCGGATAGGTGAAGAAGCCCACGGGATGCTCGTCTCAAAGTTGCGCATCTGAATCTCCGCCCCTTGACCGTCGGATTGCGCTGCAGGCGCGAAACCGTCACGAGGTTCATCCCATAGTAAGCCGTCATCTCGAAGAGCTGCGGCACCTCGAGACTACACGAACATCACGGTCTTCGCGGATCAAGTCCGCATGACATGTAGTCGAGCGCGACTTCGATGATATTCTGACGGATCTTCTCAGGATTGTCCATATTGTCGGTCAATGCCTGCGCATCGGCGATCATGATGTATATTTCATCGTACTCGCCCGAATTCTGCAGTTCAACGCCGCTTGAGCGAGCCGACGTAATGTCCGAGATGAAGCCGCCCGTAGGACGGTCACCTGTCAATATGATTTTCTTCACGATAAAGCCTCTTTCTCTTTGATTTGCCAGGAAGTGTCGAATGTATGCACTTCGGAACTCACTCTTTATTTTGCCATGAAGCCCCAAGAGGTCAGAGTCGAGAGACGCAGACCGATTAGCTAAAACTCTGTAGGGGCACCTAATGTCCACAAAGTGGACGTTTGTGCGTGTAGTTTGCCATGAAGCCCCAAGGGTCAAACCCAGAAGGAAGCGAGCGGACGGCGAATGCACATCACCATGTACATTCTGCCGCCTCGCTCTGCCTGTGATATTTTCCTTCATTTCTTTACAATCAAGCGCTCCTGCATGCTGCACGATTCATTCCGCTTTGGCAGCTCCACTTCACGAAATTTCATCGTCAGCGCGTCGTAAATCAGCAATCGCCCGACAAGAAGATCCCGATGCCTAGAATATGCTTGACAGCCTCGACTGCCTGCAAAGATCCCGCGGCGCCTGCCGCTGCGCCCAGAACGCCGATTTCGCGACTCATCGGCACTGTCCCTCTTTGGGCACATCCTCAAAAAGTCAGCGATAGCACGGGCTTTCTCTTGGCAGGACGGTCATGATCTGCCCGCTGAATCCGTGATTCCCGCATGAGAGGCTTATGCAGACGCACGCAGGCATCATTGATGAGAAACTTTCGCGGAAATTGTCTGTGCAGTCGAGAACAAAATCATAGCTGCGATCACAGAGAATATCCTCGGCATTGTCCTCGAAAAGTCTCCCGATAGACGTTAACGCGCACCTCGGTATTGAGCGCGTCAAGCGTCTCGCCATCGAGATCCGCCTTCTTCCTGCCAACATCCGCTGACCGATGCGCTATCTGGCGCTGCAAATTGGAGATGTCGACGTCATCATCGTCGACCGCGCCGATCTCGCCGACGCCCGATGCCGCGAGATGCCATCGCCGCAGGGCGAAACCAAGCCCGCCCGCGCCTACAGTTAAAAGCTTCGAGGCGCGAAGCTTCCGCTGCCCCGCCTCGCCAACGCCCGCAAGCAGCATCTGGCGCGAATACCGCTCACGCTCTTCCTGCGTCAACTGCTGCGTGCTGCATTTCCTCATCGCCCATATCGGGGCAGCAGCGACCTTGACGACGTTTGCACCGAAGGCTTCCTTCAAAAGCGGGCAGGCACTCCTTCACGAGCATCGTGCGCTCACGCGCTGTGCGTACCGTGACGAGGAGTGTCGCTGCCGCTCTTCGCAAGATTCTGCAGCGGCGCAGGTACTTCTTGTAGCCCTCTTCCCCAGGATGCCCTTCGCACGCGAAAGTCCTTCATGCACCTCCGCGCGAGCCGCAGGGATGCGCTCCTCAATCGGACTCATCGCCTCCGCTTTCCAGATGCGGATTATTCAGCAACCATTCCTTTTCCATCATGATGGGTTTCCTCCCCTTACAAACGATGCGAAATAACGACGGCATCATCAAGCGATTTTTCGAGATCTTCTACACGGTTTCCATATCTTATTTCTGCATCAAACCGACCTTGATGAAGGCGATCTTGCCGTTCTTGACGCGAAGGTCAGATAGTGAAACAGTTGTCTGTCTGCCAATACGATGATTAATAGTCGTAACGGCATACGGTGTTTTCTTGTGCTTCGTCGAGTCGACTGCACCGTGCCATAGATTTTACCGAATCAAAAGCATCCATGCCGACAATCCCTGCAGGCGTCGCCCAGCCGTTGTTCCCTTGACGAGGACGGACTTCACGCGCATCCATCCGCCGATGGCACGATCTTCACGGTGTCGCCGTAGCCGAAGATGCTCGACGTAATGCGACTGCACATCTTTCATCGGTCCGTAAATGCTCTCCCGCAGGTCAAAGTGACGTTCCGGCTCCGCCTTAAGCGACATATCCTGCGGCGTGATCAATCGGCCCTTCCGCACCGCATACGGCACTTCCAGCGGCGAGTTGCGCCTTAGCAAAGCTTACAGCAATTTTCTTCAACTTCGCAAAATACGCTCCTTCTCTAGACCGACAACAAACTTGCATCTCTCTTTATTCCGATACCTCACATCCCCAAAGACTGTTTCTTCACCTTCTTCACCTGCTTCCCTCCTCCACGGAAATCGAAACTCATGCACGGGAACTCGGGCGCGACCGCCACCTCGATCGGGCGACGCACGGCTGCGAGTCTCGAGATGGCTCGTGGCGATCGACTGCCGAGCGATACCCGCTACCCTCAAAGGACGGTCACGCATCTCCTCTCTGCTGCCCTCAGCCATGCTCTTTGCACGAAATCGCCCAGTGATCGGTGCAGATGCATGCGCAAAGATCACTTTCTCGCAGAGCTTCGAGATTGCATCACCTTTTGCCAGAATATATCGGACAGCTTCCTCCTCATTCGTCAGACTCGTATTCGTATTCGTCATGTGGCGTGTCGAGCACAGGTCACGTGCACGTTCGCGGTGCGTCCGAGCGAGCGCGTAGCGAGCTTCGGCGCAGTCGGCGGTCAATCCGGCCTGAGGAAGTTTTCATAGAGCGGCAAACCTCCTCAGGAAGAACATCGGATGGCGTTCACCACTTTCGCCGTAGCGTCAGCCTGCCTGCATCGATCACGCCGGCGATGGCGGCACTTCGTCTCCCGACGCTGCGCGTCGCTACATGAACGACGCCATGGCGGTGCTGACACGCGCCGCCGTCTTTTGCCTGTTCTCAGCGCCAAAGCGCGAGCTCTGCCACGATTCTCCCCAAAGACAGCGGCGACGTTCTCTCGCTGCCAAACTCCTTTTGCAGCGAGTTCCTCTTCGTTGCCCAGCCAGAAATCAGGCCAGTTTGGCGAGAAGCGCGGATGCGCCGTGAACCGTTTCCGGCGAAGAGAGCCGGATCGCCATGGCCCGTGACGTCAACTCGATGCCTGAAAGGTCGCCCTGTTGCAGGCAGCAAGGGCGACGGATCGTATCCGTCAAGGACGCACGCAGCGCATCGCACGCGGTCGAGGATGTTCCAGCTCCTGCGCATCTCTTCCCTGTCCGAAGCGTCGAAGAAATGCGGATGCTCCCGTGCCGCCCTCTCATCGTTAATTTCTCAAAATGTATGGTTGCAGCTCGCGCATGAGTTCGTCGGCGCAGCGCGGTAGTTCACGCCCGTATGCGATGTCACATCCGCGCGGTCGAGCACGTTTTCCACGCTCAGGCGAATCTCGCTTCTTTCGTCGGGATGGTACGCCGTGCTCCAACTCGTGAGGATAGCACGCATAGGACGCGCGCTCGAAGGCGACTGCATCGCGGCCTGCAAGGTAGAGCCTGTGAGCGACGAGCTCCACTGCCCCTCTTTGTAGCGAACGCCGCCCGTAAGCTGCAGCTTGCGCAAGGTGCGTTCCCAATCCGTGCCCCTTGCTGCCCGCTTCGTCTCGGGGTTCTGCCATGTACTCCCCAGTTCCACGAAAAGCCGTGCTTTCCTTGCGTCTCGGCAAGTTCCAGTCCGTGTTGCGAAAATCTTCATTCGTGTATTGACTACCTGTTATCCCGCGGTTTCCAGTCGCCGTGATGTTGTCCTTCACGTCCATGTGAGCGCCGCCTTCCATGTATGCCCTGCATGCTTCGCCTTCAGCCAATTTCGTAGGTAACGCCCGTCTGCGGCTTCAGATCCGGCGCGGGCACGAGTCGGCTGCCCGCACCATACATCTGCGCGAACTTCGGCGCGACGAAGGACTGGCTGACGGAAGATAGAGGCTGTTTCGTGGTCGAGCTTGTGCAGCCACTGACCGGAGGCGCTGAAATTATGGTAGTTCTCATCGCGCATCGCCGCTGTCGTCACGTCTCGCATGCCGAAAGATGCCCGTATCGCGCTCTGGCGAAATTCTGCTCCCGATTGACCGAACACGCCCCAGTTGTTGCGCGCTATGGCTCGCGGGGTTCTCCGTCGACGGCGCAGGAAGCGCCTCGTAGAGTTCGTGTTCCAAGCTGAGATCCGAGCACGGCGGTCGCCTTCGGATCGAGCTTCCATGTGCGCGCAGATCGACGCCGTACGTCGTATTGCGCTCGCGCGTGTTGTACCAATCGCCGGGCGTTTTCGCACCCGTGCGCGAAATCTCTGTCGGCCCTTCGCTTCCCACCGTCCCCGTATTGAGTAGGCTGCCCTTCCACGCATGATCATGGTAATTGGGCTGGCTCACGTATTGCTCCGTCGTGTAGGTGCGTGCATGGAACGGGTCGCCGAGGCGCACGCCGGAGACGTTCGATCCACGCGGTCGACGAAGCGCAGATAGGTCGCTCCGTCTTGTAGCAGCCGAAGAGGAAATCAAAGCTGAGGATTGATATGGTATGTCAATCCCGCGCTCGTCTTCTCCACATCGCGCAAGTCGGTGCGCGTCGAGCCGTTGAACTTCGCAGATATGACATCTGTCTCGGCAAGGCCGTTCAGATGCCCCCACTTGTCGTAATGTAGTAGACGCCGAAGCGCTCGTCGCCTGCGCTCACACGCGTACTGGCGCTGTCCGGGAGTGCCGAAACCGACATGCGCCGCATTGCTCGCGCCCGCTTCTTCGTGATGATGTTCACGATGCCGCTCATCGCCTGCGCTGCCGTGAGAGGGACGGATCCCGAGCGCTGACGACCTCGATGCGCTCGATTTGGTCGGCAGGGGATCTGGTCGAGGTTGTACTTGCCGCGCCATGAGATGGGGCTGCCATTCATGAGTACGAGCGTGCCGCTCTTGAAGCCGCGCACGTTCAGCTCGTTGTTCATCGTTTCCCATCAGAAGCACCGGAAGAGCCGGCAAAGGATTTGTAAGCGAAGCCGTTGACCTTAGCGAGCGCGTCCGCCGCATCGGCGGCGCCGCTCTCCTTGATGGCCTCGCCTGCGATGACCACGGTCGCCGCTCGGCACGTCAATGTCGCGCTTTTCGCGGCGCGTCGCCGTCACGACGGTATCTTCAGGCGCATGATCGTCTTCTGCCGCTGCGACAGGGCGCAGCGAGAAGACTCTTCCTTTGCTGCCTCACTCGTCTGCTGCGGCATTTTGCGCCGCCCAAGCGGGGGCGGATGTCGCCATAAATGCAGCCGCGATGGCGAATGTGAGCATCTTCTTTTTCTCGCTTTGCAAAATATATCCTTCTTTCATAGAATTCGGGTTCAAACGGAAATGAAACGTCTTCGTCCGAGACGCCGCGCGCACCGCCGTCACCGGGATTGAACGTGAAGCGGTAGCCTGCCGCCACAGCGCACTGTCCATCGCGGCGTAGCCCGAGGACGAGATGACGGCGACATCTTCGATCGAGCCGTCGGACGCAACGAAGATCTTGATCGTGACGCTGCCTCGACATCTTCCTCGATGAGATCAGGAGGATAGTCAGGTCGCGCCTCCGAGCGAAGCTCGCCTCGATGCGCTCACCGGGCGGCGGAGGGGGAGGTGGTGGCGGGGCGGCGGCTCAGGCGGTGGCTCAGACTGGCTGACTCCGTCCCTTGCCGCCCGTGCCCGGCCCTTGCCATCGCCGATGCCCGTGCCGACGCCTTTTCCCTTCACCGCCTTGTCCCCAGGGGATTGCCCGCACGCGCTTCTCGCTTCTGACTCGGCTTATCCGACTCTTCGGGAGGCTTCTGTTCGATTGGAGGCAAAGTCTTGTCGGGTATCACGACCTCGTCGACGGCCGGCGCCGCTTCTACCTGCGGCGGCGAGCCGCCGCCATCCTTCCCTCATCCTGCGCCTCATCATAGATGACGACCTCGACGTTGTCGCTCTTCTCTTTCAGCGTCGCCATGGAAAAGACAGCAGCCGCCGCGATAGAAAGATGATGAATGCACGCGAGAGACGCGAGAGAGCCTTATGCTTATCCCTCGTATTCTCCATACGTCCCTGCCCCTGCGCTTTCACCGGCAGGTCCGAGCGCGTGATGCCCGCGCCCTTGAACTTGTCGAGGGCGCATAGACCATCTCCATAGTCGATGTCCTGGTCGGCGCGCGGCACGAGGAGGTTGCCGTTCCTCGCATTCTCCGCCTTGGCGCGCTCAAAGAAAGCGTCTTTTTCCGCGATGGGCTGATCCTCAGGAAAAAGGCTGCCGTCGCTTCTTCATCGTGACGACATAAGTCACGCGCATCTGCGTTTCACGTTTGCCGCCTTCGGCATATTGACATCGACGGTCTTGATATTCACCATGTAGAGCGTGCTGGAGCATGAAAGAAGACGAAGGAAGAACATGATGTCAATCATCAGGGATGATGATGATCTCGGGCTTGTCGAAGCCCCTCCTGTCCCTGAGCCTCATCGCGCCGCCCCTCATTGGAAAGCGCATCCTTCGCACCCTCGACAAGTGAGAAGCACTGCTCCATATCCGTCTGATGCTCTCAATGCGCTGCGTGAAGTACGCGTGCACGGAGGCGCGATGATGGCGACACAAAAGCCCCATGGCGGTCGCGATCAAAGCCTCGCCGACGCCGCGTGATCGCCGTCGCCTGTCCCCGACTGAAGGTTGAACACGGAAAATGCGAGATCATGCCCGCTGATCGTGCCGAGAAGTCCCAGAAGCGGCGCCATCGTCACGATGACGCTCAAATAATAGAGACGCTTCCTAAAGCTGACGGCACGATGCCGACTGAATCTCCATGTAGGAGGAGACGCGAGACGAATCCTTCTTTACGAGCTTCATCGCCCCGAAAAGGATGTTGGCGAGCGCGCCGCGATGATCTTCGGCAAGTTTCCTCGCCCCGCAAAATCATCGTTCGCCATGCACTGATAAAAACTCCCGCGTAAAGGCGCGTCCTGTGTCCCATGCGCGAAAAGTACATCGCACGCTCGATGCCGATCGTCACGACGAAGATCGAGCGAGCGCATCACATACATGATGGAGCCGCCCTTGTGGAAAAACTCTCTGCCTGTCATAATTGCGTCCATGAAAAATCCTCCTGAAATTACATAAAAAGTACTTTCTTCTATTCCACCGCCGAGAGATGCTCTTCACGCCCCTTGGGCGAAGGCGTCTCCGTATGCGCAGATAGGCGTTTTCCTGCACGCCGAGCACGAGAGTCCTGCGAACAGTTGTAGATGTAGGCTTCGTCGGTTCTTCGAGGCGATGCTCGCGGATAGCCTTGACCGTTTGCAGGGATGGGTCGTCGAAGTATTCCTTGCGGAACTTGTCGACGTCGAAATTTCCCATGGTCATTGTACGTCGGTACGAAGAGGATGTCGGGATTGATCTCGACGAGCTGCTCCTTCGTCGTGACCTGCCCGTCGCGGATGCCGAGCGCCGACCTGCCGTTCTTCACGCCCCGCATAGCGGCAGGCGTCGTCAAAGCTGGAGCCGATGCCGCCATAACCCGACATCAAGAGAAATCAAGACGACGGTCTTGCGCTCGCTCTCGGGGATGGCGCTGACCTTCTTCTCTATGCCTGAGATGCTCGTCCATCATCGCAAGAGCTTCTCCCCGCGCATCGGGCACCTGCCGCCTGTGCGCGAGCTTTGATCGTCTCCTTGATCTCGGCGAGATTCCTCGCGCCCTTGCGACACGACGACGGTACGGCCCGCTTCACGAAGCGACGGCACGATGGCCGAGTCGCCCCAGTCAGGCACGATGACGAGATCGGGCGAGGTGCGACAAGTTCTTCAACTGTCGGATTGCCGACGCGCTTTTCCCACCTTCTTCGCAAGATCCACAACATTCGAGCTTACAGGATCGTCGAGGAGCCGTTTACCGCCGCCATATCCTCAGGGCGGCACAAGACAAGCATGACCTCGTCCGTGCTCATCGAAAGCGTGACAATGCGATGCGGCCGCGCGGGCAAGGTGACGACCGTCCCTCGGCTGTCCGTGACCGTATAGCTTCCCCGCACCGCTGCGCCTGCCTCCGGCGCTGTACGGCACGCACGTCAGCAGCAGGCGAGACGACGACTATGACTGGGACAAAAGAAACTTTTCTTCAAAGCCGTTTCCTCCTCCCACCGCCTGCGACAAAGCTTCGATAGCGGTGAAATCCAGCTTTCTGCGAGAAAATCATCCATAAAAAGAGCCTTCCTCCTCGAAGAAAAACGCCCTCCTACGCAGCGGCACGAAAGGCGCACACAGGCTGAGAAGAATCCTTCCCATCGATCTGCAGGTCAAACGGTGATTGTCAAGCAGGCAGTTCTCCGGCTCGGTTCATCGCTCGGCTGCACCTTCGAGAGCACCCAGTGACATCCTTACAGCTTCGCTCCCCTCACAGTGGCAGGACCGCTCCAGCATATCCGAGTTCTCTTAAACCCTTGCGGGTACCTGCTCCACAGCGGAATTTTTCCGCTGTCCTTCATGAAATTATGAATCCACTGTTTCTCACCGCCTATGCTACCGCAAAACTTATGGCTTGTCAATGCACTTCGGCGAGAACGACAAGGGGCTGCCAAAAAGGCAGCCCCTTCGCTTTCAGTCTCTTATGAAAGCTATGCTCAGCCCAACGACTGCAGAAGCATCGCTGCACTCGCTCCGCTCGCAGCACCAGTTCGACCGTTCAACTCAGCTTCTTTCGCCCCCAATGTGCTCTGTCCTCGTGCTGATGACCGTTGAGATCCTTCTCGGCAGTCGTTGCCTTCGTCTTGTTCTCCGAAATGATTTCCGTCCCACGATAGACGGTGACGAGCACGGAACCGTCTGCCATCACGCTTCGTCACGGTCGTCGTTTTCTTCCTCGTTCTTATCGCCAGAATTTTTCGCCGCGAAGGCTACCGCCGCCCGTTTTCCACATCTGCCGCAGGATGGTGGAGCATCCTGTGCCGCCTCGGACTTCTTGTGCACCGCGCCTACAGCAGATGCGAGGCCATCCGCCAATTTTTCTCGATCATGTTCATAAACACTCCAATTTCTATGTCAGAAAGAGTCGGGAGAATTCGCCGAGGCTGCTTTCGGGAATCGGGGTCCCCGAAGATTGGATGTGTGCTATAATATAGACGGTGCTACTACAACGGTGGCGGTCGATTCTTAGCCACTCCTTGGCGGTCAACGTCAGCCAATCATGCGGCGCGCTTTGCGCTGCATTCTGGGACGTTTTTCGCATCGAGCCGTTTGCCAATCAGCCGCCCTTTGGACTTGCTTCTTGGACGGCTCAGCGGGGCGTTGCTTATGGCGATGTAATGATTTTGATTGCGTTGCTCTTGGTAACGCTTTTCATCATGATCGTTTTGAAGCATAGAAAACCGCCCTGGTCTTTGCCGGAAGGGCGGGCTTTCTTAACAAATTTCTCTAGCAGGGGCTGACCGTTACCAGTAGCACCCTTTCTATGCTTATTATACGACGTAAGGCAGATTCGTCAAATTCCACTGCAAAGGTCCTGCTCATGCGCCCGCTTCTCCCTTCACCTGCGTCAGCTTTCCTCCGAGCATCGACGCAAACTGCACACATATCATTCTCGGCTCGATGCCGGGCGCAGCCTCGCTCGAGGCACAGCAATACTACGCCTACCCGCAGAATCGCTTCTGGCGGCTCGTGGCGTATCTGTTGGAAGGGCGGTGAGCCGCCCGCAGGACTATACGGCGCGGCTCGAGATGCTGCTCCGCCACCACTATCGCGCTTTGGGACTCCATCGCCTCGCGTGCGAGCGCGAAGGCAGCTGGACTCCAGCGATTCGCGCGGCAAAGCCCAACGACTTCACCGCGCTCCTCGCGCATTATCCGCGCCTCTCCACCTTCTGCCTGAACGGCGGCAAATCCGCCGATACTTTTCCGCCGTGCCAGCAAAGCCGCTCCTGAAACGCGACGATCTCACCTTTCATGCACTGCCCTCGACGAGCGCCGCCAGCGCGCTGGCGCTGCGACGATCTCGTAAAAGCATGGAAAAAGGCGCTCCCCTCGAAAAATAAGGGGAGCGCCTTTTCTCTCGATAGAGATGGCTGCGCGACGTCACAAAGCGAACGTTGTGCGTGCAGCTTACGCTTCGATATAAAGCGCCTGCACCATGATGTCGACCTCGCGCACGAAAAGCCCCGTCATGTATTCGACCTTCGTTCTCACGCTGCTGCGTCTCGCCAGATGAGTGTCGGAATATGGCTGCCGTAGGTCAGAACAACAGAACAGGAAATCTCAAGGCCGCGATCCTCGTCGCCGCTTCCAGACGTGGCGCACGCGCACCAGAACCGACCTTCGAGATGTATTCCTTCTCCGCCCGATGCGCACGACCATCTCGCGGATTGCCAGATCGTCGATGATGAGCTTTGCCGTAATAGCTGAATACCGGGCGCACGATGGACTTCTCGCCGAGTTTGCGGCGGCGCGTGCGCTGCGGCGGAAAAAGGACTGGATGGGATCGATGAGGAAGCCCGAAGCATGAGGCTTCAGCTCGATCGTCGGAACAGGTATGATGTGCTTTCCCTGCTTCAGTCGGCTGTCCCGCGCTTTTTGCATCTCACGCTGCGTCGCGATGTCTTCGATGTGGATAATCTGTTCGATCGTTGGCAGCTTCAATATGCGCGCGATCTTGTAGACCATGTTCTCAGAAGTCCCGAGGATGAGGATGCGATGCGGCCTGCACTCGGCGATAGCAGAACGCACTTCTTCCGCTGTCCGGGCCAGAACGAAAAATGGCGCGGCGCACCGCCATGATTTTGCTCTTCTCCATCTTGGCGGAAGGACCGGCGACGATCTTGCCGTCGCCCTGATCAGGATACCGTCATCAATGATGGCGTCCGCCTGATGCTGATGCGCCACGAGCAGAGCGCGGTGGCTCTTGCCTGTGCCGCTCGAGCTCTGCAGATGCTATGACGTCCATATCTTTCTCTCCTGCTTCTTTAAGAAAGTAAAAGCGAGGGAATTTTCCTGCGAAATCCTTGCAAAAGGAATCAAACTCTCTAAAGGTTCATTCTCGCTTGACAGCTTCTCCGCGAACGAATCCTCCACCGTGAAGACTGCCGAGTTCCTGCGGATAGCGCGAAGCAAAGCCGTGGAAGTCGAGCCGCCCGTCACGAGCAGATGGCGGCGCTCCGCCGCTACCGAGATAGCGCTGCGTATCGACCGTATCGTGCTGCGGATAAAAACGCCTCGATGCCCTCGATGCCGAGGTCGAGCACATGCTCGACAGGCGCGTCGTCGCCGACAAGCTTCGGATGCGCGAGACGGGCGTACCGCCCACATCCTTGATCAGCGCGACGATTTCTTCCGGCTCTGGGCGATAGTGTGAGACATAAGCGGGACGACCTTTGGAAAGCACGGCGTCGAACGCCTCGCGCACGCTGGAAAAACAGCCTTTGAGCACGAGCGCTCGTCCGATGTGCGAGCGGCTGATGGATTTGCTCGTGCCCTGCCTTCAGCACGTCCGTTTCCGTAATGCCGTAGCCAAGCTCCTGCAGCTTCTCACCATCTCAGCGAAGCGACTCCAACGCCTCTCCCACATCGTTCAGGCGGTCGAGGAGATCGCGGCGATAGATGTCGACATTAGCAGCCGAGGATATGGATTTCCCGCTTTTCATGATGGGCGCTGAACTCAATGCCCGGTATGATGCCGATGCCCTTCGCAGGCAAAAGCCCTTCCTCGTAAAGATGCGTGACGCCGTCCACGGTATCATGATCCGTGATTGCGATGTAGCAAGCCCGCGCTTCGCCGCCGCCACAAGTTCCTCAGGCGTCATCTTTCCGTCGGAATATGACGTATGCGTATGCAGATCACTGGACACTGAACCTCACTCCTTGCTAGAACCCATGCAAAGCCCTCAGCGCGGCTCCGATGAAGCTTGATCGCCGTGCGCTCCTCGCCGTCGATCTCGATATCGGCGAAAGCAGGAACGCAGACGAGATCGATGCCGTGCGGCGCGACAAAGCCGCGCGCGATGGCGATTGCCTTGACGAGCCTGATTCAGGGCGCCTGCGCCGACCGCCTGCATCTCAGCCGCGCCTGATTCCCAGACGACCCCGGCCAAAGCCCCGCGACAGCGTTCAGTTCGACCTCGCTGAAACCTTCAAGACTTCGCGTGATCGCCTTCCCTCCCAAAAATCCCTGCAGGCGTCTTTCTGCCGATTCAGATTTTCATTTCATTATCAGAAAAGAACGTACAGCTTATCTCCCCATGTATTCTATACAAAAAGAAAAATCCTGCTGCCAAGGAAGCACGGATAAATTCAGCCGCCATCTTCATTTTATCCTCGCGTTTCTAGCCCTTCTTCATGATGCGCTCGATGGAAAGCGTCCGATTCGTCGCATCGTCACCTCGACGATCACGGCACTGTAGACGACAGGGTCCTTCCGCCACCCTCAAAGCGCACGGGGCGGCACGTCGTAAACTTCTCCAGCACGCGGTCGACGCGCACGCCGAGCACCGAGTCCCACGGCCCGTCATGCCGAGATCCGTGATATAGGGCGGTGCCGCCCGGCGAAGGCGCTCGTCCGCCGTCTGCATGCGTATGCGTGCCGACGACGGCATTGACGCGTCCGTCGAGATACCAGCCATCGCGGCCTTCTCCGAAGTCGCCTCCGCATGGAAATCGAGAAAGATGACGTCCGCCTCGTCACGAATCTCGCGGGATTCTCTCGATCTTTTGAACGGACAATCCATATCGGGCATGAAGACGCGGCCCGGACATATTGATGACGGCGATGTTCTTCGCGCGATGAGGATAGATGCAATAACCTTTCCCGGCGCTCCCGTCCGGGTAATTGGCGGGTGCGGATGAGAAAAGGCTCGTCGTCGATGAACTCAAAACGTCCTTCTTGTCCCAGACATGGTTGCCCGACGTCACGACGTCGGCGCCCCCATGGTGAGAGCGCATCGAGCGACTTGCGCGTAAACCCTTGCCCCCGCAAATTTTTCCCCGTTGACGATGACGATGTCCACCGCCTTTTCCTTGCGGATTCCGGTGTGAAAGCGACTGAACGCCTCCCTGCCCGCTCTGCCGCAAACATCTCCAACCAGCATGACTCTCAAAACACAACCACCTCTCGTGCGCCCGAGATCTTCACCACGGGCACGAATCTTGTGGACACGTTCTCGTACTCACGCGCCTTCAACAAACGACAAGCGGCACTCCTGCCGCTTGCATACTCTCTCTTTTGCCGGACGGCTTCGCTGAACACCATGACGCGGCCTTCCTCACGGATGCCGATCAGTGCGATCGAACATACGGCTGCCCCTGAGGGCTGCCGATGATATCAGTCGATCGCCTCCTCGCGCAGGAAAGTTGTCCTCCTCGTAGGCGTCGCGCGTCTCATCGGAAACGAGTGCGTCGCCGAAGCGTTCGTACATGAGGAGTCTGCCAGAAGGCGATCTCGCCGCGGGAAAGCGATGCGGACATCGCGCAGGACACGAAAGAACGCCGTATTCCCTGTCCTTCGGAGGAAAAATCAATCTCCCCGGAATCAACCCTTCAAGGTCGTGGTATGTGAGAATGCTTTCCCTCAGAAACGCCGCCGTCTCCTCAATTCCTGCCGAGGAGGAACGCTTCGTCAGAGTGAAAGGAGAAAGTACAGAGCCTCCTTTTCGGTTCATAGCTCACCATGCCCGATCTCCGGATAACAGACGAGAATGGACACAACAGATTGATCCCATCCTTGTTCGGCTTCTTCGCACTTGTCATGAATCTGCCCAAAGCAAACACCTCGTTTCCCTAATCACAGCCAGAATACTCGCAGCACGCCTTGCGCCGCTCTTTCTAAAAACCAAGGGTGCTAGAAGCATCCTCCCAACACCCTATTATACAACTAGTTTGGCGTAATCAACAACGCGCGTTTCGCGAATGATCGTCGCCTTGATCTGACCCGGATATTCAGCTCCGACTCGATCTTCTTCACGATGTCGTGCGCGAGCGCTACCGATGCCGTATCGTCGACCTTCTCGGGCTTGACCATCACGCACGCTCGCGCCCCGCACGGATGGCGAAGCAACTATCGACGCCATCGAACGACTCGGCGATCTCTTCGAGGCGTGTCAGGCGCTTCAGATACGCTTCAGACTCTCGCGGCGCGCGCTGGCCTTGCCGCCGACACGGCGTCCGCCGCCGCGACAGCACGGCTTCGACCGTCGTCGGCTCCCACATCGCCGTGATGCGCACTGATGGCGTTGATCACGTCCTTGTGCTCGCGGTACTTCTTCGCAAGATCGGCGCCGATCGTCACGCGATCCCTCGACCTCGTGATCAACCGCCTTGCCCACATCGTACGGCAGACCGCTGCGCTTTTGCGAGCATCACGTCAGCGCCGATCTCCGATGCCATGACGCCAGCGAGATGAGCGACCTCGATCGAGTGGTTGAGCACGTTCTGTCCGTAGCTCGTGCGATGGCGCAGACGTCCGAGAGCTTCACAAGCTCGGGATGAAAGCCCGTGTACGCCCGTTTCAAACGTCGCCTGCTCGCCCGCTTCCTTGATGCGTTGGTCAACCTCGCCTCGCCTTCTCAACCATCTCCTCGATGCGCGCCGGATGGATGCGCCCATCCGTCTGAGCTTCTCCAGTGCGATGAGAGCCACTTCGCGGCGCACCGGGTCGAAAACGAAAGGATGACAGCCTCGGGCGTATCGTCGATGATAAAGTCGATTCCTGTCAGCGTCTCAAGCGTGCGGATGTTGCGCCCCTCGCGTCCGATGATGCGACCCTTTCATCTCATCGTTCGGCAACGAGACCACGAAAACCGTCGTCTCCGCCACCTGATCGGCAGCACAGCGCTGGATGGCGAGCGAGACGATGTCGCGCGCACGCTCGTCCGCCTCATCCTTCGCCTGCTGCTCGTAATCGCCCTGATCATCAGAGCCTTCTCGTTAGCGAGCTCTTCTTCCGCCTCCGTCAGGAGCATCGTGCGCCTTCCTCCGCCGTCAGGCTCGAAATGCGCTCCAGCTCTTCCTTCTGCTTGTCGCGAAGCTCATTGATGGACGCGCGCGTGCGGTCGATCTTCGCTTCCTTGCTCAGAGGACTTCTTCCTTCTTCTCCAAGGAATCGAGCTTGCGGTCGAGATTCTCTTCCTTCTGCACGATGCGGCGTTCCTGCCGCTGCAGCTCACTGCGCCGATCCTTTGTATCGCGATCAAGCTCCTGGCGGAGCCGATGAATATCCTCCTTCGCCTCAAAGCAAAGCCTCTTTCTTCTTGGACTCGCCCTTGGCCTCCGCCTCAGCAACGATCCGCCTCGCCTCATCTTCGGCAGAGCCGATCTGCGCCTCCGCGGCTCTCTTGCGCAGCAGATAACCGCCGCCCACGCCGGCGATCAACGAGAGAATGACCGCCAAAACTATCTCAATGATAACTAACACCTCCTAAGTCGTTCAGGATTCGCCAAGACTCTTCTTCGACTCTTCCTTCTATGATATGTTTTTCGTACGCGGCTACAAAACTATACTTTCCCTGTGTATGCTGTTTCCCATGTCCTGTCAAAATTATCCTCCAAGGCCCCCTAAAGCCCTAAGGGAACGACAATAAAAATTTTCCGTCCATCTCTTCATGCAGGAAATTTTCCCATTCTCTATAAATATATAAATAGAAAGAGCTTCCCCATGCATCTGGCAAACTACCGCATCCATCATCACGGGCATCACCTTTACGCTCCTGCTCTCGCCTTCTGGTTTCTTCCCCGATCCACATTCATCATCTTCCTCTCGCTCCTCCTGCAGCTCCTCCTGCAGCCGCCCAGTCGATTTTCTGCAGCGCAAGATGTGCCGCGCACACTTGCGGCCAGCCTTGTCGTCATTGCCTTCATCGCACTTCTCACAGGAATGATCGTCCTGCTCTCGCTCTCCTTCGTTCCTACCTTCCGCAGACTTTGTCGCCGACTTGCCAACCATCACCCTGAGCCTGCAGAACATTTCCTTTCGTGCCAGATTCCGAGTTCCTGCGCAGCGAACTCAGCGACGCTCTCGCCAACCTGCCGCAGTCTGAGCACGGATCTGCTGAAATCCTCGCTGTCCTTCCTCTTGAAATCTTCGGCAAGTTCATGGCGTTCGTCATCATCATATTCGTGACCTTCTATCTTCTTAAGGACGGCAAAGAGCATAAAAATCTGGCTTGCAGGACTCTTCCCGCAAAGCCTCAGAAGACGCGTACTGAACCTCTTTAATGACATCCTTCGCGCATTGCGCGTCTATATCTTCAGCCAGATTGTCATGTGTGCCATCACGGGACGGTCGTCTTCCTCTACTTCAGGTTCTGGCCTTCCCTACGCCTCTGTCTTCGCGTTCCTCTCCGGGCGGGCGAGTTCGTCCCGTACTCGGCCCGACTGCTGCCTCAGCGTTCGGCGTCTTCTTGACCGCTACCGGGTCGAGCGCCCTCGTGCTGCAGACCGTCCTATTTTTACATCGTGCTCACGCAGATCAACCACAATTTTGTCTACCCTCTTCTATGGCACATCCTAAATCTCCACCCGGTCGCCATCATCCTGAGGCGTCATCTTCGGCGGTGAGATCCTCGGACCCGCCGGCATGTTCCTCGCCGTCCCCTTCATCGTCATCGTAAAGCTCGTAATCGCCGACATCTATCACGTCAGCAGGGAATTTGGCCGGCAGCGTGAGGAGATATGAGACTTCTAGATAACGAGGAGGAGCCGTACGGATAACTCCCTTTCGCCAAAGGCCTCCGGCGCTATATCGATCTCCCCATTCTGCCAAACAAGGATGCCGTCTTCCACTTTCGCGCTCGAAACACTGCATTATCAGCCAAAGGGGCATAGACAGGGTATTGCAAAAGTTCAGCCACTATCAAACGCGTACCTCCCCAGTGGAAAACGTCACGAGCATATAAAAGATTCTGCAGTATTCGGAAATCCTGACATAGATTCCTTCCTTCATTTCTCCAGCATAAACAATTCCATTGATAATATACACAGGCACCCCTCCTATCGCAAGGTTCGTCTTGATCAAAATGTAAAGCCGCGAACAGCTTTTGTTCCACAGCATACAATTCGTCTTCATGAATACACAGCCATGCTGTAAATCTTCAACTGCTGGGCAATGAACCTGCAAGCATTTCACATCGATTCCGACCGACGCTTGAAATCGCCATAAATTACATGAACGTGAGGTTTTATGATGTTGGTCATTGTCAAGAAAATAACATTTTAATAACCATGCCCATAAAGCGACTAATTTCCGGCATCCCAATCCGCTCCCTTAACCTTGTTCATTTTGTTCACTTCCTCCATTATAGACATTTCTTCAGAAAACAACAGCCTGCCGCAAAATACGGCAGGCTCTTTTCTATTCTCAGTCGCAGCAGCCTCCGGCAGAGCTGTCAGAAATACTGGATGATCTCCACCGCGCAGTAGTCACCGCACATGGAACAGGCGCCTTCGCCCGCGTCGTTTTCTCGCCTCGCGGCGCGACCGCGCGCGCGCTGGATCAATAGCGAACGCGAGCTGTGCCTCCCAGTCGAGCGTCTTTCGCGCCTCCGCCATCTTCCGATCCCACTCCGCTGCACCCGGTACGCCCGTGACGATGTCCGCTGCGTGCGGCAAAGTGCGGCTTGCGATCACGCCGTCGTGTACATCCTCCAACGTCGGCAGGCAAAGATGCTCGGCAGGGAGTCACTAGCAGAGAAAGTCAGCGCCGCTCACGGCGGCGAGCGTGCCGCCGATCGCCGCCGTGATGTGGTCATAGCCCGGCGCGACGTCCGTCACCAAAGGGGCCGGGGACGTAAAACGGCGCATTGTGCGCAGCCTCTTTTTCGAGCTTCATGTTCGCTGCGATCTGGTCGAACGGCATGTGCCCCCGGCCCTTCCACCATGACCTGGACGCACGCTTCCACGCGCGGTCGACGAAGTGCGCCGAGGTTCACGAGTTCCGTGATCTGCGCACGATCCGTCGCATCGGCAAGACAGCGGGACGCAGGCCATCGCCCAGACTGATTGTCGAGATCGTACGTTTCACAGATGTCTAGAATATCATCGAAATGCGTGTAGAGGATTTTCCTTCTCATTGTAGAGCATCAGCCCGTGATGAAAGAGCCGCCGCGGCTCACGACGTCCATGACACGCCCCTCTTCGCGCAAATTGCGCACGGCCTCAAGCGTCAGACCGCAATGCAGCGTCATGAAGTCCGCTCCATCGCTTCGCCTGCCGCTCGATCGTCTGCAGATGTCATCCGCCGTCATCTCGACCACGGCGCCGTGCCGCTTGATCGCCGTGACCGTCGCCTCGTAAAGCGGCACCGTGCCGACCATGACGGGCGAATGCGCAATGATGCGCCGCCTCGACTCGTCGATATTGTCGCCCGTCGAGAGATCCATGACAGCATCCGCTCCCGAGCGCACAGCTTCATCGAGCTTTTCCAATTCCGGCTCAATGTCGGGGAACGTGCTCGATGTGCCGATGATTCGCGATTGACGCTTCGTGCGCAGCCCGCGCCAACGCCCGCCGGCTTCAGCCCGCGTGATTGACGTTGGCACAGATGGCGACCGCTCCCCTTGCCACACGCTCGCGAATCGTCTCCGCCGTCAGCTGCTCCGCCTCTGCCACCTGCCGCGTGGCGTCGGTGATCTTTCCCTCTCTTGCATGCTGCATCTGCGTTGCCATAATATTCCTCCTTGCAAAGTGCACAAAACTATTTTCTCTCGGCGAGATCCACAGCAGAGCAACAGCAAAAAGGAGCTGCCCGCAAAGTGCGGCAGCTCCTTCAAAACTCGGAAAACCACCACTTCCCTACGCAGGTATTACCCCAACAGGTTTCCAAAGGGTCGACTCCGTCATGCGCGAGTCTCTCAGCAAATGCTCCCCAGTGGTTCATATTCTTTTTATTTTTCTTATTTCGGATTGTATTCGATGATCTTGATGTTCTTATGCTCGTTCAAATCGACGACCTGATCCTGCGTGATGCGAATGAGCGGATGCGCCGCAAAGTCTTCAGGATAGCCGACGAGGATGCCCTGGAGACCGTTGCTCAAAGGTGACGGTCGAGCCGAGGAACACATGCTTGATGTTGTTGAGGAACGGCATGCAGACAGCAGGGATCGAGCTTACTGAACATGTCCTCGGAAATCTGCGCGATGGCGCTGAACGGCGTCTGCTTCAGCATAGCCTTCACGCTCCGTCGTGATATTTGTCGTAGATGTCGCGACGGCGATGATGCGCGCATACTCATGGATGTCTTGCCCGTGAGTCCCGACGGGAAGCCCGATCCGTCCATGCGCTCGTGATGCTGCAGCGCAGCGGACGCACGCCCTCGAAACGTCCTTGTTGGCACTGAGGATATTGAAGCCGTCGCGCGCATGATTGCGGTACGCTTCGAGGTCTTCGCCCTTGAGGCGTCTGGATGTTCTTTTCAAAAGGCGCTCCGTAAACTTCGTCTTGCCGATGTCGTGCATGAAAGCCCGCCATGATGATGTCATGCGTCTTCTTCTGCGGAATGCGCATCCACTGGCGATGACGCCTGCGAGGATGGAGACGCGCAGCGAGGTGATTATGACGTCGCTCGCGAGATGGTTGAGTTCATACAAATGAGTCGATGGCGCCGCTCTGCTTCGACATGGGCGCAGATCTCGCTGCACCATCGCCGTCGTGCGCTCGACGGGCACCTCGTTGTCCTCGGCGACAGATTTGAAGATGTCCTGCGCTTCGGAGACCAACTTCCTGTATGCAGCGACGAAAGCATGGCTGCGCGTCAGCGCTCACCGACGACAGGCGTCGTCGTCAGCTCGAAGTCGTCCTTGACATGCAGACGGCCGGTATATTCAAGAATCCCAAACGCGTGATATGGCCTTCGTCAGAACGAGTGATTTCTCCGAGCACGACGATCATGTTGTCGTTGACGATGGTGCGCGCCAAGGTCATTCGAGGATGCAGATCCTCGATGGATACGGCTTTCAAAGCAAACTCCTCCTTTGGAAACGGCACTATATATCATGGGAAGCGCTGATAAAATGAAGTCGTCCAGATTTGCACAGATGTGCTCGTTCTGTCTGGGAGACAAACCGCAGGCGTAGCAACAGCTACGTTGAGGTTTGTCGACGACGAACGACAGCAGATGTGTGAAGATGGACAGCTGAATTTATCCGTGATTCCCATAGTCAGCGTTTTCTTCCGTACATGAATCGATTCGGAATCATCCGAATACTTTCTCTATGCTTAATTCTCTACAAAGTCGAAATCCTTTATCGTACTGGGAAATTCTTTCCTTTTGTAGAACCGACTTTTACCCATTCTGCCGAATCGCGTCGCTACCTTTTCGTGGTTTCACGCACCTCGTAAATCAAAGGCCGGATTTCCTCCACCTCCTTGCCCGAGCGAAGCTCTTTGCCGATCAGCATCCGCCAGCGCCGAGGATTTGATGAGACTGAGATTCGCTGCCGTTCCCTTCAACGTATCGATGGCCTTCTCCGCCATGGAGATGTCGCCCATTTCGATACCTGCCCAGAATTCCTGAAAAGAGCCGTCATAGAGGAACTTCGACAGAATTCAAGATAAAGCGCCTCGTTTTCCCATGAAACGCTCCAAACCTTGGCATAGTCGATGCCCGCCGCCCTGCACGTCTCTTCTTTCGAAAAACATCCTCCTTTCGCCAACGCTTCCAACCAACTATTCCGGCGCGTCCAAGGTCACTGCCGCCGCTTGCCCGCCGCGGACCAGACCGCATCGACATACGGCTTGATGTCGACGACAGCGCTGCCGTCAAGGCGTCGAGATGGCGCACGAAAGACCTCCTTCCCTCGCGCCGCAGAAGTTTCACGGCGCAGAGCGACAGGGGATTCGGGCGATGCGGCGAGCGGCGTGCGAAAGACGCCGCAGGAACGCGTGCCCGCTCGGCGCGGCGTCGTCACGAGGCGGTCGCGCTCGGCGAGGTGCGCCCAGTAGAGCACCGTGAGCCATTCGCTCTCTTCGACATGCTCCAAGGCGGGCGCATACGCCTCGTCAATCTCGATGACCAGACTCCTCCTCGCTGAAAAATCCCTGGCGCGGTATCTGCTGCAAGCTCTTGTAGGACTGTGCACCACGCCGATGCGCTGCATTCCATCCAGCTGCCTCCCTCGCTTCACTCGACCTTGAGCGTCAGTTTCTCGCCGTTGATGTTCCACGCTTGCCCTCCGGCTCCTTTTCGTCAGGAGATTGCGTCGGCGAGCGTGATGTCATGATGTACTCCTCGTTCTTCGCCATGAGCGCTGCGATCTTCTCGTTGCCTCCCGCCGTGATCTTGATGTGGTCGGTGACTTCGAAGCCGTTCTCGCTTGCGCATCGTCTGCACCTTGCTGACGATCTCGCCCTGAATCCCTTCCTCGATGAGCGCGGGGCTCAAGGTCGTCTCGAGGGCGATCGTGACCGCGCCGTAGCGCTCCGTGACGAAAGCCTTCCGTCTGCGCCATCGACACCTCGACGTCTTCGGCTTCAGCGCGACTTCACCGAGGGAGCGCCAGCTTCAAAACTGCCCCGTGCGGTCAAGTTCGTCCCTTTGCCTCGTGCCCGTTGACCTTCGCGAGAGCCGCCTTGACCTCGCCGATCCTCTTGCCGACCTTCGAGCCCCAAGACCTTGAACTGCGGTTTGAAGCTGTAGCTCAGGAACTCTTCCATGTCGTCGCTTGAAGACGACTTCCTCGACGTTCAGCTCCTCTCGACGATCTCGCGGAAGAAGTCGTCGAGCGCGTGCGCCGCCTTGACGAACATCCTGCCGATGGGCTGACGATTCTTGATGTTCTGCAGCGTTTCGCGCCGCACGCCCCGAGACGACGATCTCAAGGACGATCTCCATGTTGTCTTCCAGCGATGCGTCGATATACTCTTCATGCACGGCAGGGAAATCGCAAAGATGGATGCTCTCGGGCGCCTCCTTGTCGATGCTGCAGACGATGTTCTGATAAATGGCCTCCGTCATGAAAGGGATCATCGGCGCGGCGGCCTTCGCCGTCGTCACGAGCGCGCGTATAGAGCGTCATGTAGAGGCGTTGACCTTGTCCTCGCCCTCGCCCTTCGCCCAGAAGCGCTCGCGGCTGCGGCGCACTTACCAGTTGCTCAGTTCATCGACGAAGCTCTGCAGGGCCTTCGCCGCTTCCGTGACCTTGTAGGCGGCGAGATTTTCGTCGACCGCCTTGACCATCGTGTTGAGGCGCGACAGAATCCACTTTGTCCATGACGGCGAGCTTTCTCGTAGTCGAGTCGCATGATCGAGCGGATTGAAATTGTCGATATTGGCATAGAGCACATAGAAGGCATAGGTATTCCACAGCGTGCCCATGAACTTTCGCTGCCCTTCCTGCACGGCACCGTCGTGGTAGCGGTTCGGCAGCCACGGTGCGCTGTTCTCATAGAAGTACCAGCGGATCGCATCCGCACGTAGCCTCCTCAGCGCATCCATCGGATCGACGGCGTTGCCCTTCGACTTCGACATCTTGCGGCCGTTCTCGTCCTGCACATGGCCGAGGACGATGACGTTCTTGGCACGGCGCCTTGTGAAGAGCGGCGTCGAGATGGCGATGAGCGAATAGAACCAGCCGCGCGTCTGATCGACGGCCTCGGAGATGAAAGTCCGCCGAAGCGGCGCTCGAATATCTCCTTGTTCTCGAACGGGTAGTGCCACTGTGCAAAGCGGCATCGAGCCGGAATCGAACCAGCAGTCGATGACCTCGGGCACGCGGTGCATCTCCTCGCCGCACTCGGAGCAGCGGATCGTCACGGCGTCGACGTAGGGGCGATGCAGCTCAAGCTCCTCCGGGCAGTTGTCCGACAGCGACTTCAGCTCCTCGATCGAGGCCGATCGAATGCTGGTGTCCGCAGCCGCACTCCCATATATTGAGCGGCGTGCCCCAGTAGCGGTTGCGGCTGATGCTCCCAGTCCTGCACATGCTCAAGCCAGTCGCCGAAGCGTCCCGCCGATGCTCTCAGGGATCCAGTTGACCGTGTCGTTGTTCGCAATGAGTTCGTCGCGCACCGCCGTCATCTTGATGAACCACGACTCGCGCGCGTAGTAGACGAGCGGCGTGTCGCAGCGCCAGCAATGCGGATAGCTATGCTCGAAAGACAGGGCGCCTTGAAGAAGCCCTTTTCTTTCAAGTCCTGCAAGATCAGCGGATCGGCGTCGCTTGACGACGCCCGGCCAGTCCGTATCGCCGTCATCTCGCCCTTTGCGTCAACGAACTGCACGAAGGGCATGTCGTACTGCGGCACACGCGGTTGTCGTCCTCGCCGAACGCCGGCGCCGTATGGACGATACCCGTGCCGTCGGACGTCGTGACATAGTCGTCGCAGATGACGAAGAACGCCTTCTTCTTGATTTTTTCTTGCGCATACGGATAGAGCGGCTCATAGTCGCGATGCTCAAGCTCCTTGCCCTTCATGCGCGCGAGAACCTCGCGCTCGCCCTCGACGCCCTCGAAGACCGCATCGACGAGCGCTTCCGCAAGATAGTAGACCGTATCACCGACGCGCAGCTTCACGTAGGTCACATCGGGATTGACGCAGAGGCCGAGGGTTCGACGGCAGCGTCCACGGCGTCGTCGTCCAGGCGAGAAATACGCGTCCTCCCCGTCGCCCTGAACTTGACCATGGCGGAGCGCTCCTTGACGTCCTTATAGCCTGCGCGACCTCGTGCGAGAAAGCGGCGTGCCGCAGCGCGGGCAGTACGGCACGACCTTGTAACCCTTGTAGAGCAGGCCGCGCTTCCAGATCTCCTTGAGCGCCCACCACTCCGACTCGATGAAGTCGTTCTCGTAGGTGATGTACGGATGCTCCATATCGGCCCAGAAGCCGACGACGTCGGAGAACTCCTCCCACATGCCCTTGTACTTCCAGACGGATTCGCGGCATTTCTTGATGAAAGGCTCCATGCCGTACTTCTCGATCTGATCCTTGCCGTCGAGTCCGAGCGCCTTCTCACCTCAAGCTCCACGGGCAGGCCATGCGTATCCCAGCCCCGCTTTTCTGAGGACGCTTTTCCTTCATCGACTGGTAGCGCGGCAGCGCATGTCCTTGATGACGCGCGTCAGCACGCGGCCGATGTGAGCTTTGCCGTTCGCCGTCGGCGGCCCATCGTAGAACGTGAAGTTCTCCTTGCCTGCGCGCTGGTCAATCGCCTTCTGCGCGATGTCGTGCGATTTCAGAAAGTCTTCGACCTCCTTCTCGCGCTCAACAAAATTCAACGTCGTGTCTACCTTCTTATACAGCAAGATTTTTCCCTCCTATAAAAAGCCTCCATCCCGAAACAGGATGAAGGCGCACTTTCCTGCCAGCTTTCTTCAGCATTGCATATCCTTTTTCAATCCCTAATGATAACGCGAAAACAACAGCCAAGTGTTATCTTCTACAAAAACCACGCACAAATGTCCGCTTTAAGAATCATTGTGGCTGGTCGTATAAAAACCAAAGCCATCCGTCTGACCTTCGACTTGACTTATCGACTTGATGGTAATTTTTCCTCCTTCTTTTTGCCAAACCCATACAAATTCTTTCTATGGGAGATTCCTCGTATTTTTATATATCGTCGGCAGGAAAACAGAATCTAATCTCGTAATAAGGATATAAGAGAATACGAGGTCAATTTTCTTATATTCTATCGTATTCATCATGACGAGTCTGCCATGAACACTTGGAAAGTCAGACGAAAGATAATTCTTTTGCCGATATCCAAAGACGCAGCAAAAGGAAAAGAAAGAGTCACTATCATGAATTTGAAAAGCAAGGATGATCGCCCTGATTGGCACGCCTGTCCTCTTGGTCTTCATCGTCACTGGCCGGCATCGTCTATGAGATCCTCATGGATTCCATGGAACAGGGAAATGACAGAAATGGCAACCCATCACGCGAGCGACATCAACGGCAAAGCTGATCGGCAAGAAAAATGCTCGCCGCCGTGACTCGCGCTGGGATGCGAAGCTTCCCTCATACGAGGACATGCAGACGACGGCGAACTATTTTGCCAACAAAAACGGCATCGGGAGTTTCTTCATCGGCTCCAAACCAGCCCTTCATTGACGGCGCGGACAGACCTCGGATCCCACCTTCGATGCGACGGGACGCGCACTGGTACGAGGATGCAGCAGGCTCTCAGGACGTCATGATCTCGAAGATCTACCTGACCAAGACCGATCACAAGCCCGTCGTGAGCCTCAGCTCAGCGTTTCGCCAAAACGGTCAGGTCGCAGGCGTCGCGAGGCTTCGATCTCTCGCTCGATGCCGTGAAGGATTTCGTTTCCGCCATCAAGGTCGGAGAAAGCAGGGCAGCGCCTTCCTCCTCAACGAGGACGGCAACTTCATCTCTCACAAGTCGAAGACGATCGACGACACGATCCTCGACCAGAAGGAAAATGCCGACGCGATCAAGGCCTTCTTCAGAGCGCAAAGCCGACCATCGCCTCTTGGGCGAGGACGGCACGACGATGCTCTTCGCTTCCGCTCGGTCGGCGATACGGGCTGGGTGCTCGTGCTCGAGTGCCGAGTCGAAATTCTCGCTCGATCCTGAAGATGGGCGCGATCGTCGCCGTCGTCATCCTCCTTTCGATCGCCATGCTCATCGCCATCATCCTCTACATCACGCGCTCGATTGCAGCACGATCACGGAACTCAGCAAGATCGCCGAACAGGTGACGAAGGCAATCTGTCGCACAAGTTCAGCGACACCGATCGTCAGGATGAGATCGGACGACTGCATCAGAGCTTCGCCAAGATGTCCAGAACCTGCGACCTCGTGCAGCGCTCCCTCAGCTGCCGATCAGCTCGCCGTATCCTCCGAAGAATTGACCTCATCGGCTGGCCAATCCGCCAACGCTTCGCAGAGCGCGGCGGAAGCTGTAACCCTATCATCGCCCGAGCACAGCAGCAAAATGACATCGTCGACCGCTCCATCGACTCTGTCAACACAATGTCCGATGAAATGGGCAAGGTCGTCAATGTCATTCACGATGTCGCCGCCTCCGCCGCCGAGACGCACAAGGCTACGACGGAAGGCCAGAGCGGCCTTCATGTCGCCGTCGAGGGCATGGAGACCATCAACGGCAGCACGAAAGAGGTTGCCGATGCTGTCAACTCTCTCATGAAGGCTCGAAAGCGCATATCCGAGATCGTCGAGATGATGATCACCCAGATTGCCAGCCAGACGAGACCTCCTCTGCCCTAAACGCTGCCATCGAAGCTGCACGCGCCGGCAGGGAATCGAGCAAGGGTTTCGCCGTCGTCGCTGAAAGAGGTGCAGCTCGCCGAGCAGTCGGAAACAGCAGCGCAGCAGAATCACGACGCTCATCACGGAAGAAACTCCTCTCAGATCGAGGCGCACCTTCTCCATCATGCAGCAGCAAAGGAGCGCGTCGGCGAGGGCGTCACGCAAGTCAATGGAACGGGCGAGAAGTTTGACCGCATCGCCGAACTCGTACAGAACTATCCGAGCGCGTCACGAGCATCGAGACGTTGGCGCAGCGCGTGCGCCGGAGGCAGCACATGGACCGTCTCCTCCGTACGAAATCAAGAACGCCTCGAACGATGTGCGCAAGGAGGCCGAGAATGTCTCTGCTGTCTCTGAGAGCAGGCCGCATCGACGCAGAAATCGCTGCAGCGAGCCAGACACTGTCGCAGCTCGCCCCACGAGCTGAAGGACCGTCGGTCGCTTCCACGTCTGACGTTGTTTCCGACAAAACGAAAAACGCGAAAAACTCGGTCGAATTTCGCCTTCGACCGAGTTTTTTACTGAGGATCATGTTTTTCTTTCTCTACGTCAGGCGCATCACCTTCAGATGCTTCAAAGTAGAAACGGTACAAAAGATAGAGAAACAGCGACGTCACCATCCAACTGATCGGATAGATGATCACGAGGCGTCTCAAATGTTGGATGATGTGGGAATACGAGCCAGACCCACGAGACGCACACCGCAGATGCAAACGAGCGTGACGAGAGCCGGCATCAACGGTAGCCGTAGCCGCGCATCGAGCCGGAGAAGATGTCGATGAATACGGAAAAGATCTCGGGCACGACGACGTAGATGATGCGTATGACGCCGATCTCGACGACGGCAGGATCGCCGTTAAAGATGCGCAGCAGCGGGCGCATGAAGAGAGGATAGAGTGCGCCGAGAACGGCATGGCGACGATGTTCAGGCGAAGACTCCAGCGCGTGACCTCGCGGCAGCGCGGCAGATTTCCCGCACCGTAGTTCTGGCTGACAAGGTCGTGCACGCCTGCTGAAAGGCCGCGATCACGCAGTACATGTTGATCTCGATCGTGAATGCCGCCGCAGACGCCGCCATGACCTCCGCGCCGAGACTGTTCAAAGCCGCCTGAATGACGAGGGTTCGCAAAGCAAAAGACCATGCCCTGCACGGCAGCGGGCATACCGATGACGAAAATGCGCTTCGTATGGTGACGGCGCACGCGCAGGAGGCGGAAATCGAGCCGCAGGACACCCTCTTCGCGGCGCAGGGCGCGGATGAGCAGGGAAGCCGCTACGAAATACGAGAGCACCGTGCCCCACGCCACGCCGTCAGCACCCAACCCCAGGACGAGCACGAAGCCCGGGTCAAGGACGACGTTGAGGCGCTCGCCGCCAGGAGCGCAATGAGCGGCGTGCCCGTATCGCCATGACTTCGGAGAATCGCCGAGGCAAAATTATAGACGCTCATAAAGGGCATCCCCATAAGAAATACGCGCAGGTAAAGCTCCGCCAGCGGCATGACGGCATCGGGCACGTCAAGCAGGGAAAGCAATGGCGCAGCGAAAAGCTCGCCCAGCAAGGTCACGCCTATGCCTGCAAGGATCGAAAGTGCAAAGAGCCGTATGGACGGCACGGCTCGCCTCCTTGAGGCGACGTGCGCCGATGTACTGTGCGATGACAACATTGGCGCCGAGCGAAAGTCCGAGGAAGAGCGTCACAATGAGTCCGACAATGGGCACGTTGTTGCCGACTGCCGCCATCGCCTCCGTCCCGACGAAGCGCCCGAGCACCGCGACGTCCGCCGCATTGAACATCTGCTCAAAATGCCCGTCAAAGCGATGGGCAGGGGCAAAGACGATAATCTTATCCCACAGCGAACCTTCAAGCATATTGATTTCTCTTCGATGAGATCCCCAGCAAAAACTTCCTTCTTCCTTCAAACTCTCCGTCAATCATCATAGTGTTCCCTTATTCTCCTCACTGTAAACTACACGCACAAACGTCCACTTCGTGGACATGTACGCCCTACTGAAACCCTAGCCAATCAGTCTGCGCCTTCGGCGACTTCTTGAGGGTTTCATGGTAAAAATAGTCGCCTGCCGATACGCGAAACGGTATGGCACGGTCTTTGACCAAACGCGAGAAAAAAATCGTCATGGCAGATGACATGGTCAAGCCCATTTCCTCTGAACAAGTTCCGCCTGCTTTTTAAGTTCCGGATTCATACGAACAGTAAACGTAGCATTTGCTGCCATATAATCAGCTCCTTTCACTACAATTATATAACAAAACACAAACATTGTTAACCATTTAGCGCCTCAAAAGCACACCCTTGATTTGCGCCGTTATATCCTCTCTGCCCTTATGGCTGCGGACGGACAAGTCGACATCATACAGCCAAAGACAAGTGTTTTCATCTATATCTATTCTAAGCTCCCGCGTGAATTTTCCCGTTCCTCTCGCATCCTCCTTGTGCGCGTATGCCAAAAAGCTCCTTGAGATACACAGAAACATCGAATCGTTCCTTTGTTCCGTCGCCCTTGTCCACAAAAATCACGCCATCCTCCACAGCAGGATTGTCAATCCGATAAGCTTTCTTCCAACCCTCTACAGGAATGTAGACAGGATTTTCCGCTTGGAATTCGAACCATTCGGTAGTTTTTTCCCTTTTCTGCATCCCACGCAGTTTCGCAAGCGTCTCACGCATGCCCGGCGTTTCGAGAAACGACGTCTTCTTCTGATCGGTCAGATACTCCGAAGCACTCAAGAGTCTGTCACGCGCCCCCTCAGAGAGTGCAGGATTCTCACGACCTCGCCATCCTGCAGCATGCTGTTTTCCTCAAGCACGCCCCAAAGGCGCGCTTCCTGCGATGCGAAGCGGCATCGACGATATTGAGCGGCGTCAGCGTGCATGCGGCAATCATGAGTGCCAAGACGAGAAACGCAGGACGCGGCGAGCTGCGCAGGAAAGCAAGCACGAGCAAAAAGATGCCGTAAATCGTGCAGAGGATCGACGTATAGCGCAGCACCGTCAGGCCGTACGGCTCGACTCGCTGCCGAAACAGCGACAGTCTGCACCGCAAGGATCGGCAGAAAAAGGCAAAAGACCCCAGCGCAGGAAACGCTGCGGCAGCGAATAGCGCGCATCATTCGCAAAAGCAGAAGAAAAACACGCTGAAGGCTAGAAAGAGCCAACAGGGCAAACCAATTCATCATGCCGACGGGCATCTCCCATGCATAGATGATCTTTGCCACATAGAGATGAGAATAGCGAGCAGGAGCAGATAGACCGGCCAAAGCACGCGCACGAGAAGCGCGCGAAAAGAGCACGGGGTCTCCGTCGTCTTTCCCCCGATCAGGCAGAGCTGGCGAGAAAGATCTGCATGCGATAAAAGATAGGAAAATTCTACCATGAGAAAATGCAGCATCGCCTGCGGTCCAAAATTCAAAGAAAAATCAGCGAATCAGATGCTGTCAAGCAGATACCTCAGAGACACGATCAAAAGAGTGCCGACAAGCCATGCCTTAGAGATTGCAAAAACACGGCAAGTGGCGGATTCTCGCCTTCGTTCTGCGGCTCAAGACAATAAAGACCGACAGAAGCAAAAACAAGCGCCGACCCTGCCGTCTTGAGCAGAATATAGGGGATCCGTCCAATCATGTCCCTGCACAAGAATGAAGAAAAACACAAATACGACAACCGTCAGCAGCACCTCGAAAGCCATACCGTTCCTGTCCGCGCCTCTCCAAGAATAACCGCAGGGACGACGGCGAAGATACAGCCGATCGCCGCCGCTGCCGCCGCGCTAATCTCCTCCGTATACCAATCTTGCATCTCATACACGCGCGGTACGTAAGCACGCCCACGCAAACAAACAGTACAACATCAAGAATCATCGCCGTGCGAAAGCGCTGATAGCCGCCCTGCACGACTGACAGAAATCTCTGACCCATGTCCTTTACGCCCATACTTGCACCTCCACCATCACCGCCCTATCCCTTCTTTGCCTATTCGCCTTCCGTTTCATTCTTTCCTGCTGCACACATTATACTTGGATTCCAAAAAGCATCCGCATCGTCAAATAATCCATTAGACAAAGCGCTCATTCTGTGCTAAATTCTTCTTTGGTATAACTATCTTTCAAAGGAGCATTTTCATGACACAAAGAACCATTGCCCCCGAGGGCAGCTGCCGCTCCTCCAGACGATTCCGCTTTCCTGCAACACCTCTTCGCGATGTTCGGCTCAGACGGTGCTCGTGCCGATCCTCTTCCATGATCAACCCCGCGACCGTGCTGCTCTTCAGCAGCATCGGCACGCTCTTCTATCTGATCCTCTGCAAGGCAAGATCCCCGCCTATCTCAGCTCAAAGCTTCGCCTTTTCTCGCCCGTATTCCTCGATGCTCGCCGACTACAGCTACGAGGCGGCGCTCGGCAACCTTCATCGTCGTAGGGCGTCGTCTTCTGCCTCGTGAGCTTCATCATCCATGCTATCGGCACGGGCTGGATCGACGTGATCTTCCCGCCCGCCTCCATGGGCGCGATCGTCGCCGTCATCGGACTTGAGCTCATGCCGACGGCGGCGAAGATGGCAGGTCTGACCGATGCCGAGGCGGATCCGACCGTCGTCTTCGTCTCCATCGCCACGCTCGCCGTCACGATCTTCGCTTCCATCGCGTTTCGCGGCTTCCTCGCCATCATCCCCATCCTCATCGGCGTCATCTCGGGCTACGTCATCGCCTATGCAGCGGGCATCGTCGACCTCTCCGCCGTCGAAAGCGCCCCTGGTTCGCCATCCCGACCATTTACACGCCGAAGTTCGAGCCGGGCGCGATCCTCATCCTCCTGCCGGCTTCCATCGTCGTCATCGTCGAGCCATCAGCCACCTCATCGTGACGAACAGCATCGTCGGACGCAATCTCACGAGGATCCGGGACTCGACCGCTCGCTTCTCGGCAACGGCATATCGACGATCTTCTCAGGGCTTCTTCGGCTCAACGCCGGGACACGACGTACAGCGAGAACATCGGCGTCTCTTGCCATCACGAAGGTCTATTCGACATGGGTCATCGGCGGCGCGGCCGTCTTCGCCATCGCGCTCTCATGCCTCGGCAAGCTCGCCCGCGCTCATCAGAGCATCCGACGCCCGTCATGGGCGGCGTCTCCATGCTGCTCTTCGGCGTCATCGCCGCCTCGGGCATCCGCATCCTCGTCGAATCCAAGGTGGACTATGGCAAGCCCACGAATCTCCTGCTGACCTCTATCGTCATGGGCGTCGGCGTATCGACGGCAAGCCTCACGCTCGGCACAGTGACGCTCAGGGCATGTCGCTCGCGACCGTCATCGCCATCATCCTCTCGCTGTCCTTCCGCCTCATCTTTCGGCTGCGCCGCGAAAAGAGCGTAGCAAGCGAATAGGCAATATTGAAAGAAAAGAACCCGACGTTTGCCGTGCGTCGGGTTCTTTCTTTCGCTTTCACAAGAGTGGCATAAGCATTCACGAAATTTGTGCATGCAGCTCACATCAATCCCAGCACGAGAATCGCGCCGACGACAAGGGGCAGGACGTGAGCGAAATAGCCGCCCTGCGCTCATCGAGGAAGTTTCAGCCGCTTCCCGTATTCGCCTCTTCATAGAACTCACCAGCCCCAGCCGAAACGATGCATCGTGTAGAGCACAAAGATGAGCGACCCGCCAGGCAGGGAGGATGTTGCTCACGATGAAATCCTCGATGTCAAGGAAACTGCTCTCGCCGCCCATCGGGTGAATACCCGCAGGAGGTTGAATCCCCAAAGCGCAGGGCGAAAAAGCACGAGGATTGCCGCGCAGTTCACGAGTCCCGTCTTCTTGCGGCTCCATCCCCGTCAGATCCATCGTGCAGGCCATGATGTTTTCAAAGACAGCGAGCACCGTCGAAAAAGCCGCAAAACGTCATGAAGAGGAAAAAGAGGCTGCCCAGAGGATGCCACCCGCCATGTGGTTGAAGATGTTCGGCAATGTGATGAAGATGAGTCCCGGCCCGCTGTCCGGCTCAACACCGTAAGCGAAGCCGCAGGGATGATGATGAGTCCGACGTGATGGCAACGAGCGTATCAAGGATGGCGACGTTGACCGACTCACCGAGAGTGCGTGATCCTTCAGGATGTAACTGCCGAAAGATCGCCATCGCGCCGATACCGAGACTCAGCGTAAAGAACGCCTGATTCATCGCCGCGACGATGACGTTCGTAAACCGATCTCCTCCATCTTCGCAATGTCAGGGCGCAGGGTAGAAGGAGATGCCCTCAGACGCACCCGTCGAGAAAATGCTGTTCGGCGAGCACGACCATGATGAGGGCAGGGAGCACCATCGTACCCTTCGTCACGCGCTCAACCCCGACTGCAAGCCGTGCGAGCAGATGAGAAAAGCCGCTGATGACGACGATCACCATCGGCACGACCTGCAAGATGGGATCGCCGAGCATCGAGCCAAAGGCCGCCGATCTCCTTCGGAGAAAGTCCCGACAAACGCGCCGCACGCTGTCTGATAGAAAGTAGAGCAGCATCCAGCCCGCGACCGTCGTATAGAACATCGCGGGAGCATGATGCAGCCGAAACCAACATGCGTAGCCATGCCAATGCCAGCCCACTTTTTCGGGCGTCAGTCTCTGATACATGCGCACGGGACTGCTGCCGCGCGGCCAGAGAAAATTCCATCGTCACTGACGGGGATGCCGAGCACGATGAGGAAGAAAAAGATAGATAAGAACGAACGCCCCGCCTCCGTTCTGCCCGACAAGATAAAGGAACTTCCAGACATTGCCGATGCCGATCGCACAGCCGGCACTGAGGAGAATGAAAGCCGAAGCGGCTCTTCAGCGTTTCTCGCGCCATGGATCAAACCTCCTGAAAAATATAATGAAAAGCTGCAGCCAAAAACGGAAGGCTGTGCCTTTCGATTATCCTCAAGTGTAAAAGCTGTAAAGCGGCAAACGTCAGATAATAGTAGCTCGCCGTGGTACTTCTCGCCGCCGATCTCCGGGATAGACGCCGTACTCAATCGCCCACTCGCGCAGCGCGAGTCGCCTGCGCATGGATCGTCTTGATGCGGTCAATCGTGCGCACGACCTTGCCCGGCATGCCGACAACGAGGGAATTCGGCGGAATGACCTCGTTCTCGCGCCTGAGTGCCCCAGCGGCAATGATAGAGCCTTCGCCGACCTTTGCGCCCGTCAAAACCGTCGCGTTCATGCCGATGAGGGACGTGGTTGCCGATCTCCGCGCCGTGTACGACGGCGCTGTGGCCGATCGTCACATAATCGCCGATGATGCGGATTGTCGTCCGCCACATGAAGGCAGACGAGATCCTGTACATTCGAGCACTCGCCGACAGAGATGTAATTCACATCGCGCGCGCAACGACGCCCGGCCAAAGGCTCGCATACTTCGCGACGCGCACATCGCCCGAAAGGAACACCTGCGGTGCGACAGAATGCCTCCTCGTCAATCTGCGGCGATGCCGCTGAAATTCCGTGCTGGAAAGCGTATGCATAAGACTCTCTCCTTTTCTTCGATTGAATTTTGCTTGCTGCGTTCTATTATACAACGATTGATGCAGAAAAGAAACGGCTCGCCCACAAGCGCGCAGCAAACGCTTCAAACGCCGCCGAGCGCTGCGCTGATGAGGCGAGCGAGCGCAGGGTTTGCCAGCGCACGCAGGGTAAGCGAGCAGCAGACTTTCCGCTGCCCGAAGTTCCTGCTTTCTGACGGAAAACGGCGCTGGAGAGCGCACGCCCTGCCGCCTTCTGCGGCGAGGGAAACGCCTGCCAATCGAGAGCGGTCAGCTTCTCGATGAACTCCTTCAATTCGGCGGAAAAGAGCGGCATATCCTCTTTGCGGCAATCCGCGCACAATGCGCCGCCCTCGCCGATGTCGACGGACATCGGCTCTTCTGAAAGGGCGCACCACAGTGGACGCAGCTACGCGAGATGAGGCGAAAGGCCCCGCAGGCGCGAGGAGCTGATACGCCGCTGCCAGCGCTACGAGACGCGGATTGCGCTCCTCAAAGGCGCAGAAAAATCTGCAGCAGACGGTCGAAAGCGTCGGGCGCAGGCTCGTGCTCGGGAAAAAGCTCAAGCGCCAGTTCCGCCACGAAGGAGCCGTATGCCCATGGCCGAGAGGTCTTCGAGGAGAGCGAAACCGCCCCGAGGCGAGCACTGCCGCACCGTCCAGACCCCTGCCGCCTTCCGTAAGCTCCACATCGAGTGGCTGAACATCTGCATCCCTGCCGCAGAGTGCGCTCTTCGGGCGGCGGCAGCCGAACGCCGCCGCCTCGACGCGCCCGCACTCGCGCGTCAAGAGCGACGCCATCTTGTCCGCCTCGCCCCAATTCCTCGTGGCGAGCACGAGCGCCTCAGCGCTGCGGCGTGCCATGCGGTTCGGCCTCCTCGCACGCTTCCCCCGGCTGCACGCGCAGACTGCGTCTTCGATGCCGCCACGACCTCGTCCGCCAGCTTCGTCGCACTGCCCGTCTCCTGCGGTTTCGTCGACATCTGCCGCTGCGGCATGACGGCGCCCGCCGTCAGCATGTACTGCAGCGCCGACTCGTTGCTGATGTCGAGATAGATGACGTCGCTCTTCTTGACGAGAGGTTCGTGCCCTGAGGTCGTGTTGAGGCTCCACGGCACGAAGACGCAGACGTAGTCGTCGCCGAGCTTCTCGCGCAAGACTGCCGGCACCTCTGCCATGACGAAGCCGAGCGCCCGCGACTGATGGAACGGTACGAGCACAACGTGATCAAACATGTTGTTCGACTCAAAAACGGCGGTCGAAAGGTGCTTGACACTGCTGTAGATGAACTTCACGACGGGAATCTTGCCGAGCAGCCATTCACCATGGAAATCACGCGCTTCATGAACCAGTACGATGAGAGCCAGCCCACGAGATAGATGACGAGCAGCACCGTCACGATGCCCATGCCCGGATAATAGACGGGAAAAGTGCTTGCCGAGCACGATCTCCGTGAAGTTCAGCACCTCTGTCACGACGAAAACCGTGATGGCCAGCGGCACGAGAAGGATAAGACCGTTAATAAAGCGCTTTCGATATCTTGTTCATCCTGCTGCCGCCCTTTCCCTATTTCCTCTCATTCAAAAGCCAAGTTGTGCAGAACGCCCTCGCGGTTGCGCCAATCCTTCTTCACCTTGACCCAGAGGTCGAGGAAGACCTTCGCGCCGAGAAGCATCTCGATGTCCTTTCTCGCCTGTGCGCCGATCTCGCGCAGAAGAGCGCCCGCTTTGCGCCGATGACGATGCCCTTCTGCGACTCGCGCTCCACGTAGATCGTCGCGCGGATGCGAAGCCCCCCAGGGGCGCTCCTTCATCTCGTCGAGGTCGACGGCGATGGCATGGGGCAGTTCGTCGCGTCGCGAAGCGCCTTCTCGCGCACGAGCTCCGCCACAATGAGTCGCTCGGGCTGATCCGTCACCATGTCTTCCGGATAATAAGCGGGACCTTCAGGGCAGATACTTCTTGACTTCCGCCAGAAAGCGGGTCGAGGTTCACCTCTTCCTTCGCCGATATGGGCACGGCGCCCGCAAACGGATATGCCTTCATGTAGCTTTCGAGGATCGGCAGCACGGCGGGCTTCTCGATGAGGTCGAGCTTGTTGACGACGAGGATGCACGGGCACTTCGTCGCCTGCAGGCGCTCTACGATATAGCGTCGCTCGGTCCCATCTTCTCCGTCGCATCGACGACGAAAGAAGACAGCATCGACCTCCTTCAGGTGCTTTTCCGCGCGCACCATGTATTCACCGAGCTTGTGGCGCGGCTTGGATGCCCGGCGTGTCGAGGAAGACGATCTGCGCGTCCGCTCCGTCAGGATACAGAGGATGCGCGTGCGCGTCGTCTGCAGCTTGTCGCTCATGATGGCGATCTTCTGCCCGATGAGGGCTGTTGATGAGCGTCGACTTGCCGACGTTTCGGCCGCCCGACGACAGCGATGAAGCCCGATCTATGCTTTGCCTTTTCCATCGTTCTCCGCTGTCACTTGCTCCGTGCATTCTCGCAGAGGCTTCCGCCGCTTCCTCGCGCGTCACGCCGAGAGCCGCCATCACATGGCGCTGCTCCTCCTCCATCTCCTGCCGCTCCGCCTCTTCTACATGATCGTAGCCGAGGAGATGCAGCATGCCGTCTACCGTCAAAGAAGACGATTTCGCGGCGCAGGCTGTGCCCGTAGTCCGCCGCCTGCGCCGCGGCGCGCTCGACCGAGAGGACGATGTCGCCGAGGACGTTGACGGCGGGACCGCCTGCGATCGCCGGCTCCTCGCTCTCGTTGAGCGCAAAGGAAATCACGTCCGTCGGACGATCGACCCTGCGGTACTCGCGGTTCAGCACATGGATGTGCGCATCGTCCGTCAAGGTGATGCTGACCTCGGCGTCCGCCACGTCGTAAAGCTCGCCGACTTTTTCCACAGCGCGCCGAATCTCCGCCTCAAGGCCCTCGTCAAGGGGCAGGTCTTCCACCTCGCGACTGAGCAGGATGTTCATGCGTCCGCCTCCCCTCTCTCCGATGCCGCAGCCTTTTCCAGCGCTGCTGTCTTTCTCTCCTGCAGCTCTGCCGACTTTTTCTCAGAATCCCGACGCGCCTTGTCCGCGCGGTCATACGCCTCGACGATGCGTGCGACGACGTCGTGACGGATGACGTCGAGTGCTTCCAGACGGACGACGCCCACGCCGCGCACATCGCTCAGGATGCGGCTCGCCTCAGAAAGTCCCGAGAACACGCCGCGCGGCAAGTCGACCTGGCTCAAGTCGCCCGTCACGACCATGCGCGAGCCGAAGCCCAGGCGCGTCAAGAACATCTTCATCTGGCTCGGCGTCGTATTCTGCGCCTCGTCGAGAATCACGAAAGGCGTCCTCCAGCGTGCGTCCGCGCATGTAGGCGAGCGGCGCAATCTCAATGACGCCCTTGGCGAGGAGCTTCTGATGAGTGTCAAAGCCGAGGATGTCATGCGGCGCATCGTAGAGCGGGCGCGGTACGGATCGACCTTCTCCCTGCAGATCGCCGGGCAGAAAGCCCAGCCGCTCGCCCGCCTCGACAGCAGGGCGCGTGAGCACGATCTTTTCCACCAGCCTCGCACGAAGCGCCGCCACCGCCATGACGACGGCAAGGTACGTCTTTCCTGTGCCTGCAGGGTCCAATGCCGAACGTGATGGAGTTCTTGCGAATGGCGTCGAGGTAGATGCGCTGGCCGAGCGTTTTCGGGCGCACGAGCGGCCACGGCTCGTCACGAGGATCGTGTCGCTGAAAAGGCTGTGCAGCGCCTCGCCCTTGCCGCGCTTGACGGGTCCCACGCTGTAGCGCACCTCGTGCATCGTGAGCGTCGTGCCCCTGCCGGTGCAGGTACTGCAGCTCGCGCACGACCTCGCCGCCGCCCGCACGACAGCCGCCTCGCCGTCGATCGCAAGCTCCTCGCCGCGGCTTATGAAGCGGCAGTCGAAATGTCCATGAGCACCTGCAGGTACTCGTCGTGCTCGCCGAGAAGCGCCGTCGCCTCGCGCTGATCGGCAAAGGCGATCTTCTCCTCAAAACCTTTTGCAAAGAAAGACTCCTCTCTTCTAAATTCATCGTTCCCATTATACCTTGCGACAGTCGAGGAAGCAATAGCAGTCCAAGGTTAACCCGGATTTCCATATCAGTTGACTATATGCGCCGTCTGAAATATAATGGGAGGAAATGCAAAACTTCTTGAAAGAAATGAGGCTCTGCCATGACAAAGAAAAACGCCGTCAAAAACTCACGAAAGAAATTCTGCGGCCGCCGCATCAAGCGCGAGGACGACCTCTCCATCTTCCTCGATGCGCCGCTTGAGCGCTGCAGGAGGGCGCACACGAGCTGCAGCGGCGAGTTCTGCGAGCAAGCACATCGACCTCTGTACGATCATCAACGCGCGCAGCGGTCACCGCAGCGAGGACTGCAAGTACTGCGCCCAATCCGCGCACCACAGGACGGGCGTCGAGGAATACGCATTCTCTCGCACAGGAAGAGATCATCGCCAACGCACGCGCCAACGAGGAGGCGGGCGTCAACCGCTTCTCCATCGTGACCTCGGGCAGGGGCGCTCGCGGGCAGGAGTTCGACGCCGCGCTCGACTGCTACCGCGCCATGCGAAAGAAAGCCCATATCGACCTCTGCGCCTCGCACGGCATTCTCTCGCGTGAACAGTTCCGTGCGCTTCGCGCCGCAGGCGTCACGAGCTACCATCACAACATCGAGACGTCGCGCCGCTTCTTTTCCCGAGATCTGCACCTCGCACACTACGACGACCGCATCCGCACGATCCGCCTTGCACAGGGCGAAGGGCTTAACGTCTGTTCGCGGCATCATCGGCATGGGCGAGACGTGGGAAGACCGCCTCGACATGGCGGTGAGCCTGCCGAACTCGGCATCGAAGTCCATTCCCATCAACTCCCTCATGCGCGATTCCCCGGCACGCCGCTTGAGGGCAGAACGCCCTTGACGAGCGATGAGATCCTGCGCACCATCGCTTTCTTCCGCTTCATCAACCCGACGGCAAACATCCGCCTCGGCGCGGGACGCAAGCTCATCGAGGACAACGGCACGCCCGCCTTCCTCTACGGCGCATCGGCCTCCCATCACGGGCAACATGCTCACGACCTCAGGCACAACCATTGCCGAGGACATGACTCTTCTGCAGCGGCTCGGCCTCTCCAACGAGACGGCGGGCACGAGGCAAGGGACGCCACCATACAGCCAACGGGTGAATCTGTATCTTTTCTAGAAAATGTGATAATAGTAACGGAGACAAATATCCCGCTGTTGAAGTAGACTGAAGGGTGGAATATATTTCAATCTCAACAAAGGATAGGTGATCTTCATGGCAATCCATGTCATTGACGAGGCGCGCGCTGCCTCCAGTGCAAAAAGCCCCTGTGCCGCATCAAGGGCTGTCCTGTGCAGACGAACGTCCCCGAGATGATCCGCCTCTTTCTCGAAGGCAGCATCAACGAGGCGGGCGCCATGCTCTTCGAGAACAATCCCCTGAGCATCATCTGCTCGCTCGTCTGCGACCATGAGGAAGCAGTGCGAGAGCAACTGCATCCAACTGCGCAAAGGATCCGCCATCCAGATTTCCAGCATCGAGCACTACATCTCGAATACCTACTTCGACCGCGTCGCCTTGGAGCGTGCGCCTTCTACAGGGGCAGACCGTCGCCGTCATCGGCTCGGGTCCTGCCGGCATCACCGTTGCCATCAAGCTCGCGCAGAAGGGCTACGACGTGACGATCTTCGAGCGTATGGACAAGATCGGCGGCATGATGCGCTACGGCATCCCCGACTTCCGTCTGCCGCTGAGCATTCTCGACCGCTATGAGAAAAAAAGCTGCGTGAGTTCGGCATCTGCATCCGTCCCAACCGCACGATCGGCGGTCTTCTGACGCTCGACACGCTTTTTGCCGACGGGACGACGCCATCTTCATCGGTTCGGGCGTCTGGCGTCCGCGCAGCCTCGGCGTCAGGGCGAAAGCCTCGGCAACTGCCACTTCGCCGTCGACTATCTGCAAAACCCCGACTCCTTCGCTCTCGGCGACCGCGTCGCCGTCATCGGCTCGGGCAACTCCGCCATGGATGTCGCGCGCACCGCGATCCGCAAGGGCTGCCGCTACGTCACGGTCTATTCGCGCAGCAACAAGGTCGCCGCCAGCGTGCGCGAATTCGAGTACGCGCAGGCAGACGGCGTGGAATTCGAGTTCTGCAAGGGCGTCGATTCCATCACGAAGGACGGACCTTTGATGCGCGATCGCCACTTCGACGAAGAAGGCAAACTGACGGGCGAAGGAGATCCTGTCCTGTGTCCTGCCGACAGCACCGTCATCGCGGTCAGCCAAGATCCGAAAGACAAGATCGTGCGCACGACCACGGGCATAGAGACGAACGAAAAAGGCTTGGTCGAGGTCGATGAAACCGGCGCCACCACCCGCCCCGGCGTCTTCTCGGGCGGCGACGTCGTCCTCGGCCCGTGCAACGTCGTTCAAGTCGTCAACGACGCCAAACATGTGGCGGAGGCGATGGACGCTTACCTGCGCGAAAAGCGCGGCGCGAAATGAGGCTTCGCTGACAAGACGACCGAAGCGGGACGAATCGAGCCGAGCCGGCGTCACCGCAAAAAGATACTAGCAGACGACAACAGGCGGAGCTGCCATCCCATGCGGCTCTGCCTGTTATCGTTGCTGAGATCATCTGGATCAAGCCCCGCCCTTCTCCCTGCTCCCGCGCCTCGATCAGCTCCCTTTGCGCTGCGCGAACTGATAGAGGATGCGCTCGCGCGAAAACCCCTGCCGCGCACTTCGGAAGCGTTCGCGATGATGAGGAACGCATTCTTGTCCAAGCGATCGCAGATTGCCTTGACGCGTGCGAGCTGCGTCAGGGAGACGACGACGAAGACGACGGCTTTCTTTTTCCTGCAGAAAGCCGCCCCCGGCCTTCGAGTGGTAGTGACGCCGCGGTGCAGGCTCTCCATGATGGCGTCGCCGATCTTCTCGCTTTCCTCCGAGATGATGAAGATCGCCTTCTCGCGATTGAATCCCGCCGCCCAGCGGTTCGTAAGCTCCGCTGTCGCATAGATGCAGACGAGCGTGAAGAGCGCCGTCTCCAGATCAAGAGCGCCGCCGACGCTGCGATGACGAGCATGTTGAGCGGAATACGCCCGTGCCGACGTCAATCGACCAATACTTCTTCAAGATGGCGCCGAGCACATCGACGCCGCCCGTATTCGAGCCGAAGCGGAAGATGATGCCGTAGCCGATGCCCGAGACGACGCCGCCGAAGATGGCGTTGAGCATTGTGTCGTGCACGGGATGCAGCGCCGAAAGCGGACTGAAAGCGTCGATGCCGAGGGAGAAGAGCACCGTGCCCAGAATCGTATCGACGGCGTAGCGCTTTCCCACGAAGCGATGCGCGAGGTAGAGAATCGGCAGATTGTAGACGAGGAGCTGCGCGCCGACAGGCCAGCCGACGAAGTAGTGCAGGAGGATGGCGATGCCTCCGAGGCCGCTCGTCAGCAAAGTTTCGCCGGCAGTATGAAGAGGTTGATGCCGACGCCGCAGACGGCGCAGCCGAAAAAGGATTACAAAGTAGCGGCGCACCTCATGGATGATTTCCTTTTTCTTCATCGTCATGTCCTTCCCTCTCCTCACGACTTTTCTTCTCCTCCCAGCGTCCTCGCTCGCCATGCGTGCGATTTCCTTGGGCTTGCCGCGTGCGACGAGGTAGAGGCCGCCGCTTGACCTCCTCAAAGATGCGCCCGATGTACTCGCCGAGAATGCCGAGCGCGACGAGCTGCAGTCCGCCGAAAGAGCAGCACGCAGGCCGTGATCGTCGCCCAGCCGGGCACGGCGCTCCCCTCGATGAACTTGATGTAAAGCACATGGAGGAGCAGCAAGATGCTCAATATGCCGCAGATGAACCCCGAGTAAAGACCCAGCCGCAGGGGCACCGTAGAATAGGCGAGGATGCCGTCGAGCGCGAAGTGCAGCATCTTTCGCGGCGAGAATTTGGAGACGCCCGCAAAGCGCTTTGGGCGCGACGAAACGGATCTGCACCTGACGGTAGCCCATGGCGCCGATCATGCCGCGAATGAAGCGCGCACGCTCGCGGTAACAGCGAAATTCCAGCACGACCTTGCGATCCATGAGGGCGAAAATCCGAGCCGCCCTCCTGGATGTGGACGCGCGAAATCTTGTTGAGCGCCTTGTAGTACCAATACGACGTCGCCCGCTTCAAGAAGCCGACGCCCTCCGTCGTCTCACGGATCGTCTGCACGACATCGAATCCTCTTCCCACTCTGGCAAGAAGCGTCGGAATCAGCGCGGGCGGATGCTGCATGTCGCCGTCCATCATGATGACAGCCGCACCGTCCGCGTGGTCGAGGCCGCACGTCAAAGGCAAGCTGATGCCCGAAGTTGCGCGAGAGGAAGATGGGCTGCACGCGTGCATCCTTTTCCTCCGAGCGGCGCAGGATCTCACGGCTTCTCGTCCTGGAGCCGTCGTCGACAAAGATCAGCTCGAAATCGTACTTCGTCCCCGCCATGACCTCAGAAATCGCCTGATAAAAATGTTCGAGATTGTCCTCCTCGTTGAATACGGGGACAACGATGGAAATGAGCTTCAATCTTTTTTCTCCTCACTTCAGTGCGGCCTCGAAAGTGATCGCACCATCCTTGTAACGAACCGCGAGCTTTCCCTTGAGATAGCTGACGATTTCAGCAGCGATCGTCAGACCGATGCCGTAGCCAGCCTTCTCGCTGTTATGTGACGCATCCTCGCGGTAGAAACGCTCGAAGAAGCGCGAATAGTCTATGCCCTCGCCCGCCGCATAGGGATTCGTCACGGAAAAAGACCATGCCGCGCCCGCGCCTGCCGCTCGCGAGAGCGATCTGCACGTCGCCGCCGTCATCCGCATATTTGACGGCATTGTCGACGAGACGTTCATCAGCGTGTAAATGATGCGCTGATCGGCGAGCACATGAACGCCGTCTTCGATTTCTGTCACGATCCGCTTGCCCCTGCTCCTTCGCGGGAAGTTCAAAGGAGGCGGCAACCTCACGCGCCGTCTCCGCGCAGTTGACGTCGATCGGGTGGAAATGCTCTGAGACGCGCTCTTCGAGCTTCGCAAGCGCGACCATGTCGTTGACAAGACCCGAGAGCCGCTTTACCTGCTTCAAGATCGTCTCCGTCCACTGGTTTTTGCCCATCGTGATCTCAAGCACTTCCGTGTTTGCCGAAATGATGGCGATCGGCGTCTTCAGCTCGTGACTCGCGTTCGTGACGAATTGGCGCTGGCTCTTCAAGTTGCGCACGAAGGGCGCGACGAGGCAACGCGAGAAGCACGCGACGAGCGCGATGTAGAGCAGCACGCAGAGGAGGCCGACGAGGACGGAAAAGCGCACGCCGTTCCAGACCATCTGCATCTCGCGCGTACAGTCCATGACGACGACGAAGGAGCCGCCCCCTCAAGCTTCGTGACGAGATAGGCGTAGTAGGCGCCATCGGCTTCGTAGTTGCCGCGCAGGCTGACGCCATGAGCGAGACGCGTCGCCAATGCCTCGGCTTCCTCGTCGGTGACGGCGGCGATGTGGCTCGCATCCGCCGCAAGGAGTGCACCATCCTCACTGAATTTCGCCCAGTAGTAGCGCGTCTGAAAAGGCAAACTCCGGCGTATAGTCGAAGCCCTCGTCGACAATGCGCTTTTTCGGGCAGCTTGCCGTCGTGGCGCGTGATGTAGGAGAGCACCGCCTCGATGCGGCTTCCCTCGTCGTAGAAACTCGCGAGGTTCAAGGCGGCGAGCACGACGAAGACGATGAGGACGACGGCAGCCGTGCCTAGGGCGATGAACTTGCGCCGCAGCCGCGATACCATTTCCATCTAGCCCACCTCGCAGATCGTGTAGCTTCCCCCTGCTCACCGCGAATCGCAACGTCGCCATGAATCGCCTTGAGTTTCTGTCGCAGGGTAGGAGATGTAGAGCCCAGACGATGTCCGCGCCCTCTTCCGCTCCCCTGCCACGCGCTCGTAAATCTCCGACGTCGTGACGCACTTTCCCGCATTCATCATCAAGAGCTGCATGAGCTGCGTCTCGCTTGCTCGCAAGGCGCACGGCGCTCTTCGCCGCCAGTTCCTGCTTTCCGACGTCGAGCGTGACCGAGCCGAGCGACAGCTCGGCGGACGCATAGACTTCGGCGCGGCGCGTCAAAGGACCGCAGGCGTGCGAGCAGCTCCCCATCGCGAAAAGGCTTGGGCAGGGTAGTCGTCCGCCCCCGCGTCAAGCCCCTCGATGCGGTCGCCGACTTCCGCCTTCGCCGTCAGCAGCAGGACGGGCGTCGTATCGCCCGCCGCACGCAGCTCTTTCAAGGCCGTCACGCCGTCCATCACGGGCATCATCACATCGAAGACCATGCAGGCGTAAGCGCCTTTGTGCGCGAGCGCCAGAGCCGCCCTGCCGTCGCGAACGGCGTCGACCTCGTAGCCCGAATGCTCCAGAACTGCGACGAGCGCCGCCGCCATATCCTTTTCATCTTCCGCCAGCAGGAGCTTCATGCCATCACCTCGCCCATCACATCAGTCTCTCGAATCAGGTTGCGGATCGTCTGCATCGAAAGGTCGCACGAGGCAAGCTCATCGGCGCAGCGTTTGAGCTCCGCCGCCAACAGTTTGCGATTCTTGACCGTGTGCTTGTACATCATCTCGTGCTCCAAACTCGCCCAGAATCCATGGCGAGCGTGCGAAGCTGCAATTCCACAAAGAAATGCCCGGGATTCCTCCCTGCCCACATCCTCGAACGGCGCTTCGATCGAAACGATCATGTGGTAACTGCGATAGCCGTTCGGCTTCACGTCGCGAATGTAGTCCTTCTCCTCGAAGACCGTCACGCCCGAAAGCTCTTTTGAGCGCACGCACGACGACGTAGACGTCGTCGATGAAGCGGCAGACGACGCGGACGCCGATGGCGTCATGCACCTTGCAGAGAGCCGACTGCGGCGTCTCGGGCAGTCCTTTGCGGCGGCACTTCACGCATGCTCCGTCCGACTTGACGCGGCAGATCAGATGCTCGTAGGGCGCCGATCCTGTGCGCTCCTTGACGCGTGCGCTGATCTCCTCGATGCGCGTGCGAAACGCGCCGAGAATCTCAGGGAGCGCCTCTCCCGCTTGCCATAGATGCTTTCCAAGAGAATCCCTCCCCTGCTACTTCTTCACGAGGCGCAGATGACGCTCGCTTTCTTCTTCGCCACATCGCGCTCCAAGGCTTCCCGGAGCTTGCTGCGATTCGACGCGCCCGTGCCGTGCTGTCCAATGTTCAAGAGGATGCCGACGCTCGCCATGCTGATCATCAGCGATGTGCCGCCGTAGCTGATGAAAGGCAGCGGCACGCCGATGACGGGCAGGAGGCCGCCGACCATCAGAAGGTTGATGACCGCCTGACCGCTGATGAGCAGCAGGATGCCCGTAGCGAGGAACTGTCCGTAAGCGTCAGAGGCGGCATTTGCGATGCGCGCACCGTAGACGGTGAACGCCGAGTAGAGCACGAGCACGAGAATGACGCCCAGAAAGCCCGTCTCCTGGCTGAAGATGGCGAAGGCGAAATCCGTATGCGCCTCGGGCAGGTAGCTGTACTTGCTCACGCCCATGCCAAGCCCCATGCCCGTGAGGGCCGCCCGAGCCGATGGCGGACAGAGACTGCACCGTCTGATAGCCGATGCCCTGCGAATCCGCCCACGGATCGAGCAGAACCTTGAGGCGTGCAAGGCGGTACGGCTGCAGGATGGACAGTGCCGTGCCCGCCGCCGCGAAGACGGCGACTGTCGTCAGCACCTTCGTCTTTTGAAGCCCTGCAATGCAAAGGAGCATGAAGGGCACGAAGATGACGATGAACATCGTGCCGCCGTCCGGCTCCAACTCGATCAACAATCCCATGAAGAGGACGAGCAGATACTGCGGATTCGGGAAGAGAATGTCGATGGGCTTGTCATTTCGCACACGGTACGCCGCATAAGCAGAAATGAGCATCAGGGAAACGAGCTCGCAATTTCCGCCGGCTGGATCTGGAAGCCTGCCGTGCCGAGCCAACGCTTCGAGCCGTTGACCTCCGCGCCCACGAGAAGGACTGCGATGAGCGAGAGGATCGTGATTATGACGACGGGCACGATCCACGCACGCCAGCGATGATAATTCACGCGGCAGCCAAGAAAAGAAGCAGAAGAAGCCCGCCGCGAGGTTGAAAAGCTGACGCTGCAAGAAGAAGTACGGCGTGCCGAACGTCGTTTCCGCCAAGATGAAGCTTGAGCTGAACACGTTGATGCTGCCGAAGACGAGGAGCACGATGAAGATGGCGAGCACCGCCTCCATATCGCTGACCCAGAAGCTCTTCTTTCCCTTGTCTTCTGCGGCTTCCTGTCTTTCCATAGTCCCTCCTTCACGCGAACGTGACCTCGCAGCGGTTGATCTTCTCGCCCTTGCCGCTGAATTTCTTTTCATACTCCGTCATCACGTTGTCGGGACGTGCCTCGCTGTGCAGATCATAGAAACGTCGTGCAGCGAAAGCCCCATCTCGCGAAACTCCTCCAACGAAAAATCGAAGAGCGCGCGGTTGTCCGTCTTAAAGACAAGCTTGCCGCCGGGCACGAGGAGTTCCTTTGTAGCGAGCGAGAAAACTGCGGTGCGTGAGGCGGCGCTTCGCATGACGCGCCTTGGGCCACGGATCGCAGAAGTTCACAAAGAAACGATCGACTTCCCCCGGCGCAAAAATTTTCTCAAGCTGGGCGATGTCGAAGACGAGCAGGCGCACATTCTTCAGCTCCTTCTCGCGCACCTTCTTCGCCGCCGCGATGAGCACATCCTGCTGCTTCTCGATGCCGATGAAAGTTCACCCTCAGGGGAGCGCTCCGCCATCTGACGGATGAAATCGCCCTTTGCCCGTGCCCAATTCGACGAAGAGCGGCGCCTCGCGTCCGAAGATCTCCTTCCAACGTCCCCTTTCCGCCTCGCCTCGCCCGCCGGGCGATCCTTCGGATAGACAAAATCATCGTATGCGTGAATGGCCTCATCCACCCACGGCTTCCTGCGCAGTCGCACAGAACTTCCTCCTTACACTTTTTTTCCAACTGAAACTTCTTCAAATAGCGATACAGCGTGACGCGGCTGACATCGAGAAGATTCGCCAAGCGGCTGACGTTGCCGCCCGCCGCCCTGCCATGCACGCAGGAATATTTCCCGATCCGTCTTCCAGTCATCATCGGGCTTGACGTCGCCCATGAGATTGATGTTCTCGGGCGAAATTGCCATGCCCTCCGTATGGAAGAACGCCTGCTCCAAGATGCTCTGCATCTGCTTGATGTTGCCCGGCCAATCGTACGTCTTCAGAAGCGTCAGCGTCTCCGGCAGAGCCGCTTCCTCTCCATGCGGTGCTGCTCGGCTAGCTCGCATATAATCTGCTCGGCGAGCAGGGGAATATCTCGCGTCGGTTGCGCAGCGCCGGCATGCGTATGACGCTGCGTGAAACGATGTCGTAGAGGCTCCGGTCGAAGAGACCTCGCTCCGTCAAGCGCTTTGAGATCGCCGTCACAGTCGGCGATGATCCGCACGTCGATGGGGCGCACGACCGTCTCGCCGAGACGATGCGCCTTGCCCTCGCGCAGAGCCGCCGCGAGAGCGGCCGCCGTCTTCTTCGGCAGCTTCTCGATCTCATCGAGAAAGAGCGTGCCGCCAAAGGCAAGCTCCAATTTGCCGGGACGAGCTGACATCGGGGAAAGCGCCGCGCCGAAAAGCTCCTCGTCCAGAAGTTCCGGCTGCACATCGCCGCAGCGGAAGGAAATCAAGGCCCAGCCGCGCGCGCCGACGCCTGATGTACGCCGTGTGCCAAGCGCTGCTTGCCCGTGCCGCCCCTCGCCCCTGCAGCAGCACATGATTCTTTTCCCTCGCCACGCGCAGCGCCTTTTCACGCAGCGCCCGGAACGCCTGTCCCTTGCCCGCCATCGTGGCGAGGCTGTACTTCGCCGTATAGCCCGCCGTGTGCGCGACGAGCATTCTAAGATCCTCAATGGGCATGGAAACGGTCACGACGCCATTGACCTCGCGCGTCACAGGGGCTTTTCGATCGGCACGACGGTCGTGACGTCTCATACGTCTTCGCCTCCGTGATCCATGTGACCTCCTTGTTGTAGCAGGGCGTGCCCGCTGAATCCCTGATAGATCGGCGTGTGACGATAATTCAAAACGATGTCGTTGAGATTCGACAGACGGCTCGTCGCCCTTATCGCGCGCTCCGATGCGCGTGAGACGCTCAATCCCAAGCGGTTCGCGTAAGCGACCTCGCCGCTCGGCAAGATATGATAGACGGCGAACGGCGCGGCATCCCAAGATCGCCCTCCTGCGCCTGCGAGTCTGAGGTCGCGCGCCAAGGCGGCCCTCAAGCGAACGCGCGATGAGCAGAAGCTGAGCGATGACGGCATCCTGCGGCACGAGCTTCGGATCGTCCACGACGATGTTCACGAGATAGCGCAGTTCGCCGCCGACGAGGACGGGCGCTGTACAGGCGTCACTTTCGTGAGACGCCTCGCGCCAGATCTCCGGCCCGAAGATCCCAAAAACGGCACACGCTTCTCTTCGCTATGCTGATGCTCGAAGCGCCGATCTCTTCGATGCCAAGGCGCGAGCCTTCGACCTTGCCGGGAGGCAGACGCATGAAGGGCAGCGTGCAGCTCTTCAAGACGAGCGCCCTCGGCGTCGAGCAGCAAGAGACTCAGAGCCGTAACGCGCAAAAGAACTCCTGCACGCCCTCCGTCAGCTGCAGAAGGCGGTCGATGGCAGGGGCATGCTCTTCTGCAGTGCACAAAAATCCTCCGCAGAAAGCACGCGCTTCGGCTCCGTCCCCATCGACGGCACACCGATCCCGCCTGCTCGCACGCCATGCCTCAGCCACCCACGGATGCACGTTGACGTCGATCTCCCCTTCGTCGCGAAACCTCTGGTAATACGCCTCAAGCTTTCTCCTGCTGCGCTGCTCCCGTATCATATCTCTCCCCGTCCCAGCCAAATGTATTCTATGAATGAACAATCTCGTTTCCCTCCGTATCATACTATCTCATTCTACTACGAAATGTTAAGAGCGACAAGCACATTGCCAAGTTCTCATATCCCATGTATAATGGGAAAGATATGAAAAAAAGAACTTATTGCATAGAAAGCAGGGATTCGATATGGCGAAACAACTGAAGAAAGATCCGCAGGAATCTGAAGCCGCAGGCGGGCGGCACGAACACGGAGAAGCGCCCTGAAAAAAAGGGCAAGGACACCTTCCTCCTGATCATGATTGCGCTCACGTTCTTCATCGCGTTCATCGGCTGGTCGGAAATGACGTGGCTGAACCGCTCGATGTACGGCTCCCTCGCCGCCTCCCTCCTCCTCATTTACGGCTACAAGCAGGGAAATTTCGGCGAGAAGGAAAAACTCTGGATGACGCGCGCCAGCATGTTCTTCATCGCCCTCTCCTTCGCCCTCTTCGCGGCCATCTGCTACTACCAATACTTTGCCCTGATACAGAAACCCACCATGCCCGCTCGGCGTGGTGGGTTCTTCTTCTCTTTGCTTTCCGCCTTCTCAATCCTTGAGGATATGCCACTCGCCGCTGCGGTTCGTTCCCGTGCGCTCGATGACGCCCGCCTTGTGCAGTGCCGTCGTCATGCGCTTGACCGTGGCGATCGATACGCCGAGCGCTTCCTTCAAGGCTTTTCTGCGTGACCTTGGGATTCTCTCGAATCACATGGAGAAGCCTTTCCTCCATCGATTCTTCTGAAGAAACCTCCACAGGCTTTTTCCAAAACTTCTTTCACGATTTCTTTCGCAGATTCCTCCGCCATCGCTTCTGCAGACTCTTCCACAGCGAAAGAAAGCTCCTGCTGCCCTCGCGCTCACCTTCTCTTCACGCGGCTCTGCCGGCTCTTCCTCAAGGGCGACATCATCTGCCTTGAGATCCGCAAAGGGATTCAAGCTCAAGTTTCAGCTCAGGGCGCAGGCTCAAAGATCCGGCTCATGATCGGCTTCCACTTCTTGAACAAGGTCTCGCATCTTGTCCATCTTCCAGCGAAGTCCCGGATGCCAAAACATCGCCAGCGCCGCTTTCTTCCTGCAACAGCGCCTGCTCTTCCTCTATTTCCTCCGGCAAAGGCTCTTCTTCCCGTATAGGTTCAGCTTCTCCTACAGGTTCAGCTTCTTCTACAGGTTCAGCTTCTCCTACAGGTTCAGCTTCTTCTGCAAGCTCAGCTTCTTCTATAGGCTCAACTTCCTGCACAGATTCAGCTTCTCTGCAAGCTCCGTTTTCCTCGACAGGCTCCTGCTCTTGAACAGACTCCACGATCTCAACAGGTTCAACATCCTGCACGAGTTCGGCTTCTCCGACAAGTTCCTGCTCTTGGACAGGCTCAGCTCTCCTCAGCAGCCTCAGCAGTCTGCACAAGTTCAGTTTCCTCAACAACACTTTCTTTCTGCTGTGCTTCTTCCTCGGCACGGCAATAGAGATTGATGCGCACGGAATCGCCGAGCGTGATGACGGCAGGCTCGGGCAGGCGCGCCCGCTTCGCCGCACGATAAAGCTCAGGGCAGGATGCTCTGGAAGCCCGTCATCATGCCCATGTAGAGGAACGCCGCCGCAATCGCGCGGTTGCGTATCTTGGAGAAGCCCGTCTTGAGCTTCCAGATCGTCATGTCCTCTTCCAGCAATCCCGGTACAGTGATTTCAAAGCGATCCTCGTAAAGCACGAGGGAGATGCGCCCCGGCGCCGCATAATTCCTCTGGCAGACAGCGCGAGCAAGCAGGCGGCGCATGAGATCTTCCGGAAGCTCCTCCAGTCCACGCGCCTTGACGCCCCGCGCCAAAGAGGCGCTCCTGCACATAGTCCGCCGCACCGTCCACCTGCTCCGTCAGAGAACCGGCAAACTCTTCGCCGCCGACGAAATCAAGGCGCGTCGCACCAAGATACTCGGCGCACTGGATGAAGCCCTCGGGAAAAAGTTCCTCCGCCGTTCCTGCGAGCAGATGCCAGCCGCCCGTCGCGCGGCACTCGCCCTCCTCCTCACGCAGAAGCTTCCATGCCGGGGAGATCCTCCTTCTGCAGGCGCACGACATCATCATCAGCGCGGCGTTTCTCCGCCTCGCCGTACATCATGCGGCAGAATTCCTCGATCTCACATCACTGACCGTGCTCTCGGCCGCGAGCTGATCGGCGCTGCTGTTCGTGCCCGAAAGAAGAAGCTCCTGCACCTGATACGGCTCAGCGAGGCGCGTCGCGCCGCCGACGCGCACATAGGTGCCGTCCATCATGCCCAATTCCTTGACGAAATACGGCTTTTCCATACCGGGAAAATCTCCACGACGACGACCTGCCGTCCCATCTTGCAGTTCCACACCGACGCGCGGGAAAATGCGCGGCTCGCAGCTGTCGAAAATCTTCTGCGTAATCTCATCTATGCACGGAATGAGCTCCGCTCTGCTGAAAATCCCTGCCGCTTTCACCGTAGAAAATGATGCGTCCGCCTCGTCCGTTCGCAAAAGCCACGGCCGTATTCAAAAAGATCCGCTCTCCGCCACGATCTGCTCCACGAAAATCGCCGCGAACCCCGTCATTTCTTCCTGCACATTCAGCACCTCTCTGCCATCCGTTTTTCTACGCTATAGTATAACAGTTTTTCCAAGGAAAGTCCAAAAAGAGCGGCTCTCGCCCCCTCTCATCGCATGCTTCATCTCGTTTCAATTTCTCTATGCCCTTGCGCGCCGCCACGCCCTTCGCATAATAGTGGCACACTTCCCGCATCTCCGTGACGAGGTCGGCTCGCGCGATCAGCCAATCAGGGCGCATTCCTGCCCGTCAGGACGACCTCTCGCTCGGGCGGCAGATCATTGAGCAGGGACTCGACCGCCTCGCGCGAGATGAGTTCGAAGAAGAGGGCCACGTTCAGCTCGTCGAGGATGACGACGTCCCAAAGCGCCCGAGCGTGCGGCTGCGGCAGCCTTGGCGAAGCCGTCCTGCATCAGCTGCAGGGTAGTCGGCGGGCGGCTCACCCTCAGGAATACGACGACGTCTTCTCCCCATGCCGCACGCTCCTCTTCCGTCAGCATGCCCTTCCTTCGCGATGAAAGAACGGTTTTGCCCGTCGTATAGAGCGCAAGCTGCGGTGCGAATCCCTGCAGAACTTTCTGCTCGCTGTAGGCGAGGCTCTTCATGAACTGCATGATGTAGACGCGAAGTCCCTGCACCCAGGGCGCGCACGGCGAGACCGATCGCCGCCGTCGTCTTGCCCTTGCCCTGCACCCGTATAGACCTCGATCATCGGTTGTCCACCCTTGTCCATCGCGTAGAGGTCGTGCTCGGCGAAGCGTTTTTCGGCAAGCGCTTCATGCTTCGTACCCGGCCTGCCGTAATTCGTGTACGGATCGATGGAGATGCCGCCGCGCATGAAAATTTGCCCCAGACCTCGATGTGGCGCGGCTCCATGGGCGCACGAGATCGCCGAGGATGATGTTCACGACATCCTCGTGGAAAGTCGCCGTGATTGCGGGAAGCTGAAGAGATAGAGCTTCAGCGATTTGCTCTCGACCATGCGCCGCTCGGGCACGTAGGAGATCGTGATCGTCGCGAAATCCGGCTGCCCCGTAATCGGACAGAGGCTCGTGAACTCGGGGCAGTTGAACTTGACCCAATAATCCTTGTCGGGATGCTTGTTCTCGAAGGTTTCCAAAAAGCTCAGGCGCATAGTCCGCCGCATACTGCGTATTCTTTTTCGCCGAGATGCGTGACGCCCTTCATCTCATCGCTCGTGCGTGACATGGCTGCTCTCTCCGTGCGCTTCTTGGCGCATCAAAAAATTTTTCCTCGAATCCTTCCTTTGTTTCCGGCCGTCCGAAGAGATATCCCTGAATGGAATCGACCTTGCACGTCTTCGCCAGAAGATCATACTCCTCCTGCGTTTCCACACCCTCGATGCAGACCTTCATGCCCATGCTGTGGCAAAGCTCCACCGTGTAGTCCACGATGCGGCGATCGAAGTCCGACCACAAGATCTGCTTGACGAAGGCTCGGTCGATCTTCACGATGTCACACGAGAGGTTCTTGAACATCGCCAAAGAGGAGCAGCCCGTGCCGAAATCGTCCATGGCGATCTTCAGGCCATACTCGCGCAGAGAGGCAAACTGACGATTGATGAAATCCCAGTCCGAGATGACCGTGTGCTCCGTAAGCTCCAAAACGATGCTCGCCGGATCTACGCCATAGCGCTCAATACATTCCCTGACAGCCTCCTTGAAGGACGGGTCGCGCAGCTGCACATAGGAAAGGTTGATGCTCATGCAGAAATCGGGAACAATCTTCTGCCACTCACGACAGATGCGCACCGCCGTATCGGCAATCCACTTGCCGACGGGAATCATCAGCTGCGACTCTTCCAGCAGAGGGATGAACTCCATCGGCGCGACCATGCGCCCCTTGGAATTCTGCCAGCGCAGCAGAGCTTCCGCACCGATGATGCGCCGGCTGTCCGCCCCCACCTGCGGCTGAAAGCACAGGCTGAAACCGCGGCAGCCGTCCTCCACCGAGCGGCGTATGTCCTCGCGTGCCGTCAAAGAGCGCAGCCAGCGGTTGTAAAGCTCCTTCGAGAAGATGCAGTTCTTGTTCTTGCCCCCCTGCTTCGCCAAGGTCAGCGCCGCTTCCGCATACTTGTGCAGCACGAGATAATCCTTGCCGAACTGCGGAAAGAACACCGTGCCGCCCGACACCGTGCAGAAATACTTGTGCTCATTGATCTGCTGCGGCTTCAGAGAGCCGTCTGTATACTCGGTAGAGAGTTTTCAACATCCGCCTCATCCGCCCCCGGATAAACGATGCCGAACTCGTCACCGTCGAGCTTATAGAGCCGGAAATCCGTCGAGAGGATCTTCTTGATGCGCTTTGCAACCTCGCGCAGAACCCTGATCGCCAAAGGCACGGTTGTAGGCTTCGTTGACGATCTTGAAAATTGTCGATGCCAAGAATCATCAACGCGCCGCCCCTGCCCGTCTCGCGCGCCTCGTCAAGCGCCGCCTTCATGCGCTGCTCCAGCTGGTACTTGTTCAAAAGTCCCGTGACGGCGTCCGCACGGATGCGCTGCCCCATGAGCCGAAAGATTCCCGCATAGAGCGTCCTCTTTCCTTCATGGTCGAGCGCAGCGGCGCAGCGGCACTCGATCCACTCGTAGTCATCCTTGCGCGTCTCTCGCGCGAAACTCAACGCAGCCCTCTCTCGTGTGCCCCTGCAGCACATCGTCAAAGACCTTCGTGACGTTTTCGCGCTCCGTCGGATGCATGATCTCCTGCCAAGCCTGGCGAAAAGCAGAAAATCCCATCGTTTCCGCAGGTATGCCGAAAATCCCGCACGATGTTCGGCGACGTCATCGCCACCTTTGTTTTTGCAGATCCACCACATAAAGATAGCCGGACGTCGTCCTCTTCAGCACATCAAAAATAAATCTTCAGACGCTTCAGCAAGGGGACTCAAAAGCAGTTCGTGGGATTCGGCGCATGGCGACCTCCTGTTGTCGGGCGTACCCGATGATCTTATGAATATATAATAGCCGACAAATTTCCTAAATGCAAGACTTGACAAAAGATTTCCCCATAAAATTTTATGGAAAAATTCCTCTTCCGACCCAAAGAAAAAGCCTTCGACGCCGCAGCGACAATCGAAGGCCTTACGAGATGCATACCTCATTTATCAACGCTTTTTCGCTCTATTCGCGATTCCTTCCTCAGCCAAGACTGCTCGCCTCCGCTTTGCTGCGCCTCTGCTGAAAGAAGAGCACGGACGCCAGGGAGAAGGAATCCCACGAGATCGGTCACAAGTCCCGGTTGAATCATCAAAAGACCGCCGACGAACAGCATAACGCGCTCAAGTCCGTTCAACGGCTTCACGAGGCAGCCGATCATCGATGCGCTCAAACCGATCATGCCGATGACCGAGGTCACGAGCACGGTGATGAGCGATATGGGCGTCGCATCGATCATCGAGGACGACGGGCGACAGCACGAAAGATGTAGCGGAATGATGAAGGCGGCGATCGCGAGCTTCGAGGCATTGATGCCCGTCTTCAGCGGCTTGCCGCCGCTGATGGCAGACCCGGCGAAGGCGGCGAGAGCCACGGGAGGCGTCACGTCGGCGATGATGCCGAGTAGAAGACGAACATGTGCGCCGCGAGCACGGGCACGCCCATCTGCACGAGCGCAGGGAGCGGCAATCGTCGAGTGATGACGTAGTTTCGCCGTCGTCGGCACGCCCATGCCGAGGATGATCGACGTAATCATCGTGAAGAACATCGTCGGCAAAAGCATGCCGCCCGAAAGATCGAGCAGAGCCGACGCGAGCTTTGAGGCCCACGCCTGTCTTCGTCACGACGCCGATGATGATGCCCGCCGAAGCGCAGGCGACGAGGACGCCGAGGACGTTTCGCGCACCGTTTTCAAGACCGCGCACGATCTCTACAGGCTTCATGCGCGTCGACTTACGCAAAGACGAGGCCGCGATGGCGAGCACGATCGCCCACAGAGCCGCACGCATCGGCGTGAAGCCCGAGACGAGCAGATAGATGATGACGATGAGAGGAATCGCGAGATGGCCGCGCTCCTTCAGAGATCTCCCACGGCTTGGGCAGTTCGCTTCGGGCACGCCCTTGAGATTGCTGCGGCGCGCCTCGAAGTGGACGCCGAGCCAGATGCCGAGGAAGTAGAGGAGCGCAGGGAATCGTCGCTGCTGACGACGTCGAGTACGGCACGCCGACGAACTCCGCCATGAGGAACGCCGCCGCTCCCATGACAGGGCGGCATGAGCTGTCCGCCCGTCGAAGCCGCCGCTTCGACCGCGCCCGCAGTTGCGCTCATAGCCAAGCTTCTTCATCATGGGAATCGTGAAGGCTCCCGTACCCGCGACGTTGGCGACCGAGCTGCCCGAGACTGTACCCATGAGGGCCGCTCGAAAGCACGGCGACTTCGCCGGGCCGCCGCGCGCCCAGCCCGCCACGGCATTCGCAAGGTCGATGAAGAACTTGCCGAGTCCCGTCGATTCCAGGTAAGCGCCGAAAAGGATGAAGAGGAAGATGAAGGTCGAGGATACGCCGAGCGGTATGCCGAACACGCCCTCCGTCGTGAAGAAGAGATGCGAGACGAGCTGGTCGAGATTCAGTCCGCGATGTGCGAGAACGCCCGGAAGGTACGGCCTGCGAATGCATAGGCGAGGAAAAAGAGCACGACGCAGACCATCGGCATGCCGACGACGCGGCGCGTCGCCTCGATGACGAGCACGATGCCGATGAGACCTACGACGAGATCGAGCGAATTGACCGTTCCCGCGCGCATCACGAGGCTTCGATAGGCGAAGATGATGTAGGCGGGAGCGCCCGCGCCCAAGATGGCGAGGACGACGTCGACGGCATGCACCTTCTCGCGCGACCAGACCTGCCGCATGGGGAAGAGCAGGTAGACGAGAGTCAGGCCGAAGCCCAGATGAACGGCACGCTGCAGCTGCGCATCGAGCACGCCGAAGACCGCCGTATAGATTTGAAAGAGGGAGAACGCGATGGCGAGAACCGCCACGACCTTCGCCATGAAGCCCTTGTGCTCGATGACGTCGGATTCCTTATCGTATTTTTTCAGAACTTCTTTTGCAAGTTCCTCATGCTTCTTGTCCGGCATGATGAACATCATTCCTTTCCTGCCGCAGCAGCGGCTCCAAGCTCCTTGCCGAAGAGCTTCTCCATGCCCCAGCGCCACGGGGCGATGACCGCGAGGTCGACGCGGCTTCCTGCCGGAAGCTTCTCAAAAAGCTTCTCCTCCGTGCCGTCGAGCACGAGCGTCAATTCCGTGCCCACGCCCGTGCGCAGAGAAAGACGCGGGAAGCGGCGCTCCATGCCGTCCATGACGAAAAGTCGCCTTCCGCGCGGAACTCGCCCTCACTCGCGAGAAACGGCAGCCCCACGCCGAACGATTGGTAGCGCGTCCTGTCGAGCACGAAAGCCCGAAACTTCGTCATCCACGCGCAGATCTTCCTCCACGGGCGTCTTCTGCACCGAATGGATGAAACGAATCACAACAGGCATCCCCGCGTACGCTTTTTCCGCATAGAGGCGCCCCCTGCTCGCTTTTCCACGACGAGCAGGGGCGTGCCAGAAATCTGCAAGCGCCGCGAGCACGAGAGCCGCAAGGAAGAGCCTCACACAGCCGCTTCTTCATTTATTCCTTGTAGTAGCGCTCTGCGCCGGCATTCAACTCAATGGACATGCCGTCCTTCGCGCTCTCCTTCGTAATCTGCTTCGCCGCCGAATGCGCCGCCTGCAGCTTCTCGATATTGTCGAAAAGCGCCTTCGTGATGTCGTAGCCGAGCTTCTCGTCCACCTTGTCCGTCGCAACGAGCATCGCCATGACGGAGATTCCCCGGGACTTCTTCATCGAAGCCCGCATAGGTGCCCGCCGGAATCTTCGTCTTCGTGTAGAACGGGTACTTTGCGATCAAGGCGTCCGCCTTGTCCGCCTCGATCGGCAGGAGACGCACCTTGTTCTGCGACGTGATGTCCTGCACCGCCGCCGTCAGGGAATCCCGCCGTGACGAAAGCCGCGTCGACGTTGCCGTCCTTCAGGGCGCTCGCCGCCTCGCCGAAGGACAGGAACTGCTCATCGATATCATCATACGTGATGCCGTACGCCTCAAGAATCTGACGCGCATTGGCCTCCGCACCACTGCCCGCCGCACCGACGGCGACGCGCTGCCCTTGAGGTCGGCGATGCTCTTGATGCCCGTCGACTCAAAGCGTGACGATCTGGCATGTCTCGGGGTAGAAGCGCTGCGATGCCGCGCAGGTTCTCGACCTTCTTGTCCTTGAACATCTCCGTGCCGTTCACGGCATAATAGGTGATGTCGTTCTGCACGATGGCGAGATCGACCGAGCCTTCCTTCAGCATGTTGATGTTCGCGACCGTCGCGCCCGTGGACTGCGCACTCGCATTCATGCCGGGAATCGCCTTGTTCAGGGATCTCCGCCATCGCGCCGCCGATCGGGTAATACGTACCCGCCATGCCGCCCGTGGCGATGTTGATGAACTTGTTGCTTCCTGAGCCACCGCAGCCGACGAGGAGCAATGTGCCAAAAATCAGGAGCGCCGCCGCTGAGAGGATTCTCCTAGTTTGCCCCAAATGCATGGTTCATACCTCCCTACAGATATAATTCTATTATATACTACGTATGCTATTATAACATATCTTGCATATCCATGCAAATTTTTCCGTACAAATTACGCATCTACTTGCCTGCAGATACCACGCACACGAAAATGATCACTCATTCCAATGCCAGTCCCGCAAGTTCGCGCACGACGACGCTCGCGAGAATGAGCCCGGCGACGGATGGCACGAAGGAGATGCTGCCCGGCGGCTGCTCGGAAAAAGCCTGCCCGCCTTTTTTTCTGCGCTTTCTTCTCGCAGCGCGAAGGCGGCTTTCGCGGCTTTTCCTTGGAATAGACGACCTTCAGAGATTCCACGCCGCGCGATTTCAGCTCGCGGCGCATGACGCGCCGCCAGGACACACGCTCGTTTCATAGATGTCGGCGACCTCGAACTTCGTCGGGTCGAGCTTGTTGCCCGCCCCCATGCTGCTCACGATGGGGATCGTCCGTTTCTTCGCCTCCATGACGAGCCCGATCTTACCCGCGATGGTGTCGATGGCATCGACAATGTAGTCATAAGACCCGTGAAAAAAAAGACCTGCCCGCTCGGGCAGGAAGAAGTCCTCAACGATCTCGACCTCAGCAGCAGGGTTGATGTCCTCGATGCGCGCCTTCATGACCGCCGCCTGCTGCGCCCGATCGTGCTGTAGAGCGCCGCAAGCTGACGATTGAGATTCGAGGCGGCGACCGCATCGTTGTCGATGAGCACGAGACGCCCTACGCCCGCGCGTGCGAGCGCCTCCGCCGCAAACGAGCCAACGCCGCCGATGCCAAAGACAGCGACACGAGCCGCCTTGAGTCGCACAAGCCCCGCCTCACCGATGAGCATCGCCGTGCGGCAAAAGCGCTCTTCCATAAAAATCGCTCCTCTCAAGCAAACGCAGCTTCTCGCTGCATGGATGATGACGCATCGACGCACCGCTCACTTCTTCGGATGGAACGGGTCGAACTTCGGCAGAGTGAAAATCGCTGCGCGAGGCGAAGGCCGGAACCTTCTCCGTCGGCTGCTTCATGAAAGACGGCGGTTCCAAGGAGGCGATGCTCTCCGTCTTGAGCTTGCTTTTCGGGCGCCTCCATGCGCTGAGCCTTCCGACGACGCCATCGACGAAGTCCGTCGCGATGATCGTCGCGCGGATCGTCTGTCCCCATGGAAGAGTCGATGACCGTGCCGAGGATGATATTTCACATCGGGTGCGTGTTTTCCCGGATGTAATTCGTCGCCCTCGCCCACGTCGTCGAGCGTCATGCGCTCGCTGCCACTGAGGTTCAGGATCAAGCCGCGTGCGCCCGTCAGAGATTTCTCGACGAGCGGGCTTTCCACTGCCTTCTGCACGGCCTCGATCGCACTCCTCTGACTCTCGCCGATGCCGAGGAGCGCATCGCCGCTCTGGCTCTGCCGGAAGGTTGACGTGAGATCGGCGAAATCGACATTGATCTCACCCGTCGTCAGAATCAATTCCGCGATGCAGTTGATCGCCTGCCGGAGGACGTCGTCCGCCGCCTTGAACGCGTTGACGAGCGTCATGTGCTTGTTTCTCGGAAGCTTCATGAGGTTGTCGTTATGGACGACGATCAAGGCGTCAAGATTTGCCCCTGCATCTTCGCGATGCCCTCATTGGCGACGCGCTTCTTGCGCGCGCCTTCGAAGGAAAAGGGAACCGTCACGACGCCGACCGTCAGTATGCCCATGTCCTCGGCGATTTTTGCAACGACGGGCGCCGCGCCCGTGCCCGCGCCGCCGCCCATGCTCGCCGTGACAAATACGAGGTCGGCGCCCTTCAAAACTTCCTTGATTTTTCGCCTCGTCGCCCTTCGCCGCTGCTTCCCCGAGATCCGCCACGCCGCCCGTGCCGAGCCCCCTTCGTCAGATCTCGTCCGATAGCGAGCGCCTTGATGCCCGCCTCTTCCATATAGGCAAGCTGCTTCGCATCCGTATTGATCGCGATCAGCTCCACATCAAGCTCGTTTCCCTCGGCTATACGCTCGATGACGCTGTTGCCGCCGCCGCCCACGCCGATGATCTTTATCGTGACTACCGCTCTCTTGATCTTCGTATCATCCGTTATCATGGAAGCGGTTCCCCTCTCTATGCTCGCAGATCCATCCCTCTTTGTCAATTATCCACTTGCTTTTTATTCGCCGTTCTTCTCGCCATTCCTGCAAAGAGGGAAAATGCTTAATTCGTCCCGTTCTCCCCCTCCGTTCGAGGACGTTTCATCCCCAAACTCCCGCAAGCTGCGCGAGGAGCATGCCCTGCGAGCATCAAGGCGCAGCCTGAAAGCTCGGCGGCGCTCATCGACTCGCCGAGGAGGATTGCGCCCAAAGCGCTCGAACACGGACTCAAGGCTCATGATGACGGCGGCCAGAGCAGGCTCAGCGTACTGCTGTCCGACGATCTGCAGCGTAAAGGCGACGCCCGAGCTCATGATCCCTGCATAGAGAATCGCCGTCGCCGCGCCCTCGATGCCCGCGACGGTCGGCTGCTCGAAGAGAAAAGCGAGCGCCAGACTCGCACAGGCGCAGACGAAGAGCTGCGCGAGGAAAGCTCCACCGCATCGACGAAGGACGCGAAGCGGCCGACGCAGAGGATGTGCATCGTCCAGAGGAGCGAACTTCCCACCATGATCGCATCGCCGTAAGAGAGGGAAAAGCCATCCTTCATCGAGAGGAGATAAAGTCCGCTGAGCGCCAAAACCGCGCCGCCCCAATGAAGCGGACGGATGCGGCTGCCGAAAAATACGGCGGCAAGCGGCACGAGGACGAGATAAAGGCATGTGATGAACGCCGTCTTTCCCACCGTCGTATACTGCATGCCCACCTGCTGCGATGTCGTCCCCAGAAGAGGATCACGCCCGAGAGCGCCCGCCTTAAAGCCCGGACGATACGTGCCCGCCGCCTTCGCCGCGCGTCTTTTGGGCGCGAAAAAGAGCCACAGGAGAAAGACGACGGGGACAGCGACGACATAGCGTGCCGCACCGTATGTGAAAGGGCCGATGCCCTCCATGCCGACGGACTGAGCGACAAATGTCGTACCCCAGATGAAGGCGGCGACAAGGAGTGCCAAGCTGCCGCGCAGACGCACAGAATCTCACCCCCGCTTCTTTATCTCATCCAAGCATTGAACTTCTCAATGAGCTTCACGAGCTTAGTATGACTCCTTCGCCTGTCGAAGCCCCTCGATGCCCATATCCTCCTCGCGGTTGATGTACGTCATATCGGACCACGCGTGCTCGACGAACGCCTGATTGATCGCAGGGTACGCGCCGCGCACCTCGGGATCTGCCTTTTCCACATGGATGACCGCCGTGTCGTCGTTGAGCTGCTCGCCGAAGGTGAAGGCGACGACGCGCTGTCCGATGAGGATCGCGCCGCCCTTGAGCTGAAAATCCTCGAAGTTGTTCAAGACCTCGATGATCGCCTGACGCTCAAGCGCGATGAACGGATCGTCGGGAGCTTCCTGCGCATGCTGCTTGTACCAGCTGTTGATCGTCAGCTTGCATTGCGTGACGATCTCATCCGTAATGGGCTGATACTCGGCCTCGGGATAATTCTTGCGGAAGCTGTTCAGATGGTTCTTCTTCGAATGGAACTTGCGCCCCGCCAGCTTTATCAGATCGTCGGCGAGGTAGACATAGTCGAAAGTTGTTGCGGTCAGACTCGACAGCGAAATCTGCGCCCTCGTAATTTTCAAGGATGTCCGCAAAGGAGCGCTCGACGCCCGAAAAGCGCACGGGCTTTCCCTGCGCCTTGAAAGTAGTCGATGAAGCGTCCGACGGCAGCCGCCATCTTCTCCTCCGGGCCGAAAGGCTGCATGGCAAATTCTCGCCCCTCCCACTCAGCCTTCATATAAAGCACATCGTCTTCCTTCACCCACATGATCTTGTACGGTTCGTGCCACATGTAGAGGTTCGTAAAATTGAAGTGCGAATTCTCATAGTAACGCGCCCGAAAAAAACAGTCGAGCAGCGGCTTGTCCTCTTTGCAAAACCTTGAAATCTATGATGCTCATTCCTCTCTCGCTCAGTCACCAAGGTTCTGCAGAACAAGAAGCGTGCGCCTTTTTCTCGCATGAACTCCCGCTGCAAAACCTCACGATTCAGCAATTTTTCTTGCCCTGTTGTCCTATCATTATATCAACTGTGTCAAGCAATTAACAATCCCTTCTATTTCAGTCGGAATTGTTAATTGCTTTTAACTGTACTTGCCCCTTTCCTTTAATCTTACCATGCTATACTTTCCGTATCGAGCAGGAATCCAGCAGCCGGCTCGATGCCAGCGGCAACAGTGGCCCTTTCCACACTTCTGTGCCTCCCTGCTGCTTGAAAAATCTAATTCTTTCTCATCCCGAAAGAAGGGCTCGCCTTGCGGCTTGCCCTTCTTTTTGTCTATTCCGTTGTCCTCAGACTTCCCCGACCGCGCTTGACAATTCCCGCCGGCACTGCCACTTTTGCGTTTCTTGCGCGCCTTGTGCTCCTCATAGCGTCGCTTTCCTTCCTCGAAAGCGACGCGCGCCCTTCGGTATCAAGCTCCAGGGGCGGCACGGCTTTCGGCCGTGCGTTGCGATCAAGCGCCACCATTGTGAAATACGCCGATAGAGCCGAGCTGCGGCTCGCTGCCGTCATCGAGATCTTCGACGATAACATTGACGGCGATCTCCATAGAGCTGTGCCCGACGTAGACGACGTCCGCCGTCACGACGACGAGATCGCCGATGCGGATCGGCAGATGGAATTCCAGTTCATCGACGCGCGCCGTCACGACGTTCGAGCGCGCATAGCGCCGCGCCGCCGCGTAAGCCGCCGAATCCATGAGCTTCATGATCTCGCCGCCGTGGACGTTGCCGTTAGGGGTTCGCCCGGCTCGGCATCATGACCTCGCTGATGACGATGCGGCTTTCCTGCATACCGAAATGCTTCATGTATTTCCTCCTATCAAAACTGCCGCACAAGCAAAAATAACTCATGCGGCAGTCTCATCTTCCTTATTACCTTTGCTTCGACACCATCTCAGCGGAAGAAACGCACACCCGCGTCGAAGAGTCCCTGATCCTTGTTGCCCGGCACGTTCTTCGAGATGTTGTCGCCGACGCGCTCAGAGTGCCCCATCTTGCCGAGGATGCGGCCATTGGGGCTTGTGATCGCCTCGATCGCTTCCCATCGAACCGTTCGGATTGAACGGCGATTCCATCGTCGGCTCGCCTGCATCGTCGACATACTGCGCCGCGATTTGCCCGCGTATGCGCATCCTCGCGATGACTTCCTTGTCGGCGACAAACCTTCCTTCACCGTGCGAGACAGGAATCGTATGAATATCGCCGACTGAGACGTTGTTGAACCACGGCGATAGGTTCGACATGATGCGTGTCTGCACCATGCACGAGACGTGTCTGCCGATCGTATTGCGCGTGAGCGTCGGAGACTCCGGATCAAAGCGGCATGATCTTGCCGTAAGGAAGGAGGCCGAGCTTGACGAGCGCCTGAAACCGTTGCAGATACCGAGGATCAGCCCTCTCGCTTCTGCAGAAGTTCCATGATCGCCTCGGCGATGCGCGGATTTCTGAGCGTCGCCGCGATGAACTTGCCCGAGCCGTCCGGCTCGTCACCACCCGAGAAAGCCGCCCGGCAGCATGAGGATCTGCGCCTTGTTGATGCCCGAGTGATCGCCTGCACCGATTCTTCGACCGTCTGCGGCGTGAGATTGCGAATGACGAGCGCATCGACTTTCGCCACCCGCCTCTCAAAGGCGCGCTGCGTCTCGTACTCGCAGTTGATGCCGGGAAAACAGGCATGAAGATGCGTGGCTTCGTATAGCGATCGCTGGCTCGCTGACGCACGCCGCGGCGGAACGGCGCGGCTGCCGAGCCGTCCTGCCCTTGCTGCTGACTGCCGCCGGGAAGATGCCGTCAAGCGCTCCCACATAAGATTCCCGAAGCTCGTCGAGTGTCTGCACCATGCCGTTGCAGACGATGCTCGCGACCGTCGTCGTGCACCCGAGGAGCGTCCACTTGACGCCGGCGAGCGCATCCGTCACGTTGACCGCCTCGCTCATCTCCAAGAGAATCGTACCGTAGGCGGGACGGAAGAGATCTTCGAACTTGATCGCGCCGGGCGCCGCCTTTGAAACCGAGGCCGTTGCCCGGGCACATCTTCGTCAGAGCGGCCGCGATGCCGCCCCTGCCGACGCTCGACGCCGAGAACACGCGGCGGCTCTGCATCAGTGCGTGCACGCGCTCATAGTTGCGCCGCAGGTTGGCAAAAACAGGCAGGTCGTTCGCATCGATCGGCACTTCGACAGCATAGACCTTGCTGTTCGCGTACTCTGAATTCGGCGGAAATCGCCTCGCTCGCTTTCATGACGTTGACGGCAAAGGCAACGACCGTAGGCGGCACATGGATGTTTTCAAACGTGCCCGACATCGAATCCTTGCCGCCGATGGCAGGCACGCGAAGCTCATGCTGCGCCCATAGTGCACCCAAAAGCGCCGCAAACGGCATGCCCCACTTCTCAGGATCCTTGCCGGGCTCTCGAAAGTACTCCTGCAAGGAGAGGCGCACCGTCGCCGCATCCGCGCCGAGCGCCACCATCTTCGTGACCGCCTCGACGATGGCATAGAGCGCACCGTGGAACGGACTCCATTCCGACAGGTACGGGTCGAAAGCCGAAGGTCATCGCCGTCGCCGTATCCGTTTCGCCCTTCTTCACGGGAATTTTTTCGCGACCATGCCCTGCTGCGGCGACAGCTGATCCTGCCGCCAAACGGCATCAGAACCGTGCCCGCGCCGACCGTGAGAGTCAAAGCGCTCAGCAAGTCCCTTCTGACTGGCAACATTGAGATCGGCGAGATTTGCATGCCATGCCGCCGTAAGGTCGCGCTGGTTCTTGACGACAGCAGGCGGCAGCTGGCGCAGATAGTTTTGTCTCCACGTCGGGTGACTTCAAGGTTACGCGCGCATGCTGCTCGACGCCGTTCGTATCGAGGAATACACGCGCAAGGCTCACGATCTTCTGCCCGCGCCAGACCATCTCAAGCCTGCCCTGTATCCGTGACCTGAGCGATCGGCGTCGCCTCGAGATTTTCGCGATCAGCGAACGCCGTGAGAACAGGGTCAGAGCCTCGGGACGCATGACGAGAGCCATGCGCTCCTGCGACTCGGAAATGGCAAGCTCCGTGCCATCGAGTCCCTCATACTTCTTCTTCACGGCATCGAGGTCGATCGCCAGGGACGGCGCAAGCTCGCCGACGGCGACGGCGACGCCGCCCGCACCGAAAGTCGTTGCAGCGCTTGATGAAACGGCTGACCTCGGATGGCGGAAGAGGCGCTGAACTTGCGCTCCGTCGGCGCATTTTCCCTTCTGCACCTCGGCGCCCGCCGTCGTCAAAGAAGCCTCCGTGTACCTTCGACGATCCCGTCGCGCCGCCGCAGCCGTCGCGGCCTGTGCGGCCGCCGACCAAGACGACGACGTCGCCGGGCTCCGGCGCCTGGCGCACGACGTCCGCCTGCGGCGCGGCGCCGATGACGGCGCCGATCTCCATGCGCTTCGCCATGTAGCCCTCATGGTAGAACTCATGCACCTCGCCCGTCGCAAGGCCGATCTGGTTGCCGTAGGAGCTGAAGCCTGCCGCCGCCCCCTTGCGTAATCTTCTTTTGCGGCAGCTTGCCCGGCAATGTATCGGCGATCTTGCCGCGTGGGTCGGCGGCGCCAGTCACACGCATCGCCTGATAAACGTAGAACGCCCCTGACAGAGGGATCGCGGATCGCACCGCCAAGGCACGTCGCCGCACCGCCGAAACGGCTCAATTTCCGTCGGATGGTTGTGCGTCTCATTCTTGAACATCGAGCCAATTTTCTTCCTGCCGTCAATCTCCACAGGCACGACGATGCTGCACGCGTTGACCCTCATCGGAAGCATCGAGATCTTCCAAAGCCCCTGCTGACGCAGCGCCTTCATGCCGATGCACGCAAGATCCATCAAGGATACGTCCGCCTGCTTTCCCGCATGAATCTTCTCGCGGTCGAGCATGTAGAGCTTCACTGCCTGCGCAAGCATCGGCGCGTATTTGCCGTTGCCGAAAGTCCACCTTGTCGATGACCGTCGTAAACGTCGGCTGGCGGCAGTGGTCAGACCAATACGTGTCGATGACGCGAAGCTCCGTGATCGTCGGCTCACGCTTCTCCGCCGAGGCAAAATACTTCTGGCAGAACCGCAGATCCTCCAGACTCATGGCAGAAAGCCGCGCTCTTTCAACAAATTTCCGAGCGCCGCCACATCCATGCGGCAGAATCCCGCAAGCGTCTCCACGTCGGCAGGCTCTTCGATCTTCTCCGCGAGCGTCGCCGGCTTCTGCAAAGCGGCCTCGCGGCTTTTCGACCTTGTTGATGCAGTACGCCTTAATCTTTGCCAAAAGATCTGCCGAAATCGTGCCGACGAGCACATAAACGATCGCCGTGCGAATTGTCGGACGCTCCTTCTGCGTCACAAGCTGCACGCACTGCGCCGCCGAATCGGCACGCTGGTCGTACTGCCCTCGGCAGATACTCGACAGCGAACGCCTTCGACTCGGGAAAGTCGGGCAGTTTCTCCTCGTAGACCGTATCGACGGGCGGCTCAACGAAGACGATGTCGCGCACCGCCTTGTATTCTTCGTCTGAAAGTCCCTCGATGTCGTAGCGAATGAAGATGCGCACTGCCTTGAGCTCCGTCGCCAAACGGAACGTCTCCGTCAGGTCGTCACAAAGCTGCTGCGCGGGAATGTCGAAATATCCCCTGCCTCTTCTCTACAAAAAGTCTTCTTACACTCATGCCCTACAAACCATCCTCTCTGGTCAGTTCCCTGATCTCTTCTTGCATCTTGTCAGTTCTTCATCAACTCCAAATCAATCTTCACGACGACCTTCGTCACGTCCGCTGGATACTCGTCGAGCACCGAAACGCCCGGGCGATGCACGTCCTCCGGATAGAGCACGGCATAGCTTCCCGCCTTGAGCAGGATGCTGCTCTCGGGAATCAGGGCGCGATAAAAGATGATGTCCCGCGCCTCATCGTAAGGCTCCATCTCCACGAGGTCGGGACTCATCGGACACCAGCCGAGAAACTCCTCGCCGTCTGCGACATACTGAACATCCACGAATTTTCGATGCGCCTCGGGAGCGCACTCTGCCTGCGGCCGCGTCGTATAGCGCGAAAGCAGCGCGAAGATCTTGTCGCCGTCAATCTCGTGACGCCCTTCCGGCATATTGCGGAAGTCCTGTGCGCGCAAGAAGGCAAGCGCTTTCATCAGACCGCCGAATATCCCTTCTGCTCATCCTTCGATACCCCGATGATGCCCGTCATCATAAGCAATCCTCCTTCGCTATAGGAAGCACAGACAAATTCAGTGCTTCCCCAAAAAGCGATTGATTTCCCATTTATTCTATGCTATTATCCTTTATAGCGTTTCTTTTATATTATATGATGAAAGACCAATATCCGCAAGTGAATTAGGGGCAGAGAAGGAGAAATGACTATGCGCGAACTCTTGGAACTCTTGAGCACGACGCCCGCCGTCCCGTCGGCGAGATCGCTGCCGTGCTCAAGAAAAAGCGAGTACGAGGTGGAAAAAGGACATCCGGGGACTGGAGCAGGACAAGATCATCCTCAGCTACAACACCTTGATCAACTGGCAGAAATTTGGCGACGACACGGTCACGGCGATCATCGAGGTCAACCTCACGCCCGAGCGCGAAGTCGGCTTCGACGCCATCGCCGAGCGCATCTATCGCTTTGAAGAGGTGCGCACCGTTCACCTCATGAGCGGCAGCTTCGATCTCCTCGTCATCATCGAGGGAAAATCGCTGCAGGACGTCGCCAACTTCGTCGCGACGCGCTCTCGACGATCGATGGCGTCACGCAGACGCGCAGTCACTTCATGCTCAAAGCGTACAAGAAGGACGGCACGATCATCGACGACAAGGAGAAGGATCGCCGACTGGTGGTGTCGCCACGACGAACTGGAAGAGCGCATCTCACCCGCCGTCCATGCCGTGCCGCCCTCAGGCATAAGAAAATACTTCGACATCGCCGCCGAGATGGAGGACGTCGTATCCTGGCGTCGGCGAACCGGACTTCATCACGCCGTGGTCGATCCGCGAAAGCTGTGTCCATGGGCTTGAGCAGGGCTACACCTCCTACACGGCGAAACCGCGGCATGCTCGAACTGCGCGAAGAAATCGCCGCGCACTACGCGAACCGCTACGGCGTTTCCTATGAACCGGCAAAAGACATCCTCATCACCGTCGGCGTCAGCGAAGCGCTCGACATCGCCATGCGCGCCATACCTCGCCCGGCGATGAAGTCTTGATTCCCGAGCCTTACTACGTCTCCTACCAGGCCTGTGTGACCTTTTGCGGGCGGCAAGCCCGTGCCCGTCGCCGCAAAACTCGAAAACGACTTCCGCATCACGCCCGAAGAACTTGAGCCGCACGTGACGAAGCGAACGAAGGCGCTTCTGATCGGCTACCCAAACAACCCGACGGGCGCCGTCATGGCGAAGGACGACCTTCAGAAGATCGCCGCCTTCGCCGAAAAAGCACGATCTCATCGTCGTCTCCGACGAAATCTACGGCGACCTCACCTACGGCGGCATGGAACACACGGCGTTCTCCTCGCTGCCCGGCATGAAGGAGCGCACGATTCTCTTGAACGGCTTCTCCAAGGCCCTACGCCATGACGGGCTGGCGCATCGGCTATGCGCTCGGCAACCCCGACTTCATCGCCGCCATGACGAAGATCCATCAGTACACGATGCTCTGCGCCCCCATCACGGCGCAAAATCGCCGCCGTCGAAGCTCTGCGCCGCGGCAGAGAAGTACATGAAAAAGATGGTCGCAGAATACGACCGCCGCCGCCGCCTCATCTACGACGGTTTCAGAAACTCGGCTCTCGTGCTTCGAGCCGAAAGGCGCCTTCTACATCTTCCCGAACATCACGTCAAGCGGCTATACGGATGAAGAATTTGCCGAAAACCTGCTCATCAAGGAGCACGTCGCCCTCGTCCTCGGCAGCGCACTTCGGCGAGAGCGGCAAAGGACACATCCGCTGTTCCTACGCGACTTCCATCGACAAGATCTCCGAAGCGCTCGCAAGGATCGGCAACTTTCTCAAGAATCATCGAAATAAGCACAAAAAGCCCCGCTTGTGCGCCCTCTCTTTCGAGAGACGCTCAAGCGGGGCTTTGCCCATTATCCCCGCAAAATCATCAAAAACCCTCCACCATCATGCCCCCTGCCTCGCTGCGCTGCTGCACGCCTGCCCGCTGCCGAAAATCTCCACGCTGTAAGCGTCCGACTCCGTACCGCGCAGAGGTTTCCTCGCCCTCATGCGTCTCCTGCTTTTTCTCGCGCCGCGCTGTCTCTTCAAAAAGGAATCGGCGCAAGCGGCTTCACACGGTGCAGCTGTTCCACCTGGACATCCATTCGGAAAACCTCCTTCCATGAAAAGTTCTGAATGAACGA
>BNJU01003322.1_pt1 | contig 107671 bp, 133 predicted proteins | sample 8539281 | NCBI WGS metagenome assembly BNJU01 (sample SAMD00202456, study PRJDB9452) | human saliva metagenome | isolation source: human saliva | place: Japan
TCAACATAATCCAACAAATAGCCATAGCCCTTTTCTTCCATTTGATCCTTTGGGATAAAATGGATGGATAGACTATTGATACAATAGCGTAAACCTCCCTTGTCCTGAGGTCCGTCTGTAAAGACATGTCCTAGGTGGGAATCCCCTGTTCGACTTCTGACTTCTGTTCTGACCATATTGTATGACTTGTCTTCCTTGTAGGTCGCAACATCTGGACTGATAGGCTGGGTAAAACTTGGCCAACCACAGCCCGATTCAAATTTATCTTTCGAAGAAAAGAGAGGTTCGCCAGTCGCAACATCCACATAAATACCTGCTTCAAATTGATCCCAGTAACGGTTTGAAAAGGCACGTTCTGTTTGACCATTTTGAGTCACTGCATACTCCTCTGGTGACAGGAGTTTTTTCAATTCATCGTCACTCGGTTTTGGATATTGACTTGCATCAATAACAGGATAGGCTGCTTGATTGACATTGATATGACAATATCCATTAGGATTTTTCTGGAGATAGTCTTGGTGGTAATCCTCAGCCACAATAAAATTTCTTAAGGCTTCCTTTTCAACCGCTAGAGGTTGGTCGTACTTCTTAGCAACTTGGTCAAAAACTTGATTGATGACTTCTAAATCTTTCTCATCTGTATAGTAGACTCCTGTTCTGTACTGAGTCCCCACATCATTTCCCTGCTTATTCTTACTGATTGGATTGATAATGCGGAAATAATGGAGCAAAATTTCTTTTAAAGAAATTTGATTGGCATCATAGGTCACATGAACAGTCTCAGCATGTCCAGTCTGGCCGATTAATTCATACTGAGTTGTTTCTCCTCTACCATTTGCATAGCCCGAAACAGCATCTGTCACACCTGCTACTCGTGAAATACTCTTCTACTCCCCAGAAACAACCTCCCGCTAGATAGATATCATGTAAGTCAGCATCTTTACTTGAATCAGTTTTTTTCTTGGCCTTTTGTCCTTGACTAACTGCTGCCTTCTCGATTTGAGTGGTATCTGTGTAGCTTGCGCTCCTTTTTTCCAAAAGAAATAAAAATCCAATAATAATGCAAATGATGATTCCAATGAATACAATTATTTTTAATTTATCATTCATGATGAGCCTCTAATCTATGCTTTTTAGCGTCTGTAAAATAGTTTCCTTGTCCATAAAACCTGGCTGGGTCTTGACTAGTTTGCCTTCTTTATCGATAAAAGCCTGAGTCGGATAAGAACGAACTCCGTAACTCGCTAAAAGTTGTCCCGAAGGATCTAGAAGGACAGGAAGATTTTTATAGTCCAATCCTTGATACCATTTTTTGAAGGCTTCTTCTGCTTGCTCGCCTTTTTGACCAGGAGAAACGACTGTCAAAACAACATAGTCATCGCTTTCTTCTTTAGCCAGCTCATCGGTATCAGGGAGGCTGGCTAGACAAATAGAGCACCAAGATGCCCAAAATTTGAGATAGATTTTTTGCCTTTGTAATCAGATAAACGGTAGTTTTTCCCATCAACTCCCGCGAGTTCAAAGTCTGGAACTTCTTCTCCTTTTTTTGCAGTTTGAGAGCTAACTTGCGCTTGTTTGTCTCCATTTTGTTTATCAGCCTCGCTTGTTGTCTGATTTTTACAAGCTGATAGACAAAACAAACTAGTGCAGACCAATACAGTTGCTTGCCATGTTTTTCATCTTCATCACCTTCCTTGTTTATCATATGAATATAGATATTGACTTTGTAGTTCTATTATATACCTACCTTGCTAAAAATACTTAGAATCTGTTTGGAAAATCATTAAACTTCTTGATTACAAAAACTCCCACCTGCTAAGCAGATGAGAGTTTTGGATTATTTAAAGATAGAAGTTTTAAAGCTATCTGTTTGTTGAAGAAGTTTCTTGAAGACTTTTTCTTTCAAAGCAACAGTATTGTCAAATTTAACAGATCCGTTACTTAGAGTAGCCTTATCTTTATCAACTGCTTCAGCAAATGCGCGTTTCAAGTCTTCATAGCTATTGTATGTTTTACCATCAATTTCAATAGATTGAATTCCATTTTTAGCACTTGTCACAACTTCTTTGAAGTAAGCTTTCTTCCAATCTTCAAGATTGTTGAATTTTCCTTCAGAAATCTTGTTAATGATGAAGTCATCACCTAGAGTCTCTTTACCAGCTTTTTTAGACTCAGCTTTTAGCATATTAGATGCATAGTTTAAGAATCCTTTTTCGTAGCCATAGTAACCCCAGATTCTGAAAGTATTGTGTTTAAATGACATCGCTCCAGGAGCACCTTCACTGGTATTTCCACCATAGATACCAGACATCATTGGAACGTTCACATAAGCAGAATCAAAGTCAGTAGGATTATAAACTCTGTTACCTGGACCACGGTTAGTCATAAAGTTATTGGTTACTAAGTCATCTACTGTGCGTAAAGGAATAGCTTTTTCCTCATCACTTAAAGGTCTAACCTTATCGAATTGGTTCTTGGTGTTATTTCCTCGGTATTGCTTATCAACCTTCTTGAACCAAGCATTGTTCAAATCTTGATTTGCCTATCGAGAACAGCCTCTCCTTCCAGGTAATCCAGAAGCATGAGGGTGTCATTGTAGCCCTTCATGTAACGATCAATTTCGTCACGTGATTTCAGATCATTTGGATTGGTGTTATACCATTGATTCCCATCATTTGGACGTTCATAAGCCATATTGAGACCTAGGGCTTTATATTCACCGTTTGGATTTGATACGGATGGAGTTTGCAACATTCCTTGTGCAAATGCTTCAAGATCTGTTCCTTCACGGTGTCTTGAGCCACCTAGATAAACCATTCGGTCATTAACGTGAGTCGTTTCGTGAGTAAAGGCAGAAACTCCAAAATCACTAATCATGTCCGTCACCATAAAGAAGACAGAGTCATCTTTATATGGATTGGCATAAACACGAGCTACCGCTCCCATACGCCAGTCTGTTGCATGGTAACGTCCTGTAGGTCCGTATAATTCACGAATAGGAGCAACATCTTTACCACTATTAGTGTGACCGTATTTATCAGTACTAATATCTTTATAGTTTTGGTTATCTAAAACAGGGGTTGGAACCATGTTGTTGCTCTTCAAGAGTTGATTACGAACCTTGTCAGTTGCTAGACGTGACCAGAAGTCTAGATAATTCTGTTGCCCTTTTGCAGCCTATCAATTTCAGCTTTGAAAGCATTACGTTCTGCTTCAGTATACTTACCATATTTCTCAAATGAACTATAAGCCATTGTATTGTAAGTTGAAATCAAGAACATATGAGCATCTTTCAAGTTCAAGAGTGGCAAGATCATCTTACCGTGCATATCATTGTTTAAACCTTCGTAGGCTCTATGTTTCTTATCAGCAAACTCAGGAGTTGTTGTTTTTGGTTCCACGATATAGACATTATCTTTAGTTGCTTTAATGAACCAATCATTTAAATCTTTGTATTCTGTAAATAGACGCATATTATAGTCTAAGAAACTGTTTAACTCGCTGATACCGATAACTCCACCGATAGTTTCGCGATAAGCTTCTAAAGTTCTATCACCTTTAATGTTATTTTCTTTAGAACCAATCTTAATCAAGAAGTCTAACACATTGACATTTTTACCATAGAAGTCTGGTTTGAACAACATGAGTTGCTTGATATTGAAGTTATCAAACTTAACTCCGTAGTAACGATTGAGGTAAGACAAACCAAGAAGAACAGCAGCCTTGTTGTCATCAATCTTCTTGATCAAGGCACGTTTAGCAGCTTCATCTGTGTTTAATTGATGATCTTCATTTTCAAGCAACTGTTTCACAAATTTAGCCAGATTATCCTTGACTTCTTTGAAGCTTTCTTCTAGGTAAAGATCTTTTATAGCGTTAACTTTATTTGGTCCTGTTCTACCTAGGTGTGTGTAGATAGGATCTGATTGCAATTCTACTGGGCTTAATTTTTCAACGATAGCATTGATGAGATCGCTACGGTCTTTGTCAACCATGTTCGGCGTATAAACAACTTCTCCAAGTTCAGCAATGCTGTACTCTTTGACTTGTTTGACCTTAGAGTCTTTCGGTGAAACAGTAAAGATGTCTTTAGTCTTATCACCATAATGAACCATAATATGGTCAGCGTCAGCCAATTCTGTCACAAAGGCATTGCCCTTCATGGCAGTAACAGACAAGACTTCCTTGGTCAAGAGAGGACTATCAGCAGCAAGTTTGTTCCCTTGGTCTACGATCCACTCTTTGTTGTAGAATGGTTGTAATTTTTCAATATTACGGTAGGCAAGTTCACGAGAGGCGTCGTAACCATCGATTGTTTTGTATTGATCAGCTTTGTTGACAATGTTATTGAGTTTGTCTTCAACAGGTTTAGTGCTTTCAAATTTATCAGCAGTGATTCCCATTGCTTCAATCTTCTTGTCAGCTTCTTCTTGTGAGATGCTAGGAATCTTGCGAGAATTCTTATAAGATTTATTACCCTCACTTACTCCCTCAACACTGAAGTTACGTTTTGTTCTTGAATACGTGAAGTAATCATCGGCGTCAATATCAGAGTGACCAAAGACCATCTCACCAGTTTTGACTTTCATCATGGTGATGTTGTCTTCAATAGCACCCAAGGCCCAGTTGGTACCCAGCAAGCCACCAGATTGAACAGCTTCTTTCAGCTCGATAGAACCTTTAGCAACTGAATTTCTGAGAACACCTTCTCTTCCTAGTGTATTGTTATCTCCACCATTTTGAGAAGAATAAACTAATCCTGCTGCTTTTGCCTTATTCCCAGTAATTTCAGCATCAACGTAGGCTTTCTACGATACCTTTCCAGTTTTCACCTAGAACACCTGCTAAGTACCAACCTTTATTTCCAGCAGCGTGAATCTTACCGATAAAGGCAACATTACTTACCTTACCACTACCATCAATTTTATTGATAATACCAGCTACATCGTTGCCCCCGATAACATTACCTGTTACTTTAACATTTTCGACAGTCGCATTATTTTTGATAACATTTGCGATTGGTGCTACTCGATCAAATCCAGGCATGTCAATGTTGACATTTTCAAGCAAGAGATTCTTGACAGTACCACCTTCAATGTTACCAAACAATGGTCTCGTAATGTTATGGATGGCAAATTTATTGCCTTCTATACTTTCCAATGTTCCCTTGAAGGCATTGGTTACATAAGACTTGCCAGCTGGTTGCACGTTACTTGCGTTCATACTGCTACCAAGCTTAAAGGTACCAGTAGGATTGGCCTGCATTGCTTTTACAAGGTCATTGAAATCGTAATAAACATCACCCTCATGAGCCTTTGGTTTAGCAAAGTAATGGACATACTCCTCTGTAAACTGATTATCTGCATTACGTTGGACTAGGTCTGGTGCTTTAGCAGTGACTTTGAACAAGTCTTTACCATCAACTGTGACTTCTTCAATCTTATCAACAGCAAGTTTTGTCACCTTGTTATCATGAGTAGTCACTTTCAAGTAATAAGGTTTAACATCTGATGGTTTTGCTGACAAGAGACTATTATCAGTTTCTACACCTTGGTCATCAACACTGATAAGGCTTGTTTCCTTAATGTTTTGACTTCGACTTTTTTGAGGTCGAGTCTCAGTGGTTCTTCCGCAAGAACTACTTCTTCGTTCCCATTTCCACGATCGTAAACCATCTTGGTCGCAATCTTGTAGTCCTTGTAATACTTCAAGTCTGTAAGATTTGCAGTCAGGTCTCCCTCAGACATGTTGACTGTTTGAAGGCTAGTGTCTCCATCTTTCAAAACAACTTCAAGAGATTTAATGGTTACACCTGTTGGTTTCACCAATTGGTAACGAACCTTGGCACTACGCTCTAATTCTTCTTTGTCTATATGAGTGAGAGTCAACGTTGGCTCAGTCAGGATTTGATCACCTTTCTTAATGATACGATCTTGAACTGCTTCAACAACTTCCTCTGAAATCGTTGGAGCATCTGCGGTTTTCACGCCCTTAAGAGTCTTATAGACTTTGGTAATCTTTTTCTTACCGTTTTGACCAGCTTGAGCAACAACTTCTGTTCCCTTCGGAAGAGTGCTGTCTACTTCTGTTCTTGTCTCAAAAGGAATTTCTTCAAATGAAACTTCTTCAACTTGACCTTCAATAGCCTTGGTACCACGACTAATTTTTCCATTTACTGGAGTCTTAACAATTTCTGTACTTGTGCTGATTGGGTCCCCAACTTTTTGACCATTAACAGTTTTATAAACGCGGTGAATTAGCTGACTTCCTGCTTGACCGTTTTGAATCACTGTTTCTTCATCAATGTAACGAGTATCATCAGCTACATACTCCTTTGTATATGGAACTACTACAGTTTCAGTTTCCGTGATAGTTGCTTCAGCTACTTTATACTCTGGTAATTCTGGCTGAACTAGGGATTCACCTTGGTGACCTGCTTCTTGGGTTCCTTTGGCACTAAGCTCGCCTGTATAAGCTGGGGATTCTGGTTGAACCAAAGATTCGCCTTCATGACCTTCTTCTTGCGTGCCTTTAGCTGTAAGCTCGCCGGTGTAAGCTGGCAACTCTGGTTGAACCAAAGATTCGCCTTCGTGGCCTTCTTCTTGCGTGCCTTTAGCTGTAATCTCGCCGGTGTAAGCTGGCAATTCTGGCTGAACTAGGGATTCACCTTGGTGACCCTCTTCTTGGGTACCTTTAGCACTAATCTCACCGGTGTAGGCTGGGGATTCTGGCTGAACTAGAGACTCACCTTCGTGACCTGCTTCTTGCGTGCCTTTGGCACTAAGCTCGCCTGTATAGGCTGGAGCTTCTGGTTGAACTAGGGATTCGCCTTCGTGGCCTTCTTCTTGGGTGCCTTTTGGCTGTAATCTCGCCAGTGTAGACTGGCAATTCTGGTTGAACCAAAGATTCGCCTTCATGACCCTCTTCTTGAGTTCCTTTAGCACTAATCTCGCCGGTGTAGGCTGGCAACTCTGGTTGAACCAAAGATTCACCTTCGTGGCCTGCTTCTTGAGTACCTTTGGCACTAATCTCGCCGGTGTAGACTGGCAACTCTGGTTGAACCAAAGATTCACCTTCATGGCCTGCTTCTTGGGTGCCTTTGGCACTAATCTCGCCGGTGTAGGCTGGCAACTCTGGTTGAACCAAAGATTCACCTTCATGGCCTGCTTCTTGAGTTCCCTTAGCAGTCGTCATTTGCTCTGGTTGGTCTTGGAAGTCTGATGCTTTAAAGTAACCGACGTATTCGTATCCTTCGATTTGAATGACACCTTTTGCCAAGTCCTCTTGACTACTTGCTGCAATCGTTTGATTGAAGGACACCAAGATTTTATTCTCAAAGGCTTGAGCTGACTGAGGGATAAAGTAACTACCACCTAGAGCTCCGATAAAGAGAAGGCCAAGCATTTTATTACGGTGTTTTTTATACATCACCACAACAACCATAGACGCTGTTGCAAATCCAAGAGTTGCCAGTGCTAACTCCTTGCTTCCAGTGTTTGGCAATTGTTGAGAATTCACTTCCTTCTTTCTGTAAACAAGATAGACAACATCATCTTGTTTTAAATCAGAAGGGAGTTCGTGATGGATCAAAGCTTTTTCTGCTTCTGTCAATTCTTGTTCAGCCAAATAACGGTAATGAACTTGGTTGGGTGTTGCCACTTCGTTAGCTGAAACAGTTTCAACTAAAAAGTTATTTGCCCCCAAAAGAAATGTCCCGATAACTGCAGAACCGACACCAACCGAGAACTTCCGAATAGAGTATTTAATGATTCTCTCAAACTGCATTTTTCTAGTATTCATTTTATATCTTCCTAATATGATCTATTGGATATTGAGCACGCGCCCCTCCAATGAGTTTTGGTCGACTAGCAAGTGCTGTCACATGAGCCTGACCAATCTCTCTTAAGACTGGTCGAATGGGTACCTGAACATGTTTGATATGCATCCCAATAGCAGTATCTCCAATGTCCAAGCCAGCATCTGCCCTGATAAATTCGACCTCCACGGGATCCTTCATATAGCGGAAGGCGGCCAATTGACCAGAACCTCCTGCATGTAAGGTCGGGAGTACACTCACAATCTCCAACTGATGTTTTATAGCTACTTCTCGTTCAACAACTAAAGCCCGATTGACATGTTCACAACCTTGAACAGCCAGGTGAATTCCCTTAACCGTCAACAATTCCAACATAGTCTTAACAATAAGTTCACCGATTTCCTGACTCGAATCTTTTCCGATGTGTCCTCCCAGCACTTCACTCGAAGACAAACCCAAGACAAATAGTGCTCCCTCCTGTAAAGAAGCCTTGTCTAATACATCTTCAAGTATCTGCTGTGTTTCTGTTTGAATCCGTCTTTGGTCCATTTTTTACCTCGCTTTTTTTCATTCTATCATATCGTTTTTCATCAATTTTAGCAAGATTGGAAGGCATAGGAATACCATTTGCTAGGATTCAAAAACTATATGAGGGCTCTTTTTAAAAACTGATTCAAATTCATCTAGTTTCAAATATAAGATAAAATTATACTTTGAAAACAAAAAAAATATAATAGTTTAGTAAAATCGTTGATGTAATAACATTTACACCTAAAAGATTTGTCAGTCAATTCGATTATAAACTACCGAAAAAGCAACTTCTACCATTCTACCCCATTTCTTTTTATTAAAGCTACTACTTTGCTTATTTTTTTAGGCACTTTTTTTCTTCCTTGTAGCTTTAGATGATGATTCAGAAAATTTTTCATGAAATGATGCCAAAACTTTAATTTTATCCTCAAATTATAATATGACAGTTTTTTTGGATACAAACTGAATCCAAAAATTTTTAAAAAAACTAGATTTTTACAAAAAAACAGAGAAGGGAGCTTCTCTGTTTTTTTATAGATTAAACTTTTTGGAGTCCTTGAACAGCATCATGATTGATGAGTAGTTGCCCATATTCTTGTAGGACAGAACGACTGATATCACTATCATCCGCAAATTCGCGCATACGTGCCAACAACCAAGCTGGATAAAGGCTAGGTTGATCTTCTACATCAACTAAGACTGTCAGATAGTACTGGTCATTCATCTTGTAGAGTTCTGAAGTTTCCATTTGGTAGTCAACCGTTTTGGCAAAAGAAACCAAACTAGATAAATCGTCAAAACGTAAGATATAGTAGATATAAGGCTCTCTTTTTCCTTCTTCTTCGAGGGCTTCATCAAGCGCTGCTTCTTCTTCCTTTTCAACCTGCTCTAAAGATTGAATGGCTTCAATATCATCTTTAGTTTTTTCTGCCATGGTTTTCTCCAAGGTTTTTAAAAACTCATCTGGAGACATTTTAGCCAACTCATCCATATCAGGAAGATCTGCCAAATCGTCAAAATCTAAATTCTGGTCGATCTTAGATTTTGTCACAAAAACATCAACCTTATCAGGCTTTGGAGTCACTCGGAAGCTAAGCATGCCCGTGTCCAAGAAACTGTCTGGCATTTCTAACTCATCCAAGATTGCGTAGAAAAATTCTTCTGTTTTCTCTTGTGGAACGAGAAAGTCTGCGATTTCCATTCCACGATCCATCAAATCCTCTAAAGACATGGTGATTTTTTTAAAGTCGTATCACTGATTTGTTTCATTTTCATAGTTCGTAACCTCATACTTTCAGTTCTATCTATTATACAAGATTTCAAAAATTTTATCAAAAAAATGGCGTTGGAGTATCGATTAATATCTAGTGTAGAATACTTATTACGCTATCCCCCTCTTTATTATCAAAGATAAAACACTACATGATGCACTTGACCTAGTTCGTGCAGGGACTAAAAGAGGATAGAGGTTTGTATCCCTCTCAAAAGTGTTCAGATTAAATATTATGTAACAAAAAGAAGACCTTGCGAGTCTTCTTTTTTCTATATACCATTCAGCATTACGGACAATAAATACTCACTCAATAAATATGTTAGACCAAACTAGGTCAAGGCAACGCTGACCCAGCTTTAAAAAATTAGAAAGAGTATCACTTACAAATCTACTGTTAGTACCTTCCCAGCTCTCACGACTTGCTCTCCTGCAATGTAAACATCGTCGACATCACTGGATTTCACGGCATAAACGAGGTGAGACAGCATGTTTTCTTGTGGTTGGAGATGGATTTTTCCTTGGGGCTGGATGACGAGAAAATCAGCTTGCTTGCCGATTTCCAAACTACCAATCTCATCTTCCATTCCCAACACCTTAGCACCCTCGATCGTCAGGGCCTTGAGGGCAGTTTCGATTGGAAATTGGCTGGCATCACCACTCTTCATTTTCTGTAAAAGTGCTGCAGTCCGCCCTTCCTCAAACATATCGAGATTATTGTTAGAAGCAACTGAGTCAGTCGCAATACCGACTGGCACTCCTGCCTTTTGAAGTTGGACGACTGGTGCAATCCCTGAAGCTAGTTTGAGATTGCTGATAGGATTGTGGGCGATTGCAACTTGCGAATCTGCCAAGCGGGTAATTTCTGCTTCGTTTAACTCTACCCCATGGGCAAAGACAGCTTGATGGTCTAAATATCCAAGTTCATCTAGAAAAGCTATTGGTCTTCTGCCATAACGCTTCAGGATAATGCCTGATTCTTCCTGGGTCTCAGCCACATGGATATGAAGGGGAATATCTTCTTCTTTTGCTAGTTCTAGGCTAGCCTCCAGCAATTCTCGACTACAACTGTAGGGCGAATGAGGAGCCACCATGACCTTGAAATTAGAATTCTGGTAGTCTTTGATTTTCCCGATGACAGCTCGTGTTCTGGCTATAGTTTCATCTGTCGTCTCCACGTCTGAAGAAAAGAGGGTTGGAGAAAAATAGCAACGCATCTTGGATGCCTTGACTGCATCATAAATCTTCTCTATCTCCACTCCATTAGGATTGTACATATCATTGAAAGTTGTCGTTCCTGACTGGAGCATCTCTGTCAGCGCCTCTTTGACGGCCTTTGTAGTCATCTCTGGTGTGAACTCTGCCTCAGCTGGCCAGATATAGTCCTCCAGCCATTCGTGGAGATTACTATCGTCACGAATGCCTCTCAAGCCTGTCATGGCAGAGTGGGTATGACAGTTAACCAAACCAGGCATAATCCAAGCACCCTGATAGTCTATGATTTGATCTGCTTGCTTGAGAATTTCTTGATTTTCCTGACCGACATAGACGATTTGAGAATTTTCAAGAGCTAAGATACCATCCAGGTAGACATGGAAATCTTGGTCACAAGTCACGATATTTACATGCTGAAAGACTTTCATCAATAGGCTCCTTTTCTAAATTATACTCTTCGAAAATCAAATTCAAACCACGTCAGCTTTATCTGCAACCTCAAAGCCGTGCTTTGAGCAACCTGCGGCTAGTTTCCTAGTTTGCTCTTTGATTTTCATTGAGTATTAGCTTTCATACTGGATAATTTTTTTCTAGCTATTGTAACAAAAAAGTCACCCGAAGGCAACTTTTCTTGTTTGTTCATTGGCATTATAAAGTGTTTCCAATTTATTCTGGACTAAAAGCAGCTGCTTCTTGCATTTGATAGTATTTGCCTTTTCTAGCCATGAGTTCCTGATGATTGCCATACTCGACAATATCTCCATCCACCAAGACAAGAATCAAATCAGCATCTTGAATGGTAGACAAACGATGGGCGATGATGAAGCTTGTCCGTCCCTTCATGAGTTTGGCAAAGGCATCCTGAACCAAGACCTCTGTCCGAGTATCGATGGATGAAGTCGCTTCATCTAAGATAAGAATCTTAGGAATGGCTAGAAAGACACGGGCAATAGTTAAGAGCTGAGCCTGACCAACAGACAAGGATTCCCCTGCATTTTCAAGCTTGGTATCATAACCCTGTGGCAACTGTTGGATAAAGAAATCTGCGTTAGCTGCCTTGGCTGCCGCAATGACCTGCTCTCGGCTAGCATCAGGATTGCCAAAGGCAATATTGTCATGAATGGTTCCCTGCTTGAGCCAAGTTTCTTGAAGCACCATTCCAAACTGCTGTCGAAGAGAAGCTCGAGTATAGTCATAAATCGAATGACCATCTAGCAAAATATCTCCAGAGTTAATCGGATAAAAACGCATGAGGAGATTGATGAGGGTGGATTTCCCAGCACCCGTTGGTCCAACGATGGCAACCTTACTGCCAGCTGGAATGTCAATAGACAAGTCCTTGATTAAGATTTTTCAGGATTGTAACCAAAGGAAACCTGTTTAAAGGAAATAGCTCCACTGACTTGGTCGCTGTTCAATTCTTTAAGGCCAGTTTCTGTAATCTCAGGGCTTTCTAAAACAGTATAAACACGTTCTGCACAAGCCAATGCACTTTGCAACTCAGCTAAGACCGATGAAATATCATTAAAAGGCTTAGTGTACTGCTGTACATAGTTCAAAAAGGTCACTAAACGTCCAACTGTCAAAGTGGAACCTGCCATGATGCGCAAGGCTCCAACACCAGCTAGTAGGGCATAAATGAGGGCATTGACAAAACGGGTCGAAGGATTGACTGTCGAAGAATAAAAGATAGCTGACTGAGAATAACCTGCGTAGTTATCATTTGCCTCATGAAGTCTCTCGATAAATTCTTCCTGGGCATTGAAGGATTGGATGATAGTCTGCTGGGTAAGCGACTCCTCAATCAACTGGGTTTGAATCCCTCTAGTCTCCGTCTGTTTTTGAAAGAGATGGTAGGATCTCTTGGCAATAAAGCGTGAAATGACCATAGACAGAGGTGTTAAGAGCAGAACTAATAGAGTCATCAAGAGATGGATTTGGAGCATGGCAAGAATACTAACCAAAATCATCAAAACTCCGATAAAAAATTGGTTGAAAACCATGTTCAAACCCGCTGCCAACTGTTCAATATCTGTCGTCACTCGGCTGACCATTTCCCCACTCCCCTGTCTGTCTACCAAGGCAATCGGAAGACGGTGGAGTTTTTCAATGATTTTTTCACGTAAATCTCTGGTATAGGAGAAAATAAGACGGTTATAGAGGAGAGGATTGGCCCATTGTACCAGTGTATTTCCTATCACCACCAATATCATCTGGACGAAAATCTGCCAAAACACCTGAGATGAGCCCGTCACTAAGACTTGGTCAATTACTTGTCCAATCAAGATTGGAAGATAGATTGATAGGGCCACTTGAGCAATGGTTCCTAAGAAAGCCAGGAAAAGAAGGACGGGATGACTTGCTAAATCTTTTGCCAATTGTTTGAGGGTTTGACTTGCATGTTTACCTTTCATTCTAGTCCTCCTTTCCATGTTGGGATGCATTGATTTCACGATAGACTTGGCTAGATTTCATCAATTCCTCATGATTTCCAAGCGCTGATTGTTCTCCTTTTTCTAAAAGAAGAATTTGGTCTGCAATCTTCAAGGTTGAAGTTCGTTGGGAAATCAAGATTAAGCTCGTATTTGGCAAGTTCTCCTGAATGGCCTTTAGAAGATTGGACTCGGTGATGGTATCAAGGGCTGAAGTCGCATCGTCCAAGATGAGAAATGGTGCTCGATGCAAGACTGCTCGGGCGATAGACAAACGTTGTTTTTGTCCACCTGAAAAATTACGACCGCCTGCTTGAACCTCTGCGTCCAGCTGACCTTCCTTTTCACTGACAAAGTCCTTGGCCTGAGCAATTTCCAAAGCCTTCCAGAGTTCTTGGTCCGAGACAGGCTCTTCCATACCCAGAGTCAAATTAGAACGAATAGTCCCTTTAAAAAGTTCAACCTTTTGAGGGACATAGGCCATCCAAGAACGCCATTCAGAAAGATCGCGAGGACTACGTCCATCTCGATAAAGGGAAATGCTTCCCTTATCTGCCGGATAGAGGCCAAGTAGGACCTGCACTAAGGTTGACTTACCAGAACCAGTTCCCCCAATGATCCCAAGAATTTCTCCTTGCTGCATATCAAAAGAAATATCCCTTAGCGAAGGTTGAGCTGCATCTGGGTAGGTAAAGGTCAAGTGACTAACTTGTAAAACTCGATGTCCAGATACTTTTCCTACATGAATCTCAGAATGAATATCTTCAGGTTTTTCAGCGAAGACTTCCTCAATGCGCTTAGCTGATATATAAGACTGGTTGAGTGAATTAATCAGCATGGCTAGTTTGATCAACTCTACCAAGATTTGCAGGAGATAGTTGATTAAGGCAATCAAGGCACCCTGACTGAGCCAGCCTCCTTGGATAGAAATATAGCCATTCCAGATAATCACCAGCAGAGTTCCGTTGACGATCAAATAGGTCAAGGGTGTCAAGAGACTAGACCAGTAGCCTGTTTTCATTTGGATAGCCATATAGACTTGGTTTAGTACTTGAAAATGTTCAATTTCTCGTTTTTCTTGGCCAAAAGCACGAATCACACGCATCCCTTGTATCTGTTGGCGCGTTTCCTGAACCAGCTGGTCTGTTTTCTTTCTCAAACTACTGTAGAGGGGATTGACCAACCGTGATAAAACGACAATGACAAGGGTCAAAATGGCAACCATGACCAAAAACCAGAAGGTCAATTCAGGCGAGAGACGATATGCCATGAAAATGGCACCGAAAACAATAATAGGAGCCCTTAAAAATAAGCGCAAGAATTGATTGATTCCCGTTTGAATCTGATAGGTATCTGATGTCAAACGCGTCACCAAACTCGAAGTCGTTAAACGGTCTCTACTATCCTTGGGCAATGAAAGAATATGACGATAGAGGTCATTGGTCAACTCCTTGGCAAATCCAACCGCTGCCTTGGCTGAGTAAAACTGGGCCACTAAGGCGACTAGGACACCGATGACTGCAAACACAAAGAGGAGGCCCATTTGCATCCACAGATGACCCTGATTTTTGTGAGGGATAGATTGGTCAACAATCCCAGCTATCACCATGGGGACCAAGAGTTCAAAAACAGCTTCTAGCAGCTTAAACAAAGGTGCTAGGAAAGATTCCTTAATGTAAGGTTTAAAGTAAGAAAGTAAGTGTTTCATAAGTCCCTTCTATTTTCAAAATGAAGAAGGTGGAAAAACCACCATCTTTTTACTTGTTCAAATATGGAAGTAAGTAGCCATAGCCAGCCTCTTCCATTTCATCCTTAGCGATGAATCGTAGAGATGCAGAATTGATACAATAGCGTAAACCACCTAGTTCCTGAGGTCCATCAGTAAAGACATGTCCCAAGTGAGCATTGCCAGAACGTGAACGGACTTCGATTCGCTCCATTCCATGACTCAAGTCCTGATAGTAATGAATGAGTTCCTTGGAAATAGGACGGCTAAAACTTGGCCAACCGCAGCCTGATGCAAACTTATCCTTGGCAAAGAAGAGGGGCTCTCCTGTCGTGATATCGACATAAATTCCTTCCTCAAAAGTTTGGTCGTAGGCATTGCTAAAGGGAGCTTCCGTCGCAGCTTCTTGCGTAACTCGGTAAGACTCTTCTGACAAATTTTCTCGTAACGTTGCCTGACTAGGCTTTTCATAGTTGGCGGCATCTATCAGTGGTTTTTCAGCTTCCCTCACATCAATATGGCAATAACCACCAGGATTTTTCTTGAGGTAGTCTTGGTGATAGTCCTCAGCCAGGATATAGTGACGGAGTTTCTCCACTTCTACCGCTATCTTGCGACCGAGCATGCGCTCCTGCTCTTGGACAAGAGCATAGATAGTCGGTAAATCCTTTTCATCTTGGTAATAAATCCCTGTGCGGTACTGACGACCACGGTCGTTTCCTTGTTGGTTGACAGATAATGGATCAATGACTCGGAAATAATAAAGCAAAATCTCACGGAGTGAGACTGCCTTTCATCATAGATAACTTGCACAGTCTCAGCATGATCTGTTTCTTTGATTAATTGATAATTGGTGGTTTCCACTTGACCATTAGCATAACCAACACTGGTTTGCAACACTCCAGAAATACGGGAAAAGTATTCCTCTAAGCCCCAAAAGCAACCACCTGCTAAATATATTTCTGCCATCTCATACCTCCTTGATCATCTATCGGTCAGCAAATACGGGAAAAATCCCATATTTCTCGTTTCATTTTCAAAAAAAGGATAGGAAGCCCTCTAATAGAGAGTTTCCCCATCCTATCGCTATATTTATTTTTCTTCGACGCGCACGCCTTGTGTGTCTACTTGCAAATCATGAAGCTTGCCTTTGAACGGTTGTTTTTCAAGCTCTGCCTTAATCTTCGGCATCTTATCAGGATCAGCTAGAACCATAACAGTAGGCCCAGCGCCAGACAAGTAGGTCGCATAAGCACCGTTTCTCTTGGCAACTTTTTTAATTGTCGCAAATTCTCGCACCAAATCTTGACGATAACGCTCGTGGAAAAGGTCACTCTCGATAGCTTGACCAGCTTTGACCGTATCTCCTGTCAATAGAGCTGCGATAGCCACATTGGCGATTGAACTTGCTGCAACAGCTTCCTTGTATGATAATTTCTTAGGCAAGACACCACGACTATCGCGAGTTCGCAATTCATAGTTTGGAATATAGGCTAGGAAGGCACACTCTGGGAAAGGCGCCACTACTGCTGACACCTGACCTTCAACTGAGCTGGCAATAACCAGATTTCCGTAGATGGCTGGTGCAACATTATCAGGATGGCCTTCAATCTTAGTCGCCAATTGCAATTTGTCGTGATCGCTTAATTTAAGATTTCCTAATTGATTTGCCAGTTCAATCCCAGCAACGATGACAGAGCTCGATGAACCAAGTCCTCGTGCAAGAGGAATATCACTAATCATTTTCAAACGTCGTGGTTGTAGGTCTGGAACAATTTGTAGAGCAATCTTCAGCAAGAGATTACGCTCGTCACGTGGAATCCATTTACCTAGTTGGTGCTCAATCATCCATTCTTCGCGTTCTTCACAAACCTGAATTTCTAGATACTTAGTTACAGCTACACCAACTGAGTCAAAACCAGGACCCACATTAGCACTTGTAGCAGGTACAATAATCTTCATCTTAGTCTCCTAAAACCTTGAAGGTATTGAGAAGTTCAAACTCAGATACACCCTTCAAAGCTGATGTAATATTTTCAAGTTGCGCCTTGTTGATCTTATGACTGATAATGACAACACGAGCCTTGCCTTCTTGCTTGCCATCTTGTAGGATTTGCTTGAAGGAGATATCTTCTGCATTAAAGAGTTCAGCCAATTTCAAGACTTGACCTTTTGAATCTGGTGCCAAGATTGAGAAATAGTAGTTAGCTTTGACATCTTCTGGCTGAGCCAAAACAAGGTCACGATGGTATTCATTAAAGGCTTTTCCAATGGTACCGTCATTCAAGCGACGAACGATACGAACGATATCAGCTACGACACTCGTTGCAGTTGGTTTTTGTCCGGCACCTGGTCCGTAGTACATAGATTCACCGATACCAATAGACTCCACAAAGACTGCATTCATGACACCATTGACACTTGCAAGTGGGTGAGCCTTAGGAAGGAAGGTTAGTGTAACCTCGGCAGCGATTCCAGATGGTGTTTCTTCGATAGAACCTACTAATTTAACCACATACCCAAGATCTTGGGCAACTGCCACATCCTCTGGAGTGATGTTGCGGATTCCTTGATGGGCCACATCTTCAAATTTAACATTCATCCCAAATGCAAACTGGCTAAGGATGACCATCTTGTAGGCTGCATCAATCCCATCAACGTCATTGGTTGGGTCGCTCTCAGCAAAGCCAAGTCGTTGAGCTTCAGCAAGGGCGTCAGCGTAAGACCAGCCTTCTTCTACCATTTTGGTCATCATGAAGTTTGATGTGCCATTGACGACACCAAGAACACGTGTGATTTTGTCTGATGCTAGTGAGTTAACCAAGATACGAAGGATTGGAATTCCTCCCGCAACAGCTGCTTCATAGTAAAGAGCAACATTATGAGCTTTAGCAATCTCAAGCAATTCTGCACCATGAACAGCCAAAAGGTCCTTGTTGGCTGTCACGACATGTTTCCCTGCTTCTAATGCACGAGTGATAAATGTTTTAGCAGGCTCGATACGTCCCATCAACTCAACAACGATTGTGATGTCTTTATCTGACAAGATTTCATCAATATTTGTTACAAAATTAAAATCATTTCCTGCTTCAAGCAAGCGTGCTTTTTCTTCATCGTCTTTGACCAAAACCTTGGCTACTTCAATTTCTGAATGTGCTGCTTGAACAATTTTTTCTTCATTTTCCTTTAGTAAGAATGGTACACCACTGGCTACTGTACCAAATCCAAGTAAAGCAATCTTAACTGACATATTTGTCTCCTCGAAATTTTCTAATAGTCCTATTATACCAAAATTGTGAGAAAATTCCTACCATTCTGAACTAAAAATAGGAGCGTCAAATCATAAAAAAGCCTGCCCTGATACAACCTAGGACAGACTCTATTTTCAATCTATTTCACAAAAGCCAATTCCTTGCCAGTAGACAGATCTTCTCGATAGCGGAAACCTGCAAAGCTGAGCTTTTTGATTTCTTCTACCGAAGTCACCTGATTTTCCAACAAGGCTGTTAAGAAAGCACCTCTAGCTTTCTTTGAAATGGTTGAGTGGACTTTAAGTTTTCCATCTCTGTCTTCCATAAACTTAAAGGTCACCATTTGCTCGCGAACCTCTTTAGGGAAGACCGTTTCAAATTCCGAAGACAAGAGTGAAAAGATTAGTTCTTCACCATTCAGCGACTCTTCATAAGCTGACTGCCAGTGACTTTTCAGGCTTTTCCCAGCAATTTTAAGCTTCATCAAAAAGTCCAGTCTGTGAGGTGCAATCGGTGCAAAGGCTGGAATCACACCGTAAAGAGCTGACGTTATCATGAGGTGTTTCTCCAGATAGGCTTGCTCTGCCTTGCTTAGATTTGTCTCGTTTGATGTTGCGATACATGAGTCCATCAAAGAGGTACAAGGCAGGATAAGAGTTTGCAGTCCCTTTTTTTAAAGCTTGGATGCGTTCATACTCTTCTTGTGCTTTTTCAGCAGAAATTTTATAAAAATTTTCCAGTTCTTGAGCAGAATATATAGTTAGTTCGTCTAGTACAGCCTGACTTTCAGGACACAAGGGTTTTGCCTCTAAACTAGGAACATTTGTATTCATTTCTTTTGCGGTTGGGATTAGAATTTTCATAGTGTTAGTGTAGCATATTTTTTTAGGACTACCAAGAATTTGAGTCTAAATAATGCGACCTTCTAAATGGTCGAGCTCATGTTGACAAATCTGAGCCGGAAAACCTGTCAGAGTAATGGTCTGTTCTTTCCAATGAACATCTCTATAGGATACGGTAATTTTTTCATACCTGGTTGTCGGTCTCACACCCGTCAGAGACAAACATCCTTCCTCGGTCTCGTAAGGCCCTTCAAAAGACTGAGAACGGGATTAAACATGACCATGGGAATCATACCGATATTAAAAATAATCACGCGTTTTTGTACCCCAATCATATTGGCCGCTAGTCCAACACAGCTTTCTCGGTTAGCCAATAGGGTATCCTGCAAATCCTTTGCAAGGGGTAAATCTTCCTGACTTGCAGGTTGGGATACCTGCGATAAAAACATCATATCTTTTACAATTTTCTTTTCCAAGATTCTTTCCTCCATACCATATCATTCCCCTTGATTATAGCATAAAATCTTTGGCAGTTTATATTTACATAAAAACAAAAAGCCATCCGAAGATGACTTTTCATAGTGCTTAAATAGCGTTTTTATCTTTTCCAAGCGCTCGTTGAACTGCTTTGACAATCTCAACAAGAACCACAATCATGAGTGCTCCTACAGCGACCACCATCCATTGAGTCAAGCTCAAATGAGAAACGTGGAAGAGACTGTTAAATCCAGGAACCAAAATTGTCACCACAAAGAGGACAAAGGCAACTGGAATTGACCAGTTAAAGGTCTTATTCTTGAAGAGTCCAACCGTAAAGATTGATTGGTAAACAGACTTGACGTTAAAGGCATGGAGCAATTGGATCAAACCAAGAGTTGCAAAGGCCATTGTAAGGGCATCTGCGTGGATTTCACTTTGAACTTGATGCTCTGGGAAGAGAATTGCCCAACCATAGACACCAAGTACCAGCATGGTTTGGAAGATACCTTGATACATGATAGCACCGAAGACACCACCATCAAAGAAGTTAGACTTACGTCCACGAGGTTTGTGGGTCATAACGCCTGGTTCAGCTGGTTCAACACCAAGAGCGATGGCTGGAAGAGTATCTGTTACCAAGTTAATCCAGAGAAGGTGCACTGGTTGCAACACATCCCAACCAAAGAGAGTTGCAAAGAAGATGGTGAAGACCTCAGCCATATTGGCAGACAAGAGGTATTGAATAGATTTTTGGATGTTAGAGAAGACCTTACGTCCTTCTTCAACCGCTACGATAATAGTTGCGAAGTTGTCATCTGCAAGGACCATATCAGAAGCTCCCTTAGAAACCTCTGTACCTGTAATCCCCATACCGATACCGATATCAGCTGTCTTAAGTGATGGTGCGTCGTTAACCCCATCACCAGTCATGGCAACAACCTTGCCTTCTTTTTGCCATGCTTTCACGATACGAACTTTGTGTTCAGGAGACACACGAGCATAAACAGAGTATTGCTTGAAGACTTTTTGGAATTCTTCATCAGTGAGTTCATTCAACTCAGCACCCGTGAAGACATGGTCTTCGGTGTCATTTGGATCGATGATTCCCAAACGTTTGGCAATAGCTTCCGCTGTATCTTGGTGGTCACCTGTGATCATGATTGGACGGATACCTGCTTCCTTAGCGACACGAACAGCTTCTGCTGCTTCTGGACGCTCAGGGTCAATCATGCCGACCAAACCAGAGAAGATGAGGTCAGACTCAACAATTTCAGATTCCAAGGTTGGGATTTCTTTGCTTGTCTTATAAGCCATCATCAAGACACGAAGAGCTTGTTTAGCCAAGTCTTTGTTGGTGGCAAGGATAGCTTGTTTGTCTTCTTCTGTGATTGGACGAACTTCACCATTGACTTCAATACGAGTCACACGTTTGAGCAATTGGTCAGGGGCACCCTTGACAGCGATAAAGTATGAACCATCTGCTTCCTTATGGATGGTAGACATAAGCTTACGGTCTGAGTCAAACGGCAATTCAGCCACACGTGGCTCGTCCTTCAAGATTTCACGAACGTCAAAGTTGTGATCCAAACCAAACTGTACAAGGGCTGTCTCCGTTGGATCCCCAATCAATTTGCCAGATGGGTCTACCTTGGTATCATTAGCAAAGTTCATGATACGAAGGGTATTGTTGCTAGCTGCAATTTCAGCTGCTGAGCTTTGCAACTGACCGTTGGTATAGACTTTTTCAACCGTCATTTGGTTCATGGTCAAGGTACCTGTTTTATCAGATGCGATGATTTCTGTTGAACCAAGTGTTTCAACTGCTGGTAATTTACGAACAATCGAATTACGTTTTGCAAGGGTTGTTGTTCCCAAAGAGAGAACGATGGTTACAATGGCAGGGAGACCTTCTGGAATCGCCGCAACCGCAAGAGCAACTGCAACCATCAAGCCTTCCAACGGATGTTCTCCACGAACGAAGACACCAACCAAGAAAGTGATAATCGCAATCACAACGATTAAGTAAGTCAAGGCTTTAGATAATTGTTCCAAGCTTTGCTTCAATGGTGTTTCTGTCTCATCGGCATTTGCCAACATATCCGCAATCTTACCAACTTCAGTATACATACCAGTGTTAGTCACGACACCAATACCACGACCGTAAGTTACGTTCGAGTTTTGGTAACCCATATTAACGCGGTCCCCAATACCAGCATCTGCTTCTACCACTTGAGTAATATCTTTTTCAACTGGTACAGATTCACCAGTAAGAGCAGCTTCTTCGATTTTAAGAGACGCCGCTTCTAGCAAACGCATATCGGCAGGCACCACATCTCCAGCTTCTAGCAAGACGATGTCCCCAGGCACCAATTCTTTTGAGTCAATCTCAATGACATGACCATCACGACGAACACGAGCCATGGGGCTAGACATATTTTTCAACGCTTCAATCGCTGCTTCTGCTTGACCCTCTTGGTAAACACCAAAGGCTGCATTCAAAACAACTACGGCCAAGATGATAATGGCATCTGTTAAACCGTCCATCCCTTCTGTAATGACAGAAAGTGCCGCTGCCGCTAGCAAGATGATGATCATCAAATCCTTAAATTGGTCAAGGAATTTAGCTAGTAGGCTACGTTTCTCACCCTCATCCAACTCATTACGACCATAAGTCGCTAAGCGTTCTTGAGCTTGAGCAGTTGACAAACCTTCGACAGATGAGTCCAGATTCTTTAGGACTTCCTCAGAAGATTGTGTGTAAAACAAATCTTTATTTTTGTTCTTTTGACAAAACAGTCTCCTCCTTTTTGGCCTCTTTTTTTTACAAAAAAAAGAGACCTGTTTTTTTAAAAAAAACAAGTCTCGCTGTTTAATATAGTGCCGGAAATAATTCGTAATGACGACACTATCGCGGTTAACCGCCAGCTACTCCCTTGAGTAGTTCTATTATAACAGATTTTCAAAAGTTTTCAAGTGCTGGGGTGGGATTATTCGCGCTCCATTTGAATTTTCTATGGAAAACCAGTATAATGATAGAATACAAAATTCTAGGAAGAGAGTCAGATGAATCAATCAGTTTCAAACTTGAAATTAGCTGAGCGAGGTGCTATTATTAGCATCTTGACCTATCTATTCTTGTCTGCAGCTAAGCTAGCAACCGGACACCTGCTCCATTCATCAAGTTTGGTGGCAGATGGTTTTAACAACGTTTCAGATATCGTCGGAAACGTGGCCCTCCTCATCGGGATTCGTTTGGCTCGCCAACCGGCAGATAGAGACCATCGCTTCGGTCATTGGAAAATAGAGGACTTGGCAAGTCTCATCACTTCCATCATCATGTTTTACGTTGGTTTTGATGTTCTACGGGATACCATTCAAAAGATACTCAGCCGTGAGCAAACGGTCATTGATCCACTTGGGGCGACTCTGGGAGTCATCTCTGCTATCATCATGTTTGCAGTTTATCTCTACAATACCCATCTGAGCAAGCAATCCAAGTCCAAAGCCCTTAAGGCTGCAGCCAAGGATAATTTGTCAGATGCAGTGACTTCTCTTGGAACATCTATTGCTATTCTAGCCAGTAGCTTCAATTATCCAATCGTGGATAAGTTGGTTGCCATTGTTATCACCTTCTTTATCCTCAAGACTGCCTATGATATCTTTATCGAGTCATCCTTCAGTCTTTCAGATGGTTTTGATGAACACTTGTTGGAAGATTACCAAAAGGCTATCATGGAAATCCCTAAGATTAGCAAGGTCAAATCACAACGGGGTCGTACTTATGGAAGTAATATTTATCTAGACATTACTCTCGAGATGAATCCAGACCTCTCCGTTTTTGAAAGTCACGAGATTGCTGATCAGGTTGAATCCATGTTATCAGAACGCTTTGGTGTCTTTGATACCGATATTCATATCGAACCAGCACCGATTCCTGAGGATGAAATTCTTGATAATGTCTATAAAAAATTGCTCATGAGAGAGCAACTAATTGACCAAGGAAATCAACTGGAAGAATTACTGGCTGAAGATTTCATTTATATCCGCCAAGACGGACTAGAACTAGACAAGGAAGCCTATAAGGAGGAAAAAGAATTAACCTCTGCTATCAAAGAGCTTCACTTGACGTCCATTAGTCAGAAGACAAAACTCATCCGCTATCAGGTTGGTGACACCATCCATACAAGTATCTGGCGCAGACATGAAACTTGGCAAAATATATTCCATCAGGAAACGAAAATTGAAAAAGACTAAAGAAAGAGGCCGGGATAAATCTCGACCTCATTTTTTATACTTATTTTGCTACGCTCTTAGCAAGAACGAAGTTTCCAAGTGTAGCTGAACCATTACCTGCAACAGCTGGTGTTACGATATAGTCACGTACATCTGGAACTGGTAGGTAACCATTGAGAAGAGATGTGAATTTCTCACGTACACGGTCAAGCATGTGTTGTTGAGCCATAACCCCACCACCAAAGACGATGACATCTGGACGGAAAGTTACAGTTGCATTTACCGCAGCTTGAGCGATATAGTAGGCTTGAACATCCCAGACAGAGTTGTTGAGTTCAATGTTTTTCCCCACGAACACCTGTACGAGCTTCCAAAGCTTGGACCAGCTGCATAAACCTTCCAAACATCCCTTATGGAAAGGACAAACACCGTTTAAATTCTTTTCTCAATCATCCATTGGGTGTCTAGCCACATAATAGTGACCCATCTCAGGGTGACCAACACCACCAATAAACTCACCACGTTGGATAACACCCTGCACCGATACCTGTACCGATTGTGTAGTAAACCAAGTTTTCGATACGTCCACCTGCATTATTACGTGCAACCACTTCACCGTAGGCAGAACTGTTTACGTCTGTCGTGAAATACATAGGCACGTTTAGAGCGCGACGAAGAGCACCAAGCAAGTCAACATTTGCCCAGTGAGGTTTTGGTGTAGTTGTGATAAAAGCCGTAAGTTTTTTTGAATTTTTGTCGATATCAATTGGACCAAATGAACCAATTGCAAGACCTGCAAGATTATCAAATTTTGAAAAAGAACTCGATAGTTTTTATCGATTGTCTCGATAGGAGTTGTTGTTGGGAATTGTGTTTTTTCTACAATGTTAAAGTTTTCATCACCGACAGCACAGACAAATTTTTGTACCGCCCGCTTCCAAGCTTCCATATAATTTTGTCATGATAAACCTCTAGTTTTTATTTTCTCTATTATAGCATATTTCCAGGAGGAAAAGTTGCTCAATTTTTTAGTTTTTCCTCTGTAAATTTTACGATTCAATCAAAAACGAACAAACATGACATTTGTTCGTTTTTTTGTTTTATTAAATCGAAAGTAGTGTACTCAATGAAAATCAAAGAACAAACCAGGAATCGAGCTGCAGGTTGCTCAAAGTACAGCTTTGAGGTTGTAGATAGAACTGACGAAGTCAGTAACACATACATACGGCAAAGCGAGTATGACGCAGTTTGAATTTGATTTTCGAAGAGTATTAAGCTTTAACTTCGATGATTGCATCACCCTTAGCAACTGATCCAGAAGCAACTGGATTTACTGAAGCAAAGTCTGCAGTGTTTGTCACGATAACCATTGTTGTGTTATCAAGGCCTGCAGCAGCAATCTTAGCTGAGTCAAATGTTCCAAGAACATCTCCAGCTTTAACCTTGTCACCTTGAGCAACTTTTTGGTCAAATCCTTCACCGTTCATTGAAACAGTGTCGATACCCACGTGGATCAAGATTTCAGCTCCGTTTGCAGTTTTCAAACCATAAGCATGTCCTGTTGGGAAGACGATTGTCACTTCAGCATCAGCTGGTGCATAAACAACATCTTGACTAGGTTTTACAGCGATACCTTGTCCCATAGCTCCACTTGAGAAGACTGGGTCATTAACGTCTGAAAGAGCAACGACGTCACCAACGATTGGTGTTTGGATGACACCTTCGCTAGGTGCAACAACATTACCAGTTACTGCTTCTTCAGCCAAACGTTCAGTTGTAGCTTCTGAAGCCACTTCTGCTTCATCTTCATAACCAAACATGTATGTAAGAGCGAAACCAAGAGCGAATGATACAGCTACCATAAGAAGGTATTGTGGGAGTTGTCCGTTACCAATGTAAAGCATTGTACCTGGGATGATTGTGATACCATTACCAGTACCAGCAAGACCAAGGATAGATGCCAATCCACCACCGATTGCACCAGCGATCAATGAAAGGAAGAATGGTTTACGGAAACGCAAGTTAACCCCGAAGATAGCAGGCTCAGTAATACCTAGGAAGGCAGAAAGAGCAGCTGGGAAAGCAAGTGTTTTAAGTTTAGGATTTTTAGTTTTCACACCAACGGCTACTGTCGCAGCACCTTGAGCAGTCATGGCAGCTGTGATGATAGCGTTGAATGGGTTAGCATGGTCAGCAGCAAGCAATTGAACTTCAAGCAAGTTGAAGATGTGGTGAACACCTGATACGACGATAACTTGGTGAACTCCACCAATCAAGAAACCACCTAGACCGAATGGCAAGTTAAGGATAGCTTTTGTTCCAAGAAGGATATAGTTTTCAACAACGTGGAAGACTGGTCCGATCACAAACAAACCAAGAATTGACATTACGAGGAGTGTTACGAATGGTGTTACCAAGAGGTCAAGAACATCTGGAACAACTTTACGAACAGCTTTTTCAAACTTTAGCTCCGACAACCCCGATGATGAAGGCTGGAAGAACTGAACCTTGCAAACCAACAACTGGGATAAATCCGAAGAAAGTTCATAGCAGTTACTTCACCGCCAGAAGCAACAGCCCAGGCATTTTGGAAGTGAACCAGAAACGAGCATCATACCAAGAACGATACCAACAGCTGGGTTACCACCAAATACACGGAAGGTTGACCAAACAACCAAACCTGGCAAGATAATGAAAGGCTGTGTCAGTCAAGATTTGAGTGTAAGTTGTAACATCTTCTGGAAGTGTCATTCCAAGAGCATTCAAGAGTCCACGAACACCCATGAAGAGACCAGTTGCTACGATAACTGGAATGATTGGTACGAAAACATCACCGAAAGTACGGATGGCACGTTGGAACCAATTTCCTTGTTTAGCAGCTTCTGCCTTCATCTCATCCTTAGATGTCGTTGGCAAACCAAGAGCTACGACTTCATCGTACATCTTGTTTAACTGTACCTGTACCAAAGATGATTTGGTATTGACCTGAGTTAAAGAAAGCACCTTGAACTTTTTCCAAGTTCTCGATAGCATCTTTGTTAATCTTCGCTTCATCTTTAACCATAACACGAAGGCGAGTCGCACAGTGAGCTACACTGTTAACATTCTCACGTCCGCCCAAGGCTTCGATGACTTTTTTTGCAATTTCTGTATTCGTCATTTGCAAAAATCTCCTTATAAAAATTTTTCTTGTTTGAAAGCGATTTTATCCGCCCTACGAATATTATTCTATCACGTTTAAAAAATATGTCAAGCGTTTTGCAGAAAAAATTTTGCTAATTTTTATTTTTTGATTGTTTTTGCTATTTTTTTCATCAATACAGCAATAAATACCCTATAAACTCAAGGTTTTTTTACTTTTAAATTTTTCAAAAACTTTCATATTTTCATTATTTTTTTCATAAAAATAGTGCTTCTACATTCTGTCAAACGTTTGACATTTTTTTCGTTAATTTAGTGTAAAAGACTTGCTTTTTTTATAAGGAAACGTTTACTATAAAGATAGTAGAATTTTATGGAGGAAATAGAAATGGAATGGACTACTGAACGTCGTTACAGACGTTACGAAGATTGGACACAAGAAGAAAGAAAAGAAATCCAAGAAAAGATGGCGCAATCCCCATGGCATGTCAGCTATCACATTGAACCAAAGGAAGGACTTCTCAACGATCCAAACGGTTTTTCTTATTTTGATGGTAAGTGGATTGTCTTTTACCAAAACTTCCCCTTTGGTGCAGCTCATGGCTTTGAAATCTTGGGTTCAACTTGAGAGTGACGATTTGGTGCACTTTACTGAAAACAGGTGTTAAAAATCTTGCCTGATACTCCACTGGATAGCCACGGCGCTTACTCTGGATCTGCTATGCAGTTTGGCAACCAATTGTTCCTTTTCTATACAGGAAATGTCCGTGATGAAAATTGGGTTCGCCACCCTTATCAGATTGGTGCCTTGATGGATAAGGACGGTAAGATTGAAAAAATTGACAAAGTTTTGATTGATCAACCTGCTGATGCTACTGACCACTTCCGCGATCCACAGATTTTTAACTTTAAAGGACAATACTACGCAATCGTTGGTGGACAAGACTTGGAGAAAAAAGGATTTGTCCGTCTCTACAAAGCAGTCGATAACGATTATACAAACTGGCAAGAAGTTGGTGATTTGGACTTCAACAATGACCGTACTGCCTATATGATGGAGTGCCCGAACCTCGTCTTTGTTGGAGAACAGCCTGTTCTTCTCTACTGCCCACAAGGTTTGGATAAAAAGGTTCTTGACTATGACAACATCTATCCAAATATGTATAAAATCGGTGCTTCCTTTGATCCTGAAAATGCACGTATGGTAGATGTGTCTGAACTACAGAATCTAGACTATGGTTTCGAAGCATATGCTACTCAAGCCTTCAATGCTCCTGATGGACGTGCCTTGGCAGTTAGCTGGCTTGGTTTACCAGATGTGTCTTATCCATCTGATCGTTTTGATCACCAAGGGACTTTCTCATTGGTCAAAGAATTAACCATTAAAGATAGCAAACTCTATCAGTATCCTGTAGCTGCTATCAAAGAACTCCGTGCTTCAAAAGAGGAGTTTTCAAATCGTTCTGAAACCAAAAACACCTACGAACTCGAACTTAACTTAGCAGCTAATAGTCAAAGTGAAATCGTCCTTCTTGCAGATAAAGACGGTAAGGGACTCTCCATCAATTTTGACCTTGTCAATGGTCAAGTTACTGTTGACCGCAGTCAAGCAGGTGAGCAATATGCTCAAGAATTTGGAACTACTCGCTCATGTTCAATCGACAACCAAGCTACTACTGTAAATATCTTCATCGATAATTCAGTCTTTGAAATTTTCATCAATAAAGGAGAAAAAGTATTTTCTGGTCGTGTCTTCCCTCACAAAGATCAAAATGGAATCCTCATTAAATCTGGAAACCCAACTGGAACTTACTACGAATTAGAATATGGTCGCAAAACTAACTGATGTCGCAAAATTAGCTGGCGTCAGCCCTACTACTGTTTCACGTGTCATCAATAAAAAAGGTTATCTGTCAGAAAAAACCATTCAAAAGGTCAATGACGCTATGCGTGAACTGGGCTATAAACCCAATAACTTAGCTCGAAGTCTTCAAGGAAAATCAGCCAAGTTAATTGGGTTGATTTTCCCAAAAATCAGCCATGTTTTCTATGCTGAATTGATTGACAAATTGGAACACGAACTCTTCAAAAAAGGCTACAAGACGATCATCTGTAACAGTGAGCACGATTCGGAAAAAGAACGTGAATATCTTGAAATGCTAGAAGCCAATCAAGTGGACGGCATTATCTCTGGTAGCCATAACTTAGGGGATTGAAGACTACAATCGCGTAACAGCTCCTATCATCTCTTTTGACCGAAACCTATCGCCTGACATTCCTGTCGTTTCCTCTGATAACTATGCTGGTGGAGTCCTTGCAGCTCAAACTTTAGCAAAAACTGGAGCTAAGTCTGTCATTATGATTACAGGTAATGACAACTCCAATTCACCAACTGGACTTCGTCATGCAGGCTTTTGCTTCTATCTTCCCAAAAGCTCCCATTATCAATATTTCCAGTGACTTTTCACCCCTCCGCAAGGAAATGGAAATCAAAACTATCCTAACCAAACAAAAACCAGATGCTATTTTCGCATCGGATGATTTGACTGCCATCTTGGTGATGAAGATCGCTCAGGAACTTGGTATATCTGTTCCAGAACAACTTAAGGTTATTGGCTACGATGGAACTTATTTTATCGAGAATTTCTATCCTCACCTTACTACCATTAAACAACCTTTGGAAGAAATTGCTCGCCTGACAGTTGATTTACTCCTTCAAAAAATAGAGGGAAGAGAAGTTGCCACGACTGGTTATTTCTTACCAGTCAGCCTCTTACCAGGTAAAAGTATTTAATACTCTTCGAAAATCTCTTCAAACCACGTCAGCTTCCATCTACAACCTCAAAACAGTGTTTTGAGCAACCTGCGGCTAGCTTTCTAGTTTGTTCTTTGATTTTAATTGAGTATAAACAAAAAAACTCAGACTAGATTCGTCTGAGTTTTTTTCTTATGATCTTAAAGTTTTTTCAAAAGAGTTTGCGCTTTTTCTAAATTAAAGGTTTTTTCAGCAATCAAGTTTTCTACTAGCTTAGGTACTTCTGCCTCAGTCGCACCTGCTAAAAGCGCTAGAGATTTTGCTTGAAGTTTCATGTGTCCATGCTGAATCCCTGTACTGACCAAAGCCTTAAGGGCTGCAAAATTCTGTGCAAGACCAATCGAAACGATAATTTGAGCCAATTCTTTAGCAGATGGATGCCCCAGCAACTCATGACTGAGTACGACTCGAGGATTGAGACCAATCGATCCACCCTTGGTAGCAACCGGCATCGGCATGGTCATCTCTCCAATTAGCTCTTCTGTTTCCAAATCCATAGTCCAACGACTAAGACCTCGATAGGCACCATCATGACTCGCATAGGCATGCGCTCCCGCTTCTATAGCACGCCAATCATTTCCAGTAGCAATCAAGAGAGCATCGATTCCGTTAAAGATTCCCTTGTTGTGAGTCGCTGCTCGATAAGGATCTGCTTTAGCAAACTGGCTAGCTAAAACCATTTTTTCCGCTAGTTCACGCGCTTCATCCTTCTGGCGACTCAAATAACGAAAGGCGATGCGACAAGTTGCAGTTACTAGAGAATCTGTGGCATAGTTAGATAGAATCCCCATTAAACTTTGCCCTTGACTGAGAGTTTCTAGACTAGGTTTTAGGGCCTCAAGCATGGTATTGAGCATATTAGCTCCCATTGCTTCCTGAGTATCTACATGGAGATAAACCACTAAAAAGTCAGACTCACCAGAAATTTTTTCAACTGTTAGCTCTCTGGCTCCACCACCACGTTTGACAATAGATGGATAGGCTTGATTTGCTTGTTCGAGTAGTTCTGCTTTTTGACTCAGAATAGCCTGACAAGCTCGGTCCCTATCTGAAACCTGATAGAGAGCCACTTGACCGATCATTTGACGTTGGTGAACCTGAGCAGTAAAACCTCCAGCACGTTTGATAATTTTGCTGGCAAAACTAGCTGCAGCAACTACAGATGGTTCTTCGGTCACATAGGGAACTGTGTATTCTTGACCATTTACCAGAACTTCTGGAACGATTGAGTATGGAAGCGAGAAGGTCCCCACCACATTTTCACTCAATTGGTCCGCAACTGCTAGACTGAGATTCTCATTTTGCTCAAGACTTTCTTGGGATTCAATAGTAGTAAGCGCCTGAGACTTAACGAGCTCTAGGCGCTCTTGAATTGATTTTTTAGCAAATCCATTCCAATTTTTTTTCATTATTTTTCAACCTTGCTGTAGCGACGTTGGTGGTCTACAATCTCAACAAGGGCATAGTCTTGCCCTTCATAACCTGACATCGTTGCAGATCCAGACTCATCTAAGTTGGCTTCCTCAAAGAAGATTCGTTCATAGTCAGCAACACTCAAAGCTTGACGTTGATCTAGCAAGTCTAAGCGATTTTTCCGCAATTGCTTTTCAAAACCTTCAACCAATTCCACACTAAAGAACTCAGATACAGCACCACTACCATAGCTGTAGAGGGCAATCTTATCCCCAGCTTTTAGGCTATCAGAATTTTCAAGAAGAGACAAGAGACCTAAGAAGAGTGAACCTGTATAGATATTTCCAACTTTTTGGCTATAAATAATAGATTCATCAAAGTGCTTTTGAAGCAAGTCCTTCTTCTCTTGAGGCAAGGATTTGTCTAGGATTTTTTTCAATCCTTTGAGAGCTAGCTTCGGATATGGCAAGTGGAAACATACAGCTTCAAAATCCTCCAAGTTACAGTCATAACGCTTTTGGTACTCTTCCCAAGTCGTTTTCAAGCTATCAAGATACTGCTGTGTTGAGTAAACCCCATTTACAAATGGTGTCGTTGAATAATTTGGACGCCAAAAGTCCATAATATCACGAGTCTGCGCAACGTTATCGTTGTTGAATACCATAACACGTGGGTTTTGGCTAATCAACATAGCAACACAGCCTGCACCTTGAGTTGGTTCTCCAGGAGTTTCGACACCATATCTTGCAATATCACTAGCCAGCACCAAAACCTTTGATTTAGGAGAATTTTCTACATGTAACTTAGCATAGTGAAGAGCCGCAGTTGCACCATAGCAAGCTTCCTTGATTTCAAAACTACGAGCAAATGGTTGAATTCCCAAGCAAACCGTGTACAAAGACAGCTGCAGCTTTACTCTGGTCAATCCCAGACTCTGTCGCTACGATAACCATATCAATCTCTTGCTTATCTTCTTCAGTCAGGATAGAATTTCCTGCACTGGCAGCCAAGGTAACAATATCCTCTGTCAAAGGAGCAATACTCAATTCTTTTAAAAGGAGTCCTTTACTCAATTTTTCAGGATCAATTCCTCGGGTTTCTGCTAAATCTTGTAATTTCAAAACGTATTGACTGGTCGCAAAAACCAATCTTATCAATACCGATTGTCATATTTACCTCTATTTTTATCATTCATTGTAAAAAATCGTTCACCTCTATTTTATCACAATTGAGGTCAAATGAGCTAAAAAAGACTTGATTCACCAAATCAAGTTCATTTTAAAAACCTTATTTCATTTTTAGACTGAGCCAACAAACAGAACTTTAGGGCTATAAAAAATCGAGTCTTAGCTAGCTCGATTCTTTTTGAGATAATGATACAATTTCAACAAAACTGTCCCACTGGCCATTCCAATGGAGATAACAAGGGCCAACATCATGACTAGCATGGCACTAGAAATGGCATGGCCGTAGTCACCTGTAACGAAGAAGGAAGTCGTTCGATAGGACAGATAACCTGGTACTAGTGGTGCCAGATATGGCTAGAGCAAAAACAACTGCTGGTGTCTTATAGAGGATACTCATAATCTGGCTGACACAAGAACCAATCACAGCAGCAATAAAGGTTGCCAAAATGACATTGGTTGGCTCCTTGAGTATCAGATAGAGTAGCCAGATAGACATTCCCAAAACTCCACCAGGTATCAGCATGGAACGCTGGACATTTAAAACTATTAAAAAGGTAATAATGGCAAGCAAACTTGCCAGAGCTTGCAATAAAAATGTTGTTAGTGTCATATTAGTTCATGAGTACGAGGGCAACTGATGTTCCAGCCCCTAAGGCAAGGGTAATCAGCAAGGATTCAAACATCTTGCTCATACCAGAGTTAATGTGATTGGTCATAATATCTCGAACAGCATTAGTCAGGGCAATTCCAGGTACAAAAGCATAACCGCACCCGCAATCACCAGATCAGCTGTCGACGGCAAACCAGAATAGCGCGCCCAAAATTGTGCAATCAAACCGAAGACAAGAGCACCTGCAAAAGCTGTCATAAAAGGAATACGAATAAACTTCTCTACGTAGAGAGAGAAAGTAAAAGCAAACAAGGTCGCCACTCCTGCTCCGATGGCATCGTAGACATTCCCACCGAACATGATTGAAAAGAAAGGAGCACTGAGAGTCGCTGCAGCAGTTAGTTGAATATTGGTGTAGGGAGGTGCCTTGGCATTCAATTCCTTTAGTTGGATAAAGGCTGTATCCAGATCCAGCTGTCCTGATACAAGCTGCCGTGAAATCTGGTTGACATCACATACCTTCTCAATATTATAAGCAGAGGAGGTCACTCGCTTCATGCGAGAGATATTTGTATTTTCAATGGAGAAAAAAATGGCGGCAGGCATGGCTAAAACATTACAATCCATAATGCCCTGTGAATGAGCAATCCGAATCATGGTATCTTCAACACGATAAATCTCAGATCCATTTCGAAGCAGTATCGTTCCTGCTAGCATAATGACATCGATCACTGCATTCAGTTGTTTGACTTCGTCCATGTTTTCCTCCTTCTAAAACTCCTTTTTATTTTATCATAAATTTGAAGGAAAAAAAATCTTTGTCACAAAAACTGTGACAAAGATTGATTAATTATCTGTGTTATGTTCGTCTGTTTGATTATGTGTTGACGAAGATGGAGTCGATTGACTTTGTGATGGCACTGTATTATCTACTCTGTTAGTGTTACGCTGGCTCGAAGACGGAACCGAAGAAAAAGAAGAAGAAGAAGGTGGTGGGGTTTTTGGTTTATAAATAGAAATCTTTATACGTGTCGTACTTAGATCAACTTTCTCACCTAGTTTTGGACTTTGATCGACAACAGTTCCTTCAGCAGTGCCCTCAGGTGCTGTCGAAACCTCTACGACTTCGATATTAGCTTCCTTGACACCAACAATTTGAATTAAGTTATTCTTTGTAAATTCAAGACTTGAGCCAATATAACTTGGCATGGTCACGGTTGTCACCTTTTTAGCAACAGTCAAAACAATAGAAGTTGCCTTGGTAAGATCATAGGTCGTACCTTCTGCTAGGCTCTGTTTTAAAAATCACACCTGGTTCTGATTCACTGGACTCTTCTTCTTCAATCTTAATCAGATTTTTCAGGAACCTTTTTTTCCCTTTCAATTCTGCTATGACATCTGTAGATTTACGACCAATATAATTTCCAATCTTGAAGGATTGTTGACCCTGAAGAGATAATGAGATTAACTTTAGTTCCCTTCTTTGCGAGCTGAGCCAGCATCTGGATCTGTTCGGATGACCCTGACCTTCCTCTACGGTATCACTAGCTTCCGTTTTTTCCTCACCAATTTCAAAATTCGCTTTTTTCAAGTTTTCCTTAGCTTCAGCGACAGTTTGACCTGCAACTTTTGGAATCTCAACAGTAGCTGGTGTTCTGGATAAAATCCACACCAGAGAAGCAGCAACCAGTACGAAACTTGCTAGTAGAACTAGATAACGTGCTTTAAAAACGACGTTTTTTTCACTGGTTTTTCCACAGATTTTTTAGCGCTCACTTCTGGGCTAGCTTTTAGTTGCCTGATGGCTTTCTGTCTGTGGTTGAACCTTAGGAATAGAGGTCAAGGTTGTCTGAGAAACTTTTGGCAATGTCTTTGTGTCCGCCTTAGTAGCATCATCAAAAACAAGTTTAGGTTCATTTCTGCGGTTATAAGATAGACTGCTAGATAAATCAACATACATCTCTGAAACCGACTGGTATCGATCTGTAAGCTTTTTAGCAGTTGCTTTGATGACCACATTCTCCAAAGCTTGGGGAACAGATGGGTTTTCAGCTATGACCGAAGGAAGAGGTTTTTGAAAATGCTGGAGGGCTATAGTTACTGCACTATCGCCATCATAAGGGATATGCCCTGTCAGCATCTCATAGAAAATAATCCCCATGGCATAGATGTCACTCTGGACAGTTGCCTTAGAGCCACGAGCCTGCTCAGGTGACAAGTAGTGAACAGAACCCAGCATAGAGTTGGTCTGAGTCAGACTGGTCTCTGCAAAGGCTACAGCAATCCCAAAGTCCGTCACCTTGGCCGTTCCATCAGGAGTTAAAAGAATATTTTGAGGCTTTAAGTCACGATGGACAATACCTTTAGTGTGCGCCAAGCGCATCGCTAAGAGAATCTGACCCATGATACGGACAGCTTCTTCATTTGAGAGGGGATAGTGTTCTTTGATATAGCGCTTGAGATCAAGACCAGCTACATATTCCATAGCTAGGTACTGTTGACCGTCCTCTTCGCCGATATCCGTTATCCGAACGATATGGGGATGATCTAAGTCAGCCATTGCACGCGCTTCACGCTGAAAACGAGCAACAGCAATCGGGTCAGTCTGGTAGTTAGTCCTCAAGACCTTAACAGCTACCTCTTCCCCATCTAAAATCAAATCCTTGGCCAGGTAGACATCTGCCATACCTCCACGGCCAATTTGTTTGATAATCCGATACCGCCCGGCAAAAATCTTGCCGATTTGGATCATTCTGCCGCCTCCTCCTTAATCGAAACAAGGGCAACTGTAATATTATCAAGCCCTCCGGCATTGTTGGCAAAGCGTACCAAAGTGGCTGCCTTATCATCAAGCGAAATATCGCTTGTCACAATATCATAGATCTCACTGCCTGAAATCATATTGGTTAGACCGTCGCTATTCATGACCAGATAGTCACCTGGTTCCAAGCTGACAATTCCAAAATCAGGTTGAATTTCGTCTTTTTGTCCGATAGATTGGGTGATGATATTCTTTTGTGGATGTGCTTCAGCTTCTTCAGGTGTCAATTGACCTGCCTTGAGCAATTCATTGACCAAAGAATGATCACTGGTCAATTGATGGTATTCTTCACCACGAATCAGACCGATACGAGAATCTCCAATATGAGCATAAATAGCTTGATGATCAATGATTGCAAGGGCTTCTAAAGTTGTCCCCATTCCCTTGTAGGCTTCATCACGCCCCATTTGATAAATCTTTTGATTTTCAACTTCTAGATGGTGGGCAAACCATTCGCGAACTTCATTAACGGTGTCAATCTGCGTATCAACCCAGGCAACACCTAAATCAGTTACTGCCATTTCGCTAGCAATATTACCTGCACGGTGTCCTCCCATCCCGTCAGCCAAGATGATCATTGTACGACCGGCACGGTTGACAAAAAGATTGACATAGTCTTGATTATTTGTACGTTTCTGACCCACATCTGTTAATAATGAAATCTCCATTGTGTCAGTTCCTTCCTACTTGGATATCTTGCGAAATTGGCTGATAAAGAATCCATCACTTCCATACAATTCTGGGGTAATGAGGATGCAGCCATCTTTCACGATATCCTTACATTCGTGTTCTAGTTTAACCTGCTCGAACTCTGGATGACTTTCTAAAAATGCTTGAACAACTTGAAAGTTCTCTTCAGAGACAATAGTGCAGGTACTATAAGTTATTATACCACCTTTACGTAGCGTTTGACAAACACTACCTAATATTTCCAACTGAATTTCCTGTAATGACGCGAAATCAGCAGTGTCTTTATTGTATTTGATATCTGGTTTTCGACGTAAGAGTCCAATACCAGAACAAGGCGCATCGACCAAAATCTTGTCAAATTGATCCTTGCCAAAAAACTCATGCACTTTTCGTGCATCCAGTTTTTGCGTTTGAACACGATCTGCTACACCTAAACGCTCCGCATTTTCTTGAATCAAAGTGAGTTTATGATCGTAGAGATCCAGTGCCGTCACCTGTCCCGTAGTTAGATAAGACGCCATATGGGCGGTCTTTCCACCAGGAGCTGCACAGGCATCTAAAACCTGCTCGTCGCCTTGTAGCTCTAGTGTCGGCGCAACTAACTGACTAGACTCATCCTGGATAGTAATAGACCCTTCAGCAAACAAATCATGGCCTGCAAAGTGCCCCTGTTCCTTAACCAGACCAGCAGGAGATAAAAGAGAAGCACTTGCACCAAGCAGAGCTTTAATTTCCTCTTTTCGGCTCAAATCGGTCACACGGATACTGGCTTTATTCCGTTGCAAAAGACTTTCAAAAATCGCTTGCGCTCTCTCTTCACCATACTCTTCCTTGAGCTTCGAAATCAACCAAACTGGTAAAGAATAGGCAATGGAATCACGCTTATTTTTACGCTTGATACTGGCAATATCTGGCAAGCCCTCACGCAAGATACGGCGCAGAACAGCATTGACTAGTTTTTCACTACCCTTCTTACGAGCTTTTGCAATTTCTACCGCTTCATTGACCACTGCATGATCAGGAAGCTTATCCAAGTATTGGAGTTGATAGACACTCATGAGAAGCAGAACATAGAGCCAGCTATCTAGCTTATCTCTATCCTCAATAAAGTGAGACATGTACCACTCCAATGTAAGTTTTCGAGCTACAGTTCCATAGACCAGCTCTGTCACCAAACCCTTATCTGCAACTGATAGTTGACTTCCCTTGAGGTGTTTATTTAGGGCGATATTGGAATATGCTTGATTACAAAGACATCCTCCAATGCCTCTAGGGCTATACTTCTAGCCGTTTCTACTTTAGTCACCAAATCGTTCTCCTACTGCTAAAGTTCGTCCCACACCGTTGAGGAAGGAAGCAATGTCCATCTTAGGTTTTCCTGCTGGTTGAACCTGTTTGAGAGATAGAGCCCCCTCTGCTGTTGCGATTATCAATTCCTTCTTACCGATGGAGAGAATCTCACCTGGGGTCCCCTGACCATCTACTGGTAGAGCTTCATAAATCTTAAAACGATCTCCCTTGAGGAAAGTATGAGCAACAGGCCATGGATTCATACCACGGATTTGGTTAAAGAGTTGACGGTTGGTCTTGTTCCAGTCCAGTTTTTCCTCCTCAGGTTTGATATTTGGTGAGAAAGTTACTTGACTTGGGTCTTGTGGTTCTGGTTGAATCTCGCCAGCAATGTATGCAGGCAACGTATCCAAAAGCAGATCACGACCAACAATTGCCAATTTTTCAAATAAGGTTCCAACATTGTCCTCATCAGTAATGGGAATGCTACGACGAGAGAAATCATATCTCCTGCATCCATTTCCTTGACCATTTCCATAATGGTTACTCCTGCCTCCTCATCACCCTGAATCAAGGCATAATGGATAGGAGCACCACCACGGTGTTTAGGAAGGAGTGATGCATGAACATTGACTGCAAAATCCATGCTATCAAGGAGTTTACTTGAGAGAAATTGTCCAAAAGCTGCAGTCACAATCCCATCAGCCCCCAAATTCATGATAGCTTCCATCTCTGGACTACCCGATAATTTTTCGGGTTGGTAGATAGGAAGCCCTGCTTCTTTAGCTGCTTGTTTCACTGGGGTTTCTTGGATAACTTTTTTACGTCCGACAGCACGGTCTGGCTGAGTTACAACTGCTAGAATCTCATAGCGATCATCTGACAAAAGTCCCTTCAAAACGGTTGCTGAAAAATCGGGAGTCCCCATAAAGATTAATTTTGTCATATCTTCTCCTTCTTATAAAAACTGTTGCGGTTCGTGGTCAATACTGAGACGAAGTTCGCTATTTTCCCGTTCTTGTGTCAAGGCCAAGACCTGGTTAAGGGTTGGACCCAGCTCATCTTCTAAACGGTATTTAATTAAAATCTGATAATGATAGAGGTTATGGGTTCGAGCGATAGGTTTAGGCGTTGGACCAAGAATTATACTAGCGTACGACAAACCTGACCGCAAAATTTCCATGACCTCATAAGCTCTTCTAAGAACCTCTTCTTCTTTTTTATGAGACAAGGTGATTCCAATAGTGAAATAATAGGGTGGATAACCCAACTGACGTCTGATGCCCATTTCATAGGCATAGAAACCTTCATAATCCTGATCCTTGGCAAATCGAATAGCATAATGCTGAGGATTATAGGACTGGATCAAGACCTGCCCAGCTTTTTCAGCCCGTCCTGCACGCCCTGCCACCTGAGTCAAAAGCTGGAAGGTTCTCTCAGAAGAACGGAAATCAGGCAGATTCAAGGCTGTATCCGCATTGAGAACACCAACCAAGGTCACATTCGGGAAATCCAAGCCCTTGGCAATCATCTGGGTTCCCAGCAATATATCCGCTTCACCCTTGCCAAACTGTTCAAGTAGAGCTTGGTGGCTGCCCTTCTTACGAGTTGTATCCACATCCATTCGTAAAATGCAAGCCTCTGGAAAGAGTTCTGCTAGCTCATCGTAGGCCTTTTGAGTTCCCGTTCCATAGTATCGAATACTACGACTCTGACAGTTTGGACAGACATGGGGAATTTCTTTCGAAAAGCCACAATAATGGCAGTTCATGGTTTTGGTATCCATGTGTAGCGTCAAGGAAATATCACAGTTTGGACAGGTATCCACGGTCCCACATTCCCGGCACATGACAAAGCTAGAGTAACCACGGCGATTGAGCATGAGAACAACCTGCTCTTTTTTATCTAATCGATCTTTAATGGCCTCAATCAGTGGTGGTGTAAAATTTGATGTTTCATTCTGCCCGATATAATCACGGAAGTCAATCAGTTGAACTTCAGGAATGCTTGCTAAAGGATTGGCCCTTTGCGTCAGGCGGAGATGTTGATAAACACCCTTGCCAGCACGCGCACGGCTTTCTAGACTCGGTGTTGCAGAACCAAGAACTAATGCTGCTTGATTGTACTGAGCTCGTAAAATAGCCACATCTCTAGCATGGTAACGAGGATTACTGTCTTGCTTGTAGCTGGCCTCGTGCTCCTCATCGATAATGATTACCCCTAGACTTTTCAAAGGTGCAAAAATGGCAGACCTAGCACCAACAACTACTTGGGCTTCTCCTCGCTCCACCTTGCGCCATTCATCGTACTTTTCACCATTGGACAAGCCAGAGTGGAGAATGGCAACTTTATCACCAAAACGAGCAATAAAGCGCTCCGTCATTTGAGGTGTCAGAGAGATTTCTGGGACTAAAACGATAGCTGTTTTCCCCATATCCAAGGCTCCTTGGATAATCTGCAAGTAAACCTCCGTTTTCCCACTTCCAGTGATTCCTTGTAAAAGAAAGGGAGGGTGTTTCTTCCCAATCGCTCCAACAACCGCCTCACAGGCTTCTTTTTGTTCTGGATTTAACTCTAAAGATTGGCTAGATTCAATACCTTCAAAATAAGCCGCTGAACGTTGCACTTCTTTTTGCACTATGGTGATAGCACCATGTTTCACAAAGAAATTAACTTGTTCACGTGAGTAATGTTCTAACAAATCAGCCAAAGGAACTGTTTCAGGATGTGCTAATAAATATTCTTGCAGTTCCAATTTCTTCTTGGCACGATTTGAAATTTCTAGCTTTTCTAACTGTTCAAGATGAACTTCAACCCAAGACTGCGTCTTAACCTTCTTCTGATCCACAGCCTGATACTCTAGTTTTAAAAGACCTTTTCGAGTCAATCGCATCATCTCAGCCTGCTTTTCTAAGTCTAGAGATGAAAATGCTAGAGACTCCTGCGAACCAAACAAACGGTCTCTTTCCTCCTGACTTAAACCTTCCAGAGGATAGAGGATCTTATCATAGCTAGAGTTCAAAAATCCCAGGGAAGCATAGCTTTTTAGAATGGAAATCTTTGTAGGAAAAAGACTGACTTTACGTAGTTCTTCAGCTAGCCAGAGTTGTTCCTCCGTTAAAACAGGAGAAAAAGTCCAGCACCTCAGCAATCTCTTTTCAAAGTCCTCGTCTGCCACATCTGCATCAGATTGAGACTCCATTCCAAGAACAATTCCCTGAATCAAGCGATTGGCCTTCCCAAAAGGGTACATGAACTCGCATGCCGACTTCAACATTTCCCTCAAATTCCTCAGGAATCTTTGTAGCTATAGGGCTGATCTGTCTGCATCAAGGGAACATCCACAATGATTTTTTTGCAATAGCCATATCCTCACCTCCTTCTCTTTCTTAAATCCCTTTTTAATTGATTGAGTATTCTTGCAATAGAAAAAAATAAGATTGAGTCCCCCAACCTTAAATTTTTTTCACCTTCTTCTTTTTTCTTTTCGCGATTTGCTCTTTGATTTTTCTTTTTCTTCTTCTTCTTTCAATCGTCTTTCTTCTTCGATACGACGACGAACAGCTTCGCGTTTTCCTTCTGGATCTGGGTGGATGGTTACATTCCCTGATTCAATTTCTTCCAAGGCACGAAGAGTAGATTTTCTCAGATTTAAATTCTTGAGTAGCAGGTGCTCCAGCTTCTAATTCGTGAGCACGTTTTGCTTCCAAGATGACGAGTGAATATTTTGATGGTACCTTGTCAAGCAAGGTATCAATAGAGGGTTTAAGCATCATTTGTTTGTACCTGTTTTCTATAGTTTATCGAATAGTCGGAGACTTTGGTAGCATATCCTGATAATGACCAATCACGCGGTCTACACGGAAATGTTCTGCTTCAATCACACGTTTTACACGTTCTGCGGCAAGAGGAACATGGTCATTTACAATAGCGTAGTCATACTCACGCATCAAAGCAATTTCTTCCTTGGCTTTCGATACGCTGAGCAATTACTTCTGCGCTATCTGTACCTCGGCCTACGAGACGGTCTTGCAATTCTTCCAAATCTGGTGGTGTCAAAAAGATAAAGACAGCATCTGGAACTTTTTTCTTGACCTGAAGAGCTCCCTGCACTTCAATTTCAAGAAAGACATCGATTCCCTTATCAAGCGTTTCATTGACATAAGTCAGAGGAGTTCCATAGTAGTTACCCACATACTCTGCATACTCTAACATTTGCCCTTGACGGATCAATTCTTCAAATTCTTCCCGTGTACGGAAGAAATAATCAACACCATCTACTTCACCTGGACGTTGTGCCCGCGTTGTCATAGATACAGAATATTGAAATTGATTTTCAGAACTCTCAAAAATTTCTCGTCTAACCGTTCCTTTCCCAACTCCAGAAGGACCTGAAAAAACGATTAGTAAGCCTCGGTCTGCCATTATATCTCCTTTGGATAGTTTGTGAAATGACTTGAAAATTTCTGTAAGATTATATATCTAAAGCCATTTCTGCTCGCTACAATCTTTCTATCTAGTGTAACAAAAAAGCAGTAATTTTTCAACTGCTCTTTCTTATTTATTTTGCATAATCAACTGCACGAAGTTCACGAATCACGGTTACCTTGATATTTCCTGGGTAATCGAGGTTGCTTTCAATTTTCTCACGAACTTTATGAGCCAAGATTGTGACCTTGTCATCTTTGATTTGACCTGGATTTACCATAATGCGGATTTCGCGACCAGCTTGAAGGGCAAAGCTATTTTGAACACCTTCAAAGCTATTAGCAATTTCCTCTAAATCATGGAGACGTTTGATGTAGCTTTCAAGCGATTCACTACGAGCTCCTGGACGGGCTGCGCTTAAGGCATCCGCTGCAGCAACGATGACTGCGATCACACTTTCAGGTTCTACATCTCCGTGGTGACTGGCAATAGTATTGACCACAACTGGGTGCTCCTTGTACTTGCGAGCTAACTCGGTACCAATCTCAACGTGGCTACCTTCTACTTCACGGTCAATGGCTTTACCAATATCGTGAAGGAATCCCGCGCGACGAGCAAGGGTAGCATTTTCACCAAGTTCGCTAGCCATGATACCAGCTAACTTAGCCACTTCAATCGAGTGACGCAAGACATTTTGTCCGTATGAAGTACGGAACTGCAAGCGTCCCATGATCTTCATCAAGTCTGGGTGAAGGTTTGGTGCACCAATTTCATAGGCTGCGGCTTCACCATATTCACGAATCTTGTTATCAATCTCTTGACGATTTTTCTCAACCAACTCTTCGATACGAGCTGGGTGGATACGTCCATCCTTAAGCAAGGTTTCCATCGTCATACGGGCAATCTCGCGACGGATAGGATCAAAACCTGACAAGGTTACCACTTCTGGCGTATCATCAATGATAACATCAACCCCTGTCAAACTTTCAAAGGTACGAATATTACGCCCTTCACGACCAATGATACGACCTTTCATGGTATCATCAGGCAGATGAACCGTAGAGTTGGTAGACTCAGCTACATACTCACCAGCAATTCTCTGCATGGCTTGGGACAGAATATCCTTAGCAAGCTTATCAGAACGTTCCTTGACTTCTTGCTCAGCCTCACGAATGCGACTAGCAATTTCCTTAGTCAAGTTTTCCTCTGTCTGGGCCAAGATAATGTCTTTTGCTTCTGACTGAGTCAGAGTTCCAATACGCTCTAGTTCAGCTTGCTTTTGTTTCTCAATTTCTTCTAGTTGCTCTTCACGTACATCAAGGTTTTTTGCTCTATCAGAAATACTTTGTTCTTTTTGTTCAAGTGTTTTTTCTTTGTTCGTCAAATTGTCATCTTTACGATCAAGACTGCTAGCACGTTCGGTCAAACGACTTTCGATTTGCTTGAGTTCTTGACGTTCTGATTTAAATTCAGCGTCCACTTCTTCACGGTATTTTCTGGCTTCTTCTTTGGCCTCCAATAGTGCTTCTTTTTTAAGAGACTTGCTTTCGCTCTTAGCTTCATTGAGTAATAAATCCGCTTCGCGCTCAGCTTGTCCTCGTAAATTAGTTGCTTCTTGTTCAGCATTTAAAAGCATCAGCTCTGCAGCCTCTTGTGATGATTTCATCTTGACTGAGATGCTGACATATCCAATGACTAAACCAATGATGACGGCAAAAACAACGATAACAATCGCCATAATTTCCATGTTTTTTTACCTCAATTTATTTGTTTATCCGAATGATATGCATTCTTATACATTCTACCATAAAAAAATCATTTTTAACAAACCTTAATTTGAAGTTGTTTTGGTCATTTCAAGGCTAAAAATCCTTATTTTTTTCCTAATAAAATAGGCTATTCTCCTAATAAAATTTTTAAAGATTTTTTTAGAAAAAAATAAGTTAAAAAGCCTACCTCTCAGTAGACTTAGTTTCTTTCTATTCTAATCGGTACTCTTCCAAAATTCTGCTCTTCTATACTAGGATTCCCCAGTTGGTAAATCTGGTCTGCCTTTTGGGTCATAGCGTCCCAAGGTTCCTTGCCAATTCGGCTGACTAGATTGACCTGCCCTTTCAGAGACTTAAGGTGTTGTCTGCCTTTTTCGGTGAAGCCAAGGACATGGATGGCTTCTGGCAAGTCACTTTCTCTGGCTTGCACCAAAATATAAGTCAAGAGGCGTCTGACACGCGCTTTGGTGTAGCGTTTGGTAGCAACTACCTCGACCAATTCGTCAACAGACTGGGCTGTCTTGATAGCCTCCTTGATACGCACCGCCATTTCTTGATTGACCTGATAAATGTTAGTTAGGTCAGGATTTGACAAGATTTGATAGCGGAGCAAGGGAAAATAGTTATCCCAACTTACCTTACTCGCCTGCTCAAAAAGAGTAACAGAAGGCATAAAGCGTTCTAAGAAATCTTGGTCTGATTGATGCTGACGGATAGCTGTCGCCGAAGCAAAGTCCACATCCTTGTCCACAGAATGATATCCTGCCCCCTGACGCTTGATTGGATGAAGTCTGATATTTCGTCCTGCAACTGCCTTGGCATAAGCGAGAGCAAGGACATGATTGGGCGTATCACCCGAAAAATCAAGACCTGCAAATTTCTTCCACATCGCTTGAGTTTTCTGGGGATAGGAGAGAGAGTCAGGCAGATTTTCCACAAAACTCTCCATCTCATCACCTTGTTCTGTGTATAAGTCAGCGATTTTCTGGTAATCCAGAACTTCTTCTGTCCCAAAAGCTAGGCTGTCAATTCCTAACTGTGCCAAGATATCTACTGCTCCTTGTCCAAAGAAATCCGCCGCTTGAACACTGACTAAAAAAGGTAATTCTACTACCAAATCTGCCCCATTTTCCAGTGCCATTTGAGCCCGTGTCCACTTGTCCACGATTGCCGGCTCGCCTCTCTGCATGAAATTCCCAGACATGGCAACGATTTTCAGTCCCTCAGTCTGATCCAGTAGGTATTTGTGGCCATTATGAAAGGGATTGAACTCTGCGATAATACCTGTGATGGTCATGGAAATCTCCTACTTCCGAGCGACGAAAAACCAACGGGTGCTGGTTTCTGTTGGCTCCTTGTCTTCAAAGTCCGCAAAGAGTTTGAAGGATTTGAAACCAGCCTGTTCCAGCAAGATATCATAGGTCAAGACCTCGTAAGTCCGTTCCTCATGTACCTCATCATGACGGCTAAAGGAACCATCTGCCTCCTTGACAAAGAAGGTCAGTTCATGCACGATGGAGTGAGGAGCATCGTCCTCATAGGTATCCCAAAGCATGGCAAAATCTTCGGCGTTTTCATGGTAGGAATAGCTTGGGAAGACCTCATCTGTCTGGTAAGTCGAATGCACATCAAAGATAAAGACCCCATCTTCATTAAGTGCATTATAGACTTCTTTAAAGACATCCCCTACTTCCACTTCATCCTGCATGTAACAGATTGAGTCCGAGTAACACGTGACAAAGTCGTATTGACCAGCCTTGGATAAATCCAGCATATTGCCTTCAATGAATCAATCTTTTGCTTGGCTGAAGCCGCTCTCTTTTCAGCAATCTTCAACATATCCGCACTCAAATCAAGCCCAGTCACATTAAAACCAGCCTGAGAAAAGCGGACAGACTGAATCCCTGTCCCACAAGCCAATTCCAAAAGCTTCTTTCTTTCCTTGGTTTTAGGCAAATGACGGAGGGAAAAATCCGTCCATTTGTCATATAAACTATCATCCATGACTGCATCGTAAACAGCCGCAAAGGTTTCATAAGTAGCCATAATCATGATACCAAGAGCGTCCATGGCAAACACCACTCGCCCTTTACCTTTCAATCAATTTTTCTAAAATAAGCAAATAAAACCCAGTTGACTGCAACTGAGTTCAATTGTAACGCTATAGTCTTTTCGTTTGCTTTTAGTACTAGGCAACGAATTGCAGGCATAACTAGAGTTAGGCAAAATGAGTTAACGCCGTAATAAAAGATAAAGGAAAAGACTATAGAGTTTCTGAGAGATCTACAGAATTAGCCTCATGCCAGAGTTTTTCAAGGTTATAGTGGGCACGCATTTCTTCTGAGAAGATATGCACAACGACAGCACCGAGGTCTAGCAAGACCCAACCTCCAGCTGCATCTCCTTCAACATGGCTACCTTTAAAGCCTGCTTCAGCAACTTTTTCACGGATATTATCAGCGATAGCGTCCAACTGACGACTGTTCATAGAACTAGTGATAACAAAATAATCTGTTACACTGGTCAAGTCTTGTACATCAAGTGCGAGGATATCCTCCGCGCGTTTCTCATCAGCCGCTTTCACGACTAGTTCTAATAGTTCTTTTTCGTTCATTTAATCCTCTTTCTAGAAAATATGTTTGTAATCTAGGACATCTGCAAAGCGCTCCTCCCAAATGTCCTCATAAAATTCATTTATCGTTTCTGCTGGAATGTCATCGCCATCAAACGTTGTGCAAGTTCCTTCTGGAATAATAAGCTGATAGCCATATTCAAAGGCAACCTTGACAGAAGTATCCACACAATATTCTGTCTGCATACCACATAAAACTAATTTTTCAATCCCCTGTTTATCCAAGTATTCTTTTAAACCAGTTTCTTTGAAAATACTGTTATACTTCTTCTGAAAGACCTTTTCATTAGGTTTTCGACTTAAAAACTCAGATAACTGCCAATCTTCTGATGTTTGAGCTTCAGAGTTCTCAATATGTTGAACATAAATAATTTCGATATTCTTGCTTCTAGCCTGGTTTTGTAAATAAGAAATTTTTTCCAATAGACTTTTTGTCTGAAACCCAGTTTCCACTAAAATATTCTGAACATCAATGATTATAAAAGCCGTCTTCATTTAATCCTCTTTCAAATAGTGCACATAGGCGTTATAGGTTTCAAGGGTTTGAGGATAGATGGGAAATCCTTGGTGAGCTAAATGCTCCACAGTACGAGCAGTCTCATAGGCCACTGCCTTATTGAGTGATAGTTCAGCAATCTCACGCGCTTGGTCCACGCCTGGAAAGGCACGATTGTGTTCAATATAGTCTGCGACGTAGATAACCTTATCAAGGTCCGTCATCTGAATCGCTCCTACTGTATGAATTTCAATAGCCCGTAAAATTTCAGGATTTTGCAAATCCAAATCTTCCTGAATCTTGTAAATCCCGACCATACCATGCCAAACATTATTGCCCCAGTTTTTAAGGTCAGAGTCAAGTTGATATCGATCAATCAAGTCTAGAAACTCTTGATCTGATAGCTTTTTAGCATAGTCATGAATAAGACCTGCTAGACCTGCTTTCTCGGTATCCACTCCGAATCGTTCTGCAAGTTCAATGGCTGCGCGCTCCACACCCAAACAATGGGTCAACCGCTTCTCGGGTAGAAGCTCTGCCATTTTTTCCAATAATTCCTCACGGGAACAGTTTATATAGTCCTGGTATGCCATCAGTAAAGCCCTTCTTTCTCGATATAGTCTAGTACAGGCTTAGGTAGGAGAAAGTTAGGTGTGCGTCCTTGGGCGATGAAATCACGCACCATGCTGGATGAAATATCCATGAGAGGCACATCCACCCAGATAACTGGATAAGAAGTCCCTGCCTTGTAACGTGGACGCTGAACCCCCACAAACTGAACCAAATCGACCAATTCGTCAATTCTATACCACTTAGGCAGATAGTCTACCATATCGGCACCGATAATGAAATAATAATCTGTATCTGGATTCTTCTCTGTTAAAAGCTTCATGGTGTCGTAGGTGTAGGAAACTCCCTTGCGTTCTAGCTCGATTGTCTCAATAGCTAAACCTTCGATTCCTTCGATAGCCAATTCAAGCATTTTGAGACGGTGGTGTTCAGGAATGGTTTCCTTTTTGTCTACATGAGGTGGTTGATATTCAGGCATGAGCAAAACCTGATCTAATCCCAACTGTTGACGAACTTGATCTGCAACAATCAGATGGGCATTATGAACTGGATTAAAATTTCCACCCAAAATACCGACTTGTTTGCGTTTTTTATCCTTGATTTCTGGCTCTAACTCCACTTTTGTAAAGGGAGTTAATAATTCAATTGCCATAGGTTAATCTCCTTTACTCTTCTGTAAAAACAGCTTTTGGGAGTATCGTTCTTAGATTTCTTTAACTTTTTTAGAAATCTTGCGATTTTCTTTCTTGCTTGATTGTTTATACAAAATCAAGATACGTCCGATTTTTTGGACTGTATCCACACCAATTTCTTCTTCCAAGATTTCAGCTACTTCGTGGATATTTTTCATCTGTGTTTTTGCAAGAGAGTAACCTTGATCAATTCACGCGCGTCAAGTGCTTGGCGAACGCTGGTTTTGATTTGGTCGTTGAGACCATTTTTCCCGATTTGGATGATGGGTTTGAGGGTGTGTGCCTGGCTGTTTAGGAAGGCACGTTGTTTTGATGTTAATGACATAATTTATTTAAAAGAGTTTTTTATACTTTTCTGAAGTGGTAACGGACTTTCATGACTAAAATTTGAACCTAAGGTCTCAAATTTTTCCGCAGTTAGTACAATCGCTTGTGCCAACCAACACCACAGCAAAAAGTATCTTCTATGGGACTCGCCATGCTCGCCTTTATAAAGATAACTCTTTCCTTTCTGTGTTTAAATAATTGCTTTTCTTGTGACGACGGCGACGCCTTCTGGTGCCCAGACGGCTACTTTGGCGGTGCCTGTTACACGGATCCAGCCTAGGCCTGAGATAACTAGGTCAGTCTTATCCTTGATGTTAAATACATGTTGGACTAGTTTTGGAAAATCTTCTTTTTCCTTGCTATTTGGTGGTGCAAGAAGAGTTCCTAGGTGCTTGTCGTAAAAGGCACTAGCTCCCTCTAGCTTGGTACGATGAAGTTTGAGTTCATTGTCAAAGAAGGCTGTAAAACCTTGCTTTTCTCCTGCAATGAAGTCAAAGCGTCCCAATCCACCTAAAAATAGGGTTTGTTCAGGGTTTAGCTGATAGGTTTTTGGTTTGATTTCCTTTTTAGGGCTGACATACTTGAGATTTTTAGCCGTCAAGTAGTGAGCCATCTGGTGACGGTGGATAATTCCTGGTGTATCGTAGATATAAGAACCATCATCGAGTGGAATTTCAATCTTATCCAAGGTTGTTCCTGGGAAGCGTGAAGTTGTGATGACGTTCTGGTCACCCGTGATTTCCTGGATAATGGCGTTGATGAGGGTTGATTTACCAACATTGGTCACGCCGACAACATAGACGTCACGTCCCTTACGATAGTGCTCAATCTTGTCAATGACTTCCTTAATGGCATGCTTGTTTTGTGCTGAAGTCAAGACGACATCAACAGGACGCAAGCCTTCTTCGTGAGCACGCTCCATCAGCCACTGGCTAATCTTACCAGGTTTCACTGACTTAGGTAGGATGTCTTTTTTATTTCCAACCAAAAGCACATCATTACCTGACACAAAGCGTGGCAAACCTGGGATAACAGAGCCATTGAAGTCAAAAATATCAATGACATTGACCACCAAGGCATCGCTATCTCCAACCTCGTGCAAGAGTTTTAGGAAATCATCATCCGTCAACTGCACATCTGTGATTTCATTATAATGACGAAGACGGAAACAACGCTGGCAATAAACTTCTCCAGTTTCCAAACCTTTTTCAAGTGCTGACTGAGGTGTAAAACCCTAAACCAGTCTTATCTTCCGTCTGAATGGTTGCTCCACAACCAATACAGAGAATTTCTTCCATAATCAGATTCCTTTTTTATAAGTAATAGGGCCGTACTTTTCAGCGATTTTTCTCATCATACGACGCTCACGAGCTCGGTTAATCTGAGTCTTAATAGAGTCGTGTTGAACCAAGGGTTTAACCAAAATCGAGCGAATACCTGCTCGATGGGCTGCTCGAATATCAGTCATCAGTTGGTCGCCTACCATGACAACTTCGTTCTTTTTATAGTGGAAATGTTTCATGGCACGGTTAATTCCTAAAGTAAAGGGCTTCAGTGCCCAGTAAACATAGTCAATATCAAATTTTTCAACTGCTCGTTTGACACGTTTGGGAGTATTGTTAGATACCACAATGATCCGTATGCCAGCATCACGCAGATCATGCAACCATTGCTTCATCTCTACTGTTCCATCTGGATTATTCCAAGCAATCAGGGTATTGTCCAAATCTACCAAAACAGCTTTGATTCCCTGTTTTTGCAGGCTTTGAACTGTCAGATCATAAACTGCTTCCACAGCAAAATCTGGCATGTAATTTTCAATCGCCATTCTGGCTCCTTCTCTTTTATTTTCTAGTAATTTTTCTTCAGCCATTGAGATAAGGCTGCCCATAAAATCAAAGCTAGCTATTAAGATATAAATCCAAGCATTGGGCTCTTCTGTAAATGGTAGAGGAACATTCATTCCAAAAAAAAACCTGTAATAACCGCAAGGACTGCTAACAAGACTGAGATAATAGTCAAAATTGTCAAACTATCATTCAGGTTATTGTTTAGGATGTTGTTGTAAGAAGCGGAGAGTTGTTGCAAGACTTGAGAAATCAAATCTGTCATGGACACCAATTGATGGGCTTCAATCATAGCATCATCAAACTGCTCTCTTTCCACTTCGTTAAAGTTCCGATAAAGCGCGTGTCCTTGGATATGTTCCAAGAGGAGGCGATTTTGTTTAGCCGCAGCTGTCAAGTAAACCATACCAGTTTCCAAGTCAGAGAGGGCAAAGAGATTTTTCTTAGTGGTTGTTTGACGTAACAAGGCACTGATTTCATCCTTGCTTTTATCCATCTGTTCAATGACGGGATAATAAGCATTGCTGATAAGCTCTAAACTAGCAAATAGAAACTTGTAGATTGAAATGATTTCATGACTTTTAAGATAAGTCAACATACGTTCAATCACATAAGCATTCTTATGGTTGCTGATGGTAATCATCCGTTTTTTTTCAACGATAAAGGTCATAGGAAGGGCTTCATAATACTCCCTATCCTTTTCTAAGTCAAGAACGTTGTAGATAAAGGTTACCGTCCCATTTTCACGGTTATAATCCATATGGGCCCGTTCGTTTCTATCCAGCGCATATTCGATGGTTTCCTTATCCAATCCATAGATTTCAGATAAATCTTCAAGATTTTTAATTTTTTCGATATCAAGATTTATCCAGGTACAACCATTTCCTAATTGTTTATCTAAAAACCATCATTTCTCCTCTGTCAAACTCCTTCTATTGTACCATAAATCAAGTAAAATTTCAGTTCTCTTCTTTCCTTGAAAAATTGCTAACGACGGTGATATTGCGGTTAGGAACAAAATGAAGAGCTTGGTCATCACTTCTCAATTGAGTCGTTCGAATTCCGACACTAACGACTTTTCCCGATACGGTAATCGGGCCATTAGTCAAGACAACCTCATCTCCAACGTCCAACTGGCGCTCAAAGAGAATAAAGAAGCCATTGATAACATCTGATAGAAAACCTTGTGCTCCCATACCGATAGCCACCCCAGCAATCCCCGCACCTGCAAGCAAGCTAGAAACAGGCAACCCTAAGATAGACAAGATACAGTAAATCAAGAAGAAATAAAGTGTGTAGTTAAAAATATTCTCAAGCAAACGAGAAATGGTCTTCTGTCTACCTGCATCTCGATTTGAAAACTTAAGCGAAGGTTTAACAATCTTTCTTACAGCAACATGGAGGAACTTTTTAGCTATATAAAATAGAAGGATAAGAAGTAGAAGAGAAATCACCTTGGTCAAGAGATTCTCTAAAACAGTTGTTACATCTAATTTATCCAGATAACGTTGAAAAAATTCTTGCATATAAAACTCCTTTTCTATTCATTATACCATAAATCCTTCCTCGCCATACTTTTCATAAATATTCATTTATTCCAATAAAACTTATAACTCACTTGCTTTTCAAGCATATTTATACTATAATCATAAACAATACACAAAAAGGAGACCTCTATGAAAAGAATTATCCGTGCTTGGAACAAAACAAATCTTATCAAACGTATCGGGATTGGAATGACCTTGGGAGCTATTCTAGGTCTACTCGTTCCTAATCTAACTGGCATCGGTTTATTGGGAGATTTATTTGTAGGAGGACTAAAAGGCCATTGCCCCTATCCTGGTTTTTGCTTTAGTCGCTAACGCCCTTTCCCAACACCAGAAAGGCCAAGATAGCAATATGAAAAAAGTCATTTTCCTCTATTTGCTGGGGACTTTTGCTGCGGCTCTTGTAGCAGTTTTGGCTAGTTTTCTCTTCCCTGTTCAGATGGTCTTGAGTAGTGCTAGTACAGAAGTTACTCCTCCAGACGGCATCGGACAAGTACTCAGTAATCTCCTACTAAAAATAGTAGACAATCCTGTCAATGCCATCATCGAAGCTAACTATATTGGAATTTTGTCTTGGGCTATCGTCTTTGGAGTTGCCATGCGTGAAGCTAGCAAAAATAGCAAGGAGCTACTCAAAACAATGGCCAGTGTGACTTCAAAAATCGTCGAATGGATCATTAACCTTGCGCCATTTGGTATCCTCGGATTAGTCTTCGAAACCATCTCTGGCCAAGGCATTGCGAGTTTAGCAAATTACGGAATCTTACTCGGACTTTTGATTGCCACTATGGTTTTCGTTGCCCTAGTGATTAATCCTCTGATTGCTTTTCTCTTTATCAAGAAAAATCCTTATCCACTTGTTTGGAAATGTTTGCGTATCAGCGGAGTCACAGCCTTTTTCACTCGAAGCTCAGCTGCAAATATACCTGTTAATATGAAACTCTGTGAGGATCTAGGGCTTAATCCAGATACCTATTCTGTCTCTATCCCACTTGGTTCAACTATCAATATGGCTGGAGCTGCTGTCACTATCAATATCTTAACCCTAGCTGCTGTCAATACCCTTGGAATCTCAGTTGATTTTGCAACAGCCTTTGTACTCAGTATCGTTGCAGCCATCTCTGCCTGCGGTGCTTCAGGAATTGCTGGAGGTTCTCTCCTACTGATCCCGGTTGCTTGCAGTCTCTTTGGGATTACCAATGATATTGCTATGCAGGTTGTGGGTGTCGGATTCGTCATCGGTGTTATCCAAGACTCTTGCGAAACAGCTCTCAACTCTTCAACAGATGTCCTCTTTACAGCAGTAGCCGAATTTCCTCTGCTCGCAATAATTAATCAAGGCAAGCCTATTTAGGGCTTGTTTTGTCTGGTTTCTATCATTTATTATAGGAAATGTCTCATGTCTATCACTCAACGTACTTTTAAACTCGTTCTGGCAACCTGTTTGGCCTGTGTTCTAGCCTACTTTCTGGATTTATCTTCAGCAGTGTCCGCTGGTATCATTGCCCTATTGAGCTTATCGGATACCCGTCGAAGCACCATTAAGCTAGCTCGCAATCGTTTATTTTCAACCCTTCTTGCTCTTTTCATTGGTGTCCTTTCCTTTCACCTGACTGGCTACCACATCTGGAGTTTTGGTCTCTATTTGGCTCTCTATGTCCCTCTAGCCTATAAATTGGGCTGGGAAATTGGCATTACCCCGAGTAGTGTCCTAGTCAGTCATCTCTTGGTTCAGAAGTCAACATCACCAGATCTGCTAGTGAATGAACTCCTCCTATTTCTGATCGGTACGGGATTCGCCTTGACTGTCAATCTTTACATGCCTTCTCGGCAAGAAGAAATCCATCTCTACCATCTAAAGGTAGAAGAAAAACTCAAACACATTCTACAACGTTTTGAATATTATCTTGGGAAGGGCGATGGTCGTAACCGTGCCCAACTCGTTGAAGAACTGGATCAGCTTCTTGAAGAAGCTCTCAAACTGGTCTATCTTGATCACTCTGACCACCTCTTTCATCAGACCGATTATCATATCCACTATTTCGAAATGAGACAGAGACAGAGTCGCATTCTTCGTAATATGGCCCAGCAAATCAACACCTGTAATCTAGCTGCAAGCGAAAGCCTAATCCTTGCCCAGCTATTCGCTAAAATTGCGGATCAACTCAGTCAGACCAATCCTGCCAACGATTTATTAAATGATATTGAAAGCTACCTGCAGGTATTTCGCAATCGTAACCTCCCTAAAACAAGGGAAGAATTTGAAACACGCGCGACCTTACTTCAACTCCTGCGCGAATTGGAAAACTTTATCCAACTGAAAGTTGACTTCTATCAACGCTATTCTGAAGAAAAAAGCAATCTATCTTAATCAAAAAAACTTCTATCAGCCAACTCGTTGCTAATAGAAGTTTTTTGTTATTTTAGGATTCGAATTGATGACTAATGTTTTTTTCGAATCGACATGAGACTGATATCTCGCAAACTAAAGTAAGTAAGGACCAGCATGGCTACTGTGATAAAGAATTCTGTTGGTAGCTGAAAGATTTGCAGGATGGACAACATAAGCAAAAATCACGAGGGAAACGAGACCAAAAAAACAAAAATTACAATATTAACCGTTCCCTTGATACTTTGAGGTGTCGCAAATATATAAAGTAAGAGTAATAAAATCCCTATGATTAAATAGACCATTTTCTGCTCTTTCTAGCTCTTATTCAGCTGATTTTTTCTTTTTGTTTGCTTTCTCACGCTCTGCCTTGTTCAAGATTTGTTTACGCAAACGGATAGATTCAGGCGTTACTTCCATGTATTCATCATCATTCAAGAACTCAAGTGATTCTTCAAGAGTCAAGATACGAGGAGTCTTGATTACCGCTGTTTGATCCTTAGTTGCTGAACGAACGTTGGTCATTTGTTTCGCTTTCGTAATATTAACAGTCAAGTCATTTTCACGAGAGTTTTCACCGATAATCATGCCTTCGTAAACCTCAGTACCTGGGTTAACAAAGATTGTTCCACGTTCTTCGATAGACATGATAGAGTATGTTGTTGCCTTACCTGTATCAATAGAAACAGGGCACCACGGTGACGTCCACCGATTTCACCTGGAATCAATGGCAAGTATTGGTCAAAGGTATGGTTCATGATACCGTAACCACGAGTCATTGACAAGAACTCAGTTGAGTATCCAATCAAACCACGCGCTGGAACAAGGAAGACCAAACGAGTTTGACCATTACCAGTTGAAATCATATCCAACATTTCACCTTTACGTTCAGAAAGACTTTGGATAACAGATCCTTGGTACTCTTCTGGTGTGTCGATTTGCACGCGCTCAAACGGTTCACATTTAACACCATCAATTTCTTTTACGATTACTTCTGGACGAGATACTTGAAGCTCATAACCCTCACGACGCATTGTTTCGATAAGGATTGACAAGTGCAATTCCCCACGCCCTGATACAGTCCATTTATCTGGTGAGTCAGTTGGTTCAACACGAAGAGAAACGTCTGTTTGCAATTCTGCTTGAAGGCGCTCTTCAACCTTACGAGAGAAGTGACCCATTTACCTTCACGACCAGCAAATGGTGAGTTGTTGACCAAGAAGGTCATTTGAAGTGTTGGCTCATCGATGTGAAGAACTGGAAGAGCTTCAACTGCATCTGTTGGAGTAATGGTTTCTCCGACGAAGATATCTTCCATACCAGAAACCGCAATCAAGTCACCAGCTTTGGCTTCTTGAATTTCACGACGTTCCAAACCAAAGAAACCAAAGAGTTTTGTGACACGGAAGTTCTTAGTTGTACCATCCAATTTAGAAAGGGTAACTTGATCTCCAACCTTTACACTACCACGGAAGACACGTCCGATACCGATACGACCTACGAAATCGTTGTAGTCAAGAAGTGACACTTGGAATTGAAGGGGCTCATCTGAGTTATCAACTGGAGCTGGAATGTGGTCGATAATGGTATCAAAGATTGGCGCCATAGTCTTTTCTTGGTCTGCTGGATCATCTGACAATGAAGATGTTCCGTTGATCGCTGACGCATAAACAACTGGGAAGTCAAGCTGGTCATCATCCGCACCAAGCTCGATGAAAAGTTCCAAGACTTCATCCACTACTTCTGCTGGACGAGCTGATGGCTTGTCAATTTTGTTAACCACAACGATAGGCACAAGGTCTTGTTCCAAGGCTTTTTTCAATACGAAACGAGTCTGTGGCATAGTTCCTTCGTAAGCATCTACGACCAAAACAACACCGTCAACCATTTTCATGATACGTTCAACTTCTCCACCGAAGTCCGCGTGTCCTGGTGTGTCCATGATGTTGATACGAGTTCCGTTGTAGGCAACTGCTGTATTTTTCGCAAGGATAGTGATTCCACGCTCTTTCTCAATATCGTTTGAGTCCATTGCACGCTCAGCTAATTCTGTACGCGCGTCAAGAGTTTCAGATTGTTTCAATAATTCGTCAACGAGGGTCGTTTTACCGTGGTCGACGTGGGCGATAATCGCGATATTACGGATATCTTCTCTTAATTTTGTCATGATTTCCTCTATTGTATTCAAAAATTTATTTTCTAACTGAACGATTATACCACAATTTTAAGCAAATGACTTAATTCAAGTAAGTGTAAATGTTTTCAAAAGAAAATTCATTCCTTCTCTTTTCTTTTCAAAAATCCCGACTTGTGATAAGATAGGCTGGTATGCGTTTAGATAAATTATTAGCCCAGGAAAAAATCAGCCGTAAGGCCATGAAACAAGCTCTTTTGAAAAAAGAAATCTTTGTAGATGGACTCCCTGCCACCTCTCTTGCACAGAATGTTGATACAGGGGTTGCAAGAGCTGATTTTTCAAAGATAGAAAAAAATCCAAGGATATGAACACACCTACCTCATGCTCCATAAGCCAAATGGAGTCGTGACTGCAAGCAAGGATAAGAAACTCCCAACTGTCATGGACCTCCTTCCTCAGCATCTCCAGTCAGAGCAACTCTACGCCATCGGTCGTCTGGATCGAGATACGACGGGGCTCCTTCTCTTAACGGATAATGGAGCTCTAGGTTTTCAACTCCTCCATCCTAAATATCATGTCAATAAAACTTACCAAGTAGAGGTCAATGGGCCACTAACTCCCGACCATATTCAAGAGTTTAAAGATGGGATTGCCTTTCTTGATGGAACTATCTGTAAACCTGCTCAACTTGAGATTTTATCCTCAAGTCCTAGTCTCAGCCAAGCCACTATCACCATCTCTGAAGGAAAGTTTCATCAGATCAAAAAAATGTTCCTCTCTGTTGGTGTCAAGGTCACTGCTCTTAAACGAGTTCAATTTGGAGATTTTATATTGGACCTTGACCTAGCAGAAGGTGATTTCCGACTTCTAAATAAAGAAGAATTACAGGTTATTAAAAATTACTTAGAAAAACAGTGGATAAAACAAAAAAAGCTTTAAACAAATAAAAGCTTTTTTTAAAATCTTCTTTAGCGTATAAATACCATGACACCTAAAAATAAAGTGAAGTGCAGAAATTACAATCCCTAGGATGGACAGATTTTTCTCTCTTATAGTCTAGTCCAGATTCTTTTTTTGATGTGAATTAGCTAAGACTAGACCAATAATACCCAAAAATTAAACTTACCACTGGCGACAGCAGACCAAGAATGATAGACAAGATCCCTAAAACAAGTGACGCTTTTTTTCTTTTTCTTGCATATTCTAAAAAAACTCCTTAAACTCATACAAATAAATAATACTATAAAAATTAGCTTTTATCAATTGGATAAAACAAAAAAAGCTTTTATGTTTAAAAGCTTTTTTTGTTTTTAGATTAGCTAAAAAAAATAGTGCCATGCCCACAATCCAGTTAAGTACAGAAACTACAATTCCTACGATATTAAGAATTTTGTTTCTGTTTTATAGTCTAATTCAGATTCTTTTTTTGATGTGAATTAGCCAATACTAGACCAATGATCCCCAAAACTAGACCTACGATTGGAGATAGCAAACCAAGAACGATAGATAGAATACCTAAAACAAGTGATGGTTTTTTCTTTTCTTTCATCTTTAAAAAACTCCTTAAATTTTAATACAAATTAATTATACCATAAAAACAATAGCTTTCATCCTATCATTCGACAGCTTTTTTTACATAAGATTAGCTAGTCTTGACTTTTCCTGTCCAAGAATCCAATCCGTAAGAGAGGATATAGATTTCTGAGAAACCTTGTTTTTTCAAGAAAAGTGCTGCATTTGTAACACGTTGTGCACGTTGGTTTTCATAAAGAAGAACAGGTTTATCCTTACGAAGAGCTGCAAGACTTGTCTTCAATTGGTTTGAAGGAATATTACGAGCTCCGAGGATGTGTTTTTTGTGGAAGTCAGCTGGATCACGCAAGTCAATCAACTGACCGGTGCGAATCAAGGACTCAAACTCTGCATTGTCTACAATTTTTGCCGCGCGACGAATACGAAGATAGTTGTAGCCCATCCAAGCCAACATCGCTACAATAAGTCCCCATAATACCCAAGTTACCATATTATCTAATCTCCATTTTTTTCTAAATAGTCTAATTCTAGTTTGTGCTCTCTGCGAAGAACAGCCTCCGTTTCAAGATAATCCAGCTTGTCCATCAAGCCTGCATCATAAATTCGTGATAGTTCAATCTTCATCAGTTCAATATCATAGAGACGTTTCCCCATGTAGACAATAATACCGAACTGTTTTAGATATTGCTGCACATCGTAGAGTGTTTTCATAGCTCTCATTTTAGCAAAAAATCAGAGCTTTTTCAATAGTTTCCATGGAAGACTCTTTTTTACTGCTTAGTAATTTTCTTAATACTTTGATATAGAAGATAGCCGACAACCATCCCAACAAAATTCTGCAACAAATTGTGAGGAATATCTGTCAGAGCTACACCCCAACCTTTCATCCAAGAAGTTGCACATGCATAACCGGATACCATGAAAAAAGTTGCCAAAACTAATCCAAGTCCCTGCCATTTTCCTTTAAAACCTGCAAAATATCCCTGCAGACCATGGAAAAGCAAGCTGAAGAACATCCAGTGAGGATACCCTGAAATCAGGTCAATGAGAAATCCTCCTAGACCTCCGACAATTGCTCCTTCCCGTTTCCCATAATAAAAAGCGGTGAAAAAGATGCCAGCATCTAAAAGAGTTAAGATTCCTGTTTGAGTTGGGATTTTTACAATATAGCCTAAGACCACTGATAGGGCGGCTAATATTGATACTAGGGCGATTTTACTTGTTTTGGTTTGCTTCATATTGTCTGACTCCATACTGATCTGCTTGTGCAATGGCACGGTAAACAAAGGCTTTGGAACTCTCAACCGCTGGTAATAGTCCCTCTCCTTGTACTAATCGACTGGCAATGCTCGATGCAAGGTACAACCTGCACCAGCATTTTGACCTTCTAAGACTGGATTTTCTAAAATGGTAAAGTCATGTCCATCATAAAAGACATCCACAGCCTTATCCTGTCTAAGGCGATTCCCACCCTTGATAATGACTGCTGGCGCCCCCAAGTCATGTAATTTTTGAGCTGCCTGCTTCATATCTTCTAAGGTCTCAATCTTTTGATCCGCAAGCAATTCTGCCTCAGGAAGGTTAGGAGTAATGACAGACACATAAGGGAAAAAGCGAATCAACTCTTGACAAAGCTCGCTAACAGCAACGTCGTGTGTCTCTTTACAAACGAGAACAGGGTCCAAGACCACTGGAACTCCTGCACGCTCCTTGATAAAGTTAAGGGCTTTTTCAGCAACACCGACAGTCGGTAAGAGACCAATTTTAATTCCTCCAAAGTCCACATTCTTAAGACTATCCAGCTGTTGTTGAAAAATAGTTTCATCTGTTGGAAAGACTTCAAAACCATTTTCCGTCAAAGCTGTTAAGCAAGTAACAGCTACAAATCCATGCAGACCATTCAATGTATAGGTTGCAAGGTCAGCAGCTAGTCCCCCACCACTGAAAATATCATTTCCTGAAAGTGCTAAAATACGATTATTCTTCATAACGAATCTCCTTTAAATATAATCCATTAGGTGCAGCCGTTGGACCGGCTAGTTGCCTGTCTTTTTTCTCCAAGATGAGATCAATCTGCTCGATTGGCATCCGATTGTTGCCAATCTTGAGCAAGGTTCCAACCATATTCCGAATCTGCTTATAGAGGAAACCATTGCCAGAGAAGGTAAAGGTTAAAAATTGTCCCGTCTCATCAACTTTAAGACTAGCTTCCGTGATCGTTCTTACCTTGTCCTCTACGCTGGTTCCTGATGCTGTAAAACCAGTGAAGTCATGGGTTCCTTCTAATTTCTTCACAGCCTTTTGCATGCGTTCCACATCAAGTGGGTAGGGAAAGTGAGTGGCATAATGACGTCTCATAGGATTTTTAGGACGCCCCCTATCCACAATAAACTCATAGGTCTTGCTATGCTTGGCATAACGGCAATGAAAATCATCAGTCACTATCTCAATCGAAATGACATCTATATCTTCAGGACTTTGAGTATCGAGAGCGAAGCGAAGCTTTTCCTCATTCATCTGATAGGGGAGGTCAAAGTGGATGACCTGTCCTAGCGCATGAACACCACTATCCGTTCGCCCTGCACCATGGATGGTAATGGCTTGCCCTTTGTTTAATTTCGTTAAAGTTTTTTCAATTTCCTCTTGGACACTACGCGCGTGAGGTTGCCGCTGAAAACCAGCAAAGGCGTATCCATCATAGGAAATGATTGCTTTATATCTAGTCATGTATCTATTTTATCAAGAAAATTTCTCTGTAACAAGTTTGAAAACCAAAAATTGTAAGGGTACAGTTTCTGGTATAATCTAATTCTTATCTAGATTTTTTCATCATATATTTTTCGTATAGGTGCTACCAACATTTGAACGATTTCAAATCCTTCTTTTTGGTAAAGATTCTGAGCTCTTTTATTTGCCTCGTAGACATTTAGAGAAATACTATCTATATCTGCATCTTCAAAGACCAAACTAACAAATTTCCTTAAAAGCCTGGCTACCTAAGCCCCTGCCCCTGTTTCTGAGGATTGATAAAAAATCTCCCGATATGAAGATTCCTGTCTTCTAGCCTGATTTTCTGGATAAGCCCCACAAACTCTTGTCCATCAAATATTGAAAAGATTCCTTCCAAATCTTGCAAGATTTGAATTGTCAAGGGAAAAGGAATCATTGTTCCCATCCATTGCTTCTGGAAACTTTCTCCCAAAGCATTAGACCAATGACAAATGAGTTGGGCATTTTCTATCTGAAGTCCTTTTTCAAAGTGAATTTTCATATTTGCTCCTAAAATTTCTCCTATATCCAACTATTATACTCTTTCTCTTATTTTTTTCCGAATAAATAAGTATGATTCATCTTTACTTTTTTTCTTGTTGGAGCTATTTTTGCTTCCTTTCTTGGATTGGTCATTGATCGTTTCCCTGAGCAATCCATTATCCGACCGGCTAGTCACTGCGATTCCTGTCAGACTCCCTTGCGTCCCTTAGATTTAATTCCGATTCTCTCACAGGTCTTCAATCGTTTTCTCTGTCGCTATTGCAAGGCTCGCTATCCTGTTTGGTATGCCCTCTTTGAGTTGTGCTTAGGACTGCTCTTTCTAGCTTTTTCTTGCAGTTTTTTAACGTTGGGGCAAATCATATTGATCACCACTGGCTTGACTTTAAGCATCTATGACCTTCGTCATCAAGAATATCCCTTGATCGTCTGGCTAATTTTTCACTTAATCCTCATGGTTTTCTCTAGTTGGAATCTAATCATGGCTTTCTTCCTAGTTCTTGGAATCATTTCTCATTTCATCGATATTCGCATAGGAGCAGGTGATTTTCTCTTTCTGGCTTCCTGTGCTCTTGTTTTTAGTCTTACTGAAATGCTGATTTTAATTCAATTCGCTTCCACAACTGGCATTCTAGCCTTTCTCCTACTAATGAAAAAGGAAAGACTACCTTTTGTGCCCTTCCTCTTGCTTGCTGCTTGTATGATTATTTTTGGTAAGCTACTGCTTCTTGGATAAAGTCAGCGATTTCGGCTACTTGTCCTTCATGTAGAGCCTTAACAATCTTGGAACCGACGATAACGCCGTCCGATACTTCATTGAAACGTTCTACATCAGCCTGTGTGGATACACCAAAACCTGTCAAGACTGGAATATCTGCCACTTGATGCAGTTGAGCCAAGTGCTTGTCCAAGTCTGCTCGGTAATTGCCTGATTTTCCTGTCACTCATTGATGGCAACAGCATAAACAAAACCTTCTGCCCCTTCAATGAGTTCTTTTTGACGCTCAATTCCTGTCGTCAAGCTGACAAGTGGAATCAAAGCAATGTCTGTATTCACCAAAAAGGGATCTACAAAGTTAGCATGCTCATGAGGCAGGTCTGGAATAATCAATCCCTTAACTGCTGTATCAGCAAGGTCTTTGACAAATTTCTCCACACCGTACTGAAAGAGAGGGTTAAAGTAGGTCATGATAACAAGCGGAATCTCTGTTTCAATGGTTTTCAAGGTTTCAACCAAAGCCTGGGTAGAGGTTCCGCAAGCTAGACTGCGCAAGCCTGCTTCTTCGATAACTGGACCATCTGCAACTGGGTCTGAGAAAGGAACTCCCACTTCAATAGCAGACACACCCAAATCTTCTAAAAAGTGAATTGTTTCAGCGAGACCATCTAATCCTTTTTCGTGGTCTCCAGCCATGATATAGGGAACAAAAATTCCTTTTCCAGTTGCTTTGATAGCGTTCAATTTTTCTGTTAGAGTCTTAGGCATTAGCTTCTCCCTTCTTTGCTGCGTCTGCTTCCAATCGGTCTTTAACTTGAACTACATCCTTGTCCCCACGACCTGATAGACAGACAATCATAGACTTGTCTGGTCCAAGTTCTTTGGCCAATTTCACTGCGAAAGCGATAGCGTGACTAGACTCCAAGGCAGGGATAATTCCTTCCACACGAGACAAGAGTTGGAATCCTTCCAAGGCTTCCTCGTCTGTCACTGGTACATAGGTCGCACGCTTGATATCATGGTAATGAGAATGTTCTGGACCGATACCAGGATAGTCCAAACCTGCTGAGATTGAGAAAGCTTCTAGGATCTGACCATGAGCATCTTGGAGCACATCCATAAGCGAACCGTGAAGAACACCTGGACGACCCTTGGTCAAGGTTGCTGCATGATGCTCTGTATCCACACCGAGTCCTGCTGCTTCAGCACCATACATAGCTACTGTCTCATCTTCCACAAATGGATGGAAGAGCCCGATGGCATTCGAACCACCACCAACACAGGCTACTAGGGCATCTGGTAAATCTCGACCTGTCAAATCACGGTACTGTTGCTTGGCTTCTCGACCGATAACACTCTGGAAATCACGAACAATTTCTGGGAAAGGATGAGGCCCCAAGGCAGAACCAAGGATATAGTGGGTATCATCGATGTTGGCTACCCATGAACGAAGGGCTGCATTGACCGCGTCTTTGAGCACGCGCGAACCATCTGTTACAGCTTCCACCTTGGCTCCCAAAAGTTCCATGCGAAAGACATTGAGTGCTTGGCGTTTAACATCTTCCTCACCCATGTAGATAGTACATTCCATGTTGAAGAGGGCTGCAGCTGTTGCAGTTGCTACACCGTGCTGACCGGCTCCTGTTTCAGCGATAATTTTCTTTTTGCCCATGCGTTTAGCGAGAAGAACTTGGCCCAAGGCATTGTTAATCTTGTGTGCACCTGTATGGTTGAGGTCTTCGCGTTTAAGGTAAATCTTGGCTCCGCCGATATGCTGGGTCAGGTTTTTTGCGTAGTAAAGAGGTGTTTCACGTCCTACATACTGGCGCAAAAGTTGGTTTAACTCTTCTTGGAAACTTGGATCTGCCTGACTTTCACGATAAGCTTCTTCCAACTCCAATACTGCTGTCATCAATGTTTCTGGGACAAAACGTCCACCGAATTTCCCGTAAAATCCATCTTTATTTGGTTCTTGATATGCCATGTTTTACCCTCTCTATAAATCTTCTAATCTTTTCATGATCTTTTTGTCCGTTTGATTCTACTCCACTTGATACATCTACTGCAAAGGGAGTAAAGTGTTGAATGCTTCTTCTACATTATCCTCATTGAGCCCGCCTGCGATGAAGAAAGGCTGAGATAGATCTGTCGTATCCAGTTGCCCCCAGTCAAAGGTCCGGCCACTTCCTGCCACAGGTGCATCAAAGAGGAGATAATCTGCCTGAGAACTTGGCACGTGACCATCTCCATCCACCTGCACAGCCTGAATGCTGGCACAAGGCAAATCATCAAACAAATCATCTGCCACTCGACCGTGAACCTGTACCAAGTCCAAGCCAACCTTGTCAATCGCTTCTAGTAATTCTTCCCGACTTGGTGAAACAAATACGCCAACCTTTTTTACATTTGTAGGAATAATCTCAGCCAGCTCTGCTGCTTGTCCCAAGGTCACTTGTCTTTTGCTAGGAGCAAAGACAAAACCGATGTAGTCGGCCCCTGCTGACACAGCTGTTTCTACCGCTCCTTTGGTCGATAGTCCACAAATCTTAACCTTTGTCAATCTGCAACTCCTTGATTCTCTGGGCTACATCTTCTGCCTGCATGAGGGCTGTTCCTACCAAAATTCCGTTAAAGTAGGGTGCAACTCGTTTCGCATCTGCTTCTGTAAAAATAGCAGATTCAGAAATGTACAAGCAATCGTCCTTAAAGTATTGGGCCAAGTCTACACTAGTCTGCAAGTCAACTTCAAAGGTAGTCAAATTACGATTATTCACACCGATAATTTGAGCTCCAAGGCGGTGGGCTACTTCTAGCTCTGCTAGATTATGAGTTTCCACTAATACTTCTAGACCAATCTCTGTCGCATAGTCATACAGTTCCTTGAGGCGTTCTTCTGATAAAGCCACTACGATAAGCAAGATAACTGTCGCACCTGCATTGCGAGCACGGATGATTTGCTTTCATCGATGATAAAGTCCTTGTTCAGTGTCGGAATCTGTACTTGATTGGAAATCTCACGAAGATAATCCAAATGACCCTTGAAGAAAACTTCATCTGTCAATACAGAAATCATAACAGCGCCGTTAGCCTCGTAAGTCTGGGCCTGTTGAACGATATCCACATCCAGATTGATATCACCCATACTTGGACTCGCCTTCTTGACCTCCGCAATGATTTGCAAACGATCCTGATGGTTTTTCAAATATTCAGCTAAGCGATAGCTTTCACGCAGGGGACGAAGTTCCTCTCGTTCCATCTTTTCAACTTCACGTGCCTTCTGCTCTAAGATACGTGACAAAAATTCCTGACTCATTTTTGGTACTCCTGTAAAAGTCTAAGTTTTTCAAGCGCCTTACCACTAGCAATCACTTGGCGTGCCATTTCAACTCCGTCTTTGATACTATCTACCTTACCATTGGCATAAAAACCAAGGCCAGCATTTAAGACTGTTGTTTCCAAGAATGGACTTGGTTCGTTATGAAGAACGCTAACAAGGATGGCTGCATTCTCATGAGCATTACCACCACGAATGTCCTCAATGGCAATGCGTTCCATTCCCAAATCTTCTGGAGTAAAGGTTGACAAAGTGATTTCTCCATTTTCAAGAAGGGCAATGCTGGTAGTACCATTCAAACCAGCTTCATCCAATCCTTCTGGACCAGCTACTACGACAGCACGTTTACGACCCATGTTTTTCAAAACCTGAGCAGTACTTTCCAGAAGTTCAGGACGACTGATTCCTAGAAGCTGTGTTTCCAAGACCATTGGGTGAATCAGTGGGCCTGTCAAATTCATGATGGTTGGAATTCCTAACTCCAAACGTGCCGGCATAATATATTTCATAGCTGGGTGCATGTTTTTGGCAAAGAGAAAGACGATTCCAGTTTTATCGAAAACCTTACCTAGTTCAGCTGGTTTGAGGTCAAGATTGATACCCAATGCTTGAAGGACGTCTGCAGAACCCGATTTAGAAGAGATAGAACGATTCCCATGTTTAGCCATGTGGATGCCACCACCTGCCAAGACAAAGGCTGCAGTTGTGGAAATGTTAAAGCTGAAAGACTTGTCTCCACCTGTACCGCAGTTATCCATAGCATCATGGATTTCAGTTGGAATGTGTTGGGCATGTCCTCTCATGACTTGAGCAATAGCTGTGCGCTCTTCAGGTGTTTCCCCCTTCATCTTAAGGGCCAAGAGAAGAGAAGCAATCTGCGCTTCGGTTACACGCCCAGTTACGATACGCTCAATGACATCCGTCATTTCCACACCTGATAAATTTTCAAATTTTGCTAATTTTTCAATAATCTCTTTCATCCTAGTTTCCTCACTTTACAACCTTTTCGATAAAATTCCGAATAGAAGACAAGCCATCTGGCGTTCCGATACTTTCTGGATGGTACTGGAAGCCATAAATCGGCAGGCTTTTGTGTTGAATTCCCATAATAGCTTGGTCATCAGTCGAACGAGCTGTCACTTCAAAGTCTTCTGGCATTTCTTCAATCAAAATACTGTGATAACGCATGACTGGACGACCATCCTCAATACCTTGATAGAGAACAGATGGCGCTTCAAAGCTGATATGGCTCTGTTTCCCATGCATGACTTTTGGAGCCAAACCTAGCTTCCCACCAAAGACTTCTGCGATGGCTTGATGACCCAAACAAATCCCTAGAATTGGCTTCTTGCCGGCAAAATCACGAATCATTTCTTCCATCTTTCCAGCATCCACTGGCCAACCAGGACCAGGAGAAAAGACCAGACCATCTGCTTTTTCAGCTTCTTCATACAGCTTAGGATCATCATTTCTCAAAACCTGCACCTCTGCAAAATTCCCAATGTATTGGGCCAAGTTATAGGTAAAAGAATCATAGTTGTCAATCAATAAAATCATGGTCTTAGTTCTCCAATTCTAGTCATAGATTTAGCCTTGTTAATGGTTTCTTGGTATTCGTTTTGGGCGATGGAGTCATAGACAATCCCTGCCCCAGCCTGCACATAGGCTGTTTGATCTTTGAGAATCATGGTTCGGATAGCAATGGCGAAATCCATATCACCCGTCGCAGACAAGTAGCCGATTGCTCCTGCGTATACGCCTCGTTTTTCCGTCTCCAGTTCATAGATGCGTCTCATGGCCCGAATCTTTGGTGCTCCTGAAACTGTTCCAGCTGGAAGTGTAGCTTTCAAGGCATCCATGGCAGTGAGTTCGGGAATCAAACGCCCTTTCACCACACTGGTCAAATGCATGACATAGCGGAAAAGCTCCACTTCCATATACTTAGTGACTTGGACACTTGCCGTTTCAGAGATGCGGCCAATATCGTTACGCCCCAAGTCTACCAACATCCGATGTTCTGCTGTTTCCTTCTCATCAGAAAGCAGATCAGTTGCCAAAGCTTTGTCCTCTTCATCCGTAGACCCTCTTGGTCGCGTACCGGCAATCGGATTGGTTGTCACAATGCCATTTTTGACAGAAACCAAACTTTCAGGACTAGCACCGATGATTTGATAATCCCCAAAATCATAGAAATAGAGGTAATTAGATGGATTGGTCACGCGGAGATTTCTGTAGAAGTCAAATGGATTTCCAGTAACTTCTGCTGAAAAACGCTGGCTGAGCACGCATTGGAACATATCACCATTACGAATCAAGTCGCGAGCTGTTTCCACCATTTCCTCAAACTTCTGAGGAGCGATATGCGGTTTGAAGTTCAGCGGAGATAGATCCAAATCTTCAAATTCATTTGGAGCAGGAATGCGTAATTCCTCCAGCACTTGCTTCAAGGCTTCTTCCAAATCTTCTTGACTGCGATCACTATAGAGAGCATCCTCGATGACATGGATTTTTTCCTTCTTATGGTCAAAGACCATATAACTCTCATAGACAAAGAAATGCATATCTGGTGTCCCAATGGTATCTTCAGGGATTTGACCAATTTCTTCATAAAGAGAAATCATATCGTAACCGACAAAGCCAATGGCTCCTCCACCAAAAGGGAGATCTGAATGGTGCTGGCTCTTATGAGTCACTTCATAAATGAAATCCAAAGGATCCCGATCAATCACTTGACCATTTTGATAAAGGACTCCATTTTCAAACTGAATCTCAAACAGGATTATAGGCTAGGATAGAAAAACGAGCTGTTTCCTTGTCTCTCGGAATACTTTCTAAGATCACCTTGTGTTGTCCCTTTAGGCGCATATAAGCCAAGATTGGTGATAAGACATCTCCATGAATGATTCGTTCCATTGTAATTTCCCTTTCAGTTCTTCTTAAATCCCGTGTTTATTCTACAAAAAAATCCCCACGCAAAATAACTTGCGTGAGGACGAAATTCGCGGTGCCACCTCAATTATAGGATTTCTCCTATCTCTCAATCCTGTCTCAGAATCTTCTTGTAACAGGCTGTGCGATAAAGGGCACTCCCTTGAGAATCATGTTTTCTTCTCTCAATTCAGACGGACCCAACCTTACAGCTTTCTCTGCTTGTTTTCAGCAACCACAAGCTCTCTGTGAGAGAAATCTCTGTATCTTTTCCATCTTCTATTTTTTAGCTTCAAGGTAGTCTGCAATAGCAGCTACGTCCTTGTCTCCACGACCAGAGACATTGATGATGATAATCTCATCTTTACTAAGTTTTGGTGCTCGTTTGACTGCTTCTGCGATAGCATGGGAGCTTTCAATAGCTGGGATAATTCCTTCAGTCTTGCTAAGTAAAAGCAAGGCTTGGACAGCTTCTTCATCAGTCGCTGCAACATACTCTACACGACCAGAGTCTTTAAAGAAGGCGTGTTCTGGTCCAACCCCTGGATAGTCTAAACCAGCAGAGATAGAGTAAACAGGTGCAACATTTCCATCTTCGCCAAAGACTGCATAGGTTTTCATTCCATCGACAATCCCTACACTACCCTTGGTCATTGTTGCCGCGTGTTTATCGGTATCTAAACCGTGACCAGCAGCTTCTACCCCAACCAATTTAACTTCTTCATCAGCTACATACTGTGAAAAGGCACCGATGGCATTAGAACCACCACCCACACAGGCAATGACGTAGTCTGGCAAACGTCCTTCTTTTTCCAAGATTTGACGACGTGATCCTTCACTGATTACTTTTTGGAATTCATGAACAATCGTTGGGTAAGGATGAGGTCCTACAGCAGATCCTAAAACGTAGAAAGCATCAAGGTCATTCATCCATGCTCCAAAGGCTGCATCAACCGCATCCTTCAGTGTACGAGTTCCCGTTTCAACTGAGTGAACAGTCGCTCCCATCATCTCCATACGGAAGACGTTGAGACGTTGACGTTCCACATCTTCTGCCCCCATATAGACATCACATGCCATACCAAATTTGGCTGCAGCTGCAGCTGTAGCAACACCGTGCTGACCAGCTCCTGTCTCTGCAATCACACGTTTTTTACCCATGCGTTTAGCAAGAAGGATTTGTCCAAGGACATTGTTAAGTTTGTGTGACCCAAGGTGGTTAAGATCTTCACGTTTGAGATAAATCTTAGCACCACCTAGATAATCCGTCAAACTTTCTGCAAAATAGAGCGGAGTCTCACGGCCTGAATAATCTTTTAAGTAATGACGATATTCTGCCAAAAATTCTGGATCATCCTTGTATTTATCAAAAGTCACTTCCAACTCATCTAATAAAGCCTGAATTGGTTCTGGTACAAAACTACCACCAAATTGTCCAAAATATCCTTTAGTTGTCATAAATTTTTCCTCCTTCTATATGAATCCGGCTTTTTATTTGCTTTTAGTAGTAGGCAAGGTGCTGTAGATAGAACTCAAGTTCATCAAAGCGACTTAACGCCCTAATAAAAGATAAATAAAATGACGGATAGAAAAAGCCCACACACGGGATTTACTTCCATGTGAGGGCGTCTGTAACATGATACCACCTCAATTGTAAAGAGAATATCCCTTTACATCTCTGCCTTGTCTAACAACAAGTTGCACTGTAAGGTGTGCCACCGAATTTTTCATTGTTTCAAATTCATTTTTTTCAAAATCAGCCCAATTTCACTACTTTTCAACCACCTGTTCACGAGCAACCACAGGCTCCCTGAAGATCAAAAATAACTACTTTTCTGATTTGTTGAGTTAATTATATGTTATTGTTTTTTCTTTGTCAACCGTTTTCATTCATTTTTTACTAATTTTTTTAATTAGTTTTTTGTAGAAGCAAGAACTTCTTCAGAAACTCTGACAAAAGTCTCAATGATATAGTCTACTTCTTCATTTGTTAATTTCGTGTGAAGTGGTAGTGTAATTTCGTTTACAAAGAAGGCATAAGCTCGCGGATAATCTGCCATATCAAACCCAAGATTCTTATAGGCTGTCAAAAGCGGAAGCGGTTTGTAGTGAACGTTACTTGCGATTCCTGCCTTAGCCAATTCTTGAATGATTTGATTGCGCTCTTCGAGGCTCGCACCTTCTACATGGGTAATGTAAAGGTGACGACAAGATTCAACTGCATCTGTCTCATGAGCCAATGGGTGAATACGAGTTCCTGCAAATCCACGGTCATAGCGATCCACGATGTCCTTACGACGTTGTAATAAAGCAGGATAACGGTCCAACTGAACCAGACCAAGCGAAGCCATGATATCCGTCATGTTGCACTTGTAGGCTGGAGTTACGATATCGTATTCCCATGAACCTAGTTGCATCTTGGCAAGCGCATCTTTGGTTTGACCATGAAGAGATAGGATTTGGAATTCCTTGTACATTTCTTCATCATCAATAGCTGGATTAGCTTTCCAAGTAGCACTTCCTCCTTCAGCAGTTGTGAAGTTCTTAACTGCGTGGAAAGAGAAGGACGTAAAGTCTGCAATAGAACCAGCTGGTTGTCCTTTGTAGGTTGAACCCAAAGCATGGGCACTATCAGATACTACAACAATACGATTAAAGACCTTTGCCACTTGCTAGTAGCTGTAAAGAGGTCACGTTTTTTCTCGACAACTTGGAACAAACGGTCATAGTCACAGATAATCCCTGCAAGTTCAACTGGGATGATGACTTTAGTCTTCTCAGTAATTGCTTGCTCAAGCTTGTCATAGTCCATTTCAAAGGTGTCACCTTGGATATCAACCATAACTGGTGTAGCACCTACGTGAGTGATAACGCTACATGATGCTGTATAAGTCATAGCCGGAACGATAACTTCATCGCCAGGGCCCACTTCAAGCACGCGCAAGATCAATTCAAGGGCTGCTGTTGCAGAGTTGAGGCAGACTGTCTTAGGTGTCTGAGTATAGACAGCTAGACGACGCTCCAATTCTTTTGTCTTTGGACCTGTTGTGATCCAACCAGAGCGGAGGGTATCTGCTACTTCAGCAATTTCTGCTTCAGTAATATCGGGTGGTGAAAATGGAATATTATACTTTGTCATTGATTTACTCCTTTTACTGTATTCACTCTTGTGACTACTTATTTTAAAACTTCAAATACAGTCTGGAACATGATTTTGATATCTCCGAAGAAATTAAAATCACGTAGGTAGGCTAGATTATAGTGCATCTTTTCTGGTAGGACTCTCTCAACATAAGCCTGGTCGACCGACATACCTTTTGCAGTCATTTGACTGATAATGGCATCCTCGTCCTTATAGTTAATGCTGGCAAGCGATGTAATCCCTGCTGGCAAGAGCAAGGTAGCCATCATTTCAGGGCTGTACTGCTCTGTATAACGTGGTACTTCTGGACGAGTTCCCACAAAGGACATCTCCCCTTTGAGGACATTGACCAATTGCGGAAGTTCATCCAAACGAACACGGCGAATGAAATTTCCAACCTTGGTGATGCGACTATCATTTGCAGAAGTTACTAGACTTCCTTTTTTATCCGCATCGGTTACCATGGTCCGGAATTTCCAAATCTTGAAATGTCGGTTGTACTGGGTTACCCGCACCTGCTTGTAAATGACTGGACCCTTGCTATCTAGCTTAATCCAAATGCTTAGAATCAGAAATACGGGTGAAGTCAAGATTAACAAGACCAAGGCTAGAAACAAGTCTAGACAACGCTTGAGAATCAGAGAGCCTTTCCTTTTAGAAACAAGCTGGTAGTATGGTTTTACCTCACTTAATTGCATCTCCTGAGGTAGTTCATCCCATTTCAGCATGCACATTCTCCTCTGTTTTTTAATATGTAATCTTTAAACATTCTACATTATACCACAAAATGAAAGAGGCAGTGCAAGAAATCTGTATTTTAAAGGAATTCTTCTCTAAGAAAGAGCCCCTGCCTGCAAACTATACATCTTGTGATAGGTTCCTCCCAAAGCCAAAAGCTCCTCGTGTGTACCGCTCTCGATAATTCGTCCCTTATCTAGGACATAGATACAATTAGCATCCTGAATAGTAGAAAGACGATGGGCAATGGCAATGGTGGTTCGACCCTGTCTCATCTTGGCTAGGGAATTTTGGACCAAGGCTTCTGTTTCAGAGTCGATATTGGCTGTCGCTTCATCCAAAATCAGAATTTTCGGTTGACTGGCAACGGTTCTAGCAAAGGCAAGAAGTTGACGTTGCCCAGTAGAGAAACTCGAACCACGCTCAGACACTGGGGCATCATAGCCTAATGGAAGATCTTGAATGAAGGAATCTGCATCCACAAACTCTGCTGCTGCCTTAACCTGGTCATCGCTGATATCTTGGTACATGGCGATATTGGACTTGATGGTTCCATGATAGAGGAAGGGTTCCTGTAGGACCAGACCGATATTTTTTCTCAACTCCTCTTGACTATACTTACGAATATCCACACCATCTAGGAGAACTCGACCTGACTGGAATTCATAAAAGCGCATGAGAACATTGATGATAGAAGATTTCCCAGAGCCAGTATGTCCGACAAAGGCGATGGTTTCACCTTTATTGACTGTAAAGGAAATATCATCGAGAATCTGGTGTTTCCCGTCATAAGAGAAGGACACATGTTCAAAACGGATATTTCCTTCTCTAATCTCGGCTTGTCCATTTTCTTGGACCGGTTCATAGTTGGTCTCATCGATAAGTGCAAAGACACGACCTGCTGACACCATGGATGTCTGAAGGGTAGAAAAGTTTTGCGTTACCTCGATGAGGGGATCAAAGAGACGATTGATGTACTGGATAAAGGCATACATAGTTCCTGCCGTTATGCCTAGATAAAGACCACGATAACCAAAGTAAGCCATCAAAACCGCATAGCCCAAAAGCTTCAGTAAGCTCATGGCCGGACGTAAGAAGAGGGAATCTAGGGCAACCGAACGGTTAGCGTAGACCAGGTGTTCCTGGTTTATCTCATCAAACTCTTCTTGCAGGCGTTTCTTGGTTAAAGGCTTGAATAATACGAATTCCTTCGATATTTTCTGCCAGCTTACTGTTAATATCTGACAGTAGACTTCTGGTTTTTTCAATGACCTTGACCGATTTTTTACGGTAGAGATTGACCAAAAGGAAAATCAAAGGTAGGAAGAGCAAGACTAAAGCAGTCAGACGATAGTCCAGAACTAACATGGTATAAAGGGTCGTCACGAATATAAAGACTGCCGAGATAAAGCTAGATAAGATCCCTGAGAACATGTCACTAATGGTCTCAGTGTCATTGGTCAAACGAGAGACAATAGAGCCTGTAGGCGTTTTATCAAAATAAGACATGCCTAGTTTTTCCATATTGGCAAAGGCATCACGTCGAATATCTCTAACGATGCTGTAGGACACGCGCGCAAAGAGGATGTTCCCCACATATTGGACAATAGTTTGAAGGATGTAGAGACCATAGTAAACTAGCAAAACTGTAACAGCAAGCTGATTGAGATTGTTTAGATACTGGTCGATAAAGTGCGAAGCTACCAAGGGAATTACGCTCTTAATAACTGTCGTCGCAAGGAGAAAAGCTAAGGCTAAAAAGGTTAGGAGACCATAGGGCTTGAGATAAGACAACAAGCGCTTCAATACAGTCCATTGTTCTTGTTTATTGCGCATCTTCTTCTCCTTTCATTTCTAACTGTTGGGACTGGTAGGTTTGTGCGTACCAACCATCCAAGGCGAGTAAGTCTTCATGTCTGCCTCGTTCAATGATGCGACCATTTTGCATAACCAAAATCAAATCAGCGTGAACAACTGCACTGAGACGATGGGCAGTGATGATGGTTGACTTGTCCTTACGAGTTTCCTTGAGATTATCGATAATCGCGAATTCTGTCTTGGCATCCACAGCTGACAAGGAATCATCTAAAATCAAGATATCAGGATTTAAAATCATAGCCCGACTCATAGCCAGACGTTGCTTTGTCCACCAGATAGACTGACACCTTTTTCCCCGATAACTGTATCAAATCCCTCAGGCATGGCTTGAATGTCTTGATAGACTTGAGCCAACTGAGTCGCTTCTTCTACTGCAGAGAAAGGTAGGTCAGGATTTCCAAAACAAATATTCTCTAAGATAGAACTAGCAAAGAGAAATTGGTCCTGTGGGACATATCCCATTAAACTACGCAAGTCAGCTAGTCGATAGTCACGAATATCATGTCCGTTCAGATAAATAGCTCCTTGGTCAACATCATACTCACGTAGGAGCAACTTAATCAAAGCGGTTTTCCCTGAACCAGTTTGCCCAACCAAGCCTAGAGTTTGCCCTTTTTCAAGACTAAAGTAAATATCTCGCAACGTCTCCTCGTCTTCAAAGGCAAAACTATCAATGGCATAGTCTAAACGCCCATTTTCAATCCCGTCAAGTGGAGACTCTGGATCTTTCACAGGTGATTCTTGGGACAATAGACTCTCAATCCGTTGATAAGAAACTTTTCCTCTCTGAGTAATGTTAAAGAGGAAACCAATAGCCATCAATGGCCAGACCAGCATATCCAAGTAAGAGATAAAAGTGACAAGATTCCCAACAGTTACCTGTCCCGCTTGCACCATAAAGGCACCGACTAAGAGAGTTAAGGCATAAGAAGAACCTACAAATAGTAGAACCATTGGGTCAAAGAGACTATCATATTTCATGGTTTGCAGATTTTTTTGGAAGGTCAAATCATTGACTTCCTGGAAAGATGCCAATTCATCAGACTGATAGCCAAAGGACTTGGTTACCTTAATACCTGCTACAGACTCTTGTACCTTATTGTTGAGTTCTGAAAAGGCTGCTTGTGATTCTCCGAAAGCCTTATGGGTCTTTCTCCCCAGACGACTAGTCGCATAGGCCATAAATGGCAAAGGCAGAATGGCAACCAAGGTCATCTGCCAAGAAATACTAAAGAGCATGGTTAGTAAAGTCACTAAGGCTGTGATAGAGGCATCCACCGCCGACATGACACCACCACCTGCTAAACGAGTCAGAGCATTGATATCATTGGTTGCGTGAGCCATCAAATCCCCAGTCCGATAATTCTGATAAAAAGCAGGCGACATTTTTGTAAAGTGCTCAAATAGTCTTGAACGCATGATTTGCCCAAGTCGGTAGGAGGTTCCCAGGATATACATGCGCCAAACGTAACGCAGATAGTACATCCCGAAAGCTGCCAGCAGGAGATAAAAGAGATGTAGCAAGAGCTCTTCCTGTGTTAATCGTCCTGAAGTAATGGCATCAATTACGCGCCCCATTACCATAGGTGGGATGAGGTTGAGTACAGAAACCAAAACCAAAGCTACAATTCCGACTAGGTAACGACGTTTTTCTAACTTAAAAAACCACCAGAGTTTTTGAATAATGGACATAAAATTCCTTTCTAATGACAAATGGAAACCTGAGGCATGAACCCCAGGTTTTTCTTATTCATAGGTGACGACACTAACTTAAACTTTGTCATATTCAGCGATAAAGATACTTAAAGGAGTAACATTTCATTTATTTTTCAATCCTTTACATAAATCATTCTTTATTATATAGGAATGACCTGGATTTTTTTCAAACCATACGCTGGGGAATTACTTCTTTTTCTGGTATAATATTGTCTATAATCTGAATGAAAAGGTACACACTATGAAATTGATCTCATGGAATATTGATTCCCTAAACGCTGCACTCACGAGTGACTCTGCGCGTGCGAAATTATCACAAGACGTCCTCCAAACCTTGGTAGCCGAAGACGCTGATATCATCGCCATCCAAGAAACCAAGCTGTCAGCTAAAGGACCTACTAAAAAACATCTCGAGGTGTTAGAAGAACTCTTCCCTGGATATGAAAATACTTGGCGTTCCTCTCAAGAACCTGCTCGTAAAGGTTATGCTGGAACTATGTTCCTCTATAAGAAAGAACTTACTCCAACTATCAGCTTCCCAGAAATCGGTGCACCTTCTACCATGGACTTGGAAGGACGTATCATCACTTTAGAATTTGATACATTTTTCGTGACTCAAGTGTACACTCCTAATGCTGGAGATGGGCTCAAACGTTTGGAAGAACGTCAGATCTGGGATGTCAAATATGCGGAGTACTTGGCTCAACTAGACAAGCAAAAGCCTGTCCTAGCAACTGGAGACTACAACGTTGCCCACAAGGAAATTGACCTTGCTAACCCGGCTAGCAACCGTCGTTCACCAGGATTTACAGACGAAGAACGTGAAGGATTTACAAACCTTTTAGCCAAAGGATTTACAGATACCTTCCGCCATATCCATGGAGACGTTCCAGAACGCTACACTTGGTGGGCACAACGCAGCAAGACTTCAAAAATCAACAACACAGGCTGGAGAATCGACTACTGGCTCACTTCTAACCGAGTTGCGGATAAGGTGACCAAGTCAGACATGATCGACTCAGGTCCACGCCAAGACCACACACCGATTGTATTGGAGATTGAACTGTAAGGAGAAAGCTAATGGACTATCAAGCTGTCATTCCTGAATTTGTAGTATCCGACATCGAAAAGTCACACCACTTCTACTGCGAGTTGCTGGGATTCTCTGTCGAATACGAGCGTCCAGAGGAGAAATTTCTCTTCCTCTCGCTTGAAGACTGCCAACTTATGCTAGAAGAAGGCAGTACAGAAGAATTAGCCCAACTGACTTATCCTTTTGGGCGCGGTGTCAATATTTCCTTTGGCATCAAGGATGTTCCTCAGCTCCACCAAAAACTGCTGGAAGCTGATTATCCCATCCATCGTCCGCTTACAAAAAGAGAATTTCGAGTGGAAGATAACTTTATTTATCCTCATGAATTTGCGATTTTGGATCCAGATGGCTATTTTTTAAGATTTAGTGAATAGAAAAATAAAGCACTCGAGTGGGAAAGTAATAAAAAAGAGGCATGTGCCTCTTTTTTATGTTACCTATATCCTCACCTGTCTATCTTCAGACCGTTGTCCTGTGACAAACATGGTGAAGGTTGCCTTGCAGACATTTCGGCCATCTTGGTTGGTGATATCAACATCGACGACACAGGTGGTACGTCCTTGATGGACACATTCCCCCTTGATGGTGAGAACATCCCCTAGATTTCCGGCTTTCAAATAGTTGATAGAAGACTGGAGTGTCACACCGTCTAATCCAAGCGAAATCACCACAAGTCCACTGATTTGGTCACAAAGGGTAAATAGATAGCCTCCATGGGCATTTCCATAGTAGTTGAGGGAAGAGTCCACTACTTTTGTCGTCACCACAACGTGACCATCTCTCATTTTTCAATTTCGTAGTTTTCAAAGGCAGCTATAGCGTCAAAGTGAAAATCTTTCATACTTTCCTCCTGATGTTTCAAACGACACTATGATACTACTTTTCAAGACTCTGTGCAAGGGAGAAACACTTATTCGTGTAAAATCCCAACCTGCTCGACAAAGCGCATAAAAGCCTCTTGTCCTTCTACCGTTTGCTTGTAAACCCCCGCATCTTCTAAGACGCGAGCAAAGATGTTACCAACAGATTCTTTGACGATTTCAAGAGCTTGAACTTTGTCTCCTAAGTCTGGGTGATTTTGCTTCAACTCGTCCGCCCATTCTTGGTGATAATCTGCGACTGAAACATCCTCTCCGACTAGATAAGCTGCTACTTGCTCCACTTCTTCCTTCAAGCGTGGTGGCAAGATTGCCAAGCCCATGACCTCTATCAAGCCGATATTTTCCTTCTTGATATGTTGGACATCCTTATGGGGATGATAGATGCCATCTGGATGCTCTGCTGAGGTTTGATTGTCCCGCAAGACCAAATCCAACTCAAACTGCCCATCTCGTTTACGGGCTATCGGTGTGATGGTATGGTGCGGTGTTCCATCGCTTTCTGCCAAGACCTGAACACTCGGATCTGAGTATTGACGCCAAGCCAGTAAGATTTTATCCGCTAGTTCTGTCAAATCTTCTACTGAATCAGAAGTCAATCTAATGACCGACATAGGCCACTGGACAATCCCTGCTTTGACAGTTTCAAAACCTTCAAAGGTAAAGCTCTTCTGTAAAGGCGCTACTTCCATTGGAAAGACATGCCGTCCCCCTTGATAATGATCGTGCGTCAGGATGGAGCCACCTACAATTGGCAGATCAGCATTCGAACCAGCAAAGTAGCCTGGAAATTGCTCCACAATGACTAACAACCGTTCGAAACTTTGGCGACTAATGACCATAGGACGATGTTGGCTATCTAGGAAAATACAGTGTTCATTAAAGTAAGCATAAGGCGAATACTGGAAGCCCCACTCCTGACCAGAAATATCAAAACGAACGATGCGATGATTGCTTCTAGCTGGATGGTTGACACGACCATGATAACCTTCGTTTTCCATACAGAGCTGACATTGAGGATAGTTACTCGACTTGACCAACTTGGCTGCCGCAATCTCCTTTGGATCCTTTTCAGGCTTGGAGAGATTGATGGTAATCTCCAGTTCACCGTAGTCAGACGGTACACGATAGGCAATATTCTTTGCGATAGCCTTTAGTTTGATGTAGTCATTCTTCTGACTGAGTTGGTAGAAGTCCGCAATCGCCTGCTCTGGTGACTGGGCATAGGTAGCCCAAAAGTCACGATTGACCTGACTCGGACAAGGGGTTACCAAGTCCATGAGGTCAGCACCGAGAATCTCACGTGCAGCCTGACTATCTTCAATCGTTTCGATTCGAACGGCTTCCTCGACAAGCTGGTCTTTGAGGTCAATCAAGTTGTCCTGGTCAGTCTTAACTTCCAGAGCACCATCTCCAACCAAAGCCAAGACACGATTGGTCAGATAGATACGATCCAACTCTTCAAAGGTACTTTCTGCAATGACTTTGGTAACAAATCTTTCTACTAAGGTCACTAGAAAACCTCCTTCTTACTTTCTAAATAGTCTCTAACAGCATCCAAATCCTGAAAAACTTGTTCTGTTTTATTTAAGAAAGACTGTGCTGGTATTTTTAAATCTGGAATACAAATAACTGGAATCCCAGCTCTAGATGCCGCTTCAATCCCTGCTTCACTATCCTCTAGTACCAAGCAATTCTCTGGTAAAACGTTCAAATCGCTACAGGCCTTTAAAAATATATCAGGGTAAGGTTTGCTTCGCTTTACATCTTTTGCAAAAACTAAATGGTCAAATAGGGACAGTATACCATTGCTATCCAAGATCATTCTAGCTCGAGATTCAACACTTGAAGTTGCTAAAGCGATTGGAATGCCTTCTTTTTGCAAATAAGTAAGCAAATTTAGCACCTTTTTTTAAATTTACACCTTTGGCTAAGATTTGAGCTTCTAGTTCATAAACTTTATCCAAGGTTTGGTCAAAGTTCCAGGGTAAATCATAGGTATCCAAAAATCGTTGAACATTCTCCTCTTCCCTATGTCCACTGTAGGCTCTAGAATAAGTTTCTTCTGTGAAAGGAATTCCAAAATCTCTAAGCAATTCTTGATAAACTTTTAGAGAAATGATTTCAGTATCGGCTAATAAGCCATCTAAATCAAATATTACAGCTTCCATATCCTTCTCTCCTAGTCTAAAACGTGAGTACCACCTGCCACTTCAGCGATATAGAAGCTTGGAGCATAGCCAACGATTTCTTCATAGTGTTTGCCAACAGCTTCCTTGAAGGCTTCAACCGCATCTTTTTGAACCAAGGCAATGGCACAACCACCAAAACCTGCTCCTGTCATACGAGCACCAAGAACACCTTCTTGAGCCCAAGCTGTATGAACAAGAGTATCCAATTCCAAGCCAGTCACTTCGTAATCATGCTCAAGAGAAACGTGAGACGCATTCATCAAACGACCAAACTTGTCCAAATCTCCTGCTTGAAGAGCTGCTTGTGCTTTAAGGGTACGTTGATTTTCAAGAACTGCGTGGCGAGCACGTTTCAAACGATTTGCGTCTTTGATCAGGTAGCTGTATTCATCAAAAGCCCATTCATCCAATTCGCCTAAAGTCTGGATATCCAAGGCTACTTGAAGTTCTTCCACTGCCTTTTCACATTCAGCACGGCGTTCATTGTACTTAGAATCTGCTAGCTCACGACGTTTGTTGGTATTCATGATCACAACAACATTGTCTTTCAAATCAAGTGGAACCAAGTCGTATTCTAACGTATTAGTATCGAGGTAAATAGCACGTTGGTCTGCGCCCATACCGATAGCAAATTGGTCCATAATTCCAGAGTTAACACCGATAAAGTTATTTTCTGTTAGTTTTCCGATTTTAACTAAGTCTAGACGGTCCAATTTTAGGTCAAAGAGGTATTCTGCCACGACACCTGTCAAAAGCTCCAAAGATGCTGAAGAAGACAAACCAGCTCCATTTGGGATATTCCCAAAGACATAGAAATCAAACCCTTTATCAATCACATGCCCAGCTTCTTGCAAGAAATGAAGGACACCTTTTGGATAGTTGGTCCAGTTGTGATCTTTCTCAAACTTGAGGTCAGCTAGTGGTACTTCGATAATTCCTTTATCCTCAAAGTTTGCTGAGTAGAAACGCAAAACTTGGTCATCACGCTTACGAGCAGCCCCATAGGTTCCGAGTGAAATAGCTGCTGGAAAAACATGACCACCGTTATAGTCAGTATGTTCCCCAATCAAGTTGATGCGCCCTGGTGAAAAGAAGGTTTGGTCTGCTTCTTGACCAAAAACAGCAAGGAAATCCTTGCGAAGTGCTTCAGCAGTAAGATGTTGTGTCATATGAATTCTCCTTTTACGAAATATTAGGTAAAAAAGTTTATCCTGTAATCGTTTTCTTCTATTGTACCCAAGGGTTTTGCTTAGGTCAACATTTTTTTACCGATATTTTTACTAAACTATGAGTAAAAAGGAAGAAAAATATGCTATAATAACCTAAAAAGGAGGGGAATTATGGCTACACTCAAAGATATTGCTCAGCTAGCCTCTGTCTCGATCGCAACTGTATCCCGTGTCCTCAATCGCGATCAGAGTCTATCTGTGACAGAAGAAACCAGACATCGTATTTAACCGTTGCCGAAGAACTAGGCTATACCAAACATCTCAAAACAGGTGAATCTCATAAACTCAAACAGAAAATCGCTATCATCCAGTGGGTCAGTGAACAGGGAGAGTTAGAAGATCTCTACTACTACCAGATTCGACTAGGAATTGAAAATAGAGCCCAAGAATTAGATTACGACATCTTGCGCTATTTTAATGACCAACCTTTTACGCTTAGCGAAGAAGTGATTGGGATTCTTTGTATTGGGAAATTTAGTCAAGCACAGATTGCATCATTTGAAGAATATCACAAACCCCTAGTATTTTTAGACAGTGATACGATTGCTCTTGGTCATACCTGTGTCATTACGGATTTCTATAACGCAGTTAGACAGGTGGTTGATTACTTTACAGATCATGGGCTTAAAAAGGTTGGTATCCTATCCGGTCTTGAAACTACTACTGACCATGAAGAAGTTATCTCAGATAAACGCTTAGATTACTTTAAATCCTATACACAAGAAAAAGGAATTTATAACGAGAAATTCATTTTCCAAGGTCTATTTACTGCCCAATCTGGATATGACTTGATGAAAGAGGCTATCGAAAAATTAGGAGATAAACTTCCACAAGCCTTTTTTGCAGCCAGCGATAGCTTGGCCATTGGTGCCCTTCGCGCCCTCCAAGAAGCCAGCATCAGCATACCAGAGCGCGTCAGCATTATTTCCTTTAATGATACTATCCTAACCAAGCAAGTGTTCCCACCACTTTCTAGTATTACTGTCTACACCGAAGAAATGGGACGCACAGGAATGGATATTCTGAACAGAGAAGTCCTTCACGGCCGTAAAATCCCAAGCCTCACTATGCTGGGAACCAAACTGACTTTAAGAGAAAGTACCTTGCATTAAGCGCAATAGTTAAACACAAAAAAACCTAATAGAGATTCTCAAATCCTATTAGGTTTTTCTTTTTTATACTCAATGAAAATCAAAGAGCAAACTAGGAAGCTAGCCGCAGGTTGCTCAAAGCACTGCTTTTAGGTTGTAGATAAGACTGACGATGTCAGTTACCTATATCTACGGCAAGGTGAAGCTGACGTGGTTTGAAGAGATTTTCGAAGAGTATTAATCCATCACAATCATAGACTTGATAGTCTTGCGTTCATCCATGTCCTTATAAGCTTGATCAATCTCGTCCAGGGTATAGCTATCAGTAAAGACACGACCCGGATTGATATCACCATCAAGAACTGCTTTTAACAAAACTTGTTTATCATAAGTAGTAACTGAGGCTGCTCCACCTGCCACTGAAATATTTTGAGCAAAGGTCGAACCAAGCGCACGGTTATTGTAGTGAGGCACACCGACAAATCCCATACGCCCGCCATTATGGAGTACACCTAGCGCTTGTTCAACAGCCGCCTCAGTACCGACACATTCGAGAGCTGCATCTGCTCCACCACCGAGAATTTCTCGCACCTTGGCAATGCCTTCTTCACCACGTTCAGCTACGACTGCTGTCGCGCCTGAATCCAGGGCCATCTTTTGACGGTCTTCGTGGCGACTCATGAGGACGATTTGTGATGCACCACGCATTTTGGCTGCGATAACCGCACATTGACCCACAGCACCGTCACCGATAACGACAACCTTGTCGCCTTTTTGCACATTAGCAACACGCGCTGCATGATAACCGGTCGGCATGACGTCAGCCAAAGTCAAGAGAGACTTGAGCATGCCTTCTGTATAGTCAGATGGTTGCCCAGGAATTTTAACAAGTGCCCAATTGGCATAGTGGAAGCGGATGTACTCAGCTTGGACACCACCTGACCAGTTAGTGCCAATATGGCGGTCACAAGTCCCATCATAACCAGCACGACAGGCATCACACTGACCACAACCATGAGTGAAAGGCGCGATGACAAAGTCACCTGGTTTTACAGTAGTGACAGCCTCACCAACTTCTTCGACGATTCCGATAGCCTCATGACCACTATTACTATGTCCCTCTTCGATGTCTGGATTACGGTAACTCCAGAGGTCAGATCCACAAACACAAGTACGAACAATGCGAATAATGGCATCATCTGCTTCTTGAATGCTTGGACGCTTGATTTCCTCAATACCGACCTGACCTGCCTTTGTATATACTGCTGATTTCATTTAAAATTTCCTTCCTTGTAAAGTTTAATTTTGTGATTTAAGCGATTTAAAGCCACCTGTAACTGAGACAAGCGCTCCTCTAATTTTTTCTTTTCCTCTTCTAAGATACCAAGCCTTTCCTCTCTCGTTTCATCCCCCTCTTGGTAGAGCGACATATAGTCAACTAAACTGTCCACAGAGACACCTGCCGAACGAAAACACTTAATAAATTCCAGCGCTTCTATGTCATGTTCTTTAAAATCACGAATCCCTGTAGCGGTTCGAGTAATTGGTGGCACAAGACCAACCCGCTCATAATACCGAATCGTATCCGCTGAAATTCCCAACAAATCACTGGCTGATCTAATATTCATACACTAACCTCCTCTCATTTTATTTACTGAGTTTAAGCTATTCTAACTCACTTATCTTATTATATAACTTTGAGTTGACTCTAAGTCAAGCATTTGGCATCTAATCGAAAAAAATTTTTTTATAATTAGCATTCATGTATATGGAGTTTGTACAATGCTCTTAACTTACCAATCTTTTGAAGTACTTAAATAATAAAGAAAGTTCTCTATTCCAAATAAGATAGTACCCAATCATTTTTCACTTTTTTCTAATGATGATGCTCATAACTCCTCTCCAACTTACACACCTTTCGCTTATGGGCTTGATGAGTTGCTAGGTCTGCATCAACCTCAATGGTGATATTTTGGAAACCACAATCTTTGAGTAAGGTTCGAATGGATTCTTTACAGACTTCCATATGCTCCACCTTTTTGAGACAAACATGGACAATGGCATTTTTTTCCAAACCATCCATGGTCCAGAGGTTTAGCTGATTAATACTAGCAACGTGGTCCAATTGCTCCAAGTCGCTTTTTACTTGCTTGATATCCACTCCTTCTGGCACAGCATCAAGGAAAATCTTGAGCGTAGACCAAAAACGAGGAATGGCTTTTGAGAGAATAAAGAAAGAAATGACCAGAGATAAGAGCGGATCCAGAATATACCAGTCGGTAAATCGCAGAACAATGGCCATTAGGATAACAGCCAGCCAACCCAGAGTATCTTCCAGAAAATGCAGGCTCAAAATAGACTCATTCTTGGTTTTTCCCTTACGAACTACTAGACTCGCCAACACATTGATACTGACCGCTATGATTCCTAGCCAGAGGATTCCCTCATCATTGACAGGTTGTGGATGAAAGAGTTTCGTTATATTTTCCAAGATAACCAGAACAGAGCCTGTCATAAGAATCACAGCCGTTACCAAGGCTCCTAAGAGACTAAACCGTTTGTAACCCAAGGTGTAATGACTATCTTCTTCACGATTGGAAATTGTTTCAAGAACGGCTGATACACCAATTGCGATGGCATCTCCCAAATCATGGACAGAGTCAGCAAGAACAGCGCTAGAACTAAACACTCCACCAGCGATAAACTCGATAATGGCATAACTCAAATTTAAGAAAAAAGCTAGCCAAACCGCACCTTTCGTTGACATTTTTCCATCCTCCTTTGGTATAATAGTAGTATAAATATTCCCTTTACTAGTATTATCTCTTACTCCGAAAAGAAAGGATAGGGGCAAACTGTTCTCTTTGTAAGTTACTGAACAATTTGTTCAAATTGTCCATATGGTTGCTCAAGACCGTCGCATTTCCAAGACACGAAAAGCTATCTATACTGCTTTTTTACAATTATTGAATCAAGAAGATTACGAATCCATCACAGTCCAAGAGATTATTGACCTAGCAGACGTTGGGCGCTCTACCTTCTACAGTCACTATGAGAGCAAGGAATTACTCCTTGACGAGCTCTGTCGTTATCTCTTTCATCATCTTTTTGAACGTGAGGAAAATATATCTACAGAAGCTTATTTGTCCCATATCTTTTCACATTTTAAGAAAAATCAAGACCATATCACCAGTCTTCTTTTCTCTAAAAACGACTACTTCCTCCGTCAATTACAGAAAGAATTGGAACACCATGTTTATCCCATGGTCGCAGAGGATTTGCAAGTTTCTTATCCTAATATTCCTACTTCCTACCTCAAACATTTTGTAGTAACTAATTTTATCGAAACACTAACCTGGTGGCTCAAAAAAGGGAAATCTTATAAGGAAGATCAAGTAGTGAGCTTTTACTTAGATGTTTTAGAGATGAAGTAGCAAACACAACTATAGATTTCATACCCACTCAAAAGAAAAATACTAGTCGACATTCTATCATTCAAATATTCCAATTCATCACGAGTATTTTACATCTACTTTCTATTTACTAAGCTGATCAAACTATGATTTTTTTAAACCAGTAAATTCACTAAAAAAATTCTAAGACAAGAAGTCTTAGAATTTTTTTATCATAACTCAACTTTCGTCTAACTGGCCTTTGATTTTGCTAAAAGCTTTTCCATGTTCATCAATAACAGCATGAATCTCTTGGCATTGCTTGAGAGTGAGTCCTTCCAAGACGTCACTATAAACAGCATGCATTTCATTATAGGTATCAAAGTTTCCAAATCCTAAGCGTCGAAAAAGTCTTCTCGCATATTCATCCGAAATAAAAACTGGACGATCAAAAAGATAAAGTAAAAAGTGCATCTGCAGTCTCTGGTCCAATCCCTTTTAACTCCAAAAGTTGCTTCCGTAAATCTTCTGTTCCAAACCTAGCAAGAACCTCAAAACCACCATTTTCTCTTAACCAGATCAGAAGTCCCCTAATCGTTTGAGACTTTTGCTTAAAAAATCCAGAAGGTCGAATACGTTCCTGTAACTCTTCTAGCGATAAAGCCAGGATACCCTCTACTGTCATGATATCCATAAGACCAGCTAAAGCTAACTTGGCATTCTTCTCTGTTGTTCGTTGGATAAGAATAGTCGATACCAAATCTTCCAGCTTGTTCTCCGATTGCCACCAATTTTGCTCTCCATAGTGCTCACAGAGTCGCAAAAGAGTTTCTTGTATTTCTTCTTGCCTCATCATTTCTTCAACAATCCCTGTTCCACTAAGAAATCATATGCAACAGTATAAGCATCCTTACCATCAATACCAACCTGGTAGTTCATCTGACTCATCTGGCTCTCAGTGATTTTACCAGCTAGCTTATTAAGAACAGCTTCCAACTCCGGATGTTTTTCGAGTAATTCAGCCTTCATGAGTGGAGCGCCTTGATAAGGAGGAAAGAGGTGTTGATCGTCTTCTAAAATTTGAAGTTGGTAACGTTCGATTTCTGGGTCTGTCGAGTAGACTTCCATAATCTGTATATCACCAGCCTTGATTGCATCATAGCGAAGAGCTGGCTCCATTGTTGCCACATTTAAATTCAATCCATAAACAGACTGTAACCCCTTGTTTCCATCCTCACGGTCGTTAAACTCCAGAGTGAATCCTGCCTTCAGTTTATCTTGAACTCCCTTAAGATCGGAAATCGTCTTCAAATTATATTCTTTCGCAATACTTTTTGGAACTGCAATCGCAAAGGTATTTTGATAAGCCATGTGATTCAGCAAGACTAGATTATCCTGTTTCTTAATACCATCACGCGCAACTTCGAAAACTTCTTCAGAGTCATTGCTCACTTTAGGAGCTGGCTGCAAGAGAGAACCTGTAATAGTACCTGTAAATTCTGGATAGATATCAATGTCCCCTTTTTTCAGCGCTTGATAAAGGAAATCTGTCTTCCCAAAGTTAGGTTTGACCGTCACCGTCATATCCGTATTTTTCTCGATGAGAAGTTTATACATATTCATGAGAATCTCAGGCTCAGGTCCCAACTTCCCAGCTATAACCAGATTTTCTTTCTCTTTATTTGGAATCATGCTTGGAGCATAACTAGCTCCCAAACCAAGCACCATCACCGCAAAGGCTGCAACAATCGTACGCAACTTTGCCTTTTCCAACCATTTGAGAACAACATTAAAGAGAATGGCCAAAATGGCTGATGAGATTGCACCGATTAAAATCAGACTAGCATTCCGACGATCAATTCCCAAAAGGATAAAGGAGCCCAATCCTCCAGCTCCAACAAGAGCGGCTAGAGTTGCTGTCCCAATGATCATAACGGTTGCTGTACGAACTCCCGATACAATGACAGGCATGGCAAGTGGAATTTCAAACTTCTTGAGTCGCTCCCACTTGGTCATTCCAAAAGCAATCCCTGCCTCTTCAAGACTAGGATCAATGCCGTTCAAGGCTGTGATTGTATTTTCCAAAATCGGGAAAATAGCGTAAATGACAAGGGCTGTGAGGGCTGGTAAGGTTCCAATTCCCATGAAAGGAATAAAGAGACCTAATAAAGCCATTGAGGGAATAGTCTGGAAGATACCCGCAATTTGTAGCACCCAATTCGCCGCTTTTTTGTGGCTATTTAGATAAACCGCAAGTGGGATGGTCAGAAAAATAGCAACCAATAAGGTCAAAAGAGATAATTGTAAGTGTTGCCCAAGAGCGGTTAACCAGCCCCCAAAACGCTCTTGAAATGTTGAAATCAAATTAGACATGAAGGCTACCTCCAAACAAGTTTGCTACAAAGTCTGTCGCAGGAGCTTGTAAAATTGTTTCAGGTTCTGCCACCTGGCGAATTTCTCCATCCTGCAAAACTGCAATTCGATCGCCCAATTTTAAAGCCTCGTCCGTATCATGGGTAACGAAGATGGTCGTCATGCCGAATTCTTTATGTAAATCTTTTGTAAGAGCTTGCAGCTGCTTACGAGAGATGGCATCCAAGGCTGAAAAAGGCTCGTCCATGAGTAAGATTTTTGGTTCCCCAATGATGGCCCGTACAATCCCAATCCGCTGTTGCTCCCCACCCGATAATTCACTAGGCATGCGATTTGCATACTCTGCAGCAGGTAGGCCAACCTTATCCAAGAGTTCTTCTGTTTTAGAAGCGATTTGCTCCTTGCTCCAACCCTTCATTTCAGGAATGAGAGCTATATTTTCAGCAACCGTCAAGTTAGGAAATAGGGCAATGGCTTGAAGGACATAGCCGGTACTGAGACGTAATTCCCGTCCGTCATAATCCTTGATGCGTTTTCCATCCATATAGATATTGCCATCTGTCGGTTCCAAAAGACGGTTAATCATCTTAATCATAGTGGTCTTTCCAGATCCTGAAGGTCCCACAAGAACCATAAATTCTCCATTTTCAATGCGGAGATTGACATCTTTTAAAATGTCCTTTTCCGTATAGCGCAAGGCTACATGTTTGTATTCAATCATTTAATCTACCTCATTTTTCACGATAACTTTACCAAAAGAATGGCTTCCTTCCAGATAAGCATGCGCTTCCTGAATTTGGTCAATCTTATAAACTTTTTCAGGCCCTACATCTACACGATACTGCTCGACAAATCTACCAAAGCCTGAAGCTTATCTTGAGACACATTGCCAGAAGCAAAGGTCGTCATGTAGAGATTGCGAGAGAGCATCTCGATCGGATCAAAGTCTGGAACAGTCCACTGACCACCTAGTAGGCCTCAAGAACAGATAATCCCACCTTCTGCTGTCCGCGCAAAAGTATCGAGAATAGCACTTGGACCAACAAGATCCAAAACCTTATCGAACTGCTCTTTCGTTTGCAAGACACCATCCTTCTCCAAAATCACTTGATCAAATCCGACCGCTTTCAGTTTCTCTTCCTTAGCAAGATTTCGGCTAGTTCCTACCAAGTGAATATTAGGAAATTTCCCTTTCAGCAGTTTAGCAAAGGCAATTCCTACACCACTGGTTGCCCCGCGAACTAACACGCTATCTTGCTCCTCAATCTTAAGATTGAGAAAAGAGCCAAAAGCCGTGTAATAAGTTTCCGGAAGGGCGATCAAACTTTCCAAATCAAGTTCTGTCTTGATTGGATAAATTTGCTCATTGGGAGGAAGGGTATACTCTGCATAGCCTCCATCAAAGGCTCGGCCCATCTCCCCCATAATGGAAATGATTTGCTGGCCAATCTTCAAATCCGGTCGTGTTGTTTCCTCCACAAGACCGACACACTCAATTCCTAACACACGAGGAAACTTTACTGATGGTGATTGTCCCTTGCGGGTAAAAATTTCACTGTGATTGATGCCAAATCCTTGGATTTTCACCAGGGTCCAACCTGCCTTCAGGACTGGTTTTGGTCGTTCGACCACTTCTAATACCTCTGGTCCACCTGGAATGCTCACCACAACTGCTTTCATAAGGTACTCCTTCTTAAAACTTTCCTCTATTGGTCAAGTCTTCCACCTTAGGCATCACTTCCTTATTGTCCCAATGTTCAACAATTTTTCCATTTTCTAAACGGAAGATATCGTACTGAGCATAAGCAACGCCATCAATCAATACCTGACCATAGCTAACTGCAAAATTCCCTTGCGTCAAGAGTTGGAAAACAAAATCATAGGACACATGGTGCTCAAGTACGTAGTCCTTATAAGCTTGGCTTCCTTGCCCAATCTCATGATTATGCTGGATCAGATCCTCTGCCACAAAGTCTTCCCATTGATCGAGCTCCTTGTTTTGGAAAATTTCTGTCAAGAAACGACGGACCAATTTTTTATTTTCCGCCGTCTTCTCCAAATCCTTGATTTCAAAATCTCCAAAGATCTGATCTAGTTGGCCATTTTTAGGTGTGCGATAGTAGTCAATAACATCCCAATGCTCAACGATACGACCATTTTCATCTGCACGGAAAGTATCTGTCGTCACCCATTGGGCTTCTCCACCGTTAAGGTATTGGTGCACATGAACAAAGACCAGATTTCCATCTTCAATGGTACGAACAATCTTGATTTCACGTTCTGGATGGCGCTTAAAAAAATCTGCAAAGAAAGCAGCGAATCCTTCTTTCCCATCTGGCACTCCTGTCGAGTGTTGGATATAGGTATCCCCTACAGAGCTCGCCTGCGCTTCTGCTACACACCCATCTTGAATAGCATGAATATAGAGATTTTGTGCGTTTTGTGCTTGAAGGGACATGATTTATTCCTCGTTTTCTTTTTTCTTTAAATTAGTGATAATTCGCTCTTGATAGGCCTCAAATTCTTGAATTTCTTGATCAGAAAAGCCTTGGTAGAAAATCTCTCCCAGTTCTTTGCTGACACGGTCTCCAATTGCTTTTTGAGCCCAACCGAGTTCTGTCAAAGAGATATATTTTTTCCTTTTATCTTGTGTGCAAGGTTGAATCGTGACCAAACCTTGTTCTTCCAATTTCTTAACCATACTGGTCAATGTATTATTGGCTAGACCCGTCGCAAGAGCGATATCAGTCGCAGTAGCACACCCCAACTCTTGCTTCCACAAAATCGTTAAAATTTTTCCCTGTTCACTTCGGTATTGAGCATCTGCTTCTTTGCTAAGCAACTTTTGAAAGATACGTCCATTTAATAATCGAATCTGTAGAGCTTGGTAGCCCCCTAACATCTTGTCCATTTTGTCTCCTTTTTTTATTCTATATCGAAGTTTTCAATTATTGTAACACTCTGAATTACATCTGTCAACTATTTCGATATCGAAATATTATTTTTTTAATAAATCTGCGTAAATCGCGTAATCCAGATCTTTAAAAACATTGAATACAACTATCATATCAGGATGTTTTTTTCTGAAACTGTAAAACCGTCTCTATCGCAATCTTGGCTGCCTCTTCATTTGGAAAACGAAATTCTCCTGTTGAGATACAACAAAAGGCCAAGCTTCTCAGACCTTTTTTTCATAAGCTAAGTTCAAACACTCTTCGTACGACGAGGCTAACTGTCGTCTTTCCAAATCGGTCACTTCTTCATAGATAATAGGGCCCACTGTATGAAGAACATAGCGTGAAGGTAAGTTGTAGGCCTTGCTCATCTTTGCCTGACCTGTAGCTTCATCCCTTCCTTGCTCTTGCATGAGCTCATGACACGCTAGACGCAGTTCAACTCCTGCAGCTGTGTGAATAGCATTGTCAATACACGAATGATTAGGTACAAAACAACCTAAAAGCTTACTGTTGGCCGCATTGACAATGGCATCAACCGCCAGACGAGTGATATCGCCTTGCCACAGGTAGAGATTGGGCCGAATGGGAGTTAAGTCTCTCAAGTCTATAACTCCTTTTTCTAATAGTTTTTCTTGTAAATAACGGTCTTGTTGGTAGAGAAAGTCGGCTGTCACTGGTGCTGGATAGCGGACATTTTGAAGAGCCCGATATAAAACTTCTTGCTCCTCTACCTTTTCAGGAATCTCTAGTTCTGTCAATCCTTGCTCGCTTTTTAAAACATCAATCAAATATTCTAGTCTGCTAGCCATTGTTGGAGAACCTCCCTCATATCATCTTTTATAGAAATTGTTTTTTCTTTTGGAGTACCAAAGCCTTCAAGATCATCACGATTGAGACGAATCAAATGAGCCTTTGGAAATACCGCTGTCATTTTCTCAAAAGGATAGCGAATGATGGTCGGCGTATTGTAACCGACACCCAATTCTAAGAAGACAACCTTTTGATCTTCTATCCCTTCCAAAAATCTTTGATAGGCTTCATAAGATTCCTCCCAAGTCTCATCTTGAACAAAATCCTGGTCTACACGTAAATGCATGGTCATTGGCGCCCCACAATGAGGACAATACGGTATCAAGTCGGTTGGAATTTTCAAGTCCTTGATTTCTTTTAGCATCTCCATGACAGCACCTTCATTATCAAAGACTTGCTGGCGACAAGGGACGGAACATTGCCACTCTCCGTAGTTGCCCTGTACTTCAAAGAAATGTTCCGGAGCAAATCCTGTCTTCATAAACTGCCCATCTACATTGGTCGTAATCACAAAATAATCCTTGTCCTTTACCAAGTCGAAAAGATCTCTATAAAGTGGAAGTCCATCCGGTTGGTAACGATTATGATAGATATGTTTGGCCCAATAGCCCCAGCGCTCTTCAAGAACCTCAAAAGGATAAAAAGCTGCAGAATACATGTCCTGCATGCCATAACGAGCAATATAGTCTTTAAAAAAAACCTGAAAACGTGACCCTGAGTAGGTTAAACCCGACGCTACAGATAAACCAGCTCCTGCTCCAATCACAACCTTATCTGCTTCTTCAATAATTTTCTTTGCTTCTTGAATCTTTGTCATCTTATCTTCCCTCAATTTCAAATCTTGCTTGGTAGGGAGGCAATTGCGTCAAATCATAAAAATCCCCTACTACTTTTTTAAAACGAAAGACTTGTAGGTGACTACGCCCCTCTTCTGTCGGATAAATCTCATACATATATGGATTAGCTTCCAACAACTCTTCAAGATGCTCTTTTCCAATCCACTCCACCTGACCCGTTAAGGAAATGGATTTACGGTCCATGGTTCCTGCTCCTTGAGTCATCCCTGTCAACGCTACACGTCCATCTTCCTTAAGACGCTTGTAGAGGGGTTTAAAATCAGCTGTCAAAAAATAGACTGTTTTCCCATCCTCCCACATCATATCCATGACAGCTGTATGCGGATGTCCCGTTTCATCAACCGTTGCCACTACAACTGAATGAATCTCTTCGACTAGTACTTTCAAATAATCCATTATATAACACCATGTCTTTCTTTGAATTTTAGTTCCATATCGAACTTTATGAAACAATTGTAACTCTTTTTATTACACCTGTCAACTGTTTCGATATCGAAATAATAAAAACTTCCTACTCAAAAGCAGAAAGTCTTTTTTTGATAAAATCAAACATGAATCACATCTGAAGCATTCCTCTTAAAGAAACTACTATGAACCAGATAAGGACCATACTTAGAATTTTGACTATAAACCAAGCATAAAGGAATGATAAAAATTTTTTTATAAAATATAGTAAACAAAAAGAGTAAGAAAAAGACTAAAACTAAGATTCCTTAATTCAAAAAAATAAAGATAAAAAGAAAATTAAAGCATTTAATAGAATATTAACCCCCGTAGCAAAACTGGCTGATAGAATATTCGTCTTAAGATGAGGATTAAAAAGTTTGACAGCAAATAAAGCCAATAAAAGAAATATTATAGACACAAATTGGCTTGTAATCATGACGATAAAAAAACTAAACATTTATTGTTATAAAAAAATTAATCCCACTACTAAAATTACTCGCCTTGTTAATCCAAACATGCGAAACTCCACTAATATCACTCCAAGGAACAAATAAAGCTAATCTTCTAAGATAAATCCCTTTTTGGAGATATAGAAAATTTCCAAGGGCAAAAGAAAAATTTATGCCAATACCAACTAAAAATTAATAAAAAGAAGGCAATACCCTAACTGTGTTTGATGAAAGCTAAAGGCGTAATCAAAAATAGTAAATTCTTGAATCTCTCGCCCAGCAATTTGATGGACAACCAAAAGATATAAAAAAACTATAACTAGAACAAATCTATAATAAATACTATGAAACTTCATAATTTTTGGCATATATTCTCCTTACTGATAAAGTCATCATCGAATGACACATTTCTAGCTGACTTAACACAAGTATACCATTAAACACTCAAAAAGCATAAACATGGAAGAAAGAGATTTTTATAAAAAAAGCTTGGCCAAGGCCAAACTCTTTATTTTTCTATTCTTCCTCAACTAAGCGCTTAAACTCTGCTTGGATCTCTGTATTCTCTGTTGGCTTTAAATACATGACTCCACCATTTGTTGTTGGTGAATGAAAAACAATCGCTTCCCCTGTATCAGTTATCGCAAAAAAGTAGCTATGCACGTCCGGGTATTTATCCCAGTTACTATAGCGCTCCACAATTCGATACTTAGCGTTACCTAAACCTGTATCCGTGTATTCGGCATTCATTTTTTCGCTTGCTCCATCTCCAAAGGTATAGAGATTATCCGCACCAACATCACCACCAGAGATTCCCTTTTTATAATTAGGTTGACCAAGTCTTTCGCTCCATCCTTTAATGAAGGCTTCTAATTTTGCAGATTTGTTTGCATTCCAAGGAGCTTTTTGTTTCTCCTCAGAGATAGAAGAGCTAGTAGAGCTTTCAAATTTCTGCCAATCTAGTTGCTTGAAATTCATTAATTCTCCCTCTGCTTTACCAAAGTCAGAATGCAAACTTTTATTACCTGGTACACGAATGTCCTTTTCCTGAACTTTACTTGCTGCTTGCTGGCTAGAATTCAGATGATAAAGTACTCCCCTACCTTCACCTGTACCAGATGACCAGCTTAATTCTAAGATATCTCCATCATTATATATATTTATAGAATTTCTAGCCCCGCCATGACCTGCTACAAAGCCTTCTGCTAAAAGTATCGGTTTCTCATTTACAAGATAATAAAGACCCGAAATAAAATAATCACCATTAGATTGCTCAACGCCAATTAACAATTCCTCCACACCATCTTTATTAAGATCCGCAAAGGCAAAACTCATCATATCAGCTTGATAAACCGCATTTTCAACTGACCAACTATTGATAGGGCGTTCAGTGCCTTGTAAACTCTTATAGAGATCAGCGATTGCATTAACATTCTGCGGTGTAGAAAGAATTTTTTGATAATTATCAAAAACTGGCTTGTACAAATCTTTATAATCTTTCTTAGACTCCCCAGACTTTATCTCGTTACTAGTAGTTGAAGTAGATAAACTAACATCTTTACTAGAAAGCTCAGAATTTTTGATTACTACAACCAACTGTAAAAAAACTAAATATAAGAATAAACAGACTTCCTACTATACTTCTATTACCCATAAAAAAATCTCCTCTTGAAATGAATAGTGACCATAGCTTTGCTTACATTATATCAAATATTTGAGAGTTGCGGTAAGATAAAAAAAATCTTATATATACAAATACTTAGTAAATAAATTCTATAATTCTTATATTCGATATACCTTCAATAAATACTATGTAGCTAAATACATTGTAGAAAAAAATCTCCTATGACCTATAACAAAAAGAGATTAAACCATTATTTAAAAGCTAACCAATAACACAGCTAAATGATTATCCAAGCTTACAGGAAATTAAAAAAAGATCATTAACGCATTGAAACAATAAAATATAAATGAAAAAAATAGAAGCTAGGAAAAAGCAACGAAAATCATTAAACAATACTTTTTATACTCCGTGACTTTAATAACATTAAGCCTAGAATCTTTCTAAATTTGAAAACAAAAAGAGCTAACCATTTTGTTTCTCTCAAGATAGTAACAATTCATCACTCAACCACAGTTGTCAAAGAGGGCAAATTTGATAATTAAGGCTCTATAATATTTGTAGTGGGTAAATCCCCTATGGATATTATGGAGCCTATTTTTATGTAGAAAAAAAGTCCCATAAGATCTATAATGAAAAGCGACCAAACCATCATTAGAAAGAATCCTATGGAACAATTACATTTTATCACAAAACTACTCGATATTAAAGACCCTAATATCCAGATTCTAGATGCCATCAATAGGGATACACACAAGGAAATCATCGCTAAACTGGACTATGACGCCCCATCTTGCCTTGAGTGCGGAAGTCAAATGAAGAAATATGACTTCCAAAAACCGTCGAAAATTCCTTACCTCGAAACGACTGGTATGCCTACCAGAATTCTTCTTAAAAAGCGTCGTTTTAAGTGCTATCATTGCTCGAAAATGATAGTCGCTGAAACTTCTATCGTTAAGAAGAATCATCAAATTCCTCGTATTATCAACCAAAAGATTGCTCAAAAGTTGATTGAAAAGACTTCTATGACTGATATTGCACATCAGCTATCCATTTCAACTTCAACTGTCATTCGTAAGCTCAATGACTTTCACTTTAAGCATGATTTTTCTCGTCTTCCAGAGATTATGTCTTGGGACGAGTATGCCTTTACCAAGGGAAAGATGAGTTTTATCGCACAAGATTTTGATCAGCTCAATATCATTACTGTTCTTGAGGGAAGAACACAAGCTATCATCCGCATTCACTTTCTTCGCTACGATAGAGCAGTCCGATGTCGAGTGAAAATCATTACTATGGATATGTTTAGTCCTTACTATAACTTGGCTAAACAGCTTTTCCAAGTGCTAAAATCGTTCTAGATCGTTTCCATATTGTCTAACATCTCAGCCGAGCTATGAGTCGCATCCGTGTTCAAATTATGAACCAATTCGATAGAAAATCCCATCAATACAAGGCTATCAAGCGCTACTGAAAACTCATCCAGCAAGATAGTCGTAAACTGAGTGATAAACGATTTTATCGCCCTACTATTCGTATGCACTTAACGAATAAAGAGATTCTAGACAAGCTTTTGAGCTATTCAGAAGACTTGAAACACAACTACAATGTCTATCAGCTCTTGCTTTTTCACTTTCAGAATAAGGAGTCAGACAAATTTTTCGGACTCATTGAGGACAATCTTAAACAAGTTCATCCTCTTTTTCAGACTATCTTCAAAACCTTCCTCAAAGATAAAGAAAAGATTGTCAACGCCCTTCAATTACCTTATTCCAACGCCAAATTGGAAGCAACCAATAATCTCATTAAACTCATCAAACGAAATGCTTTTGGTTTTAGGAACTTTGACAACTTTAAGAAACGAATTTTCATCGCTCTGAATATAAAAATGGAGAGGACAACGATTGTCCTCTCCAGATGTTAGCTTTTATTCAACCCACTACAGTTGACAAAGAGCCATAATTAAAGGCACAAAAAAAGAGCTAACAAGCTCTAATTACGGAGAATAAGGGATTCGAACCCTTGCGCCAGTTACCCGACCTAACGATTTAGCAAACCGTCCTCTTCAGCCTCTTGAGTAATTCTCCTATTAATGGGCACGAGTGGACTCGAACCACCGACCTCACGCTTATCAGGCGTGCGCTCTAACCACCTGAGCTACGCGCCCAAGTTAAATAACTTGGTAAATGAACTAAATGTTCAAAGCGGGTGACGAGAATCGAACTCGCGACAACAGCTTGGAAGGCTGTAGTTTTACCACTAAACTACACCCGCATAAAAACAAATATGGCGCGAGACGGAATCGAACCGCCGACACATGGAGCTTCAATCCATTGCTCTACCAACTGAGCTACCGAGCCTTATTGCGGGAGCAGGATTTGAACCTACGACCTTCGGGTTATGAGCCCGACGAGCTACCGAGCTGCTCCATCCCGCGTTAATAATAAAGGAGGATGTGGGATTCGAACCCACGCACGCTTTTACACGCCTGACGGTTTTCAAGACCGTTCCCTTCAGCCGGACTTGGGTAATCCTCCATAGTATTTAATGGACCTTGTAGGACTTGAACCTACGACCACTCGGTTATGAGCCGAGAGCTCTAACCAGCTGAGCTAAAGGTCCAACAAGATCATTATAGCGGCGAAGGGGATCGAACCCCCGACCTCCCGGGTATGAACCGGACGCTCTAGCCAGCTGAGCTACACCGCCATCAATCGGGAAGACAGGATTCGAACCTGCGACACCTTGGTCCCAAACCAAGTACTCTACCAAGCTGAGCTACTTCCCGAGTTAAATAGAAAAAATGCACCCTAGAGGAGTCGAACCTCTAACCGCCTGATTCGTAGTCAGGTACTCTATCCAGTTGAGCTAAGGGTGCTCATTATATGCCGAGGACCGGGATCGAACCGGTACGATCGTTACCAATCGCAGGATTTTAAGTCCTGTGCGTCTGCCAGTTCCGCCACCCCGGCCTCTCTAAGCGAACGACGGGATTCGAACCCGCGACCCCCACCTTGGCAAGGTGGTGTTCTACCACTGAACTACGTTCGCATCGACCTCTTGGTTATATTAAAAAATGCCGGCTACATGACTTGAACACGCGACCCTCTGATTACAAATCAGATGCTCTACCAACTGAGCTAAGCCGGCTAATTTCTATTATGCGGGTTAAGGGACTTGAACCCCCACGCCGTTAAGCGCCAGATCCTAAATCTGGTGCGTCTGCCAATCCGCCAAACCCGCAATGATGACCCGTACTGGGCTCGAACCAGTGACCCATTGATTAAAAGTCAATTGCTCTACCAACTGAGCTAACGAGTCTAAAATAACTTACGTTATCTTAAACGGTCCCGACGGGAATCGAACCCGCGATCTTCGCCGTGACAGGGCGACGTGATAACCGCTACACTACGGGACCTATGGGAGTTAACGGGATCGAACCGCTGACCCTCTGCTTGTAAGGCAGATGCTCTCCCAGCTGAGCTAAACTCCCTTTAGCTAAGCGACTTCCTTATCTCACAGGGGGCAACCCCCAACTACTTCCGGCGTTCTAGGGCTTAACTTCTGTGTTCGGCATGGGTACAGGTGTATCTCCTAGGCTATCGTCACTTAACTTTGAGTAATACCTACTCAAAATTGAATATCTATCAAATTTCACTTAAAAATAATCACGCTTCGTATTCTCAGTTACTTTGGATAAGTCCTCGAGCTATTAGTATTAGTCCGCTACATGTGTCGCCACACTTCCACTTCTAACCTATCTACCTGATCATCTCTCAGGGCTCTTACTGATATAAAATCATGGGAAATCTCATCTTGAGGTGGGTTTCACACTTAGATGCTTTCAGCGTTTATCCCTTCCCTACATAGCTACCCAGCGATGCCTTTGGCAAGACAACTGGTACACCAGCGGTAAGTCCACTCTGGTCCTCTCGTACTAGGAGCAGATCCTCTCAAATTTCCTACGCCCGCGACGGATAGGGACCGAACTGTCTCACGACGTTCTGAACCCAGCTCGCGTCTCGCTTTAATGGGCGAACAGCCCAACCCCTTGGGACCGACTACAGCCCCAGGATGCGACGAGCCGACATCGAGGTGCCAAACCTCCCCGTCGATGTGAACTCTTGGGGAGATAAGCCTGTTATCCCCAGGGTAGCTTTTTATCCGTTGAGCGATGGCCCTTCCATACGGAACCACCGGATCACTAAGCCCGACTTTTCGTCCCTGCTCGAGTTGTAGCTCTCGCAGTCAAGCTCCCTTATACCTTTACACTCTGCGAATGATTTCCAACCATTCTGAGGGAACCTTTGGGCGCCTCCGTTACCTTTTAGGAGGCGACCGCCCCAGTCAAACTGCCCGTCAGACACTGTCTCCGATAGGGATCACCTATCTGGGTTAGAGTGGCCATAACACAAGGGTAGTATCCCAACAACGTCTCCTTCGAAACTGGCGTCCCGATCTCGTAGACTCCTACCTATCCTGTACATGTGGTACAGACACTCAATATCAAACTGCAGTAAAAGCTCCATGGGGTCTTTCCGTCCTGTCGCGGGTAACCTGCATCTTCACAGGTACTAAAATTTCACCGAGTCTCTCGTTGAGACAGTGCCCAAATCATTACGCCTTTCGTGCGGGTCGGAACTTACCCGACAAGGAATTTCGCTACCTTAGGACCGTTATAGTTACGGTAGCCGTTTACTGGGGCTTCAATTCATACCTTCGCGTTTCCGCTAAGCACTCCTCTTAACCTTCCAGCACCGGGCAGGCGTCACCCCTATACATCATCTTACGATTTAGCAGAGAGCTGTGTTTTTTTGATAAACAGTTGCTTGGGCCTATTCACTGCGGCTGACTTAAAGTCAGCACCCCTTCTCCCGAAGTTACGGGGTCATTTTGCCGAGTTCCTTAACGAGAGTTCTCTCGCTCACCTGAGGCTACTCGCCTCGACTACCTGTGTCGGTTTGCGGTACGGGTAGAGTATGTTTAAACGCTAGAAGCTTTTCTTGGCAGTGTGACGTCACTAACTTCGCTACTAAACTTCGCTCCCCATCACAGCTCAATGTTATAGAACTAAGCATTTAACTCAATTCACACCTCACTGCTTAGACAGACTCTTCCAATCGTCTGCTTTAGTTAGCCTACTGCGTCCCTCCATCACTACATACTCTAGTACAGGAATATCAACCTGTTGTCCATCGGATACACCTTTCGGTCTCTCCTTAGGTCCCGACTAACCCAGGGCGGACGAGCCTTCCCCTGGAAACCTTAGTCTTACGGTGGACAGGATTCTCACCTGTCTTTCGCTACTCATACCGGCATTCTCACTTCTATGCGTTCCAGCACTCCTCACGGTACACCTTCTTCACACATAGAACGCTCTCCTACCATACCTATAAAAGGTATCCACAGCTTCAGTAAATTGTTTTTAGCCCCGGTACATTTTTCGGCGCAGGGTCACTCGACTAGTGAGCTATTACGCACTCTTTGAATGAATAGCGCTTCTAAGCTAACATCCTAGTTGTCTGTGCAACCCCACATCCTTTTCCACTTAACAATTATTTTTGGGACCTTAGCTGGTGGTCTGGGCTGTTTCCCTTTCGACTACGGATCTTAGCACTCGCAGTCTGACTGCCGACCATAATTCATTGGCATTCGGAGTTTATCTGAGATTGGTAATCCGGGATGGACCCCTCACCCAAACAGTGCTCTACCTCCAAGAATCTCTAATGTCGACGCTAGCCCTAAAGCTATTTCGGAGAGAACCAGCTATCTCCAAGTTCGTTTGGAATTTCTCCGCTACCCACAAGTCATCCAAGCACTTTTCAACGTGCCCTGGTTCGGTCCTCCAGTGCGTCTTACCGCACCTTCAACCTGCTCATGGGTAGGTCACATGGTTTCGGGTCTACGACATGATACTAATGCGCCCTATTCAGACTCGGTTTCCCTACGGCTCCGTCTCTTCAACTTAACCTCGCATCATATCGTAACTCGCCGGTTCATTCTACAAAAGGCACGCTCTCACCCATTAACGGGCTCGAACTTGTTGTAGGCACACGGTTTCAGGTTCTATTTCACTCCCCTCCCGGGGTGCTTTTCACCTTTCCCTCACGGTACTGGTTCACTATCGGTCACTAGGGAGTATTTAGGGGTTGGGAGATGGTCCTCCCAGATTCCGACGGGATTTCACGTGTCCCGCCGTACTCAGGATACTGCTAGGTACAAAGACTATTTTGAATACGAGGCTATCACTCTCTTTGGCTGATCTTCCCAAATCATTCTTCTATAGTCTTTGAGTCCACATTGCAGTCCTACAACCCCGAAGAGTAAACTCTTCGGTTTGCCCTTCTGCCGTTTCGCTCGCCGCTACTAAGGCAATCGCTTTTTGCTTTCTCTTCCTGCGACTACTTAGATGTTTCAGTTCACTGCGTCTTCCTCCTCATATCCTTAACAGATATGGGTAACAGGTAGCACCTGTTGGGTTCCCCCATTCGGAAATCCCTGGATCATCGCTTACTTACAGCTACCCAAGGCATATCGTCGTTTGTCACGTCCTTCTTCGGCTCCTAGTGCCAAGGCATCCACCGTGCGCCCTTATTAACTTAACCTTATTTTTTTCTGACCTTTCAGTCATAAACTCTTATTAATACTACAGCGTTTTCGGTTTTATTTTTCTTGTTACTATTTGATATAGATATTCAATTTTTCAATGTGCATTACTTGGTGATCTCTCACCAATGGAGCCTAGCGGGATCGAACCGCTGACCTCCTGCGTGCAAAGCAGGCGCTCTCCCAGCTGAGCTAAGGCCCCACAAGACCTCTCAAGACTAAACAAGACCAATGTGCATTCCTTATCCTTAGAAAGGAGGTGATCCAGTCGCACCTTCCGATACGGCTACCTTGTTACGACTTCACCCCAATCATCTATCCCACCTTAGGCGGCTGGCTCCAAATGGTTACCTCACCGACTTCGGGTGTTACAAACTCTCGTGGTGTGACGGGCGGTGTGTACAAGGCCCGGGAACGTATTCACCGCGACGTGCTGATCCGCGATTACTAGCGATTCCGACTTCATGTAGGCGAGTTGCGACCTACAATCCGAACTGAGACTGGCTTTTAAGAGATTAGCTTGCCGTCACCGACTTGCGACTCGTTGTACCAGCCATTGTAGCACGTGTGTAGCCCAGGTCATAAGGGGCATGATGATTTGACGTCATCCCCACCTTCCTCCGGTTTATTACCGGCAGTCTCGCTAGAGTGCCCAACTGAATGATGGCAACTAACAATAGGGGTTGCGCTCGTTGCGGGACTTAACCCAACATCTCACGACACGAGCTGACGACAACCATGCACCACCTGTCACCTCTGTCCCGAAGGAAAACTCTATCTCTAGAGCGATCAGAGGGATGTCAAGACCTGGTAAGGTTCTTCGCGTTGCTTCGAATTAAACCACATGCTCCACCGCTTGTGCGGGCCCCCGTCAATTCCTTTGAGTTTCAACCTTGCGGTCGTACTCCCCAGGCGGAGTGCTTAATGCGTTAGCTGCGGCACTAAACCCCGGAAAGGGTCTAACACCTAGCACTCATCGTTTACGGCGTGGACTACCAGGGTATCTAATCCTGTTTGCTCCCCACGCTTTCGAGCCTCAGCGTCAGTTACAAGCCAGAAGCCGCTTTCGCCACCGGTGTTCCTCCATATATCTACGCATTTCACCGCTACACATGGAATTCCACTCTCCCCTCTTGCACTCAAGTTAAACAGTTTCCAAAGCGTACTATGGTTAAGCCACAGCCTTTAACTTCAGACTTATCTAACCGCCTGCGCTCGCTTTACGCCCAATAAATCCGGACAACGCTCGGGACCTACGTATTACCGCGGCTGCTGGCACGTAGTTAGCCGTCCCTTTCTGGTAAGATACCGTCACAGTGTGAACTTTCCACTCTCACACTCGTTCTTCTCTTACAACAGAGCTTTACGATCCGAAAACCTTCTTCACTCACGCGGCGTTGCTCGGTCAGACTTCCGTCCATTGCCGAAGATTCCCTACTGCGCCTCCCGTAGGAGTCTGGGCCGTGTCTCAGTCCCAGTGTGGCCGATCACCCTCTCAGGTCGGCTATGTATCGTCGCCTTGGTGAGCCGTTACCTCACCAACTAGCTAATACAACGCAGGTCCATCTGGTAGTGATGCAATTGCACCTTTCAAGCAGATATCATGCAATATCTACTGTTATGCGGTATTAGCTATCGTTTCCAATAGTTATCCCCCGCTACCAGGCAGGGTTACCTACGCGTTACTCACCCGTTCGCAACTCATCCGGAGAAGCAAGCTCCTCCTTCAGCGTTCTACTTGCATGTATTAGGCACGCCGCCAGCGTTCGTCCTGAGCCAGGATCAAACTCTCATTAAAAGTTTGAGTTCTCACTCATTTCTGTCACTGACAGATTTATTGTTTTTTTCATTGTTCAGTACTACAACCTTAGTTGTAGTGCCCTGCACATTGGTTCGTCTTGTTCAGTTTTCAAAGGTCTTTGTCACTCGCTTCTCTCAAGCGACAACTATATTAGTATATCACAACTGCTTTCGCTTGTCAACACTTTTTTGAAACTTTTTTTAATTTTTTTCATCCAGTGTTTCATCTGCTTTATACTATAGTCCGTACGGGATTCGAACCCGTGTTACCGCCGTGAAAAGGCGGTGTCTTAACCCTATGACCAACGGACCGGAGTTGTTATTTTTCAACTCTTACTATTATACCGACTTTTTCTTACTTTGTCAACACCTTTTTTTAATTTTTTTAGAAGTCTTGTAATGTTTTCTTCAGCTCTCTGAGAAGGGCTTTGCGGCCTTTAAACCGTTCGTCTGCCCAGAGGCGTTCATAGGCTTCTTGCTTATCTTCTGGTAATTTTTCTTCTATAAGTATTCAACAATTCATGAAGGGCGTAGTAATCATCCAACCACAATCCTCCTTCTGGTAGGCGATGGCTAATCTCCCCTACTTCTTCATAGGCCATCCGGTCTAGACGACGCTTTTGACTCTCTTGTTTTCTGACACTATCAAGGATTCGATTGCGAAATTTTGTTTTGAAGTAGACGTAGAGTTTCTTTTCCTCTTCCACTAATTCTGGATGCATTTCTAGAAGTTCATGGAGACAGATCATGCCCTCTTGGTCCCAATCCTCTTTCTCTCACAGGTGGAGATAATAATCTTTTCTACATTTATGAACAATTCCTTTTACCTTCTCATAATATTTCTCAAGCATTTGCTTTCCCCCTTTCTCTGCTTGTAGTATAGCAGAGAAAGGGGGAAAGAGGGGTTTTGGTTTCTGTCTTGTGTTTTTTCATGTCTGTAATGTTATGGCAGTTGTGAATACTGACAAGTGAGGGTAAAAAAAGACAACTGTTTTCTATACGGTTGTCTTTACTTTGTAATTTTAATTGATGAAATGTCCGATTAAAGTTCAGCAATCTGGTTAAGATTTACTTCTGCAACTGTATCATTACCAAACATTGAGATAATCATCTTAACTTTATTGTTATCAATTTCTGTGATCTTACCTGTGTAATCTGCGAAAGCACCGTCAATAATACGAACAGTTTGACCAACTTCAACATCAATATCAAATTCTTGGACAGTTTGACCCATAGAAACTAAAATATCGCGAATTTCTTGTTCCAAAAGTGGAGTTGGTTTTGATCTATTTCCGTGTGAACCTACGAATCCTGTTACGTTTGGTGTGTTACGCACAACAAACCATGCTTCGTCGGTCATAACCATTTCTACAAGAACATACCCTGGAAAGCGATTTTCTTCGATTTCTTTTTTCTTTCCATTTTTTTCTACTTGCACTGTTTGTGTAGGAATTTCAACACGTAGAATATTTTCTAGCATATTGTATGTTTGTGCACGTTGCAATAGATTTTCTTTTACTTTATTTTCGTAGCCAGAATAAGTTTGTAGCACAAACCATCCTTTATCAAAACTATCCATGTTTTTTTCCTTTTCCTAACTGAAGAATTTCAGCGACTAGATCTTTTTCTTAGCTTATTTTTAAAAAAATATTAATAAAACGAATCAATCCGCTAACAATCAATTGGTCAAAAAAATATAAATCATCACTACAAAGAAAGCAGTGTATTCCATGATAGATTTAAAAATCTAACCAACTTTCCTTGCGAGTCGGCCAAGTTGTTTCTTTAAGAAGTTTAAAAAAATGTCCTTAATAAAACGCATCGTTTTTCTCCTATCTCGTTTCTCGGTGTGTGGTGTACTTGCCACAGTGCTTTACAAAAATTTATTTACTTCTAAGCGTGTTGGTTTTTGGATTTCCACTAATCTTAATCGAATAGTTTCTAGAACCACAAACCGCACAGGCTAGACTTGCTTTTTTTAAGTGCCATAACGCCTCCATCTTACCTATTATAACAAGAATCCTCTGCTTTGACAAGCTTTAATTGTTTTTTGTATTCTTAAAACTTTCTATTTAAATTTGCAAATATGGTTTCTTTTTAATCTCGCACTGTAATATATAGAAATTGAAAAACCCAGGAATCATCCTAGGCTTTATGGTTCTTATTTTACCAAGGTAGTATTCAGAAACTACGTTCAATTTTTTTCGTCGAAATTCGAATACCAATGGTGGGAAGTTAGGGATTTCCACGTCCATGATTTCGTCGTCTGACAAACCTTTGATGTGTTTTTACAAGAGCACGGATTGAGTTACCGTGTGCTCCTACGAATACATTTTTACCATCTTTAAGAGCTGGAGCGATTTTATCTTCCCAGAATGGAAGTGCACGTTCCAAAGTCACTTTCAAGTTTTTCAGCATCTGGGATAACTGAGTCGTCAAGTGAAGCGTAACGACGGTCAGTGTGAGCTGAGTGCTCATCGTCGCGATCCATTGCTGGAGGCAATACATCGTATGAACGACGCCAGATGTGAACTTGTTCATCACCAAATTGTTCAGTCGCTTCAGCTTTGTTTTTACCAGTCAAAACCACCGTAGTGACGTTCGTTCAAGCGCCATGATTTTTTTCAACTGGAACCCACAATTGGTCAGATGCTTCAAGAGCCAAGTTAGTTGTTTTGATTGCACGTTTCAATACTGAAGTGTAAGCTTGGTCAAATTCGATACCAGCTTCTTTGATCAATTTACCAGCGTCAATCGCTTGTTGTGTTCCTTTTTCAGACAAATCAACATCAGCCCAACCAGTGAAAAAGGTTAGCTTTGTTCCATTCAGACTCACCGTGGCGAGCAAAAACCAATTTTACCATTTGATGGATACTCCTTTTTATTTTCCGAGGTTTCCCTCGTTTATCTATTCTATTTTTACACAATTTTTTTCACAAAAAAAGCTAGTCAAAATCAATCAAAAAGAGAAGCGACTTCTGACTCTTCTCTTTTAGTATAGAACTATCCTTCGATTTGAAAATGTTTCAAAGCTTGACAAGTATAGCGCTCCACCAATGATGAGAATAATTCCACCGATCCATCCCTAAAGAACGGAATCAATGATACTACCGATCCAACGATAAATAAGATAGACGGAGCAAGTGAGATACGCTTGTCATCCTTGTAGTAGACAAGAGTGAGAATTCCTAGGATTAGAGTTGCGATTTTTACTAAAGTAAAAACAAGGAAAACAATTCCCAAAACAACTCCTGCAAAATCTTCATTTTCAGAAAATAGCTACAATCATAACTATAACAACTGGTAAAATTGCCAAAACAGCTCCTGCAATGATCCCAATAATTCCATCAACTTGTGCAAGTGTTTTTGTCTTCATAAATGTCTCCTAAAAATTTTATTTAATCGTTATTTTACCATATTTTAGTTTTTATTTAAAGTTTTTACCAGTCTGGTATGGAATTGTGATTCCTTTTACTGGTCTCTATACGAATCAAACTAGTGATATTTCAAGTTTTTATAGTTCTATTTTTTACTTGTTATTTTACATTATGTTCAGTCATTCAAGTAATCCACTTATTTTTCATAACCTCGTGAAATATTCTCACTCAAATCAGAAACTATATCTAATTCCTTGTAAATTAAAGGAGGAGCATTTATTATTTGATTTGTTGCTAATCTTTAGTATTCCCCATTTTAGTCTAGATTATTCTCATGATTTATGATTACCTTATTATTTATAATAATAAAAATAGTTCGTATGTCATTCTTGTGCTTAATTTTTGGTATTTTTATAAATGTTATAGATTTTCTATTATAGCATATAGCACACCATATTCCTCCGTGAGGGATTATCTGAGGTTTAGTATCAGTTTCCCTGTACTATTATTTAATTTAGCGCTCTTGATTGTTTCTGATAAAACTGTACATCTAGTATTAATAAATTGTTGACTAATCTTCATTCTGCAATTTTTCTGAGATATCGTTATCAGAAAAAATTTAATTTATCTGACTTCAAATAGTAA
>BNJU01000288.1_pt1 | contig 107660 bp, 132 predicted proteins | sample 8539281 | NCBI WGS metagenome assembly BNJU01 (sample SAMD00202456, study PRJDB9452) | human saliva metagenome | isolation source: human saliva | place: Japan
CAACGTAACAACGCACGTAATCACAATTTGGCAACTTGAACAGGTTGTGCTCATGCATGGTCACCTTTAGCTTCGACTTTGGTCATGAGCTTGCTCAATTATTTCATTGCGCTTCCTATCTATGTAGAGGTCATGCATTGGGCCAATCAAAAATATGATAGAAAATGGTCTTGGTACCATTGTGCCATTTCTAATCTTACTTAAGGGAGCTATCTTAGAATTATCATCGCCTTGGTTTACAACCAATTCAAGGCTTATCTGATTAAGAGAGGCTCTTGCTAGCTAGCTACCAACAAGTATTAGAAAGGTCGATTAATCCCTGGCCGTTTTTGTTTAATAGCTACTGAGATGGAGAAGGGCATGATCGACTTCTTCAATAGCGCAGTGGGACACCGAAGATGGCAGAACGTGCCATTTTCGATCTTGCTCAGTGGCATCTTCTTGCACAAAGGCTATCCGTCATCTTCACAATCAAAAACTTGTGGATAATTGAGATAACACTAGCCAGGCAATGCATCTTTCGATTGAATAATCAACTTAGACATGCTAAACCCTCCTTTATGTTATCAGAAGTGTTACATGACTTATCAAATTCGTATAAAAGCGTTTACTCACTGGCTTTAGCACAGGCCGCTTAGAATATGGTACTATAAATTAGTAACATATTATGTGTGCAACATGTGCCTCATGGATCTAGTCAACATTGTATCATATTTTAGGAGGAATTTGATGTCTGAAGAACAAAATCACTCGATCAAGAGAATTTGAATGAATCATCAAATCAATCATCGGAAACGTCAAGCAGATTTAGAATGCCTTGGAACAACAAATGGTGAAGACGAAAACTTAAAAACTGCCAATATTCACGATCAGCTCGTAACCAACCAGAACGTGAGGCAACTACCTTATCCAAGGTCTTGTTTCTATGGTTATCTGCGTATGTATTGTACCATTTATCCTCTCTTCTGCAAATGCGTCACGTCCACAGAATCCATCACCACGGACTGCTTCACAAGTATCAATCCTCAGCCGAAAGTTCAGTGCAAGCTCAGCAGACTAGTGAATTAGTTCTGTCCTTGCCTCAGCTTCAAGCCATTGAGTCAAAAGCAAGTGAATCTGGTCATGCATGAATAACCAAGAAGGTGAACGACCCACCAAAACCAACAAGGCTCAAACAACAAGGCCAAAACCAAACAAGGTCAACAGCAAGGTCAAAACCAACAAGGTCAGCAGAAGCAAAACCAAGGTGGCACGACTTATGGTACAAGCAGGGATTCTGGTACCGGATTGCGTCCCAATAATGGGGTTTTCTAGATGCCCTGTTAGTCGCTAATGGTGACGGTTGAACAACCATCTTACCTGGTCAAACCATTGTTATCCCATAAAATTGAGAATTTCTAGTTTTAGAGAGATAGAGCTTAGGAAACTAAGCCTCTATTTTTGTAGAGAGATAGAAGAGGATGAAGCATAGATGACACATTTGACAATCGTAATTGACGGGCCTGCTTCCCTCAGGCAAGAGTACGGTCGCTAAGTTATTATCGCTCATTAGGCATTACCTACACTGACATACAGGAGCATGTATCGTGCGTATACCTTATAGCAACAGCGCCAAGGAGTGAGGTAGACGATCAGGTTACTTTTAGAGAACCCATTAGCCCAGCCTTGATTTGTCCTTCCGTCGCCAAGATGGGAGTACAACACGTATATCTAGGGGAGGAAGATGTCCATCTGCGTTATTCGTAGTGTTGCGGTGACGCAAGCGGTCTCTGAAGCATCTAGTCAGCCCCAAGTCCCTGTGAGGCTTTTGCCGCTATGCTAACAAGCCATGGCCGCCAAAGAATCCGTGGTAAATGGATGGTCATGATATTGCGACGGTGGGCTTTTACCTAATGCCAGATTAAGTTTTTTCGTCGCTGATGTGGCTGTTCGAGTCTATGTCGTTATAAGGAAAAACTTAGAGCGGGGCATGACCGATCAAACTCTTGGCTGAAATTGAAGGATATTGAAGCGCGTGATCTCTATGATAGTACTGTGAACACAGTCCGCTAAACAGGCAGAAGATGCTATCTTAGTTGATACTAAACTTATGAGATTCGATTCACTTTTTGACCAAACTTACGGAGATGATTCAAAAGCGAATGTAAGGGCCTTAAAAACCAAGCAAAAATTCGACTATTAAAGAATAAATTGCAATTCATGACTAGACTAAATCGTTAGAATTTGACAAATAGATGCTAAGCAGGTTCACAAATCAAAAATTTTCTGAACAACGCTTGGAGTATTGCCTTAGGAGGAACTGTAGATGACAGAAACTGTAGAAACCAACAATTACAACAATGGAGGATGCTTGATAGCGTCTTAGACATCAAACCTGGTGATGTCGTAGGGGACGTCTTGGCTTTTGAAGATAAACTCAAGTACGTGTCTCACCTAAAGAAAGTGGCGGTTTAGAAGGTGTAATTCCACGTCGTGAACTTTCAGCAAAACCATTCAACGAATTTACTGAAGTGGTAAAACATCGGTGACGAAGTTGAAGTAGTGGTTTTGAAAACCAATCCGTGATAAAGAAAACGGGAACTTTACCTCAAGAAAACGCCTTGAGTCTAAGAAAGTATGGGCAGAGCTCAAAGAAAAATTCGATAACAAAGAAATCATCACAGCACCTGTTAAAGAAGCTGTTAAAGGTGGTTTAGTAGCAGATTTAGCTTACGTGCTCGTGCCAGCTTTCCATGGTTGATTCTTTTCTATGTAGAAGATCTCAAAGTATACGTAGGTCGTACCTTAGACTTTGTCATCGTTGAACTTGATGAAAAAGAAAACCGTTTAATCCTCTCTCACAAAGAAATCGCTGAACGCGAACGTGCAGAGAACGTGCAACTGCTTAGCTAACTTGGTAGAAGGTTCTATCGTTGAAGGACAGTTGCTCGCTTAACTAACTTTGGTGCTTTCGTTAACTTGGGCGATGTAGATGGTTTGGTTCACTTGAGCCGCATCTCTCACTCTCACATCCGCAAACCAGGCGATGTGTTGAACGTAGTGACAAAAGTAAAGTTAAAGTTCTTCAGTTAACCCAGAAGATGGCCGTGTATCTCTCTATCAAGGATACTTTTAGAAGGTCCAATGGGAAAACATCCAAGTCGGTGAAGGACCGTCTCAAAGGGACTGTTAAACGCTTGACTGACTTTGGGTGCTGCAGAAGTTTTACCCGGCTAGAAGGTTTGGTGCACATTTCTCAAATCTCTCATGAGCACATTGCAACTCCAGGTGAGAAATACAAGAAGGTCAAGAAGTTGACGAAAGTATTGAGCGTTAAACTCGTGAAGACCAACGTTTATCATTGTCTCATCGCTAGGCTTTGTTGAACGTCTCAGCACGCGCCTGGAAGGCGAGCGCAAGCGACAAGCCAAAACAAGCGAATCAAAACCATACGTAAACCCAGAGCTTGCTGAACCAGTGCCCACCATCGTAGCAGAAGCTGAAGGTCGTTTCACTTTAGGTGACAAGCAGCCGGTGCTCTATGACCTTTAACACCGAAGTTATCGTTACGTAACCACGAAAGACCGGCCTGAAGGTCAGTCTTTTTCAGTCATAAAACCATAAATGCTGAGGAGACCCATGTCCATGCCAACCGTGGCCTCGTAGGCCGCCTCAACGTGGGTGAAGTCCACAATATTTAACCGATTGGTGAGAGAGACCTCCACTGTTGAAAGATTATCGGAGTGACGCGCACCGTATCTCGACGGCAAACGTCAGGCCGTGAATTCGCGTCATTGATACCGGTGGATGGTTGATGGCGATTGATGAGCCCCTTATGGATCGGAAGTGCGCTACCAAGCTCGATATTGCCATGGAAGAGGCAGATGTCATTGTTTTCTTGACCAGCATGCAAGAAGTTGGTTTGACGGATGCAGGACGAGGCCATCGCCCCATCGCTTTCTGCACCGAACTAATAAGCCAGTTGTCCCAGCTGTCAATTGGGCAGATAACCCAGAAATGCGCCAAATGGTCTCATGATTTTATGCCTTGCAGGGCGATCCTCATCTATTTCCGGTTCCCTGCGGACGGGCTTTAGGAGCTCTCTGGATGCAGTTGTGAGCCATTTTCTTCAACAGACCTGGCTGAAAGTCCGAGGAAGAAGATGTCATCAAGTCTCTGCTGTGCTGGTCGTCCTAATGTCGGTAAGTCCAGTTTAGTTAACGCCATTCTTAGCGAAGAGCGGGTCATCGTCTCCACTATTGAAGGGACCACGCGAAGCAGTCGACACCCATTTCACAGATGAAGTAGGGGACGCTATGCCATGACGATTGACACTGCCGGTATCTTCAAAGCGTTTAGGTGAGGTTCACGGAACAACACTGAAAAGTATCTCAGCTGTCATAGGGCCATGTCCGCCATTGAACGTTCCGACATTGTCTGCTTGGTTTTAGCTGCTGAGACTGGGATTCGGGAGCAGGATAAGAAGGTACTGGTATGGCGTCATGGAGGCAGCAAGGGCATGGTCATCTGGTCATATAAATGGGATGCTGTGACAAGAGTGATAAAGCTCTTTGAGACCTTTTACCAAGGAGATTCAGCATTTCACACTTTCTGACTTCGCGCCAATCCTCTTCGTTAGTGCTGTTGCAGGCCAACGGTCTCAATAAATTGCCTGAGCTCTTGAAGACCATCTACGATAATCGTCACCGTCGCATCTAATCTTCAGTCTTGGAACGATGTCTTAATGGGATGCAGTCGCTGGTGAACCCAAATCCCTCAACAGATAAAGGCTCGCCTCAAGAGATTTACTACTTAACTCAAGTGGCTGTCAACCCACCAACCTTCGTGGCTTTGTTTTGTTAATGATGTTGGAGCTCATGCGCCTTTATGAGCGTTTGGAGAGAACCAATTGCGTCAATCACTATTTTGAGGAACCCCGATTAAATTGATTACGAGAGACGCGACAATAAGGCGAGAAAAGCAAGCAAAAATCAAATTTTAAAGGGCGAATCTATTGTATGGAAAGCTTTATTATGGTCATCTCATGCAAGAAACAGCAATCGTTATGGAAAACGCGTAACCACGCATACTTTAGAGTGAGTTTTTGATTATGGCAAACAAAGCTGAATTAGTAGAAAGTAGCAGTTGCAAAACTAACTAACCAAGAAAGATGTAACAGTAACTGTTGAAGCGTTGTTCGAAACCATCCAGCAAACTTATCGCAAAGGCGAAAAAGCTCAAGTAATCGGCTTCCGGTACTTTCGAAGCGTCGTGAACGTGCGTACCGTCAAAGGCTTCGTGCAACCCACAAACTGGTAAAGAAATCAAAATCGTCATGTGCTAAGGTTCCAGGTTTTCAAAGTCGTAAAGCTTTTGAAATGAGTGCTGCCAGCAACAATAACAGCTGGTCTATCTGGTAGCACAGAGGTTGAAACTCAGGTTTCCATAGCCTCTTTTGTCCTAGTATGCAAAGTCTAGATAGTAAAAGCACCTGGGAGTCTTAACCCAGGTCCATAGTTATTTTATGCTGCTAAAGCTCCATGACAGATCCACCATGTCCTTAAAAGTGCTCAGTCTGGATTATAGGCAATGAGCTGGAAATTGGCCATGTAGGTATTACTTAACGGTGTTGGCGGAGGCGTTGGCTATGTCGCCCAACCGGAACGCCACTAGACCATGGACGAGGTTCTGAATAGTCAGACCATGAGCTGGCACCACCACTATTTTCAGTAGGTCACCGCCAGCAAAGATGGCGACGTAAGAGCTCTAGGAGACCTTGTTTCAACACGATGCCAGGAATTCTAGATAGTTTTCTTGCCGCTTCGTATGGATCAGAGGCCTTCATCTTGTTCATACATGGTCGTCTCTACTCTGGATGCCAGCATCACGTGGTAGTCCCACTCATGATTGGTTTCAGCAATCACGTCCCGCCAGACAGATTGTGCTTCTCGAGTCCTTCGTAGTAGCCGAAAGTAGACTTCGCGACTCCTGGGCATGGGTAATGTTGTCTTAAAGGTCACAGGTGATTTTCTTCTTAATAAAATCTGAGCTGTTTTTGATGGTCCGACCCAAATCGCCTCGTATAGACAGCATCGAACTTGGACGTCCGCAAGTCCACGGCCTGATTGGATGGACACACCTAGTTTTCCTGGGGTCAGAGGGCATCAGCCTCAGCCTGGAAAACGTCCCAAACGATTGAGATAGGCTCGGCCATGTCTGACGAAGTAGAGTAACACCTTTATGTCATTGGATAAGTCTCCTTATCTTATACAGTCCTTAATATATCATTCTTGACTCCCTGACCGTCATCTGAGGTCGTTTTTGCTTATAACCAACTATATAGAATAAAATCATCTACGGTGACTTTGGCCAGCAAGCATTTTAGGCCAAAATGGTAACCTTTAATATTGTCTATTCTACTCGCAAAATGCAGAGAACCATTAAACTATAAACAACGAGGGAATGATTATTAATGAGAACAGTGAGACGCCTGAATATCCATTCAGAGTCGCGCATTGACTGCATGGGATTATCCTGTTCGTCATGATTTTGGCCATTATTGGGTTGAAGCGAGCTCTGAGGCCACTACCGTCATGATTGAGAACAAATCCATTTTGGCTGTAGACTTCACCATGCACTCGTACCGTATTGCCATTGCTATTTTAGTGGCTATTCAATTTGATAGTGAGTACTATTGGAAGCCACTTCCACAATCTTTTATGGAGTGGGCTGGGTCCCTGATTGCCGTCCTCTTCTTCCAGACGGACCGAGGGTTAGTCATTGACACAGGGCGACGTTCCTCGGTTCCGCTCTAGGGCCGATTAGTTTCCAACCTCGGAAATCTTTCAAGATTGCCTTATATCGTCTTTTATGGCCCGGATTATTACAGCAGAACATATTAATGAACACATCCAACCGCAGCATCAAAACAGACTGGTTACCAATACTAGGAAAATTCCTTTCTATTTGTCTGGTCCGGCACCTTTTCGATTCACAACGTCAAAACGACTGGGGACCAACTAGTCTTACAGGCTACCACACTGCGGGTATGGTGTTACCGTCTGGTATTTTGAAAACTCTTATTGCCGATTACTCTGGCCGCTACCATTGTAGGTGGGTGCTTATTTACTATGGTCGCTTTTCAACGGGACTTTGCTAGCACTGACTATTCTGACCATACCAAATCGCCCGGATTGACTCTTGGTTCCGTCCCTCGACGATACGCGGTGATGCCTACCAGTTAGCTCAATCTATTAAAGCCATCGTCAGGGCACTATCTGGTAAGGGCTTGGGAGTCTCTCATGTCCCTGTACCAGTCCGTGAGTCTGACTTATCTCCTTTAAGGACTATTGGTGAGAACTTTGTGTTTTATTAGTAAGTAGGGTGCTACTTTGTCTCACTTCATGTTAATTCTAATACCATGGTGCAAAACTTGTTTTGAGTACTCAAAGAACGAATTCTATACACCTATATTATGACAGGTGTTATCGTACCATGATTATAGTTCTATATCTGAGAAACATTGGATGAATATTGGGCCTGACTCACATTGGGACTCCGCTACCTCGTTTCGCAAGGCTCTGCCTCTTCGGGGAAATATGGATAGGGATTGGCTTGATACTTTCCACGCGTTATCACCATATCGCCCGTTACATGTTTCTCTTAGCCAGAACGTGACTCGAATCGCGACTCGTTGAAGAAAAGGATTGGCACAGAAACAGTTATGCATCAACTTTGTCCAAAGTAGTTGGACCTCGACCGCTACCGCATCGGGCATGACAGACCAGCTCACTGTAGATGCGGGCGGATATCTTCTTACGCGCTAATAGTTGCCCCACCAGGAGCATTACTAGATGCTCGACACCCAGTCACTTAGAAGCTTTCTAAGGCGGTACCATTGATAGTCGCTAGCTTCAAAGCGCCAAGTAGTGGCGCGAAATGAGGTCGGCAGAAGCCAGTCCTAGCCTTCTGGATTCTAAGAATCAAGTGACCACTGGCTAATTGAACGGGTTTTAGCCAAGTGGATACGTTTTGCTTTTGAGGCGCCTCGCAGAAGAGGAATAACCTCACCCACTTCAGCTCTATGGCTAGATATAGAAAGAAGTGGAATGACCTATGCAGTAATCGGTGTCACGCAACATTGCAAGCCCCTGAAGATAAAATTCAAAGTCTCAGGTAACCACCTCTTGACATACGGGAAGCAGTACGCTTGGCTTTCGTGGGACCCCGGTCATCCTACCCATGACGGAGCCGATTTTGTTGCTTTACCACGTGAGCCTCGGCTTGATGGTCTGGCGTTTGACCGGCGAGTGATGATCTCACCTTATTCTGTAATGAAGAGCTCCCACGTCATTGTTGAAGCTATCATTACGGATGCGGTCGAAACAGCTCTTATTAAGGAGGCTCTTTGGCTCTAGGCAAACCCATTTAGCTATTTGCCGAGGCACGCAACTGGTCAACGTTGCTCCATGGCGTAACCTATCAGGATTTAGCAGGCTAGGCTAATGTGGACCATCTCATCACGTTCAAAATCACGTCCGCTACGGCAACTCTATCCCAGATCAAGGCAAAGCCGGCAGCTACCTGTCTCGACTCAGTGGCCGATGGTTGCCTTATGCCACTCCATTCACCACCAAGCTACTCGGGAATTAGGAGGGCTTAATCGTGTCCGCCTGCAGTCAGGATGGGGTTATCGTTGAATGGAAAGCCAAGCTAAAGCGTTCCCCATTCTGGGAGTTCACCGCATCCAGAGCGCTTGAGACCAAGCACAGATGAGTGCAAGTATGGCGATTTTCCAAGATTTAATCGAGCGCGTCGCGTGTGCCAAGCAAATGCCTAGGTAAAGCCAAGGGAGTGAAAGTAGCGGAGGTGACAGGCATGACCTTCGTTGCTAGCATCAGCCAAATCCGCAAGGGCCAAAGCTGACAAACTACTTCCTAGCTGGTACCGACACGCTATTTTGGACAAACAGTTTGCAGTGATGCGCGCGATTGATCAAGCTGACCAGGCAGGTAGCTGTTAGGTCGCTTCGACTTGAATGATCACTGGAATTAGCCGCCATTCTGGACGAGAGGCAGATGCCCCTCTTTGCTGTTTAAGAGGCGCAGTTGTCCTGATCGATAATGCCGTGTCCCAGGTCTCAAACCTAAGGTTAAGGTCGATGACCACGACCGTGAAGCGACCTCAGCCCACTTGGCAGTGATCCCAACTCGCAGTTTGCTGATTTGGCTCCGTGACGCAACCAAGTTGATAAACGCAAGAAGCCGACCAAGGCTCAGACGCATGCCAAATGTCGTCGATAGGTGGCGCCCTTTAGACGCTATGAAAATGGGCTCTACCCAGGCCCATCTGCAGACGGACAGCACGCTCCAGATTACGTGAGGCTAGAAGAGTTGCGTATGAGGGTCAATGATGATTTGACCTAGCTATGGCGGAGCTCCACAAATTGGCCCAATATAGCAAACCAAGGCGCCTATCACCCTAGAAGTTATTCAAAGACTTGGTACTGAGAAGTCTTGAGACGGATGTTTTTAGTTTGTCGCAGGCAGTCTTGAAGCGGAAGTTGAGTCAGTGCAGTCCAAATCTACCAAGATTTACCTAGCTAAACACGAGCCCGTGGCCTTGCACGCGCCTCTGGTCAGTCAGTTTCGTTTGTTGATTCGTCAAAATTGCTTGGACACTAGGGCTATCAGCAAGCTGAGATAGCGCAACACCGCGCGTCCATCCTCATCGCGTTAAATTGGCTTTTAGAGACGGTCAGACGCTTAGATTTAAGACAGTCGTATGGATTTTATGATGCGTCTTAGCGGAGGCTGATTAGCTCAAACAGGGCATTGGTGTCAAGGAGATACAATTTGACTTGCTAGTGAGTCGTTATATCACAGGAAGTCTCATTACTGGAACAGATAGCTGTTCCAGTAATCTTTTGTTTCATGGTCAAAAATAAGCTACCCTCAAGGTAGCCTACTTTAGTTAGCTTGGCAACGAGCCAAAACGTGACTTGTCACGAGCTGCTTTGAGTTTTTGTGGATTAAACCTTTAGTTGCTGCTGCTGTCGATTTCTTTAGCAGCTGACGGAATACTCCTCAACGTTTGCTTCAGCCAGCTTCTACCGCAGAACGGAAACGTTTAACCGCAGTACGCATTGCAGAAAACGTGTGCACGGTTGCTTTCAGTCTTAGTAGCTGTTTGATCGATACGTGCTGATGGGTTGTTAGCCATTTGAGTCACCTCTTTCATTGCGGATTTGTCTATAGTCCAAAGGACTGTCAACAAGCCTTATTATACATGAAAACCCGGTCAGTATGCACAAAAAGATGGAAAATAATCAAATTGTCCAGCTGTAGTCTCAAGTCCTGGACCAGACAGGACTGAGCTTTTGTTATGATGAGAAAAGAAGTGAAAATTTGTTCGCGCATTGATTGACTAGATAGAAGGAGGAGAGGCATGGATTTTCAATTGGTCGCCCCTATAGCCCTCAGTGGGATCAGCCTGAAGCGATTAGCCTCGGTCCAAGGGTCAATCGATGGCGTTAAGTGAGCGGTCTTGTTAGGGAGCAACGATCGGTAAGACCTTCACCATTGCCAATAGCTATACAAACGGGCAGACTGACCTTTGGTTTTGGCTCATAATAAGACCCCTAGCTGGGCAACCCTTTATAAAGGAGCTATCTGGAATTCTTCCCAGATAATGCGGTCTGAGTACTCGGTCTCCTACTATTCGACTACTATCAGCCTGAAGCCTATGTGCCATCGTCTCGACACTTATATTGAAAAAGATGCCAGCATTAACGATGAGATCGATAAGCCCGCCATTCGGCTTCTTCAGCCTTAATTGAACGCCGAGACGTCATTGTGGTGGCCTCTGTTTCCCTGTATTTACGGCTTTGGTTGACCCCTGAGAACCACCGCACCGCGTCTTGTCCTTTACGAGAAGGCATGGAAATCTCGTAATCTTCTCCTGGCGCGTTTGGTTGAAATGCACTTGTCAGAAATGACATTGACTCTCAGCGAGGACCTTCCTGAGTAAGAGGCGATGTGGTAGAAATCTTTATGGCCTCGACGCGACAAGGAAGTGGTTCGGTAGAATTTTCGGGTGACGAGATAGAATGCATCCGCGTCGTTGATTTTTCTAACCGGCGAAATTAGGCAGATGTAGACCATTATCCTATTTTCCCCTGCGACTCACTTTTGTGGCCAGCCAGGAACAGACAGCAGTGGCTGTCGACCCATCTCGTCAAGAATTGGAAGAGCGCCCAGCTGAATTACGGGCAGACAATAAATTATTAGAAGCCCAACGCCCAGAGCAAAGAACCACCTATGATTTGGAAATGATGCTGAAATGGGCTACTGTAGTGGGATTGAGAACTACTCCCGCCATATTGATGGTCGGGCACCAGGTCAAGCAATCTTTATACACTTTCAGACTTCTTCCCAGATGACTTTCTGATTGGTGGACGAGTCCCATATCACCATGTCGCAAATCCGCGGTATGTATAATGGTGACCGGGGCCGCAAACAGCAGTTGATTGATTACGGCTTCTGTTTGCCGAGTGCGCTGGACAACTGACCTTGCGGCTAGAAGAGTTCAAGAACATGTGAACCAGATTATTTATGTTTCGCGACGCCAGGACCTTATGAGCTAGAGCATAGGCGGTGAGGTCATTCAACAAATCATCCGGCCAACGGCCTCTTGGACCCAGTAGTTGAAGTGCGGCCAATTGAAGGTCAGATTGATGATTTAGTGACTGAAATTAAGGCTCGGACCGAACGAGACGAGCGGGTCTTTCATCACTACCCTAACTAAGAAAAATGGCGGAAGATTTGACCGACTACCCCTAAAGAGTTAGATATCAAGGTCAAGCACCTGCATAGTGATATTAAGACCCTGGAGAGAACGGAAATCATTCGAGACCTCTGTCTAGTGTCTTTGATGTCTTAGTGGTATCAAACTCTTATGGAGGGCTTTGACGCCAGTAGTCACCCTGGTAGCTATTCTGGATGCAGACAAGGAAGGCTTCCTACGGAGGAACGTTCCTGCTACAAACCATAGGTCGGGCAGCCCTGTAATGCTAATGGACGAGCCACTATGTATGTGATCAGATTACGGCTCGATGCAGTATGCCATTGAAGAAACAGAGCGACGTCGTTCTATCCAAATGGCCTACAACCAAGAACATGGATTGTCCTCAAACCATCAAGAAGGAGATCCGTGATTTAATCCGAATTACCCACGATGTAGAAAACGAGGACAGCAGGAGTTCCTCCTCAGCAGTTCCGCAAGCTGTCTCGTCTACAAAGAGAAGAGCAATTGGAACGCTTTGGAGATGGGAAATGCGCCAGGTCTGCCAAAGATCTCACTTTCGAGGCAGCGCCGATCTGCGTGACATGATTATGGAACTTTGACGGGTGCTTATAATAGCTTAAGGCAGAAGTGACTTCGCCTTTTTGATCTATTTTACAGGGCAGGTAGGTAAATCTACTGGGACACTCTTTTGATAAAATTCGGCAGATTTGAGTAAATCAGTTCTTTCCATTCTTGCTTAAATTCCTATATAGAAGTGTCTATATATTTAAGCAAAGAATAAGGTGATGGTATGCAACAGGAGGTAAAATTACGAGGACTAGATGGACTTAAAGGTCTATTTTTATTAGTTCTATGGGCGTTGGAATTTTCTCAGGTGATTTATTGGCGGTCAATTGTCTCTCGGTCTCTTCACTGTCCTTGGCTATCAATGGGCCTATCGTTTAGAACGGCAGCAGGATGTCCCTTTGGCGTCACTGGCAAGCCGTCTGGTCTGCTTGGTTGCCAGTCTCGTGGTTGACCCCTATCACCACGATTGGCCTTTTGGCGCTAGATTTTTCGCTTTAAATCAGAGTAAATTTGACTTTGATTTTTAGTCCTCTTAATCGAAAATGTCAGACAGCTTTGGCTAGGTGGGTGACTCAGCTTAAGTCTGATGCCGCAAGTGGTCCTCAAGAGTTTACGGTATCTCAGGCCAAGGCGTAGCAGGGGCTGGTTGCGCTGATTAGCTGGCTTTAGGTCGTACTAGTCTAAGTCTGCTAGGTAAGGGCATGGTCTGGATGGTTGTTCAGGCTAGCCTATGGCTATTGGCTGGTTTTGGTGTTATGAATGGTAGCCCACTGGCTTATATCGAGCTAGCCTTTTATGCCTTGGCTTTTGTATCTGGGGTTTCCATGGTCTACCTCGTACCGGTCCTGCTCAACCAAATTTACCGTCTGTCTAGTAAGTATGTCTTATTAATGGGTTTAGGTCTAGTCGGTAGCTAATGCTTTTGGCCTCTTCCCTAGCCAAAACTTGGATCAACTGCGCTCATGGGTCTGGTATGGACTGCAGTAGTACCACTCTTTACCACTTGGCTTATCTTGTCTTACGTAGCCGGGACTCCAGTCTTGCGCCGTATTCTTGAGTTTTCAGCTTGTGTAGCCTTGGGACATCGTCTCATTCATTATTATGGGCCTATGCCTTTGTAACTTTCTGGTTAGTAAACGGTCCCTTTCTGTTACAAGTGAGTCTAGCAACTCTTGTTGGTGAAGTGCTCTACTGGCTCTTGTAAAGGGATTACCGCAACTTTTACTTCTTCAATGGTCGCCTTGGATTAAAGGATTATTATGCCCTCTATCAAGCCATGGCTGAAAAAATCTCAAGACCTGGCAGTTAGTCGGTGCTATCGTTATCTTCCTTTTACTCTTTGTTAGCATTTGTGCCCTAGGTTTACTGGTCTCTGATTCAGTAAATCAGGTCTATAATATCAAACAGCAAGCCTGAACTATTAAGGCTTGCTGTTTTTATTAGTTCCTAGCCAATGAAACTCTTCATTAGGCTAGGAGTTTTTCACTAATCTGATGGGGGTAGGACCACCCACTGAGTCTTGAGCCATTTCTTGTGCCAGGTAGGAATGGAGGAAAACGGCACTGCATAGGGCTAAATTAAAGTCATCTGGGAATTGAGCCAAAAAGGCGGCGACCATCCCCGCCAAAGTGTCGCCCATGCCACCGGTCGCCATGGCTGGTGCTGACTGTCAATTGGTAGCAGGAACCATCCGTCAGATAGAGCTCTGTACCTGGTTTTTGAGTACTAGGTTGAAGCCAAGTTGTTTTTGAGCGGCTAGATTGGCTTGAGGTGTCTGGTCCTCAATGGCAAGGTCAGATAGCGTTGCCATTCAGCCTGAGGCGTGATAACCACAGGCACTCCACCAGGTAAGGGTGGGATGACGAGCCAAAAGCGTTAAAGCATCGCCATCTAAGACTCAACTTTTTGTCCAGGCTTTAGCCAATCTAAAATCCGATGCAGACGTTGGCAGTGAAAGCGTCCAGTCCCATGCCTGGACCAAGCAAAAACGACACCAGCTGCCTGAGTTAACCCCTTGCTGAGCTAGATTAGACCAGTCACTGACCATGGCTTCAGGCAGACGAGCATGGAGGGCCGTGTGTTGGCAACATCAGTGGCAACAGTCGTGAGGCCACTACTCAGTAGACAGCCGCTTGAGTAGCTAGAATAATGGCGCCACCCAGCTGAGCATTGCCACCTACTAAGAGCGTCCGGCCAAAAGTTCCCTTGTGGGATTGACTAGGTCAAGTTTAGGTAAACGATGGCCAGCCCATCGTGTTAAAGGCTGAAACATGACAGTCACTCCTTTTGGACTTAGGTCTTATATACTTTTTATTATAACACTTGGTTCAAACTAGGCTAGCTTTTGCTCAGCCATTGGTGGGAGAGAATGAGCCAATATTCTGCATATGTAGCTAATAAACTGACTCTATATCTTGGGAAGAGTGCTGAAAAATCAACTAATATTCCTGATTTTGGGCATTTTTAACAGCCTAGTCATTGAATTTTTGGCGTATTTGTTTCATAATAAAGAACATAGATAATCGTGAAAGGACGGGTTAATATGGCTGAAACCTGGTCTAAGCTGGTAGTCTCACCGACACCCTGGATCCAGCGATGATTGACTTTACTCAGTCATCTCTCTTGAAGCTGGGGCTATTGGGGTGGAAGTGGATTATGCTCAAGGTTATTTGGAGAACCACCCTAATTTATTTGGAGAATTAGCGGAACCACTGCCCAAAGAACGTCTGGAGCACGAGACAGAGTCTAATCGCCTTCTTCGAAGGATGCCAGATTCAGATAGTCCTCAAGACCCAGTTGGAGAGTCAGTATAGTGATCCGTCAGGCTTGAAGCTAGTGAGATTGAAAATGAAAATTGGCAGGAAAAATTGAAGGTTAACTATAAGCCTCGAGCGTATATAGTCGCTACCTAACCATTGTGCCGATTTGGGAGGACTACCAAGCCCAAGCGGGTGAACAAGTTATCTACTTGGATCCAGGTTTGGCCTTTGGGACAGGCAATCACCCAACTACTCAACTAGGGGTTCAGGCACTTGAAATGTACCTACGTGGAGGCGAACGAGTCTTAGATGTTGGTACGGGGTCGGGGGTTTTAGCCTTTGTAGCGGCCGCCTTAGGCGCCAAAGAAGTGTGGGGCTACGACTTAGATCCTCAGGCTGTTGATAGCGCCCTGCAAAACTTGGTTCACCAGCAGGAGCGACAAGATGAATTGGCCAAGGTATTTAAGGAAACGCCGATTCATTTCCAAGTTAAGGATTTGCTCAAAGGGGTAGACTGGCCAGTAGAGGTGATTGTAGCCAATATCTTGCCCCATATTCTGGTTAATATGTTAGAAGATGCCCATCGCTTACTAACATCAGATGGTTACCTGATTCTGGGTGGAATTCTCAAATGAAAAGGCTGATCAACTGTTAGAAGACTTAGAAGCACATGGTTTCCGCCTTGTTCAAAGAGTCCAACTAAAGGGTTGGACGGGTCTGGTAACCCAGAAGCAAGAGGATTAAATCATGCAACGTTATTTTATCAACCAAACTGGCTTACTTGTCCAGAAATTGGTAACCTTAACGGCCGATGATAGTCGACATTTCCTAAGGGTTATGCGGTCTCAGCCTGGGGCTAAAGGCTTGGCTAGTGACTGGGGACGGTCAAATGCCATTTGGCCCAAATTAGAAGGGGAAGTGGACCGCCTGGCCCAATTCCGCCTCATAGAACTTCAAGAGGGCGCTGGCCAGGTAGAATTGCCTGTTGAGGTCACCATTGCCTGCGGCTTGTCCAAAAATGATAAGCTAGATTACATTGTCCAAAAGGCAACCGAATGTGGCGCTAGCCATTTTCAACCCTTGGCCCTCAGTCGAGATGTCGTCAAATGGGATCATAAGAAGGCTGGTCAACGCCTAGACCGCCTACAAAAAATTGCCAAAGAAGCGGCCGAACAATGCCACCGCCTTCGCATCCCTCAAGTGGCGCAGCCCCTGAGCTTAGCTCAATTACTGGCCAAGTCTGCTGACTATGATGCTTGCTTAGTAGCCTACGAAGAAGACGCCAAACAAGGCGAGCATAGTCGCTTACGTCAAGCCTGCCAAGCCCTTAAGGGACAAGCAGGTGCCAAGGTCTTGGTCGTCTTTGGCTCAGAAGGAGGCCTGACTCCAGAAGAAGTCTCTCAATTATGTGAAGCTGGCTTCCAGACGGTAGCCTTAGGGCCTCGTATTCTCCGAGCGGAGACGGCCCCAATCTATTTCTTATCAGCCTTTATCTATGCCCCAGAACTTGAACTATAAGGAAGCGAGTTCATCTCGCGGAACTAGCAAAATACATTGATCACACCGCGCTTAAGGCCGATACTGGCCGTGCCGCCATTGAAACGCTCTGCCAAGAAGCCCGTGACTATGGCTTTATGTCCGTCTGTGTCAACCCTACTTGGGTGGCGACTGCTCATACTTTACTAGCAGGTTCAGATGTTAAGGTCTGCACGGTTATTGGCTTCCTCTGGGGCTAATATCAGCTGCAAAGCCTTTTGAGACCCGCACCGCTATCCAAGAAGGAGCGGATGAAGTCGATATGATCACTACACATTGCTGCAAAAGACGGCAACTGGGACCCTAGTCAAAGCGGACATCCAAGCCGTAGTGGAGGCTGCATAATCATCAAGCTTTTAGTTAAGGTGATTTTTAGAAACATGTCTTTGTCCAAGGAAGAAATCGTCAAGCCAGCCAAGTAGCCAAAGAAGCTGGAGCTGACTTCGTTAAAACCTCTACTGGATTCTTTCAACTGGCGCGCGACTGTCCAAGATATCCGCCTCATGCGGGAAACAGTCGGACCTGGACATGGGTGTTAAGGCCAGTGGTGGTGTTCAAAAATCGAGAGGATGCCTTTGCTATGATTGAAGCGGGTGCCAGCCGGATTGGCGCTCCAAGGGATTGGGGATTGTGACCGGCCAGGCTACAGGCAATGCACCAGGAGCTACTAATAATTGCAAGTAAGAAAGGAAGAGTAGGATGGCACAAGCACCAGATTTAACAGCCGCAGATGTCATGGGCCTGCGAAAGCTACATGAATGAAAAGCATGTGGCCTTCGCTAAAAAGGCGTTGGATTTCGCCACAGAAGCTTCACAAGGAGCACTTTCGCTTATCGGAGAAGTACATCGTGCATCCTATTCAGTTGCTGGAATTCTCGCCCAACTCAAGATGGACCCTGATACGGTCGCGACCGGCTTCCTCCACGACGTGGTGGAAGATACTGACTACACCCTAGAAGACATCGTCCGCGAATTTTCTGAGACGGTTGCCTTCTTGGTAGATGGCGTCACCAAGTTGGGGAAATTTAAGTTCCAGAGTAAGGAAGAAGCCTTTAGCAGAAAACCACCGTAAGATGCTTTCTGGCCATGGCCAAAGACATGTGGATTATCATGGTCAAACTGGCTGACCGCCTTCATAATATGCGGACCTTTAAATTCCAAAAGCCGTCCAAGGAAGTGGGAAAAATCTCAAGAAGCGATTGAGATTTATGCGCCGCTAGCTGACCGTTTAGGGATGAACCTGATTAAGTGGGAGCTAGAAGATATTGCTCTGCGTTATATCAATCCAGACGCCTACTATCAGATTGTCAACTTGATGAAGTCCAAGCGGGAAGAGCGCGAGACCCATATTCAAGAAGCCATTCTGGATATTAACTGAGGCCATTGAAGAACTACATATCGAGGCCGATGTCTATGGTCGTCCAAAACACATTTATTCTATTTACCGTAAGATGGTCAAGCAGAATAAGGATTTTGATGAAATCTATGACCTCTTAGCTATCCGTGCCTCGGTACCGACCATTAAGGACCGTTATGCTGTTCTAGGGGCGGTCCAGCTCAGTGGAAACCAATGCCTGGCCGCTCAAAGACTATATCGCCATGCCTAAGGCATAATCTCTATCAGTCCATTCACTACGACGGTTATCGGTCCGCATGGAAAAACCGGCTGAAATTCAGATTCGACTTTCCAAATGAACGAAGTGGCGGAGTACGTTGCAGCTCACTGGGCCTACAGGAAGGTAAGACCCAGCAAGTCCGCGAAGATGAAGCGCATGAAGCAACTGACTTGGTTCCATGATATTGTAGAATTAGAAGATGAAGCCAAAGACGCGGGTGAGTTTATGGACTCTCGTTAAGGAAGACATCTTCAAAGACCAAGTCTATGTCTTCTCACCAAAGGGGATGTCTTCGAACTGCCTAATGGGTGCCCCTTGACTTTGGCTCTACCATGTCCATACGGATGTGGGTCAGAAAAACAATTAGCTAAGGTCAACGGTAAGATTGTCCCACTTAACCACAAGCTACAAAAACGGGGATATCGTGATATCTTAACAAACCTGAATTCCAATGGACCAAGTCGCGACTGGTTGAAATATACCGCCACTTCCAAGGCACGCAACAAAACTGCCGTTACTAAACTACTTGATCGCGATCGCAAGAGTGAACGGACAAGCCCATGCGTGGAAGAAGAGCTCAAGAAAAATGGCTCTAGGCCTTAAAACAATGGCTAAGAAGGCCTAAGAGAAGGAACTTTTGAACGCTGAGTAATGAGCCATTGACCTTTTGCAGCCGTAGCCTTGGGAGAAGTATCTGCCATTAGTGTCTATAACTTCTTGCACAGCAAGGAACAGAAGGATGTGCCCATCGGCAGAGCTGCTACAATGAGCAAAACCTCAACAAAACCTGAGACCGAGGCCATGAAGATCCAACATGAAAATGGTGTCATGGTGCGTGGGGTTAATAACCTTATGATTCGTCTCAGTCGTTGCCGTAGCCCGGTTCCAGGTGACCAAATTCAGGGTTACGTGACACGAGGACGGGGATTTTCAGTTCACCGTAAGGACTGTCCTAACTTTACTCAATGAACCTGATTTGCAGCAACGGACCATTCCAGTTGAATGGGAAAGCACGGTCAGCCTGGTGCTGACTATGTCACCGAGATTCGGTAGTGGGCTCGACCGCAATGGATCGATCAACGAAGTCTTGCATGTGGTCAACCACTCGGTTAAGACCCTGCGCACGTTAACGGGAAAGTTGACGACAAGACTTCAACGGCGACAGTTACCATCTAAGGTTGCAAATTTCAATACGGCTCAATTAGAAGATCCTCGAGGTTAAATTACGTAACATCCCCGGACGTTTATGAAGTAACCCGGGTCAATATGTAGGGAGGCCCCTGAATGCGAGTACTTATTCAACGTTGCTGTCGGGGCCAGGTTTCAATTGACGGTCAAGTGGTAGAGCAATTGATAGCTTTGTCCTCTTACGGTGTGACTCACGAAGACGGCCCAGAAGATGTGACCTATTGTGCCCGCAAAATCAGCAAACCGGGTGTTTTTGAAGATGAGCAGGGGCGGATGAATGCCAGTTTGATAGTCTCGCCGGACGCTGCTATCTCTATCTATTAGCCAATTTACTGCTCTATGGTGATGTCCGCAAGGGCAAATCGCCAAGTTTTACCCAGTCGGCTCGTCCAGTAGTAGCGGAGCTCTCTACGAGTCCCTTTAACCAGGCTCTATGGAAGTAGTGCTTTCCTATGGAAACCCGGGCGTGGGAGCAGACATGCAGTCCTAATTGAAAATGACGGACCAGTGACCATCCTAATCGATTCAAAAGAAAATACAAAAATCCAGAGATTGGAGACTCGACTCAATCCCTCGGATTTTTCTTCATCATAGACAGAGCCCTGATAGGGCTCTTTTATGATGCGGAGAAAGGGATTTGAACCTCACGTCCTATTGGACACATGCGCCTGAAGCATGCGCGTTGCCGTCCGCCATCTCCGCTTAACACAAAATGTACTATACTACATTTTTGCTGAAAAAGGGAATGACAAAGGCCCAAAAGCGTTTAAGTTTTATTGACTAGAGGCTAACCCCATAAAGTCGCGAATGATGGAACCAGACCATCTTGGTCGTTGGAGAGGGTAATATGGTCGGCCGTCTTTTGCACAGTGGGTGGCATTAGCCATGGCAACGCCCAAACCGGCCGTCTCAATCATGGTCAAGTCGTTATTCTATCGCCGCAGGCACTGACCTGGTCAAGAGTCAGACCAAGGTGTTGGCAGAGGACTTTAATGGCCGCCTTTGGAGACTCTGGTGGTGAACGAATTCAAGAAGTAAGGCTTTAGAGGTAGGCATAGGTTAAATCGCCGAAGGCTCCTTCAAGTTCAGCATCGGCTGCACTGCAAATTCAAATCTGGGGCACCCACCCAATGAAATTTCATCGGGCTTTAGCTAGATGGAGAGCAGGTTCGCGATGGCTCCAGCGTCATCAACGGTCAGAATACCTGTTAATTGACTTTCAATGTGGCTATAATCATTGACCTTTATCCATGACCACACGTAGTCGTCCTATATAGGTTAGACGGCCAGACCTTTAGCTTGAATATATCGTACAATGTCATTCTGAGCCTCTGCTTCTAGGCGTCTGGCTGAAGAGTTCCTGGCCATCCGCCATGCTGGTGATGGCAGCGCCATTAAAGGAAAATGATGTAAGAATCGAAATGATCTAATTTCAGCTGCTTAGCTCGTTTCAATCATAGAAGGGGTTGATGGCCGCCAGCTAGCACGACTTTCTTTGCCCTTGTTCCTGTGCCTTCATCAAGGCCTGGTAGGTGGCATGCAGAGATAGTGTTCACTGGTCATCAAAGCATCGTCAATATCTAAGACCAGCATCTGATAATCTGTCATAAGTGAACTCCTTAATCGATTTGCTAGATTTATTGTATCGAAAAGCCTAGAAAAATGACAACCATTCTGCGTTACAATTAATAGGTTAATGCAAGCGCCAGACAGACCATGTTTAAGGCGTTGAGGAGGCAGAAGCAGATGCAAGAATTAGCAATTATCGCCCACCAAGGGCTGAGGTGACAAGGAGGTAAAGTCTTGGAGGAGACCTCTGACAGCCCTGTACAGCGCCAGATAGAGCCTAAAGTCCATATTAGCACTTATGCTGGCCACAGTGAGCTGCCCAGCACTGGCCCAGGAGCCGGTCATTGCGGTTATTGGTGGTGACGGGATTCTGCATCGAAGTTGTGCTGGTCTAGCTGGCCATTCACAGCCACCTGCTATTCTCTACTTGTCAAGTGACGTGGTAATCGATTTTTGCTAGAGCCTGGCAGGCTGGAAGCTCAACTCGAAGCCTTTAGATCAATGGCAGGCAGGGTAAACGCTGTCAGGTACCCGATTCTGCGTTTGCTAAGATCAGGTCAGTGGACAAATTAGCTGGGGATTAATAGCCTAGGGATAGGGTTTTGATGCCATGGTTAATCAGCAATCAAAGGCTTTGAGACTGGGGCGTTTGCTTGCTAAATGGCATTTGGGCAAGTTATCCTACCTAGTGGCTGTTTTTGCTAGTTTACCTAAATTAGAGGCTTTTGAGGTCAGTACTAGCCTAGATAATCAGTCGCCTCAACTAGTGTCTGACTGCTACCTTCAGTGTCCTCAAGAACTTTATATGGGTGGAGGCATACAAAATTAGATAATCTAGGCCAGGCTAGCAATCCAGAGATTAGTGTCATGGCCTTTCACAGTATCAAGGCACGGCATTTACCAGGCTTGATTTGGCGGGTCTTAGTCAGCCATCAGCAGGACCAGTCGCCTCAAGTCAGTCGTTGGACCGGTCAAAAGCTTTGATTTGGACATTAGACATGGCCATTCTAGGTCAAGTAGATGAGAGGTCCAGGAGGCAGCACCACGTCAGCTGGACCGTTGATTGGTTGACTTATCCATTTATTCTAGCAGAACCTTGACTTTTAGGGGCTTTTTAGCCGTATAATGGTAGAGGTTATAAGGTTATACTGAACAGTCTCAGAGAGACTTCATTTGGTGGAAGAAGTCACGGGTCTCAATGTTCTCAGGTCTTTCTAGTGGCAACATCTAGCGTAGGATTGGCGTTAACAATCATTAAAGATGTAATGAAGCAGATTCGTTATAAGCAAGGTGGTACCGCGACTTATCGCTGTGGCAATGAATGTGTTATTTTTTATTAGCAAAGCGAGTTCATCATATGAAACAATTGACGAGGCGCAAATTCGCCAAATGTATCTTGATTTCTTAGCAGAAAGCAACACCAAAATTATTCCAAGTGCCTCTTTGATTCCGGTCAATGACCCAACCTCTTGTGGATTAACGCCGGTGTGGCGTCCCTTAAAAATACTTTGACGGACGGAAGTGCCAGACAACCGTCGTTTGGCTAACGTACAAAAATGTATCCGGACCAATGATATTGAGAACGTAGGGTTAACTGCCCGCCACCATACCCTCTTTCGAACTGTTAGAACTGGTCTATCGGCGATTACTTCAAGAAAGAGGTTATTGCTTTGGGCTTGGGAATTCTTAACGAGCGAGCTGTCAGGCTTTGAAGCAGACAAACTCTATGCTACCTACTATCCAGGATGACAAGGAAACACCAGAAATCTGGAAGCAACAACCAGGTTTTATTGCTGACCATTTGGTAGCAGTGGAGTAACTTCTGGGATATCGTGGGCGTCCATGTGGTCCAGATCACAGGATTTTCTATGATCGTACAAGACTTTAACAACTTCGGAAGCAGACGACGGCCAGAAAAACTACCCTGTGGTGAGAATGAGTTGGTTTGGGAAATCTGGAACTTAGTCTTCTGAGTTCAACCATTTATGCAGATGACACCTATCAACCACTTCCAACAAAAACGTCGATACGGGATGGGCTTGGAACGGGTAGTCTCTGTCATTCAAAATGCTAAAACCAACTATGAGACAGACCTCTTTGTGCCAATTATTCAAGCTCATCGAGTCTCTGGTGTGGACTTTGCTTTCAGTCAAGTGATAAACGAAGTTAGCTTCAAGGTTATTACGACCACATTCGCGCGGTTTTCCTTTGCGATTAGTGATGCACTGCCTTCCAATGAAGGGCGGCTATATCCTACGTCGTCTCATTCGTCGTAGCGTCATGCATGGTCGTAAATTGGAATTAGCCGTAGCTTCTAAGTGAATTAGTCCCTCGTTATTGCGAGATATGGGGCTATCTATCAAGAATTAACGAACATTAGCCTTCGTTCAAAAAGGTCATCTTAAATGAGGAAGAGCGATTCAGAGACCATTGAAGGCAGAAGCTCACCTGAATGACTTAATACAACCTCAAGGCTGAGGGTAAAACCGTGGTTCCAGGCGCCAAAGCCTTCCAACTATGATACCTTTGGTTTCCATTAGAGTTAACGGTTGAATTGGCTGATAGCCGGGCAGTCTACGCAGATCAAGAAGGTTTTGAGACGAGAAATGGAAGCCCAACGTCAACGGGCTCGTGCGGCTCGCTCTAAGGAAGAGAGCATCAAAGTCCGTGCGATCTTCAAAACATTCCGATGCCTTTTGATTTCGTGGGGTTTACGAAACGCTCGTCACTAAACGCAGCTATCAAGGCGATTGTGTTGGATGAAACCAAGGTAGAGCAGTACCAGCTCATCAAGAGGGTTGGGTCTTCTTCAACCGTAGTCCTTTCTATGCAGAAATGGGGGCAGACGACTCCTGGGATCATCCTAGATGGCGATCAAGAAGTAGGCCAGGTCTTTAGATGTTAAGAAAGCACCTCAAGGTCAATTTATGCAATCGTATCAAAACAGGGGATATGCCGTTGACCGTGGTCAATCCTATACCTTAGAAGTGAATCAGGGCAGCGCGTCTGAAGACCAACCAAAACCATACCGCAACCCACCCTTGCACCGTGCCTTGAAGGTTGTCTTTGCAGTCCATGCCAACCAAGCGGGTTCTACGTTGCCAGATCGCTTACGCTTTGACTTCTCACACTTTGGTAAAGTGACACCTGAGGAACTCAAGCAAATTGAGCTTCTGTTAACCAATGGATTGCCAACTCTGCTAATGTTGATATTGCTGAAATGTCCATTGAAGATGCAAAAGCAACAGGTGCTATGCGCCCCTTTGGGGAAAAAATATGTGATGTTGTACGGGTTGTGAATATTGTAAAGAATCTATCGAGTTGTGTGGTGGGACCCATGTACTCATACACTCAACGAAATTGGCACCTTCAAAGCTCCTAGCTGAGTCTGGGATTGGGGCGGGATTCGTCGGATTGAAGCCTTGACTGGTCAAAGCTGCTGTTGCGGATTACTCAAAAGCTCTGCTGACCTCCTCCAAGAAGTGCAAAATCATTTCAAAAGTGGCTCCGGGCAAGCTCAACTTACCATGCTTAGAGCAATTGCAAGAAGAACTCCCGTCAAGCTCGCTCGGGTGGAGATCGCTCGCAACGAAAATTACTGCGTGCCGAAGCGGACAAGTCTTCCAAGATGTACAAAATGTTGGCGATATGACCTATGTAGCTATTAACTTAGGGAAATCAATCTGTTGACGGCATGCGTCATCGCTGATATCTGGAAGAAAGAAGCACCATCTAACATCTTGGTCTTAGTTGCGCCAGGAGGAAAAGTTAGCCTGGATGGTCCGCGTGGACGAGCAAGGTTTAGAAGCTGGTCTAAAAGCAGGTAACCTCATCCAAGCCATTAGCGGCAATTGTCGGCGGTGGCGTGGTGGTAAGCCACAAATGGCTCGCCGGTGGTAAGAAACCGAGTTATTCCGTGATTATTGGCGCAAGTCAGTACATCATTAGCGAACAATTATGGCTTTTTGCCGAATTGTTGCAAAAGGTTCCAATCTTGTACAGAGTCATGTACAATAAGATAAACGAGAGGATTGGTGATAGTATGCAATCATTAGATGAAACCATCTTATTTAGCTTAGATGATCTCAATAAAGCAGACTCATTCGCGGTACCAGAGATTGTATTTAGCGCCCTAGAAGAAAAAGGGTATGATGCAACCAACCAGATTGTGGGTTATCTCTTGTCAGGGGACCCAGCATTCCACGTCATCGTGACGCCTGAAACTTAATTCGTCGTTATGAACGCGATGATTGTGAAGCCTTAGTCCGCTACTACGTTAAAGGAAATCGCTAAACCATGTATAAACGTATTATGGGCTTGGACGTAGGATCCAAGACATGCAGGAGTGGCAGATGAAGCGACTTAATACGCTGACTGCTCAAGGTCTTGAAGACCATTCGTACTGACGAGGGCAGCGGGGACTTAGGTTATGACCGCCTGCTAGAACTAGTTGATCAGCACCAGTGTTAAGGGAGCTTGTCATTGGTCTGCTCAAGAATATGAATAATAGCCTGGGACCAGCAGAGAGCCTCAATGGCCTATGGAGGGATTAGTAAAAGTTAAGACCTGACCATTGACTATCCATCATCAGGATGAGCACCACTTCACAAGCAGAACGCATAAGCTGGTACGGGAGGGCAATGTCAGCCGCAAGAAACGTAAGCAAGTCATTGATAAGCTGGTCATGTATCCCTACAGAATTATTTAGATCGAATTAATTAAGGAAGGGGGCATGCCATGCCACACGGAACACGACACACCATCACGATCATGATCATCATCACCATGACCACGACCATCACGAACATTTCATTGTGGATGAGAACGCAATGAGGTTTTATACGAGATTCTCTACTCGAATCCGAAGATTATGAAGAATTACGTCATTCTCTACCAAAGGGTGCTATTGACGATGAGGACGTAGAACTTCAAAGCCTACTCATTTTACGGAAGGCGAGGACGGACAGTCCGGTGAATTATTGCCAATCGAAGATGAAGAAAAGAATGGGATATGGTTGAGGGAAGTCCTCAATACCTTCTTAGACGAAGAAGGGCAATTTCTAAACTAACAAAAGGAGTCATTATGATTCTCTTTTTAATAGCTAGCATAGCAAGAATAGAAAAGAAGAGGGCTAGGAGTGATCCTAGCCCTCTAGTAAATGGTGCATAGTTATCCCATTCGAAGTGGACGAGATCATTCTTCAATCAGAGATTCATGAAGCTGCTGCATCTGAATCATCGTCTTGTGCTGGTGAATGGTTTGGAAACCATCGTTTGCTGCACCACCATCAGCTGATTCGTTGATGGTACTCTCCAATAGTAGGTGCTGTCTGCTTTTTGTAATAAAGGAAACAGAACCAGAAACTGCACGTGAGCTTACAAGGTTTGAGCGTGTGCATTACCTAAGAATTTGTTTACTACTTCAGAAGGAGAAGCAGTTGCACGAGCTACCATACACGCTAGAGTCCGCAGTTCTTCAAGAGACCTGCTGAGGGCTTTCTGACCAGCTGAGTAGCTTGCATCGTCCCAAAGTCAAGGCAGGTAAGCCTTTAGCAGTACGAGCTTGGTTGATTAGGCAAAGGCTTCTTTTAGCCTTGTCCATGTCTTCGTAACCATGCATCAGAATTTTCGTCTTGTGCAATACCTTCTACTTCGTGAGACGTAGTTGACATAGCCCCATTCGTGTTCTTCTTTACCGGTGCTAGTAATCTAGCTTTCTAAGATGTAACGACCACCCCAGCGCCTGCAGCGTTACCTTTGAGTTTGTCTTCATCTTCAACAGAGTAGGTTACTTTTTAAGTCGTGAAATCATGGTTGTCTTTGAAGACGTGGTTAACTTAGATAATAGCTATACTTATGAATTCTTCAGTGTTGCTGAATGGAAGAGGCTCGCCCTACTTTTACCTTTACCTACAATGATATCAGAGTAGAGTTTAGGAGAAACAGTTTCACCGTAAGTGTAGCCAGTACTCGTCACTGTTGTTTGGATTTTTCGTGAACGCCTGATTCAAAACCTGGGTCACCTGGCCAGTATGCCTCACCGTAGAGGAACCATCTGCCTTTTTCCCATGTCCACCAGTAAAATGTCTTTACCTTTTTCGTCTTTTTCAACGAAGTAGTGTTTACCATTGTTGTAGCGGTAACGTGAGTCGTTGTAGACTTTAGGGTTGTTAGGTGTACCTGGAGGGTAAACAGCAGTTCTTACACGAGCATAACCTTCGCGAGGGATAGGGTATTCGCTACCGCTCCATACAGAAGAAATATCTGTAGATTCGCTAGTTGAAGTTGGATCTGGGTAAGATAATTGGCTGCTTGAAGAGCTCAGCACTTGAACTGCTTGAGCTGTTAGAGTCAAAAGTCGCTGTGTGATTCTTCCGAAGAAGATTCTTCAAGACCTGGGAAGATGTTTTCCGCCGATGATGAAGAAGATGCTTCAGATGAAACAGAAGAAGACTCAGAAGATACGTCAGATGCTACAGAAGAAGATTCGAGTGAAGACTGTAAGATGCTTCAGGATGAAACAGAAGAAGATTCTGAAGAAGACTCAGAAGATGCTTCAGATGAAACAGAAGATGCATTCAGAAGAAGTTTCTGATGAAGAGTTATCTTCCTCTTCTAAAAGGTACCCATTGGTTGTTTTCCCATACTAGGTATTTATTGTCGCTAGTCAATTTGTGGTAGCGACCGTTGTAGTAGAAGTAGTCATTAGAGGTAGACTCTTCAACGTAACGTACCCATTGACCATTGAAGTAGTAGTAAGTCACGTTGTTACGGTCGGTATACCAGTAACGACCATTATAATAAGTAATTCGACGAGTCGAGTTGTTGTCTGTAGTTATAACCGTAGTCATAGTTGTAACCATAGTAGTAGTTATTGTAGCCATTACCGTAGTTATAGCCATAGTAATAGTTATTATAACCATTGTTGTGTTATTGTAACCGTAGTTCCAATAGTTGTTTCAGATAATTACTGTGGTTGTTGCAGCCGTAGTTCCAGTAATTGTTCGCAGGGTGTTATAGCTACGAGAGTTGTTGTAGCCATAATAGTTGTTCCGCGAACGAGCCGCAGAAACTTCTGAGTTAGTAGCAGTGGCTGTTAATGAGCTGCAGCCGCTAACCCAAAAAGAAGTTTTTCTTCATAGGTAGTTTCCCTCTCTAATATAGAGTTTATTTTAGATGTTGGTCGTCCTGCCGAGAAAACCAAAGCCCTTGAACGCCCCTAACATTTTTGTGTCCAATGTTTCAGTTTCAATACGGATTTCCAACACTGTAGACGATTATAGCAAAAATAAAATTCAAAGAGGCAAATATAGTTTGATGAAAATTTTCAAATTTAGAATTAGAAATTGGTTAACAAAAACAGAAAACCTATATTGTCAATAAAAATGAAGTTGGCTACAAAGGTGAAATATATGAAAGTTGCTAACTTTATTATACATCAAAAATCTCGAATCCGAGGTATTACTTTATTGAACTCACGAAATATTTTTGATATTCAAACTATTTTATTGACCTCTTCCTTGTCTATCCTTGGTTTACAAATAAAAGGAAGTGTCTTAACCGACTTGTAAAGGGATAATAATGGCTGTTAACAGAAAAATTGATATAATGCATAGGGATATATTGAATCTATCACATATGAAGGAGGTTCCTCAGTGAAAAGTAGATTGGGACAAAGTCAAACAAGATGCGGAACTTAAGGAAGATCATCAAGTAAAAGAAGAATTGATGACCAACGCATCGTCAAATACATTATCTTAGGATTAGTAGTCTAGCCTGTAGTTGTAGGTTTTGAGGTTGCTTCCTGGTACTATAACGATTCCTAAAAGCAGTTAATAATCAAAAAGACAGAGACCGTGCAGTAACCATTCCGATTGGCTCCAGCAGTAAGGACATCAGCAGCGCACTTAAGTCTCAAGGCTTGATTAAGAATGCTGACATCTTTAACTTATATGAAGGCCAAAAGTGTCAGTGGCCTCAAGCAGGTCACTATGACTTGAGTCCTTCTATGGATGCAGATACCATTATTGCAGCTTCAAAAGGGGTGGTGATGGATTGAGTCGATGTGGATACTAGAGTTAACCGTTGTTGAAGGTATGCAGCTGAACAAATTGCTCAAATGGTGGAAGAAAACACCTCGATTAAGGCAGCTGATTTCCTCGCAGCTCGCTAATGATGCCAGCTTCATCGAAGAGTTAAAAATCTCAATATCCAAGCTTAATTTCAGGTTTGGATAGGGGTAGAAGGCCTCAAATATAAGTTAGAAGGTTACCTCTATCCGGCAACCTATGATCACATCGCCGGTACCAATGTCTAAGGACTTGATTAAACAAATGGTCGGCAAAGATGAACCTTGAATACCAAAAACTTAAGGAAGATATGGGCACACCAACCTGACTTCTCCATCAAATTTTGACCTTAGCTTCTATTATAGAGAAGGAAGGGGTCACGGATGAAGACCGCAAGCTTATTTTCGGTGTCTTCTATAACCGTATGAACAACGATATGCCACTGCAATCCGATATTACGGTCCTCTATGCCTTAGGTGAGCATATAGGAGCTGGTAAAGCATTAAGGACACGGAAGTGGATTTCGCCCTTACAACCTATATAAACACGTTGGCTTAGGACCGAGGCTCTCTAATAGCTCCAAGTCTCAGTGCCATCCAAGCTGCCATTTACCCAACAGCATCTGATTACTTCTACTTTGTCGCAGATATCGAGTCAGTAGGAATGTCTCACTATGCGACCACCTTGAAGAGCATGAAGCTTTGGTAGCTGAGCATGTCAACAAGAACAGCAGTCAAGAATCTAGCGTATCATCTAGTCAAGCAGAATAAGAATAGAATGAGGGGAAAATAGTATGTCAGATCGTCCGATTGTAATTGGCGTAACCGGGGTTCGGGAGTGGAAAAATCCAGTGTTAGTATGAAAACTCGTGGAGATTTTTCGCCGATTTATCTGTCATGATGCTCCAACATGACTTCTACTATAAGACCAATCGCACCTACCTTTTGAAGAAAGACTCAAAACCAACTATGACCATCCATTGGCTTTCGACACTGGGTTATTCGTGGCCGAATCTCAATCCTTCTAGCAGGGGAAGCCATTGATAAGCCAGTTTATGACTTTGCCAACCACACGCGGAGCAGTGAAGTCATTCATCAAGAATCTAAGGATGTCATCATTGTGGAAGGGATTCTCATTCTGGAAGATCCGCGCCTGCGCGACTTGATGGATATTAAGGTTTTACGTCGATACGATGATGATATTCGTCAGCCCGTCGAATTCTGCGCGATGAGTCAAAGAGCGTGGCCGTTCAGTGGAGTCGGTTATTAACCAATATGTGGACGTGGTTAAGCCAATGCACCACCAATTTATTGAGCCAACCAAGCGTTACGCCGATATTATTGTCCCAGAAGGGGGCTATAACCAAGTGGCGATTGACCTCTTAGCCACCAAGATTCATTCTATCCTACAAGGCAAGGCCCTCGAAGCCAAACAGAAGCCTAAGTAAAAAGGTGCTCTATAAATTTTATGCCTAACTGTCAAATTATGATTACAAATGACCAAGATAGTGTTATATTATTTCTGTTCTGACAGAGGCAAGACTGAGTGAGTTGGCTACAGAGGCCAATTCGCTCGTGTTCTTTGTTTCTCCTGGGGACGAGCAACTGATCCATTAAAAATAAGGAGTTAAAGACGTATATGGAAGAAAAAGTATATCCAATGACCCTGGAAGGAAAGCCAAATTAGAGGCTGAATTGGAAGATTTAAAAAGTTAATAAACGTAAGGAGATTATCGAGCGTATTAGATTTGCACGTTCATACGGTGACTTATCTGAAAACTCTGAGTACGATGCAGCCAAGGACGAACAAGCCTTCGTTGAAGGACGTCTCTGTCATTGAAAAGATGATTCGTTTTGCGCAAATCATTGATGACCGTGATGTTAGCGGATGATGTAGTGACCTTTAGGGTGTACGGTAAGCTTCATTGAGTGCCAGGTAGTGACGAAGAGTCCTATACCATTGTGGGTTCTGCTGAAGCTGATCCTTTGAAACCAAGATTTCTAACGATTCACCAATTGCTAAAGGGCAATCATTGGTAAGAAAATTAGGGATGTCGTAACAGTGGAAACTCAGGCGGATCCTTCGATTTGAAGATTGCAAAATTGAGAAAAATATTACTTAGAGGCTAGTATGAGATGCTAGCCTCTTTTCTTTGCCGAATTATGGAACAGCTTTTCCTAGGTGATGGGGGTTAGGGGTTTCCTATGGCTTAAAAATTGTTTATAATAAGAAGCGTAAAAGCTAAGAAAGGGGATGGACAGATGATTGCTTTTTAAAGCGCCATATTTTCCAGATTTTGGCTTTGGCTGGGACAGCCTTGGTCTTTGAACTCATGGGGGCGGGGCGTCACCTTTCTTGTTTTTAGGTAGCTCTAGTCCTGCTGGTCGCCAGTGTCTACATACCCATCGGGATTTTTAGGCATGACCTTGGTTTTGTCTCTGACTAGTTTTCTTGTAATGGCCATTTTTACTGACCCAAATCCATCTGGCTAGTGCTCTTGGTCTTGGTGCTCTTTTACTGGCTCTTCCGGGGACCTAATGGCAGCGAGTTCCTAGTTTTGGGGAGAGTCACTACTCCATCCCTTCGGTGGTGCCAAGGGAAGCCTGTCATGGGGTTAAGTTAATTCAACCTCAGAGTGGCCAGCGGACCCTAATCAAGCGTAATCTGATCGCCTCTATGGAATCTAAAACCAACTATTATGAATGGGATGATATCAATATTGTCTTCTTTAGAGCTCCATTGTCGACTTAGAGCACACCCTCCTACCACCGGAACAATCGACCATTGTCATTCGTAATTATTTGGCCGTACGCGGCTGATTATTCCGCGTGACGGTGGTTTCCGGCTCAATATCTCAGCTATATCAGGTGCGGTGGTCTTCGAGAACCAAAGCTATTCATTTGGTAGGGGAAAACTCCGTTGGGAGACTGCAGGATATGCCGCAACACCACGTCGGCTCAATATCATGATTTCTGTTGCCTTTTGGTGAAGTGGAGGTGATTGTGCTAGTGAAACCTACATTTATGGCGCTGCTCTTCCTCTATCAGCTCTTGGTTAATTTGGCCATACAACCATTATGGTGGGGCTTCAAGTCTACGTCTTCCGGACCCTGAGTTTGGCTAGTCTCTGGGAGTTGACCTGGTTCCAAATTCCATTCTATCTGGTCTTGGTGGGGGCTAACTTCAGTATTGCCTTAGTAGTATCGGGTTTCCTGACCTTCTTCCTAGCTCGCCCTATGAGGAGCTTCGGGCAAAAGATTAATTGGCTTTTGCTAGAAAAATATCAGCATCCTATTTTTAAGGATTCTGGCAAGGGCTGCACGCCTGGTACGATTATAGTGGCGTGGTTTCATCAGATCTCAACCGTATCCGTGACAAGCTGGTCCAGCTGTCCAGAGACCTGCAGGATTTTGCTGCTTCTCCAACCTTCGTAGGGGAAGAAACCAAGGAAGAAATTATCGAGACTGAACGCCACCGTGTGCGCGTGGGAGCTTCACGTGATTCAGTAAGTCAGCAGCTATTTGCGGCAACCATGATGCTTTATCGGCTATTAAAGACCAAGAGCAGGTGGGAGTTGCAGAACCTATCCGCCAACAAATTATTCGGGTCGATAAGGTTATTTCGACGGCTCAAATTGAGATGCGAGCCCTCTTATTACATTTGAGACCGATTGGATTAGAAGACCGGTCCCTTAAGCAGGGGATTGAACAGTTATTACTTGAGCTCCAGACCAAGATTCCGACGACGATTGTTCGGGATCTGGCCGATGTGCGCTTGAGTCCGGTGAAGACCACCTCTCTCCGCATTGTGCAAGAGGCCATTTCAAATGCTAAGACATGCTAGAGCTAACCGATTGGAGGTTTATCTCCAAGTGGATGAGAGCTCGGCTCAACTCAAGATTGTGGATGATGGCCTAGGGCTTTGATATGGACAAGGCATGACAAGGTCGGATCCTATGGTTTGCGTAATATTCGAGAACGGGTGACCAATCTTGGAGGCGAATGCAAGATTCTCAGTATGACAGGTAAGGGGACTGTTCTGGATATCTCCCTGCCTATTAGATTTTAAGGAGGTAAGTAGATGATTAAGAGTATTACTAGTGGACGACCATGAAATGGTCCGACTAGGGATGTCTCTTCATATTTGATGATTCAGACTGATATGGAGGTAGTGGGTGAGGCCAGCAATGGCTTGGAAGGTTATCATAAGGCCCTTGAACTACGACCAGACATTATCCTCATGGATTTAGTCATGGATGTCATGGATGGAATTGAAGCCACTCAGAAGATTATGGCTGATTGGCCTCAAGCTAAGATTATTATTGTGACCTCCTTCCTAGATGATGAGAAGGTCTATCCGGCCATGGAGGCGAGGGCTAGCTCCTATTTGCTAAAGACTTCTGTCTGCCGCTGAAAGTTGCCCAGGCCATTCGCTCTCACCTATCAGGGGCACAAGGTGATTGAACCGGCCGTTACAGAGAAGATTATCGAGCATCGATTAGATCAAGCACGGCCTAAGCCCCATGATGAGTTGACTAATCGGGAGTTGGATGTCTTGCGCTTAATTGGGCAAGGCTATTCCAATCAAGCCATTGCAGAGGAATTGGTTATTACTCTTAAAACGGTCAAGACCCATGTTTTCATATCTTTTACCAAGTTGGAAGTAGAGGACCGGACCCAGGCGGCTATTTACGCGGTTCATCATCATTTGGATGGCCAGTGAGCACCAGTTAGGGTCCCTGGCTCAAAGACCATGATATAATTAAAACAGCAAGTCAAGAGAAGGAGTGTAAGGGATGGAATTAAAAGTAGATCCAGCATCAGTTGCTTGGTTTAAGGAAGAAGTAGGGATTGCCTCAAGGGGCGGGGGTACGATTTTTAGTCAAGGTTTATGGGTGTAGTCCTATTAACAGTGAGCTTCTCCTCGCTATGGAAAACCAACTACCCGAGTGAACCAGGTGTCACTTATGAAGCAGACGGCGTGCTCTTTCTATATTGAGAGTCGTGATGAATGGTTCTTCGATGGACATGATTTGTCGGTTGAGTTTGATGAGGGTCATGGTGAGCAGCCTATATTTTTGTTAAAGATGGGGTGGCTGTCAATCCCCCTAGTGAAGGAGGCTTAAGACATGACTCCCAATCAACGCTATGGTTCGCAAAATAAAAACCAACCAACTCGTTAAAATTAAGTGTCTTTGTGGCCATAATTATTATCCAATCATGGAGTGCTCTATGTTGGGCAACATTCCGACACCCTGTCTTATCCATTACTTACATCCATGTTACCGTCATTTTAGCAACTCTCTGGCTAGGGTTGGAAAGAGGGCGTCCTGGTTGGGACGGCTTGGGATTAAATTCTGGATTCTGTGCCCTAACTGTGCCTTTGTCACCCATTCATGCCCAAGTCTTAAGTGATGTCATGGTCGGCGTCTTGCCACGTATGCTCATGCCATGATTTGGCTGGTTTTGATTGTGGTCTTCAAGTCTTGGAGTAAAATCCACGTCTAGTGGGAGCCTTGGCTAGTTTTAGTGGTAGTTTCTCAATACTTTCTTGGTTTTTAGGAGCTATGGTTTTATTCAAGCAAGAAGCTTATATGACTATTCAAGGGTAGACCAGACCGGCCTTTGGAAATTATTAGGGGGCATCATTGCGACCAACGGGATATTGGAAGCTTTTGTGGCAGCTATTCTAACCCCAATTTTCTATCAAGTGACCTTACAACTGGCTAAGCGCCAGAGACAACATTAAGCCTATCAGAAGCGAACTTAGAAGGTTCGCTTTTTGTACTTACGAGGCTTAGACTGCCTTGTCTTTTAAGCAAGATTTAGTCGGCTTTTCGGCTAGCTAGCGTACTAGGGCGACATTTTTCATGAAAATATACGAACGATTGAGAATGGTTTTAGTAAAACATCATCGAATTTCTTGCTAGATTGACCTAATAATGATATAATGTAAGGGAATTCAGAGTGAGTTCACGAGTAAGAAATATTCAAAGGAGATGTTTTAATGAAGAAAGCTTTTGGATTAGCAGCTACAGCCTTGACAGTAGCAGTTTGGTAGCACCTGTTGCCGTAAATGCGGCTGATTTTTCTGCAGTGATTAGTCACAGACGTGGGTGGTAGACGACAAGTCCTTCAACCAAAGCGCCTGGGAAGGTCTTGAGCAATTCGGTAAAGAAAACAAGTTAGAAAAAGGGGTAGGGTGGCTATGACTACTACAATCCAATAGCGACTCTGACTAGTGACTAACCTTAACTCAGCAGTCCAAGCAAACTTCTCCTTAATCTTCGGGATTGGTTATCAAATTAGAAGCTGCAGTCAAAGAAGCAGCCATCAATACCCAGATAAGCACTTTGCTATTGTGGACTCTGTAGTTGACTTACCAAACGTTGCTTCCTTGACCTTCAAGGATAATGAAGCAGCCTTCTTAGCAGGGGTGGCCGCTGCTAAGACCACTAAGACTAAACAAGTTGGTTTTATCGGTGGGGTCGAAGGTTTCGTTATTGACCGTTTTGAAGCTGGTTTCGTTGAAGGCGTAAAAGCAGTTGATCCTTCTATCAAAGTTGAAGTTCAATACGCAGGGTTCATTTGCTGATGCAGCTAAAGGGAAACAATTAGCTGCTGCTATGTACTCAGGTGGTGCGGATGTTATCTTCCACGCTTCTGGTGGTACCGGGAACGGTGTCTTCTCTGAAGCTAAGGATATTGTAACGAACGATCCTAAACGTGAAGTCTATGTTATCGGGGTTGACTTAGACCAAGATGCAGAAGGTCTCGTTACGGTAGATGGCAAAGAACGTCACTTAACCTAGCGTCAACACTCAAAGGGGTAGGCTCTGCGGTTAAGAAGTTCGCGCAAGAAACCAAAGAAGGTCAATTCAAATCTGGTAACACTGTTTACGGCTTTGAAAGATGGCGGGGTTGACTTAACGACTGCCCAATTATCACCTGAAGCTAAAAAGCGGTTGATGAATACAAAGCTAAAAATCGTCACAGAAATCACTGTACCTGAAAAACCAAATCGTTAATAAAGGCTTAGGTACTAGGAGCTGGGGCAACCTGGCTCCTTTTTTGAAAGTAAAATGCACTTATAAAATAAGGTAAGTATTAATTAAGAAGGAGGGATTCTATGGAAACAGTGACGCATCCAGTGATTGAAATGCGTGGCATTTCCAAAAAGTTTGGGACATTTTTGCCAATAAAAATATTAACCTCGAGCTCAAGAAGGGCGAAAATTCATGCTTTGCTTGGTGAGAACAGGGCGGTAAATCCACTCTGATGAACATTTTTGTCCGGTCTCTACAACCGACTGATGGGCAGATTTATATGAATGGCCAAGCGGTTAACATTGCCAATCCAACGGTCGCCAATAACCTACATATCGGGATGGTTCACCAGCACTTTATGTTGGTAAATGACTTTACGGTCGTTGAGAATATCATGTTAGGGAATGAAATGGTTCAAGGCTTACGTTTGGACTATAAGAAGGCCAAGGCTCATATTATGAATTTATCTACAATATGGTTTAGCCATCGATCCAGACGCTAAGGTTGCTAACATCACGGTGGGATGCAACAGCGGGTGGAAATCCTCAAGACCCTATCGTGGCGCCGATATTCTGATTTTCGACGAACCAACGGCCGTTTTAACGCCACAAGAAATCGATGAACTCATGGTTACACTCAAGTCCTTAGCGAGTGAGGGTAAGTCCATCATTATCATTACCCATAAGTTAGCTGAAATTAAGCAGGTAGCCGACCGTTGTACCATTATCCGGCGCGGGGAGTCCATTGATACGGTTGATGTAGACACTACATCAGCTAAGGAATTAGCTGATATGATGGTAGAAGCGCCCGTCTCCTTCAAGACCGAGAAGAAGGCTGCTAGTCCTGGCGAGGTCTTCTTGAATGTGGAAGACCTAGTGGTTAAGGATGAACGGGGCATTGTTGCTACTAAGAACTTGAGTTTCCAAGTAAGACGTGGCGAAGTAGTGGGGATTGCCGGGATTGACGGGAACGGTCAGTCCGAGCTAATTCTAGCACTTGCGGGCCTCATTCCAATTGAGTCAGGTAAGATTGAGTTAGATGGCCAAGATATCGTGGGGAAATCACCGCGTCAAATTACGGAGTTAGGCTTTGGTCATATTCCTGAAGACCGCCACAAATATGGCTTAGGGTTTTGCCTATGAAGGTTGAGGAAAACTTAGTGCTCAAATCCTACTATCATACGCCATACTCTGAAAAAGGCTTCTTACGTTTCCAAGCTATTGAGAAGAAGGCCAAGGCCTTGATTGAGCAGTATGATGTGCGGACTGTCTCTGAAAAAGTGCCAGTTAAGTCACTCTCGGGCGGGAACCAACAAAAGGCCATTATTGCCCGTGAGTTAAGCTTGAACCCTGATTTCCTGATTGCAGCTAACCCAACTCGGGGCTTAGACGTAGGGGCCATTGAATTTATCCATAAGGCCTTGATTGCTGAACGTGATGATCAGAAGGCTGTCCTCTTGATGAGTTTCGAATTAGACGAAATTCTCAATGTATCCGATCGCATTATTGTCATGCACGACGGCCATATCATGGCAGATATTCCGGCATCTGAAACCAATGAACAAGAAATCGGCTTGATGATGGCGGGGACCTCTTATGAAGAAGTATTAAGCAATCGTCAAACAGGAGGTGACGCTAATCATGAAGGATAAACTACGTGCCGTTTTTGTTCCGATTGCATCTGTTGTGATTGGGATTATCGTGGGAGCCTTGATTATGTGGCTCTTCCGTTATGATGCGGTTAAAGGCTATGAGGCCCTCTTCAATGGGGCATTTGGTAAACCATTCAATATTGGTCAGACTCTACGGGCTGCCACCCACTTATGTTAACAGGTTTAGGCTTTCGCGCAGCCTATACGGCTGGCTTCTTCAACATCGGTTTGGCTGGTCAAGCCCTCTGTGGTTGGCTAGTCTCCGTTTGGGTGGGGCTGACTTTAGGTGATTTACCATCCTTTATCGTCTTACCAATTGCCATTGTAGCTGGATGGTGGCAGGTGCCCTCTGGGCAGCTATCGCTGGTTTCTAAGGCTTACTTTGATACCAGTGAAGTCATTGCGACCATCATGCTCAACTATACGGCGATTTTATTTATCAGACTATCTCTTTGCGTAATGTCATTACCAACCGCTTAGATGCAACACCTATCTTGAAAGACAATGCAACCTTAAAAATGCAGTGGTTGTCAGACTTGACCAATGGGTCTACCTTACATGCTGGTATTTTCATTGCAGTCTTAATGATTCTAGTCGTTCATATTTTAATGACGCGTACGACCCTTTGGGTTTTGAACTAAAAAGCTGTAGGATGAACAAGTTTGCCCTCAGCCTATGCGGGCATGAACGCCAAGCGCAATATTATCCTATCTATGGTCCTATCTGGTGCTCTTGCAGGTCTGGGTGGGGTCATGAACGGGCTAGGTGAGTTCCGTAACATCTTCTTGATGAACGGTAAGGCACCAGATATTGGCTTTGATGGTATGGCCGTGGCCCTTTTAGGGATGAACAATCCAATCGGAATTTTCTTCTCAAGTATTCTCTTTGGTGGTCTCAAGACCGGTGGGAACTTGATGCCTTTGGCTGCTAAGATTCCGAGTGAAATCGTCAACGTCGTCATTGGCTGTATTATTTTCTTCGTCGGATGTAGCTATATCTTCCGCTTCATTATGGAGAAGGTTCGCAGCAATAAAGTCAGCAGCGAAGGAGGGAGCATAATGCAAAAATATACTGCTTTTAGTTGTATCCAATGCGCTCTTGTACGCAACACCGCTGATTTTTTACTGCCCTTTGGTGGCGTTTTTCTGAGAGAAGTGATTGTTAACGTAGGGTTTGAAGAATCATGGTCATTGGGGCCTCTCATCGGTTGTTTTCAAAACTTGACCTCGTCGGTCAGTTTGGCGACTTAACGCCCTGGTTAGCGCTCTTGGTCGTGGGCTTTGTAGGCTTGCTCTTTGCCTTTGATTCATGCGGTAGCGACCCGTTAACTTACATGGGCTGACCACATTATTTCAGGGACCGTACTTAACTGATTGCACCATCTTTGGCCATTTTCTTAACCAAGGTCCTCTTCCAAGGTAAGGGTCAAACAGACTCGATCAAAACCAAGTTTGGTAAATTTGACTTCCCAGTCTTATCAGATATTCCAGTCATTGGCCTATCTTCTTCGCCAAGACTTCTATCTTGGCTTACGTAGGGATTGTGCTAGCCTTTGTGGTCTGGTATCTGAGTCTTTAAGACGCGTTTGGTTTGCGTTTACGGTCAGTCGGGGAGAACCCAGGTTGCCGATACCTTGGGCATTAATGTCTCACCTCATGCGTTATGCTGGCGTCTTGCGCTATCTGGTTTGCTAGGCGGGATTGGTGGGGCAGCCTATACCCATACTATTTCAGAGAACTTCGCGGTATCGACCATTGCCGGTCAAGGTTTTATGGCCATGGCCGCTATGATTTTCGGTAAATGGAACCCAATTGGGGCCATGTTAGCAGCTATCTTCTTCGGTTTAGCTCAGTCCTTGGCCGTTATCGGGGCTCTATTCCAGTTATTAGGGATATCCCGTCAGTTTACTTGCAAATTGCACCTTATGTGATTACAATTATTGTATTGATTGGTTTCGTTGGCCGATCCAAGGCGCCAGAAGCCGTTGGGACAACCTATATCAAATCAAAATAAGAGGAGAAAGACCCGTGTTGGCTCCATTCAGGGGCTGGCATGGGGCTTTTTTCCTAATGAAGGAGAGAAAGCCATGCAAGAATGGCAAGCTGGCATCCACTATCAGGCGGTTGCCTCCACTAAATATAAAACCAACCAAGTCATTATAAAAGCTATCTTACCTTATCAAGCTGAGCGGGCGGCAGCCTGGTCCTTGCTAGCTCGTATGATGGAAGATGGGAGTGACCGTATTGCAAGTAAGGCGGCCCTAGAAGGAATTTTGGCCCAACTCTATGGTGCCTCTCTATCAGTAGGGGTCCAACGTAAGGGGCATTTTCTAGAATTTGTTATGGCTAGCCAAAGTGTTCGGCCAAGCCTAGTCCAAATGCCTGACTTAATGCCGGCTTGGCTAGACTTAATGGGGCAGTTGTTGTTTGAACAGGAGTCGCTAGCCCTAGCCTTGCCGCAAGCTCAGGCTCGTTTTAAACGGGAGCAGGCCTTTCAGCTACAACGCATTAAGCGGATGAGCGATGACAAACGTCGCTTGGTGGTTCAAAAACTTTTCCAGGAGCTTTACCGTGAGAGTCCTGACAAGGCCTTGGCTAATCTAGGAGATGAGGCCAGAGTCCAAGCCCTGACCCTAGCTGACCTGGCTAAGGCTCATAAGGAAATTTGCCAGGAAGCCCAATTCTATCTTGTCAGCAATGGTGATTTGACCGATAGTGACTTGATTAAGTGGCTAGAAAGCTGGTCACTAAAGGGACGCCAGGCTGACTGGGATTATGGTGATAACTATCTGGCCTTAGATCAGCCTTTGCCAACGGATAATCTAGGGCAATTGATTGAGGAAAAGGTTCAGGGCCAGCAAGCTAATTTGGCTATGGCTTTTGCTTTTCCGCCGGCCAAGAGCCTCAAGGAACGTATTATACTACAAGTGGCCAATGGGATTTTTGGTTACCTACCGGTTTCGCGTCTTTTTACAGAAATTCGGGAGAAGCAGAGTTTGGCCTATGCCATTCATTCTGGCCTAGATTTTCATCGCTCTTTTGCCTTGGTCCGGGCGGGCATTAGTCCCGATAAGGTGGGGCATGTTTATGAAGAAGTCCAAGCTCAGTTGGCTGATTTAATGGCCAGCCTGGAGGAAGGAGACTACTTAGAGGAAGTGAAACTGACTCTCTTGAGTGCTGATGTACAGTCGCGAGACTATCAACATTTGGAGACGGATAAGATGATTGCCCAGGATTTGTATCCTGACTTCGATTTGTCGACAGACTACTTTGAATCAGTGGTGAGAGCCCTCAAGGCGGAAGAGATTATTGCTTGCTTAGGCAAATGGCGTTTGGTGGGGGCCTATGCCCTAGTAGGAGGTAAAGATGAAAGAACACTATCATAAAGTTTTGGATGAAACCTTCTTTGAAAAGGTGTTGACTAATGGTTTAACCGTTCGCTTGGTACCTAAACCAGGTTACCATCGCAGTTACGGAATTCTGACGACACACTATGGTTCGGTGGATCAAGTGGTGCGACACAAGCAAACGGGAGAAGAAAAGACCATTCCTGCGGGAGCTGCCCATTTCTTGGAACACAAGATGTTTGAAGGCCAGGGCAGGCTAGATGCCTTTGCGCTCTTTATGAAGCAGGGGGCTATGGCCAATGCTTTCACCCACTACTTCCAGACTTCCTATCTATTCTCTGCTTCCTATTATATTGAACGCAATGTCGAGACCTTTACTTGATTTTGTGCAGACACCTTATTTCACACCAGAAGGTATTGAGAAGGAAAAGGGCATTATTACGCAAGAGCTCTATATGTATCAAGATGATCCTCTCGGGGTCTCCTATCAAGCTCTCAATCAGGCTCTTTATCCCGACCATCCTTTAGGCGTAGATATTCTGGGGAACGGAAGAAAGCATTAAGGCCACCACATATGAAGACCTACGCTTGGCTTATGATACTTTCTACCATCCAAGCAATATGAATTTGATTGTGGTAGGCAACTTCGATCCGCAAGCTTTGCTAGCTGTTATTGAAGCCAATCAGGCCCGCAAAACATTTGAGCCACCTCGCTATCAAAGGGTAGAAGAAGGGTGACAGCTCCCGTTCTGCCTAAAACTCAGCTGAGCGGGACATCAGTCAGCCAATTATCGAGTTGGCTTAGCGCTTTTCACCACAAAAATTATCGGGCCTAGAAATGATTCGCCAACGCATTATAGGAGAAGTCTTCTTCGAATTGCTTATGGGGCCTATGTCGACAGCCTATGCTAGCTGGTACCAGCAACAATGGGTAGATACCAATTTCTACCAGTCTTATCAGTTAGACCATATGATGCACCATTTGGCTATTCATGCCCAGAGCCATCATGCGCCAGACTTGATTGCTGCAATCAAGGAACTCTTGGCTAACTGGCAGCAAAACCCTGATTTGACTGAGGAACAGTTGAAACAAGTGGTGACAGGGCGCGTTGGTGATTTCTTACAGCACCTCAATTCCTTGGAGTTCATCGCCTATGAATTGATTGAAGCTGTGATGGATGGCTATGAATTGGCTGATATCCTAACTTGCCTTCAGGAAATCAAACTGTCAGACCTCCAGAACTTTGGTCAACAAGTGCTCTCAGGAGCCTCAGAGGCAGTTGAGGTCCTAGTTAATCCCATAACTGAATAAGCTGAGGGGCCAAGTCCTAAATGGGACTTGGGCTCTTGATTTTAGCAGAAGTTTTATAAGTTTTGGAGAAAAGATTAACTCCCCTAGTCAGAATATGATATAATACTTCTTGAATGTAGAAAGAAAAAGGATGAACGGCGATGAGTGAATTAGGAACAAAATTACGCGATGCCCGCATTGAAAAAGGCTATACTTAAATACCTTACAACAAATGACAAAAATCCAAAAATACCTAGTAGCCATTGAAGAAGGGCGCTCGAAGAAATTCCTGGTAACTTCTATACTAGAGCTTTTGTAAAAAACAATATGCTGATATGGTAGGCCTAGATGAGGGGATAGTCTACTCTTAGATTATCAAAGTGAGCTTTGAAGCGGTGGAGCATGGCTTGTCTCACATGAAGAGCAGGAGACAGAAGCCATGCCAAGTCGTTTGAATCGTAATCAAGCTCCAATCCGAGCAATCCCTTTTAGACCGCTATGCTAAGCATCTACCGGTATTAATACGTTGGCGGTGTCTTCATTCTAGTCATGGCCTTTATTACTTGGACCATCTACTCTGTGTCCCAACGTGAGCGCCAACAACAAGCCAATAGTTCTAGCGCCACTAGCTTGGTATCATCAGTAGAACCAAGTTCGGCAGCCCAACATGCAGCTAGCAGTAGTAGCGAGACTTCTTCCCAAGCGAAGATTGACGGCGCTGAATTCTTTGGCGATGTTCAAGCTAAGCGCGTATCCGAGTGAAGGCGAAGAAACAACCTACGAGCTCTATGCGCCGATGAATAAATTTAAGTTCACAGTTAAAGGCAAGAATTATGTCTGGGTAGGTGTCTATGAGGATGAAGAAATCACCATGGATACGACGGTAACTGAAGGTGAAACCTTAGATATTAAGGTCAAAGGCCAAACCCGTAGTGTCCGCATACGCTTGGGATACCCTGAAGGGGCAGAGATTCAGGTGAATGGTAAGATCTGGAAAATCGCCAACGACTATATCACGGATTCCCATTGTCTTCCGCCTACATGCCGACCACAGCCAACTGGCTCAAGTACTCAATGAAGCTAATCAAGGCGCTGAAAATCAACAAGGCCAAGAGCAAGGTCAAAAACCAAAATCAAGCCCAAGGTCAAGGCTCTTATCAAGGTCCAGCCGTTCTGGATCCAAACCGCCAACAGAACAACAATAATAATGGGCAGTAAGGCCTAATCAAGAGGGAGGACAGTCATGAATATCGCCAATAAGTTAACGCCTTTGCGTATGCTGATGATTCCGGTCTTTATCCTTTTTGGTCTAAATCCTTTTCGCTGATCAAGTTGTGTGGTTAGGAACTGCTATTCCTATCAATCAAGTCTGGGCTGCCTTGGTTTTTGCTCTAGCAAGCTTTTACGGACTTTTTGGATGGCTACCTAGCTCGTAAAATATCATTTGGTAACCTCTTTTGGGGCCTTCTTCGATCCTATGGCTGATAAATTGTTAGTCATGGCGGCACTGATTTTGTTAGTTCAAGTCGCTTCCGTTCCCTGGTTGGGTAGTCTTTATCATTCTAGCCAGAGAATTGATGGTAACGGGCCTGAGAGTGCTGATTGCCCAATCCAATGGTAGAGGTCATGGCAGCGGCTATGCCGGGTAAAAATTAAGACAACAACGCAGATGCTAGCCATTCTTTGCTTCTTACTGCAAGATCTAGGACGGTCTGTCTCAGGGCTTCTCTCTAGCTAATCTCTTGCTTTATGTCTGCCCTCTTCTTCACCATTTACTCGGGTTTGGAATATTTTTATCATGCCCGCTATGTCTTCTCCGACGGACTCAAATAAAAGCCTAAAGTAGGGGAAAAAGCCTGAATCATGGATTCAGGCTTTTTAGTTTGCTTTTTAGACTGATTTTGGGCTATAACAGAAGAAGAAGGATAGGAAGCTAAAATAGGTTGGTTTTATACAAAAATTAGTTAGGCTCATACGTCCGGTTTTTAATTATGGTTGTCTGCACATGCCTGTAACATATTTGTTATCCGCCAACCCTTGTAAGTTTTCGTGACTTTGATACAATAGGAATGAAGTAACTATCGAAAGGAAGGTGTCGTATGCAACTCTGGATTTTAGTATGTATTTTACTGGTTGTAGCCATCGTCTTATTTGGTTTTATCCATTTATGTCAAAGATGACAACGTTCAGGATCAATTGGACGAGTTTACGGCTCAACAATCACAAGAATTCTATGCGCATGAAGACGCGTTTAGCTGAGGCTTGAAAAGGCAGCTCGTGAGCAAGAAGCCGTCAGTTGAAGTACCTGAACAAACAGGTAACCACTATGTGGAAGCTGAAGCAGAACCAGCTTTAGAAGTTAATCTTGACGACGTGTCTGATTTAACTCGCGAAGAAGTAATCCGTCTCTACTCACAAGGTTACACCATGCATGAGATTTCTCACCATGTGGCCTTATCTCAAGAAATTATCCAATCTATCGTTGACGATTACATTGAGAACCGTTAACAGACGACAAGGAGGAATAGTATGAAATTATCGCGTAACACCTTACGCTCACTGGCTGTCGGCGTCTTAGCCTCAGCAGTGGTTACGGCTGCTTTTGCCCTGTCTCAGGGTCAATTGCCTGTCCAAGGTGTCAATGGACCAACGTCTTGAACGGCGGACAACGACAGCTAACGCTGATCAACAAGCTCGTCTTGATGCCTTATCAAGCGAAAAATCAGCTTTGGAATCAACCCAAAACACCTTGAACGCGTCCTTAGCTTCGCTTAAGGAACAAGCTTCACGCCAAAGCAGTGAGTTAGAAGCCTTGAAGAGTCATTCAACTTCATCTTCAAGTGCAAGCAATGAATCATCAGCACCTCAAGCGAAGGTTCAAGCTCAAGTTCTAATGAAGCAAGCCAAGCAGACACAACAGAAGCAAGTCAAGAAGAAACCAATCATGCGGGTACTACTGGTACTACAGCACCTAGCGATGGGCAATGGACCACTGAAGGTGGTAACTTCACTGTTAACCCAGGGGACACATCTGAAGATGTTGCTCGAAAAACTTGTATGATGCTGGTATTATTAGCTCACCAGATGTCTTCTTGGAAGTAGATCAATGGGATTTATCAACCCTTCTGATTGCAGGGACCTATGACTTGAATTCAGGAATGAATGTCAATACAATCGCAGAAATTTTAACTAACGGGGCCTACTACTGGCAACCATAGTAATAAAGAGGTGAGGGTTGAATACTCCACCCTCTGTGCAAATAATAGGGAATAAGCAGATAAATTTAAAAGAGTGGCAAAAATCATGAGAATAATCAGCGTCTGGACTAGAATTTTTCTCATAATTGTGTAAAATAGGGAAGAGAGTATCTAAATTGCATTAGGAGGCGATTAAATGGAAGATACAAAGAAACACCGCGTATTGATTATTGAGGATGAGAAAAACCTGGCCCGCTTCGTTGACTTAGAACTTCAACACGAAGGTTATGAGACAGCCATCTGTCATGATGGGCGTACGGGTCTCAGAGACTGCCCTCAATCAGGAGTGGGATGTCATCCTATTAGATTTAATGTTACCTGAATTGAATGGTCTGGAAGTTTGCCGTCGCATCTCGTCCCATTAAGGACACCCCTATTATTATTATGACGGCGCGTGATTCGGTTATTGACCGCGTATCTGGTCTAGACCAAGGGGCCGATGACTACATTGTTAAGCCATTTGCGATTGAAGAATTGTTGGCGCGCTTACGTGCACTTTTCCGTCGCATTGACCATAACAAGGAAGAGAAGAATCAATCCCAGCAGTCATCCGTTAAATACCGCAACTTGGTTATCGAGAAGAAGGGCAGAATTGTTAAACGTGATGATCAAGTCATTGATTTGACTAAGCGCGAATACGAACTCTTGCTCTACTTGATGGAAAATCTCAATACGGTTATGTCTCGTGAAGTCCTGCTAGACAAGGTATGGGGTTACAAAACGGAAGTCGAAACCAATGTGGTGGATGTCTACATTCGCTATCTCCGCAACAAAATTGATGTTCCTGGCAAGGATTCTTATATCCAGACCGTTCGCGGGACAGGCTATGTCATGAGAGCCCTAGTCATGAGATTACCGAGTTTCCAACTTAAACAGCCACTTTCGCTTAAATGAAGTGGACCATCTGTTATTTTTAGTTTTTAATCTTATTGGAGTTGCCAGTTTAATGGGTTACCGTCACTTGAGTCAAGAACAAGCCCTGGCTGCCATCAAGGCTAATGGCCAAATGCGCTTGGATCAAACGCAGTCTGTTCTCAAGGCAGCCAAACCAGATATTGATCGACTCAGGGAACAATGCAGAAAATGCCTCAGCTGATGACTCTGTCGCTTTTTAACGGCCTTAGAAAATCCTGAAACTAGTTTGCGCTCTATAATAGTACCAATCAGTTGGTCTATGAGACCCGTCGATTGGATGTGCCGACTGTGGCGGCCTCGCCACAAGTGGATATCTATCCCTATAAGAAACAACTTTTTGTAATTGGTACGGTTAGTTTGCCAGGAAGGGATGGGACTGCGGTACCCTGCAGTAGCATCTATCGCCCCTTACAATACCGAGATTGGCTAGCTAAACAGCAACAATTAATTAACTGGGTCTTGTTGCGATTCTAGTAATTTCCTTGTTTTTGCCTATGGCTTGGCGGCGCTATCTCTGCTTCCTCTGGAGTATCTTAATAACACGCTGGACTTGCAGGAAGAAGAGAGTTTGTCGACCATTCGAGTCCGCAAACCGCGCAGTAATGACGAATGGAGTGACTTGAACATTCACGTCAATCGCCTCCTGGACAAAAATTGATGGCTATGTTCAAAATCACAGCAATTTGTGGAAGATGTGTCCCATGAGTTGCGGACGCCAGTCGCCATTGTTGAAGGTCATTTGCAGATGCTCAATCGTTGGGGCAAGGATGATCCAGAGATTCTAGCTGAGTCCATTGATGCCTCCTGCAAGAAATCACCCGCATGAAAGACCTGGTCCAAATGATGTTAGACTTATCGCGGGCAGAACATGCTGAGGTCGACTATAAGGATGAAATGACCGAAATTTATGCTACTACTCGAGGTCTTCAACAACTTCGTTATGCTTTTATCCTAACTTCCGCTTTTATTTGACTCGGAAGGGGAGGACAAGGAGCTTTATGTCAAAAATCTACCGCAATCATTTTGAACAGATTTTGATTATTCTCCGGATAACGCGGTCAAGTATAGTACCGATCGCCAAGAAATCCATATCGCGGTGAGTGCTCTTTCACGACAGTCGAAATCGCAATCCAAGATTTTGGTGAGGGGATGAGTCAGGAAGACAAGCAGAAAGTCTTCGGCCGCTTCTACCGTGTGGATAAGGCGCGTTCCCGCCAGAAAGGTGGGAATGGCTTAGGCCTCAGTATCGCCAAGCAATTGGTAGAGCAGTTACAAGGGCCGTATCTATGTGGAAAGTGTGCTTCACCATGGTTCCATCTTCTATGTAGAATTCCCAATTTTACTAGATAAAGCAGAAATTGAGAAAAACAAGAAGAAGGTTTTAACCAAAAATTTATAAGCCTAGAGAGGATGGGAAGCTTCCCATCCTTTTATTTTTTGCTTAAGTTTAGCCTAATCAGTCCTAGGGCTAGAGGATGATTTTACTAGGATGAGACGAAAAATACTTGAAAAAGGGTCCGTATTTTTATATAGTTAGAAGGTGAAAACTTTCGAAAATGAGTGAAGTAATTTTGAAAAACAACGTAATTGGCAATTGATGGCTCTTTGGTCGTCGTTGTATTGATTGCATCAGGCTGTGTGTCCCATGATGCTAATGGTCAACCATATGGGGCGGTCTATGAATATCTGGGTAAACCAGCTGCAGCCTTCCTAGACTTCTTAGCGCTTTTTATTCAATAGCTATGGTTTAGCTATTATTATTGTGACCTTGCTGACACGGGTCTTCATGTTGCCATCCTCCCTAAAGATGACGCGTGATACCATGATTAGTCAGGCGCGTATGAAGGTGGCCCAACCAGAAATCAACGAGATTCAAGAAGAAATCAATGCAAGAAGACCCAGCAGAGCGTGCCTGCTTGCAACAAGAGTTGATGGGTGTCTCAAAAATACAACATCAACATGTTAGTGGCTTTATCTGGCTGCTTGCCACTGCTCTTACAAATGCCAGTCATCTCGGCCGTTTATGCCGCGATTCGGACTCTTCGACAGCTATCCAAAACTCTACTTTTCTTAGGTATTCAGTTAGGGCAACGTTCAACCCTCATTGCGATTCTGGTGGTTGCTGTATCGATTCTTCAAAGCTGGCTTATGCAAAACAAAATGCCAAGCACGCCAGGTAATGAGAAGGCTGGTCAAACAAGCTAAGTCATCGTTCTGGATGAACCCAATCCTCTTTGGTTGGATGACTTGGACAACAGACGCTGGTTTAGGTCTCTACTTCTGGCAGGGCAGTCTTCATGATTGAGGCAACAACTCTACACCAACCATGTGGTTAAACCAAAGATTCAAGAAATCATCGACCAAGACATGGCTAACGTACAGGGCAACACCACGCCGTCCGCGTAAAGACGTAACGGCCCAAGCAACTAAGGAAGCTAACCGTAACCGCTTGGTTCCAACTAAGGAAAGTGTTAGCAGCAGGCTCCAAACGCCGCAATGCAGGTAAACAAACACGACGTTAATTATAAGATGAGAGGCTGAGAAATCTCAGCCTCTTTTACTTTTGTCACAAGACAGGGAGACTTAGAAAAAGTTAGGACTAGCATGAGACAAGTAAGCAAAAAGTCCCTAAAAATAGGGTTTGAAACTTTTCTAATGGGGCCTTTTGTGGTAGAATAAAACTATTGATTTACTGCAAGTAATGGAAGGTATGGAGGTTCGAAATGTCAGCAAGTCGTGGGTTACTCATTGTCTTATCTGGCCCGTCCGGAGTAGGGAAGGGAACAGTGCGGGCAGCAGTCTTTGCCAACAATCAGCTTTCAGTATGTATACTCAGTGTCAGCCACTACACGCGCGCAGCGCCAGGAGTTGATGGCAAGGATTATTATTTTTGTAAGTCGCGAAGAGTTCGAGACCATGATCCAAAATGAGGACCCTACTTGAATATGCGGAATATATGGGCAACTATTACGGCAAACTCTATTCAGAAAATTGAAGAAAACCTAGCGGCTGGTCACGATGTCTTCTTGGAAATTGAAGTTCAAGGTGCCATGAAGGTTAAGGAGCGTATGCCTAGAAGGAATCTTCATCTTCTTAGCACCACCTAACTTGGAAGAGTTAGAATCCCGGATTACAGGTCGAGGGCACAGATGCCGCGCATGTCATCAAGAGCGCATGGCGACAGCCAAGGAAGAAATCGAATTGATGCAGTACATTATGACTACGTCGTCGTTAACGACCAAGTCCAACATGCAGTCGACAAGATTAATGCCATTATTCAATCAGAACATCTCAAGGTCGAACGTGTAGTGGATCAAATCCGACACGACATGGAAACTTATTACGAAAAAGGAGCGGATTTAGCTATGATGTTATACCCATCAATTGATAAATTATTAGAGAAAGTACCTTCCAAATACAGCTTGATTATTTTTGAGCTAGCAAACGATCACACGATTTGCAAGTCTACCAGAACCCACAACTAGACAAGACGAGTCAGTTAAGGCCGTAGGTAAGTCACCGAAAGAAGTCATTGACGGCAAATTATATATCAAAGAAGACTAGTCAAGAAACCACTATGAGGACGTGTGTATGCAGTTCATATCATAGTAGTTTTTTCTACAAATTCCCCTGAATTCATTCGGAGAAAGGAGCCTGCCCATGTTTGTCAAGGTGATTGTCGATATTCCGGCTGCCCAAGTCAATCGACCCTTTGATTACCAAGTCCCTGAGGCCTATCAGGATAGCCTTCAACTCGGCATGCGGGTGCAAGTTCCTTTCGGCAATCGCCAACTGCTTGGCTTTTGTGGTGGGCATCCACCATACCAGTGACTTCAAGGGGACACTCAAACCCATTACAGCAGTCCTAGACTATGAATCCTTTATTAACGAGGAGCTACTAGACTTGAGTGAGCATTTGGCCCAGACCTTACATGCCTTCCGCATTAATGTCTTGCATGCCATGTTGCCTGCCATGCTAAAAGTCAAATACCAGAATATCTTTCTGATTCATCAGCCCCAAGGTCTCAGTGATTATGAGCTACTAAGTGACTGGCTCAATCAGAGCCAACTTGACAAGGATCAGGTAGAGGCGCAGTTAAGTCGCAAGCAAATCAAGCAACCATTAGACCAAGGCGTCCTGGAGTTGGTCTATCAGGTCCAAGACCAGACCACTGCTAAGACTCAAACCCTGATTGAACTGGCTATGCCGGCTGAGTCCATCCAACAAGTCATCTAAGAGCTCCCTGCTAGAAGTCAGAAAGTAGCCCAGCTCTTGTCCTATCTCTTAGCTTCAGGTCAGCCCCAGTGGGAACAACAAGCCCTCTTGGCAGCCAGCCAAGTCAGCGCCAGTAGCTTAAAGACAGCCCTTAAACATGGTTATGTCAGTCGAAAAAGTCAGCGTCTATCGGGATCCTTGGCTCATCTGGAGGTTGAGCAGAGTCAAAGCTCGAACCTTGACTGAGGCTCAGAAGGCGGTCTATGAGCAGGTGGCCCAAGCATTAGAAACACATCAGGATCGGACCTTCCTGCTAGAAGGTGTCACCGGCAGTGGCAAGACTGAAGTCTATCTCCAACTCATGGCCAAGGCCAGCCAAATGGGGCGGGGCGCTATTCTCCCAGTTCCTGAAATTGCCTTAACTCCGCAAATGGTACGTCAGGTTAAGAGTCGTTTTCAAACTGGGGTGGCGGTTCTGCACTCAGGTTTGACTAATTCCCAGAAATACGATGAGTGGCGCCGCATTATCCGCGGTCAAGCTACCATTGTCGTGGGTGCTCGGTCATCAATTTTTGCGCCTATTCGTGATTTAGGCCTCAGTCATCATTGACGAAGAACATGAGACCACCCTACAAGCAATCGGATACGCCACGCTATCATGCCAGAGAAGTGGCTATCTGGCGCTGTCACTATCACCAGGCACCGCTACTTCTGGGATCTGCGACGCCTTCACTGGAGTCTCGCTCGCGGGCCCAGGTAGGGCGCTACCAACATCTGCGCCTGCCTGAACGTGTTAACGGGAGACCTTTGCCACCCGTTACCCTGGTAGATATGACCAAGGAAATGGCCCAGCAAACGACCGACGAGCTGTCCTCTGTGCTTAAAGACAAGATTGCCGACCGCTTTTAGCCAAGGGGCAACAGATTGTACTTTGCTTAATCGGCGCGGCTTCTTATATGCTCTTGCCGAGATGTGGTCAAGTCATTCAATGCCCACGTTGCGATATTTCTTAACCCATCACAAGCATGAGCATCGACTCAAAATGCCATTACTGTGACTACCAAAAGTCCAGTCCCTGACCCGCTGTCCTAACTCGCCATAGTGATCATCTCAGAACTTTTGGCTTGGGAACGCAGAAAAATTGAAGAATTACTCAGATCAGCACCCCAACGGCTCGCATTATTCGTGTATGGATATGGATACAACGCGCAAGAAAGGCCAACACGAAGCTCTCTTGGATAGTTTCCGTCGCTGAGGCAGATATTCTCCTAGGCACCCAAATGATTGCCAAGGGTCTGGACTTTGAGACAGTGACCCTAGTCGGTGTAATCAATGCGGATACGGCTCTCAACCTACCGGATTTTCCGGGCAGAAAGACCTTCCAACTCTTGACCCAAGTAGCCAGGGCGCACTGGCCAGGGGACGTTTCGAGGGTGAGGTCCTGATTCAAAACCTATAATCCAGACCACTATGTTAGTAGCAATTGGCCCAGCAACATGATTATAGAGTCCTTCTTCTACTATGAGATGAAGCGACGTCATCTGAGGCCAGCTATCCGCCTTGTATTTCTATACCACTTTAATTACTATTTCTAGCAAATACCAGGCCAAAGCCCAAGCTATGAGTCATCAAGTTAAGCAAGCCCTCTTAGCAAGTGGGGCAGCCATTGATTCTAGGCCCTAGCCAGCGCGATTGCTCGACTAATGAACGCTATTATTTCCAACTCTGCTCAAGCACAAGATGGTCAAGTCATTAAAAAGAGGAAAGTCCCTTGGGGCAATCTTAGACTAATCCCAGCTTGAAGCCAGCAGGATTTATATTACCATTGACCACGAGCCACTCTTTTCAACTAGCGAGGGTGTATCGAACATGAAAAATTATCTTTATGGGAACGCCACAGTTTGCGGCAGAAATTCTCCAGAGGCTTACTCGAGCATGCCTCCTACCAGGTCAGTTGCGGTGAGTGACCCAGCCTGACCGTCCGGTTGGCCGTAAACAGGTCTTGACTCAGTCACCTGTTAAACAATTGGCCTTGGCTCATGATATTCCTCTATCAACCTGAACGTATTAGCCGTTCTGAGGTTAGAAAGACTGATAAATTTAGATGCCGACATTATTGACGGCATGGCTTATAGCCAGTTCATTCCCACTCACGTCTCATTAACTCAACACCCCCATACGGCCATTAATGTTCACGCTTCGCTACTACCTAAGTATCGCGGCGCCGCGCCTATTCACTACGCCATCTGGAAGGGCGATCATGAGACCAGTATTTCCATTATTTACATGACCAAGGAAATGGATGCGGGTGATATTCTAGCCCAACGTTCCTGTGTCATCGAATCAGATGAAACCGTAAGGGGACTCTTTGAAAGTTAGCCATTGTAGCGGGAATTACTCCTAGATACCCTATTCAAACTTTTGCAAATGAGATTACGGCTGTCGAGCAAAGATGCCAGCCAAGTGGTCTTTTTCGCCTTCAATCACCAAAGAGCAGAACAACTTAATTGGTATGAGTCTGCTCACCAAGTGGACTGCCATGTTCGGGCCTTCAATCCTTTCCTTCGACTATACGGTCTTAGAGACTTGCGGATTAAGGTTTGGGCCGGGGCACCAATGGATTATGAGCCAAGCCCAGAAGATCAGTCTGCAGAGCCAGGCACTATTCTGGCTATAAAATCGAAAAACACCTGATTGTAAAGTGTGGTCATCATTCCTATTATGGTATCCGCGAGTGGCAGGGAGTCCGGTAAAGCGCTTGAGCCTGAAGACTATTTCATGGGCAATGACTAGCTCAATTAGCAGGCCAAGTTTTCGCCTCACCACAAGTGGAAGATGGAGAAGCTCACATGAAAGTTAGCCCACAAGCCGCTAAGGCTCAAGCACAATGTCCGCTTTCAGGCCTTACAGATCTTGGTAGAGATTGATGGCATGACCCGGTATTCCAATGTCCTTCTCAATCGAGCGCTGAGCCAGACAGAACTCAAGCCAGTTGATCAAAGGGCTTTTGGTAAATTTAGTCTACAGTAGGCATTCAACATCGTTTGACCCTCGATTTCTACTTGGATCCTTCATCAAGGTAAAAAGCTCGAACCATGGATTTGCTCTCTCTTAAGGATGACAGTCTATCAGATGCTTTATCTAGAGCGAATTCCGGACCACATGACCATTAACAGAAGCGGTTAATATCGCCGATTAATGGCCATGCGAGGCCTAGCGGGTCTAGTCAATGGCGTCTTGCGCAATTCTGCCGTCGTCAGGAACTGCGCTCCTTGGATACAGATGACGGACCCATGAAGCCCCCTCAGCATTCAATATAGTATCGCTTCCCTTGGATTGTGGCCTCTTACAAAAACAGTATGACCAGTCAATCTTGGTTGATTTGATGGCTAGCTCAACCAACGGCCACGCGCCTAACAGCTAGAATTCAAGCCCATCCTAATGAACGCGACCAAATCCTGGCCCATGCGTAAGGGCAGCCGGCTATCAAAGTTGAGGCCGGCAACCTATCGCCCTATGCTATTGAAAGCTTAGATGGTCGAATCGTAGAGTCATGCCAGCCTTTCAAGCAGGGCGTTTGACCATTCAAGATGAATCTTCTATGTTGCGGCCCAATCGGCCAGCTAGTAGCAGGTCAACGACTCTTGATGCTCGCGGTGCGCCTGGAGGCAAGGCGACACATATGGCCTTTCTACTGCAAAACGGTCACTGGATGCCTTAGATATTTCTCAAGCCAAGCTAGACTTAGTGGCGGGCACATGGAACGCCTAGGTTTGAAATGCCAGCAAGAGGGCTTGACTATATCACTTCATGCTGCATGCATGTAGACTTATGCTAAGTGGGACACTCTATGATATAATCTATTTGGATGCACCATGTTCGGGTCTCGGCCTCATGCGTCGCAAACCTGAAATTAAATATACTAAGCAAGCAAGCGATATTGAAGCACCAAGCAAGCTTCCAGAGTCAGCTCTTAGAACCATGTTGCCAGTCTACTCAAAACCAGGCGGAACCTTAGTCTATTCAACCTGTACCTTGGCACAAGCTGAAAACCAGGACCAGGTCAAGGCCTTCTTTGGCAAGAACAGGCTGACTTCAACTCAGTCCGATAGGGTCAGAAGAAGTTCTAGGAGCCTCAGTTCTGACTGCAGATGGCATGATTGAAGTCTTGCCACAAGACTACTTGACCGATGGCTTCTTCATTGCACGCATGACCAAGTCAGCCTAGCTTGCGATAAATCAGCTTATGAAGAAACAGAGGTGACTACATGAAACTTGCACTCAAGCTCAATATCGGTAAGCGTCGAACAACCAATCAGGATTATGCGGATTATTTTCTAAAATGATTTTGGCCAATCCCCTTGCTCATCCTCTGTGATGGGGTAGGTAGCCATTTGAGAGTAACGACGTAGCCAGCCAACGCACGACGCAATATATTGGACAATATTTTCCAAGATTTGAACAAAGCCTTAGCACCTGATCAGGTAGCAGCTTGGATTGAAGGGACCTACAGCTTGTCAACACACAAATTTATCAAGGCTTCCAAGCCGACAAGAGCTTAAACGGCATAGGGACTACCATTGTCTTGGCCTTGATTGTTGACGGCACCATTTATTTAGGACATGTGGGGATAGCCGCGCTTATATCTATAAGGAAGGCAAGCTCCAGCATAATATACTGGAGGATCATTCCTTGGTTAATGAATCTGATCTCGTGCTGGAAATTACGCTGAAGAATCTTATCTCTCACCCTCATCGCAATGCCGCTCACCCAATCCATTGGTTTGACGCATCCACTTGAGGTAGCCATTCAGACCGTGCCAAGCCAGGAGCTGAGAGGTTGCTCCTTTGCTCAGATGGTTTGACTAATATGGTGACGCCTGAGGCCTTGGAAGAGCTCTTCCGGTCATCGCGCCAAAAGAGCAGATTTTGCCCAACAATTAATTGCAGCAGCCTAACGAAGCTGGAGGCATGGATAACATTTCCATGTTGCTTCAGACTTAAGCACTGAAAACTTAGAGGAGGTATCTGAATGGAAATAGGCGATAAATTATCAGGCAGATGCCTGCTGACGAGACTTTATCGGTCCAGGGCGGGATGGCCAATGTTTTTCCTAGCTCAAGACTTAATCTAGAAAGACAAGTAGCCGTTAAAGTCCTACGATTTTGACTTCAGGACAACCAGGATGCCATTCTGTCGCTTCCAACGTGAAGCATGTCGGCTTAGGCCAATTGCTGCACCGCAATATCGTTGAAATCTATGATGTCGAGGAAAAAGAAGTACCAGCAACACATTGTCATGGAGTATGTGGATGGACAGATCTCAAGACTTTATATTCGTCAAAATGCGCCCTATCCTAGAACTCAGTGGTACTAATTGATGAGTCGGATCCTCCTGAGCTATTGAAGTGGCTCATAAGATCAAATTATTCACCGGGATATTAAGCCTCAGAATATTTTGATTACCAAGACAGCGCGTATAAGATTACCGACTTTGGGATTGCTACTGCCCTGTCGGATACTTCCATCACGCAGACTAATCACCCTCTTGGGTTCGGTTCATTACCCGTCACCTGAGCAAGCGCGTGGCAACGCCTACCGTTAAGTCAGATATCTATGCCCTAGGGTCGTCCTCTGCGAATTGATTACTGGCTCTGTGCCGCATTTGATAGCGAATCAGCTGCTCCGTGGCCCTCAAGCACTTCCAGGAAGAATTCTCACGTATCCGCGACAAGGATGGATTGTGCCGCAAAGCTTGGAAAACGTGGTCCCTCAAGGCTACTGCCGAGCGATCCAGCCAACCGTTACGATTCTGTTCACAGTATGTTAGCGGACTTATCGACGGCACCAATAGCGAGTCGTATGAATGAGCCGGTCTTTTGTCCCTAATGCGAGTGGTCAGGCGCGAGTTCAAATGAAGCCTTATTAAACCAGTCAAAACGCCGGTTGCGGCCTCAATTGCAGCGCCAGAACGTGATTATGATGCCTTATCAACGCATTGACGAGGTGAGCGCCCTATGGACAAGCTGCGACGCAAACGTCGGATTGCGGCCTCGCTTTGGCTATAATCAGTCTCTTAGTCATTGTGGTGGGGTCTATATGTGCTCATACGCGCTTGACCGAGTATACTTCTGTGCCAGAAGTGGCCAAACTCAGCAAGGGATGAGGCGGTACAGAAATTCAAGCAGCCAATCTGCAAGTGGGGCCATTAAGCAGACTTGGGGACAGCATTCCTCAGGGTCAGGTGGATTAAATCAACAGCAGGCTCTGGCGCGTGATTCGTGAGGTCTAACAGTCGACTGAAATCAGTAACGGGAAAGAACAGGTTGAAATCGGCAACTATGTTGGTCAAGACTATGAATCGGTTCGCTCCCAATTGACCGTGACTAATCTTTTATTGTAGAGCGTCGTGACTTTAGCTTCGACGCCAGAGAATAATGGGAAGATTTTAGCTCAAAGCGTGGAACTGGGTTCAAGGTGGTGTGCCAAGCACTATTCCCTAGTCTTTACTGTAGGAAGGTGGCAGACCCACCACCATGCAGGACTTCAATAACCTACCATTGGAAATGGTGCAAAACTTCGCGGAAGCCAACGGACTGACCGTAGACGTCAGCGAAGACTATGATAATGACATTCCTAAAGGGCGTGTCATCAGCCAAAGTCCTAAATATGGCGTGGCCTTAAGTCAGGCGATACCATCAAGGTTACCGTTTCTAAAGGGCGCAAGGAAGAGAGGTCCTGACGGCAGTTCAGCGGGTAAATATTGAATACGTGCCAAAATATGCAGACACGGATGTCAAACCAACGTAACCCATTGCCTAATAGATTCCAGGTCTTCATTGGCGATAGTCGCAACAATATTAATACGCTGGCTCAAGAATTTGAAATCTCTGAATCACGCAGCATCGAGATTCTGCTCTATATTATGGAAGGCGGCGTTGGTCAATATCGCGTTATGCGGGATGGCGAAGTCATTGCTGAAAGTAATGAAGTCTCATCCAAATGATAATTAATCTTAAGAGGCTAGAAATTTCTAGCCTCTTTTGATGGGAAAATATGAGTCCTGATTAGTCTAGCTTGTCTCGTCAGCCAGAACTGACAAGGCGCTTAAAATATGGTACCATTAAGTCAGTATCAAGCAGAGGGGTGACAGTATGGCAGTAGACAAAGCAATCATCAAAGAAGGCATTATTTCCCAGTCTCTTAGTGGATTTTATTCGGCTCGGTCTGAGGGCCAAAACCTATGGACCAAGCCCACAGAATTTTCGCCACCAACAGCTCAAGCCTTTTGGTGGGGACCATGTTACCTTCGAATGGGAAGAGAGGCTTAGACCCCAAGGCCGACCAAGCCTTAGGACGCTTGATTGAGTCCTGCCTCGTCGTAATCAATTCGTTAGGACCAAGGTGGGTCAATGTGGATGATGCTGGTGGTCACTGTCGCTGGTGGAGCCGGACTTCTCCTCACTCTAGTCGACCACCTTTGGCCTCTGTGACCTCCCATGGCATTGAACCTATTTGGTTCTGACCAACTACGACCTCCTGCTAGCACAAGAAGGGGAGAAACGCGAGACCGTGTTGCCTCAGATCCAAGCTCTTTATGAGGCGGCTGACTATGCAGTAACTGTCATGGATCCTGCATCGGATGCGCTAGCTAATCTTAGTCAACTCCTGCACTGAGGACTCTACAGTGGTCGTGGGCCAGTCTGGAGTCAGGGTGAAAGTCACAGCTTAGCCAGCTCTGCCCTCCATGCTGACGTGAAACCGGCGAAATTAGCTAGTATCTGGAGCGGGCGCTCACACCACACGAGAAGTGACCCTCTATCCCTGAATCAGGCCTTGATTGCTGATACGCCAGTGATTTTCTGCCTGCTAGATTTTGAGCAGATTGAGAAAGAGCAAGTGACCCTAACTTTTCCCGAAATTTATGAGCTCAGCCAAGAATGCCGCTTCCGTTCCTGTCTTCATTTGGAAGAACCAGGCTGTGCGTTAGCAAGCATTAGAAGCAGGGAGTTTGGCTGCTAGCCGCTACCAGTCCTATGTGTCAATTGGTCCAAAAATTGAGCAGCGCAAACCCCACACCATCTTAAAAACGCCGTTGAGGAGGAAACTTATGCATATTGCACCTTCCATGTTGAGTGCCGATTTTAATAACTAGCCCAATCTATCCGAATGGTTGAAGAGGCTGGGGCTGACTACCTACATATTGATATTATGGATGGGGATTTTGTACCCAACATTTCCTTTGAGCCGATGCTCTACTCAAGGCTTGCTGCGCTCAATCTAAGCTGCAGTCTTTGATGTTCACATGATGGTGATCAATCCTGAACGCTATGTGGACCAAGGCGGTCAAAGGCGGGCGTGCAGATAGTGACGTTCAGTCTGGAGGCGACACCTCATATTCATCGTGCCCTGCCCAGTTAATCAAGGCAGCAGGGGCCCAAGGCTGGCGTTGTCGTTAATCCAGGCACGTCAGTTGCGGCCACTGAAAGCGTTCTCGGTCAGGATTTGATCAGGTCTTGATCATGACAGTTAACCCAGGTTTTGGTGGTCAGGCCTTTATTCCTGCGACCTTGGACAAAGTTCGCCAATTGGCTGATTTGCGCCAAAAGAAACAAGGCTATAGCTATCTGATTGAAGTTGACGGTGGGGTGAATGACAAGACGGCTGCTGACTCGTCTAGAGGCGGGCGCAGATATCCCTAGTGCAGGTTCTTACGTCTTCGCAAGTATCAGATCCAGCCGAAGCCATTCAGACGCTCAAAGCCTTGGCTTTAGGCAGCATGGGAAGTAGGGGGCAGTCTAAATGGCGACAGCATGTGTCATTGTCTCGTGGGGTGGACCTAATCCAGCCCTTGATCAGATTGAAAAATTTAAACCAAGCCTATGACCAGGTCTATTTTGTAGGGGCTGATCGTGGGGCCCTAAGATTAGTCAGAGCAGGTTATGAGCTAGACGTGGCCTTGGGCGACTTTGATTCAGTATCAGAAGAAGAGCGCCAAGTCATTGAGGCGAATAGTAGGGAATTTCAAAGCCTTTCCTAGCGAGAAGGACGATACCGATGGTCATTTGGCCTTAGACCTGGCCATGAACCGCTGGCCGGAGGCAGATTATGTTGCGCTTTGGTTTTCTAGGTGAAAGGGGTGGGCGATCTGGACGATTTCTTGGCTAACATTTGGCTGGCCCATCAGCCACGCTTCCCAAGCAGGTTTGTCCTCGTCTGACCTTGCTGGAGGCTCACCATGGTGCGTTTCTTAGAGCCTGGCGCACCGTCTTGGCCTATGAGCCTTGTCTCACCTGTCAGTCATTAGCCTGACACCAGTTCAAGGTCTGACCATCCAGCGCCAAGTACACCTTGCCGGCAACTGATTATGCTAGTCCCCAGTCCTGATTAGCAACGAATATAAAGCCAGTCAGGAGCCTGTGGAAATTGCCTTTGAGTCGGGTCTGGTCATGCATTTATCTGGGTCAACCAAGTCTAAAAACCGATCACCCTCAAAGACTTGTCAAATGAGGGAAAATATGATAAATTAGTCGTTCAGTATGATAAAGCAGGGACATTAAGCTCCTGCAGCGAAAAGGAGGAAACAAGAATGGCAAAGAATGTTATTTCACTGGGCGTAAAAAGCTCGTTCAGGTAAGTCACTCGTTCAAAAGCGATGAACAAAACAAAACGTCGTTTCGGCGCTAATCACAAAAAGTACGCATCTTAGTAGATGGCGAACCTAAGAAAGTTTGGGTTTCTGCTCGTGCTTTAAAATCAGGTAAAGTAGAACGCGTTTAGATAGCGATGATCCCAGTCCCTTGGATTGGGGCTTTTTTGGGTAAGACCTCCTCTGTCTAGAACGAGCAGAAGACAGGCCCTCAGTTTGGAAATGGTCTTTATCTTAATGAGTGCACAATCAAGCATTTTATGCTAAAATAGGTATGATATATTAGATGTGAGGAGGAAAATCGTGCGACAATCAAAAATCCAAACACCCAATGGACAAGTGTCCTAACCCAAGATGTGATTTCAACAGTTGTCGGCACTGCCGCTAACGAGATAACTACGGTGTGGTCGGAATGGTAGTAAGAACTTCTTCCGTGATAACATTTGAGATTCTAGGACAAGAGAATTACTCCAAAGGGTTGTCATCACCAACGTGGGGATGACGTTCCAGATGAATACTACATCTTAGTGTCTTACAGGACTAAGATCTCAGTTATCTGCCAAAACATTCAAGCAAACGTGAAATACATGTGTTGAACAATTGCTGGGCTTCGAAGTCAGCTATGTCAATGTTCACGTACAAGGCGTAAAATTGATTAAGTCAACCGTATAGAACGGTAGAGAGGATAAAAATTGGAATTGAAACAATTAACGGCAAAGAGTTTGTGCCTATGGTTGTAGCCGGAGCGGAACGCTTAACATCCAATGTCGAATTAATTAACTCACTCAACGTATTCCTGTGCCGGATGGCGATACTGACTAACATGAACATGACCTTTGTTTCTGGGGCGGAAAACCTCAAAGCCAGTCAAGCTTAGTCACGTCGGTGAATTAGCGGGCGCCTTAGCAAAAGGCCTCTTGATGGGGGCGCGTGGTAACTCTAGGGGTTATCTTATCTCAGATTTTCCGTGGTTTCTCACAACGGATTAAGGAAGGAAGTCTTAGACGCTAAGCATTTTTGCCCAAGCCTTCTTAGGTGGGGTTGAATCAGCCTATAAGGCAGTTATGAAACCTGTCGAAGGGACTATTTTGACGGTTGCGCGTGAATCTGCTTTGCGCGGTGAGAAGGCTGCTGAGAAGACTGAGAACATTATTGAAGTCATGAAAGCCATTGTTGCAGGTGCTCAATTGGCCTTAGACAAGACACCCTGAATTATGCCAGTCTTGAAACAAGTTGGCGTCGTCGACTCTGGTGGTAGAGGCTTGCTCTGCGTCTATGAGAGGTTTCTTGTCATCCTTGACAGGCGAGACCGTAGTAGAGTTAAGGCACCTACTGCAGCTCCTGGCCACTCTCACGCTATGTTCGAAGATGGCAATGAGCCACCAATGGCCTTAGAAGATATTGACCTTTGGCTACTGTGACAGAGTATGGTCTGTAGTGGCCAAGGCCCAACTGTTGAGAAGGCACTTGACTATGACGCTTTCACAGCACCCTCAACACCAAAGGATTCCTCTTGGTCGTAGCGGACGATGAAACGTCAAGGTTCACATCCATACTGAAAACCCAGGCGAAATTATGCAATTGGGTCAAGAATTTGGGGAACTGATCAAAATCAAAGTCGACAACATGCGTGAACAAGTCCGTGGCTTAGAAGCGGAAGAACATGCTATGAAGAAGCCCTCGTAGCGGCTGCGCCAAAAGTTCTATATGCGATTGTGCGGTAGCAGCGGGTGAAAGGTGGGTCAACTCTTTACTGACCTAGGGGTTGCTAAAGTCTTGGCTGGTGGTCAAACCATGAATCCTTCAACTGAAGACTTCGTTAAAGCTATTGAAGCAGTCAATGCAGAACAAATCATTCTCTCTGCTAACAACAAGAACACTCATCATGGCGGTTGAGACAAGCAGCTCAAGTCGGAAGTGCCAACTGTTGTGGTACCAACCACTCACAATCCCTCAAGGGATTACGCGCTATGATGGCCTTCGACGCTAGCTTAGATCTAGAAGCCAATGGGGCCCAAATGAATGAGTCACGTGATTTTGTCCAATCTGGTCAAATTACTTACTCCATTCGTGACACCGAGATTGATGGCGTGTCCATCAAGAAGGATGACTACCTAGGCTTAGTTAACAACAAGATTGTCTTGTCCTTGCCTGATTTGAAGGATGCCCTCTTGGCAACCTTAGAAGCCATGGTGGATGAAGACTCTGAATTGGCAACTATTATTGTCGGGGAAGAAGGGACCACTGAATTAGCAGATGAGGTAGCAGAGCTCTAACTGACAAATTCAATGACTTAGAAGTCGAAATCGTCCAAGGTGACCAACCTGTATACCACTACATGATGTCAGTGGAATAATTAAAACACTTAAAAAGACTAAGGCTCATGCCTTGGTCTTTTTCTATGCCCGAGCGAGCTTAGACTCTAGCTTGAATAGTCGCTATCTGGCTATGAAGATGTTATAATAATGAGACAGACAAGCAGAAAGGAGGGGGCTTATGGGACTTAATTGGTTAGATAGCATTGATCATCTTAAGGGAGTAGGACCTCGCGCGTCAAGCTCTTCCAACAGGTAGGCTGTCTCCACTGTTCGCGACCTCATGTTTCATTTTCCCTTCCGCTTTGAATCGGTAGCCGTGCGCCCTTTGGCGACCATCCTGGATCAGGAGAAGGTCACCCTCAAAGGCAAGGTCGTGACGCCACCTGTGGTAGCCTACTTTGGTGGCAAGAAGAGCCGGGTTTCTTTCAAGCTGGCGGTCAGTGACCACGGGATTATCAATGTCTCCTTCTTCAACCAACCCTATCTTAAGCAAAGCCATCCAGCTGGGGCAGGAGCGAGCCATTTATGGCAAATGGCAATCTAATCGCCAGACCCTACTGGGTATGAAGCTGATTCAAGTAGCTCAGGAAGGACAGGACTTTGCGCCAGTTTACCATGCTACCAAAGGACTTAAGCAGAGCGCCATTGTGGCTAGTATTGCAGCTTGCTTCAATCAGTATCAGGAGGCCATCCCAGAGGTCTTACCCTCAACATCTCAACGACCAGTATCGGCTACTAGATTTGCCCCCTAGCCCTCTATGCCATGCATTTTCCGGCTGACCAAGAGCAACATCACCAAGCCACTCCGGAAAATTATCTATCAGGAGTTTTTCCTCTACCAATGGCGTCTGCAAAGACGGCCCTAAGCAGCATGAAACAGAGCCAGGCATCCAGATTCATTATGACAATGACCAGCTTAAGACGTGGATCGGACGTTTGCCTTATGAGCTAACTCAAGCACAGAAGCAGGTAGTCAATGAAATCTGTCAGTGACCTTATGGCCCAGCACCCTATGCGGCGCATGGTGCAGGGGGATGTTAGAGCGGAAAACCCTAGTAGCCTTTCTGGCTATTTTAGCTAGCAAGTGGAGGCTTCCAGTCAGCCCTCATGGCGCCGACTGAGATTCTAGCTAAACAGCATGCCCAGTCTTTCAACCAGCTCTTTGCCTCCATGGGGATAGAAGCCGCGCTCTTGACCAGTGCCATGACAGCCAAGGCTGCTAAAGCAGTCTTAGATGACACTTGGCTAATGGGCAGATTCAGGTGGTCATCGGGACTCATGCCTTGATCCAAGAAACGGTCAAATTCAAGCAACTTGGCTTGGTTATCATTGACGAGCAACATCGCTTTGGGGTTGGTCAGCGCCAAGCCCTAGTAGATAAAAATGACAAAATAGCCGTCAACCTACTCCAAAATGACCGCAACGCCTATTCCACGTTCCCTAGCCATGACCCTCTGCGGCGAGATGCACGTCTCCACCATTGATCAGTTACCTAAGGGCCGTCAGCCTATCACGACCCGTTGGCTCAAGGAAGATCAATTAGAGGAACTAGAAGACCATGTGGCCCAAGAATTAGAGGCCGGACACCAGGTCTACTATAGTGCTCCTCTGATTGAGAGTTCTGAACACTTGGAGCAGATAGAGAACGTGCTAGAGGTGGCAGACCGCTTGGCAGACCGCTTCCCAAGCTTTAAGGTCGATGTCTACACGGCCAACTTAATAAGGAAGAGCAAGAAGCCGTCATGGACCGCTTCAAGCAAAATCAGGTCCAGATTCTCGTGGCGACCACCATCGGTGGAAGTCGGAGTTGACGTGCCCAATGCCACCGATTATGGTCATTCAGTCAGCTGAACGCTTTGGCCTGGCCCAGCTCCACCCAGTTGCGTGAGCAGTAGGGGCGAGCCAGTTAGCCAGCTATTGTTACCTAATTGGCAATCCCACAACTGAACAGGGTAAGGAGCGACTTAAGATTATGGTGGACCACCAAGATGGTTTCCTGATTAGTCGTGAAGACTTGAAGATTCGCGGTATGGGGATTTAATGGGACGCGCCAAAGTGGTTTGCCGGAATTTCCCATGCTAACTTGATTGAAAGACGAAAAATCCTAACAGTTGCCTCGCAAGGATGTTCAGGACTTACTTAAGCATCCAGAACGCCTATCAGAAGCCGAATGGCAGGGCAGCTTTAATCAATGGTAGCAGACGCAAGCGATTGAGGTTCTAGCCCAAACCGCCAGATTCGATCTAGGCTGACGGCTAGCAGGGACTTGTTATGATGAAAGCACGAGTGATTGGCGATAGCGATTGCCAAATATTGATAGATATGATTAGTTTATAAGGAGGAAGACAAGGAATGATTAGAATTGCAGTAGATGCTATGGGCGGGGATTTTCGCGCCTGAATCAGCCGTATGGGTAAATCTGGCAATCGCAGCCTTTGATAACATCGAAGTGCTCTTATTTGGTGACCAAGATAAAATTCGCCCCATACTTTGAAGCGACAGAGCGGGTTGAAATCATCCATACCCCGAGAAAATCAATGGGGATGACGAGCCAGTGCGTGCCATTCGAAAGAAAAAGAGATGCCTCAATGGTACTAGCGGCGCAAGCGGTGAAGGAAGGCCAAGCTGTGCCTTGCTTTCAGCAGGAACACTGAGGGCTCTCTTAGCCAGCGGTTTTGCTGATTGTGGGTCGAATTAAGAATATTGACCGCCCTGGTCTCGCATGCCAGTCTTGCCAACTGCTTCTAGTCAACATCCTTACTTGGTCTTGATGGATGCCGATGCTAACGCTGACTGCAAGCCGAGTCAACTTACTGCAATTTGCGGTTCTAGCTTCTGCTCAACTTGTGTCCTGGGCATCGCCCAGCCTAAGATTGAGCTCACTTAACAATGGGACTGAAGCTACCAAGGGTAATGAACTATTCTGAGGCAGCCTATGAACTCTTGGCTGCTGAGACTCAGCCTAGACTTCTACGGCAACGTGAGACTAAGACCTTGCTAGATGGCCCAGTTGATATTGTGGTCACGGATGGTTTTTACCGGTAATGCCGTATTGAAGACTCTGGAAGGGACCTCTAAAACCCCTCTTTAGTCTCATTAAATCCCAATTATTGGGTGGCGGGCTGAAAGCTAAACTAGGAGCCCTCTTAGTCAAAGACGCCTTATCAGGCCTCACGATAGTCTTGACGATACCAAGCAGGTGGGGCAGTTCTCTTAGGGGTCAAGGCGCCAGTCATCAAGGCCCATGGCTCTTCTAACGAACAGGCCATCTTCAACGCTATTCGTCAGGCTCGCACGATTGTTGAATCTGGCATTATCCAGGAAGCAACTGACTACTTCGGTCAGGAAACAACCAGCTCAAACAGAAGAATAGTCTTATTCGTCCAGGCCATGTTAGCCTGGTCTTTTGCATGTCAAAAAGAGTTGGGGGAGCACATCAAAAAGCTTGAAAAATTATTGAGAAATAAAAATTAAAAGAAAAGATAATCGACAGTTTTGGGTCAAATAGGTAAATCTATGACGCATCATCGTTATCTTGCTTTTTCAATATGCTATATCCTATTTCTGGTTAACCCATAATAGGTTATTTATCTTGAAAAACAGGATTATTATAGTAGTTTCTTGGACAAACTAATGGCTAGCAGAAGATGACAATTTCAAGCTTTTATTGGAATGATTTTGAAGATATCGCTTCACTTAGTCGCAATCATGGGCAAAGTCTAAGCAAGTTTTGAGGGATAAATGAGGAAGAATGAGAGATTTCATAATTTTTCTCTGCTAAAACCATGGACAATTGGCTTAAAAACTTAGTAAAAATAAGGAAGTGTAGATTTTATGTCATATTGAACGGAGGGTGTATGGATGCCCCAGACCCAAGAAGTTTTCCAAACAGTCCAACGATTGATTGTTGAACGATTTGGTTTCACCGAACAAGGTCACCAATGAGATGACCTTTTGAAGATCTCGGTGCAGACTCAATTGACGTCTTCTGAACTGATTATGGAGCTCGAGGACACCTTTGAGTGTTCAATTTGAGGATAATCGTCTAAAGCCCTTAAGAATGTAGGCGAAGTGGTCACTTATATCGACCAGCTTACTCCTAAGAACTGAAAAGACGATGAAGTCGGCAGCTCTATCTATGCAGTGCTACTACTTAGATGAAGACATAAAAACATGATCACAGAATGGAGAACTAGAATGGATAACGAAAAAGTTATTCTAGATGTAAAAGGACTTTACACGTTGGATTCCGCGTTAAGGATACCTTCTACAATGCGGTAGACGGCGTTAGCTTTTACCTTATCAAAGAATGAAAAATTAGCCATTGTTGGGGAGTCAGGCTGTGGAAGTCAACTCTTGCCACTTCAACTCACTGGTTTGCATAATCCTCGCAATACTAAGATTGAAGGCCAAAATTAACTACCGTGGCGATAACTTAGTAGAATATACTGAGAATCAATATAACAAAATCCGTGGGAACGATATTGGGATGATTTTTCCAGATCCATTGGCATCGCTCAACCCATTGATGACCATTGCAGCACAAATTGATGAAGCCCCTCACTACCACACCAAAACTCAACAAGGAAGAGAACGTCAGCGTGTCTTAGAGCTCTTCGGATCAAGTGAGGGATTTGTTAACTCAGAGCGGACTGCTCGTCAGTATCCACACGAATTATCTGGGGGGATGCGTCAGCGGGTTATCATCGCCATCGCCTTGGCATGTAAGCCACCGATTATTATTGCTGATGAGCCTACTACAGCTTTGGACGTAACTATTCAAGCTCAAATCTTGGACTTGATGAACGACATCCAGAAGGAAACTGAAGCAGGGATTATCCTCATTACTCACGACTTAGGGTCGTAGCTGAGACAGCGGACCGCGTAGCCGTTATGTATGCGGTCAATTCGTTGAGATTGCACCCTGTTGAAGAACTCTTCAACAATCCGCAGCATCCATATACACGTTCACTCTTGCGTTCAATTCCGCAAACCAGTGAATTAGAAGGTGGCTCTGACAAGCTTCACGTTATTCAAGGGGCGGTACCACCATTGACCAAGATGATTCGGACAGGCTGTCGTTTCGCACCACGTATTCCATGGATTGCGGAAGATGCCCACGAAGAGAACCCAGGTTTACATGAAGTATCACCAGGTCACTTTTGTCCGTTGTACTTGTTACAAACATTTCCATTTTGAAGGAGGAGAACTAATGGCTGAATTTATGCGCATCTGAGGACCCTAAAAGTCCACTATCCTATTCGGTCTGGTTTCCTGAACCGCGTGACCGATTATGTCTATGCTGTAGGCGGCGTCAACTTGACCTTAGAAGAAGGTAGGACTTATGGCTTGGTTGGTGAATCAGGTTCTGGTAAGTCTACCATCGGGAAGGCCATCATTGGTTTAGAGAAGATTACCTCAGGAAAAATCTACTATGAGGGTGAAGAAGTTCTCTAGCAGCACGTCATCGCCGTTCTAACTACCGTCACGACGTGCAAATGATCTTCCAAGATTCCTCTCTAGGCTTCAACCCTAAACGTCGGATTACCGACATCTTAGAGCAATGCGGAACTTCCTCAGCTTAACGCCTGATGAAGAGAAAAACGCGCTGGAGCTCTTAGATATCGTAGGGCTATCAGAAGAAGCACTCTACAAGTACCCACATGAGTTCTCTGGTGGTCAACGTCAACGGATTGGGGGTAGCACGTGCTGTTGCCCTCAACCCTAAATTAGTCATGTGCCGATGAGCCAGTTTCGGCCTTGGACTCATCTGTTCAGGCTCAAGTCCTCAACTTCATGAAGCAAAATCTCAAGAAGAATATAATGTAAGTTATCTTTCGTATCACATGACTTGGGTGTTGTTAAGCACATGTGTGACGAGATTGCTATTATGTACCGTGGTCGCTTCTACTGAGTACGGGACGCGTGAAGATATTTATGATGATCCTCGTCATATCTATACCCGTCGCCTCTGTCGGCTATTCCAGAAATGAACCCTAATAATCGGGAGCAAAACAAGCGTAATCGTTTACGGGTTGAGAAGGAATACCGTGAGAATGCGTCACTCTATTAGTGATGAGAACGGTCGCGTTTACGATCTTAAACCTGTTTCTGAGACTCACTCTGCAGCCCCTCAGAACGGTAGACTCTGACAAAGGAGGTGAGCTCTAAAATGTGAAATCGATACTTAGACGTTTGTTGCTGATGATTCCTCAACTTTTAGCGCTCAGCATCTTAGTTTTCTTCTTGGCAGAATTAATGCCAGGGGATGCCTTAACAGGTTTGATTGACCCTAAAAATCTCGGCTGAGCAAAGCTGAAGCCATGCAGGAAAAATTAGGTTTGAATAAACCAGTCTGGGAACGTTATCTTAACTGGATGGGCGGCATGCTCCAAGGTGACTTTGGGCGTTGCTCCACAAGCAACCAACCCTGTCCATATTGGGGAAACGAATTTGCTAACTGTTTGGTTATCACTCTGACGACGATTATCACCTATGCAATTGCTGTCCTTTAGGGATCTTATCAGGGCGTTATAATGGGAGCTTCTTCGAAAGAGCCGTTAACTTCTATAACTTCTTACCTATTCAATCCCAGTCTTCGTATTGGCCTTGATGTTCTTGTAGGCTCTTTGGCTACACTTTAGGTTGGTTCCCCAACACGTGGTACAGTAGCATCTGGTTTACAACCAGGGACATTGGACTACTTGGTTTCACAGAATCTATCATATGCTTTTACCAGCCAATACCTTAGGTATTTTAAGTACGACCTCCACCATCCAGTGGTTACGGTCAGGTATTGTTGATGCCAAATCGGATGACTATGTTCGGACTGCCCGTGCCAAAGGGGTACCTGACGCGTGATTTATAACAAGCACATCTTACGAAATGCTTTACTGCCTCATCGCAGCCTTCTTTGGTTATACCATTACAGGTCTCTTCAGTGGGGCGATGATTACGGAGCAAATCTTTACCTATCAAGGGATGGGGCAACTTTTCTTTAGTTCTGTAGTAGGTCGTGACTATAGCGTCATGATGACCTTGGTTCTATTCTACGGCTTCTTGACACTATTAGGTGGGCTCTTGTCCGATATTATCATGGTATTCGTAGATCCACGAGTACGTTTAGACTAGGAGGTGAGAGAGAATGACAAAAGATAAAAGCAAAGATTTAGAAAAAAATCAAAGTAAAGACTCACATCTCTCCACCAATGGGTTTTTGAAGTAATCAAGCGTGAATTCATGAAGGATAAGCTAGCCTTGCTATCACTTATCGTCTTTATTTTGATTCTGCTCTTCTTATATGTGGCGCCATTCTTCCTTAATTTAGAATCCGCTACTAAAGTTCAGATTTTCAATCGCTACATGGCGCCAGGTTCAGTTGCTGATACGGGTCATACCTACTTATTGGGTGCTGATGAAGGTGGTCGTGATGTCCTAGCACAGCTAATTTTGGGTGGGCGCAACTCTATCACGATTGCATTGATTGTAACAGCTTTGACCATGATTATTGGGCTAGTTGTTGGGATTGTTTCAGGTTATTATGGTGGGCGTGTTGATAATTTCATAATGCGGTTGGTTGACTTCGTTATGATTATCCCTGGCTTTATCCTGTTTATTACTTTGAACACAATTCTTAAAGGCCAATACTGTTTTAGGTATTTCCTTGACTTTCTCAGTCATTTATTGGACTAGCTATGCTCGTCTCTTTAGAACTCGAACTCTTAGTGAAGCATCCAAAGATTATATCAACGCCTCTAAAACAATGGGGACACGCGACTGGAAAATTATGTTGACAGAATTGTTACCTAACATTTCATCACTTATTATTACGCAACTAGTGCTTTCTATGGCAGGTAATATTGGTTTGGAAACAGGGCTCTCATACCTAGGTTTTGGTTTGCCAATTGGGACTCCATCCTTGGGGACTTTAATTGGGACGGCTAAAACAGCTGATATTATCGAGAACAAGCAATGGGTATGGCTGCCAGCCGCGCTCTTCATTCTTGTCTTAATGCTCTGCATTAACTATATTGGACAGGCTGTGCAACGATCAACCGACGCCCGTCAACGTTTAGGTTAATAGAAAAACTGAGCCTTAGGGCTCAGTTTTTCATATTTAGAATACCATATGCATTGTACTGACCCAAAAACTTAGACAATAAATAAAGAAAGACCAACCAAAGGATTTAGTTCTGTATTGTAAAGGACTAAGTCCTTTTCGTTTGAGTTTAATACGGCGATGGTTGTAGTAGTGAATGTAGGACTCAATGGCTTGGGCTAAGTAATCAATTGTTTTGTAGAACTTCTGTCTGCTATAAAACATCTCAGATTTTTAAGATACCAAAGAAGGACTCCATCATCACGTATCAGACTATTTCCTCTGCGTGACATGGAAGGTCTCATCTTCTTACTTTGAAGGAATTGATGGTATATTAGGTGCTGATCTTGCCAGCCTTGATAACTATGCAAAATAGTACCTGGATAGTAATCTTTAGGAAAGCTACGCTCAAGTGTTGCCTGAAGTTGCCTTAAACCCGGTGTTTGAGATAAAGAATAACCGATAATTTCACTATCATAACCATCCAAAACGGCGAATAGATACAACTTCTTCGAACTATGAGGCAATCGGAACTCTGAGACATCGGTATAACATTTTTCCATTAGTTAATCACTAATAAGTTGGCGCTGAATGAGGTTGTCGGCTTTCCTTCCAACCTCTCCCATGTAGGCATTATAACGTCGCTTGCTCCGAATATGTACAGCCAGATGTGAGGACTTCATGAGTCGTTGGACTTTCTTATGATTAACGTGATAGTGTCGGTTACGTAGTTCTAGTGTAATTCGACGATAGCCGTAATTTCCGATGCTCCGTAAAGATTGCCTGTATCTCTTATTGAAGGGCTAAATCCTTGGGGATTGGAGTTATATGATGTGTTAATAGTATATAGAGCGAGCGAGTCGAGTAATTGACAAGAGTAAAGTCTAGTCGGTATCCTGCTTGGATTATTCCTCTAATTGTCGCTGCCGTGCACGCTGACCTTGGAGGCAAGCGTCCCTCAACTTTTTGAAAGACATTCTCAGTTCTGAGTCGTTCATTTTTCCTCTCGGAGTCGTTCAAGATCTGTCATATCTTCCTAGCGTGGGTTTACGTCCCATTTTTAGGTGCCCTCCTCGTGGTTTGTCACTTAGAGTATACTCGTTATTCTTGTAGTGAGCGAGCCAATTGGATAACATACCGCAGGAAGGCAAGGCATAGTCGAGTGCGGTTTGTCGAATGGACTGCCCTTCAGTTAGCACTTTGTGGATGATTTCGAGTTTGAGTTGAATAGTGGCGGTTAGGAGATTTACGGACAATCTCTAGTCCATAGCGCTTCATTAAGTCAACTATACACTGCAGTGTTGCTTCTCTCACTCCGAATTCAGTGACAAGTCAGACCAAGCTACACCTGTTTGTTTACGTTTAAAAATGGCTAATTTATCTTCACAGGTTAATTTCATTGAAAACACCCCATAAGTTGGATTTTTCTTGTCCAACTTATGGGGTGCTAGTTCAAGGCATAGTTTTATAGAAAGCACACCCTTTTAATTCTATTGAATTATAACTATCCCAATACGACTAATAATTGGTATTCATTAAAAATTTCCAAAAATGATGGAACAAAAATATGCATAATTACACTCCTATCATTAATTTTATTCTATCTTAATCAAAAATCAATCAAATGTCAATGAAAAATTCAACATTTATAGGGAGTAACTATATATTTGACTATATCTTATAAAAGTTCCTATATTGTAGAAAATACCGAAAAATATTGTTACTACGCAACGGTCAACTACCGCCCATCAACGTTTAGGGTTAATAGAAAAACTGAGCATTAGGCTCAGTGTATAATTTCAAGTCTATGTTCCAAGGATAGGGGATAGCATGATAAAAATATATAGTCTTTCGCTATAGTAGATTATAGTAAAAATCATCTTTGACTATCACTAATAAAAAGTCTTAAACTAGTCCCTAACATATCTTTTAGCCCTAAGGAGGTTGACTTATGACTAGAATCAAGACTATTTTTCGTTCCTTACTCGCGCTAGGACTTACGACTAGCACGCTCCTAACAGCTCAGCAGGCCAAGATATCAGCGCAAGAAGTAAGCCTTAACCCTGCCATTGAACAGAAATTAAGTATTCCCAGCCCCGTCTGAGTTGGCCACCTTGGATTCAGGCCTCTATTCAGATATCGCTAGCATGGATGTGATTGGGCAAGTTTTTGAAGGTCTCTATCGCATTAAGAATGCGCAAGAAGTGGAACTGGGGCAGGCGGCTTCCGTTAAGGTCAGTGAGGATGGCTTAACCCACACCTTCACTCTACGCGATGATATTTATTGGTCAAATGGTGATCCAGTTAAAGCACAAGACTTTGAGTTGGCCTTCCGCCGCTTAGCGGACCGTCAAGCTGGGACTAGCGTGACCTCGATTGAAATTCTTAAGAATGGGGCGGCTATCCGCAATGGTGACAAGCCTGTCGAAGAATTAGGGGTCAAGGCTATTGATGACAAAACTCTGGAACTAACCTTGGAATACCCAGTGCCGGCTTTGGCTAAGATTCTAACTGGTTCGCGTTACATGCCGATTAATAAAACCTTCTTCCAAGAAAAAGGGGATAGTTATGGGACCACAGCAGATAATGTGGTGACTAATGGGCCCTTTACGATTCAAGGATGGAATGGGACCAACCTCGAGTGGGACTTAGTTAAGAATCCTCAATACTGGGATACCAGTCATGTCTATCTGACTCAGGTGCACCAACAAGTCATTAAGGAGAATTCGACTGGGGCAGATCTATTTGATAGTAATCAATTGGACTTTACGACCTTGTCCGACCAATTTGTCCAAGAATACTCAGGTGCGCCCGATTTCCACAGTATTCCCAAAGCGACAATCGGTTATCTTAGTTTCAACACGACTCGTCCGACAACAGGCAATGCAGCTCTCCGTCGGGCTATTGCTCAGGCATTTGATAAGCAAGTTTACGCTGATTCCGTCATTCAGGACGGTTCTCAGCCACTCAACAACTTAGTGCCTAAAGCTTTTGACGTCAATGAAGCAGGTGAAGATTACCAAGAGCAGGCCGGACCCATGTTGACTTTCGATGTCCAAGCAGCACAAGCCGATTGGGCTAAGGCTAGAAGAACTAGGGCCAAGAGACCATTGAGTTACAACTCTTAACGTCAGATGTGGGCCTATCCAAACGTACAGCCGAATTCCTCAAGGAAGAGCTGGAGAAGAATTTACCAGGTCTCAAGTTGAGCGTCCTTTCGGTGCCACTTTAAGAACCGTCTGGAGATTCAACGTAAATTGGACTATGATATTTTCTATGGGACTTGGACTCCTGAATATCAGGATGCGGTTAACTTTGATTGAACAGTACAAGACGGGTGGCGGGACTAACTTCGCCAAATATGCTAATCCTGAATTTGATAAGTTAGTCGAATTAGCACATGCAATGACTATGCTAAAAAGATCCTGCTAAAGCGTCGCGAGACCTAATTGAGGCAGAGAAAATCTTAGTTAAAGAAGATGGCGTGGTCGCACCCTATCTATCAAGCCAGTGCAGCCTACTTACTCAAGTCAAAGGTTAAGCAATTTGAAGTATTGCCTTTTGGCCGCTCAATAACTTACGTCCAGTTTATATTGACGAGTAGGGACACGAAGACTAAGAGCCTTGCATGTATTTAAGGATGATTTGTCTACAAAATCCACTTTCTCAGGCCAAATATAGTCAGATTTGACCTAAATAAATTTTTTCCTACAAAAACATGAATATAAAGTGAGAAATTTATAATAAAACGCTTTCATATTGCCTAGCAAAAAGGGTAGAATAAGACATATAAAATAATATCCATTGAGTACAATATGAAGAAGTCTATGAAGAAGAGCTTAGCTTTAGTAGCTGCTGCTTTTACTTTAGCTGGTGCTTTTTGCGCCAACCTTAGCCTCACGCTGAAGGTGCTAATTTACCGATTACGGTAGATAACGAAGGCACTCCAATTTCTGGTGGGACCTTAAAAGTTGCCTTAGTAGGGGACCCATTTGCTGGTGTATTCAACCAAGTTTACTATTCTACTGGTCCAGATTCAGATGTTATTGATAACTTTATGGCTGGTCTATATGGTTACGATGAGAACTTCGTTATTAACGATAGTGGTTTTGCTAAGTTGACTTTTTGACAAGGACAACAGAAAGTAACCATCAAAATTCCTGCAAAAACACTAAGTGGGATGATGGTGAGCCATTAACTATCGATGACGTTATCTATCCATACTATGTCATCGGTCACAAAGACTATGCCGGTATTCGTTATGGTGATGACTTTGAGAACGTTGTAGGGATGGCGGAATACCACGAAGGTAAATCTGAAGAAATCTCAGGTCTTAAGCGGGTTGACGACTGGACCTTAGAAGTTAGCTATAAAGAATTCCCAGCTGGTATGTTACAAGCAGGGGGCGGTGTCTCTCAATTTATGATGCCCAAGCATGTCTTCGAAAAAATTCCTATGGCAGAACAGTTAGATTCAGATGCAGTTCGTAAGAACCCAGTAGGGAACGGGCCTTTCCGTGTTAAATCCATTACACCAGGGGAATCTGTTACTTTCGAAGCCAACGAATACTACTACAAAGGCAAGCCAAAAGTTGACGGCATGCAATTGGATGTAGTCAACCCTTCAACTGCTGTTTCAGAAATGAAGGCAGGTAACTACGACATCGCTAAGTTGTCTTCAGATGAATACCCAACTTATGCAGATGCGACTAACTTTAAGACCCATGGACGTTTACAAAATGCCATGAGCTACATCGGCTTCAAGATGGGTAAATGGAACGCTGACAAGAAGGAAGTTGAATACGATCCAAGTCGCGTTGTCTCTAACAAGGCCCTCCGTCAAGCCATGGGTTACGCGATTGACAATGCTGCTATCGGTGAGAAATTCTACAACGGCTTACGTACACGTGCCAACACCACTATTCCAGCCCTCTTCAAGGACTACAATGATAGCTCAATTGAAGGTTATACCTACCAACCTGAGAAATCTAAGCAAATTCTTGCCGATGCTGGGTTCGTCGACAAAGACGGTGATGGATTTGTAGAAGATCCAAACGGGAACAGCTTTACCCTTAAATTTGCTTCTATGCAAGGGGGCGCAACCGCTGAACCAATCGCGCAATACTACATCGACTCTTGGAAACAAGTAGGGATTAACGTAGAATTAGTAGACGGTCGCCTCATGGAATTCAACGCCTTCTATGACTTACTCAAGAAAGATGGTGACGTTGATGTTTACCAAGCAGCCTTCGGGGTAGGTGGGGATCCAAACCCAATCAACTTGTTTGGCCGTAAAGCGGCCTTCAACTACACTCGTTGGGCAACTGAAAGAGAACGACAAGCTCTTGGATGCTTTAGGTTCTACCGAATCCTTCGACGAAAGCCTTCCGTAAGAAAGCCTTCAGCGACTGGCAAAAATACTTCACTGAAGAAGCACCAGTTATCCCAACTCTCTTCCGACACGAATTGATTTCTGTTAACAATCGTGTAAAACATTATGATTTCAAAGATTGGCTCACGCTTTGACCTCTCTGAAATCGAGATTAACTGCTGATCAACCAGTGAAAATAATTCAGATTAATGAAAAGAGACTAGGACATGTGTCTAGTCTCTTTACATCTTTAGCATGTAAGAGGGATCCTAATATGAAAAATACGACAAGAATTGATTGATTCAGAAATCGTTACCAGATCCTTTATAAAGGGATTTAGTTAAGGTTTAATATGAGTATATGATAAGTCGAAGATGAGAAACAATGAAGAAACCTCTTGCTATTTTCTCATTTATCAGTTATAGTATCCTTAATCGATGACTAAGCCAATATGAAGGAGGAAATCTTATGAAAAAGTTGTATTAGCAAGTCCTTGACTGCATTGGTAGCAGGATTATCTGTGGTCGGCATGCTGGACCCTTGGAGCAGGGTGTCTCAAGCTCAAGATGCTAATTTATCTACGTAATCGATAACGAAGGGACACCGATTTCAGGTGGGACCCTCAAGTATGCCATGGTTGGGGATCCATTCTCAGGTGTTCTATCTCCACTCTACTCTGATAACGGCAAGGACTATGAAATTGTTGCGATGTTTTCTCCTAACTTGTTTGGGAATGACGCCAACTATCAGGTTAGATGACTCTGGCTTTTGGTAAAATCCAAGTTCGACAAGGATAACAAGAAGGTAACCATCACCATTCCGCAAGGAACTAAATGGGATGATGGTGAGCCAATCACTATTGAGGATGCTTATCTATCCTTACTACGTCATCGGTCATAGGACTATACGGGTGTCCGTTATGGTTCTGACTTCCAAAATGTCGTAGGGATGGAAGAATATCACGCAGGTACAACCGATACTATCTCAGGTTTGAAGAGGTTGATGATTATCACCTTAGAAGTGACTTATAAGAAATTCTCTAACTCCATGCTGCAAGCTTGGGGTGAGGTAAGCAACTCATCTGATTCCTAAACATGCCTGAGAATATTCCAATTAAGGAACAAGCAGACAGTGACCTTATGCGTAAGAATCCGGTTGGTTTTGGACCTTTCAAGGTTAAGTCCATTACGCCAGGTGAATCTGTCATCTTAGAAGCCAATGAATACTACTACAAAGGGTAAACCTAAGATTGACAAAGTGCAAATGGATGTGAGTCAACTCTTCAACCGCTGTCTCCGAGATGAAGGCCGGCAACTATGACATAGCTAGTCCTGCTGATTCTTACAGTACCTATAAGGATGCTACTAACTTCAAAACGATTGGACAAGTAGAGAATAGAGTTCAATATCTTGGTTTCCACTTAGGTAAATGGAATGCTGATAGCAAGAAGTTGAAGTGAGATGAAAGTAAGATTGTCAATAACAAGAGTCTGCGACAAGCCATGGGCTATGCTGTGAGACAATGGCGCAATCGGTCAGCGTTTCTATGAAGGATTACGTTGGCAAGCCAACTCGCCAATTCCGCCAACTTTTTAAGGATATTGCGGATAGCAGTCGTGAAGGCTATACTACCAACCCAGAAAAAGCTAAGCAAATCTTAGCCGATGCTGGTTTTGTGGACAAGGATGGCGACGACTGGGTGAAGATCCTAAGGGTAATCAATTAGCCTCAAGTACTTAGCCCGTCAGGGACTGATGTAGCTGAGCCAATCGCCCAATATTATGTAGATTCTTGGAAGCAAGTCGGCATTAATGTCGAGACTCTATGAAGGTCGCTTGCCATGAGTTTAACTCCTTCTATGATCTCTTAGGGACGGATGCGGACATTGATGTCTTCTCAGCCTCTATGGGCTTTTTGGTGGGGATCAAACCCTGCTCTTTATGTTTGGCCGTAACGCCCAATTCAACTTTATGCGTTACGCTAGTGAACAGAATGATAGCTTGCTCAAGGACGATCCGCTCTGATGCTTCCTTTGATGCGGATTACCGTAAAGGAAGCCTTTCAAGAAATGAGTGGCAGATTTCATCATGGATGAAGTGCCAATGGTGCCAACGCTCTACGAGTTACCAGTTAACGACATTCAACAACCGGATTAAGCACTATGATGCAACTCCAGGGGCTGACTTCGACTGGAACCAAGTAGAATTAACAGCAGATGAACCAATCAAAGAATAAGTGAACGAAAAGGCTGGGAATAGTCCCAGCCTTTTGTTTTGTCTAGCTAAGTGAGAGACGACTTCTCACCACAAAAATAGAAGAACATTTAGTCTCTTTTGAAATCGTTACCATATCTTTTTATGAAGGATTCATCAAAGGTTCAATATGAGTATATGATAAGCCGAAGATGAGAAAACAATGAAGAAAACCTCTTGCTATTTTCTCAGTTATCAGTTATAGTATCCTTAATCGTAATGACTAAGCCAATATGAAGGGAGGAAATCTTATGAAAAGTCGTATTAGCAAGTCCTTGACTGCATTGGGTAGCGGATTGTCTGTAGTTGGCGTGTTGGCCCCTTGGGCCAGTGCTCAGGCCCAAGATGCTAATTTATCTACAGTAATCGATAATGAAGGGACGCCAATCTCAGGTGGGACCCTCAAGTATGCCATGGTTGGGGATCCATTCTCAGGTGTCTTATCACCACTCTATACCAGCAACAGCAGGGACAGCGACATCGTAGGCATGTTCTCACCCAACTTGTTCGGGAACGACGCCAACTATAAGTTAGACGACTCTGGCTTTTGGTAAGATTAAGTTCGACAAAGATAACAAGAAGGTAACCATCACCATTCCGCAAGGAACCAAATGGGATGATGGTGAGCCAGTAACCATTGAGGATGTCATCTATCCTTACTATGTCATCGGTCATAAGGACTATACCGGTGTCCGTTATGGATCTGACTTCCAGAATGTTGTAGGGATGGAAGAATACCACGCAGGTACCACTGATACCATCTCTGGTTTGAAGAAGGTGGATGACTATACGTCAGAAGTCACCTATATGAATTCTCTAACTCCATGCTACAAGCCTGGGGCGGGGTAAGTAACTACATCGTGCCTAAAACATGCTTTTTGAAAATATCCCAATCAAGGATCAAGTGGACAGTGATGTGGTGCGTAAGAAACCAGTTGGTTTTGGGCCTTTCAAAGTTAAGTCCATTACGCCTGGCGAATCGGTTATTTTAGAAGCCAATGAATACTACTACAAGGGTAAACCTAGAGATTGACACAGTACAAATGGATGTGGTCAACTCATCAACCGCTGTTTCTGAGATGAAAGCTGGCAACTATGATATTGCTAGTCTCCCTGCGGATGCCTACAGCACCTATAAGGATGCCACAAACTTCAAAACAATCGGTCAAGTGGAGAATACCATTCAATATCTTGGTTTCCACTTAGGTAAATGGAATGCTGAAAAAGCATGAAGTTGAAGTAGATGAAAGCAAGATTGTCAATAACAAGAGCTTACGTCAAGCCATGGGCTATGCTGTGGACAATGGCGCTATCGGTCAGCGTTTCTATGAAGGGTTACGTTGGCAAGCTAACTCACCAATTCCACCAACCTTCAAGGATATTGCGGACAGCAGTCGTGAAGGCTATACCTACCAACCAGAAAAAGCTAAGCAAATCTTGGCTGATGCAGGGTTTTGTGGACAAGGATGGCGATGGTTTCGTAGAAGATCCTAAGGGGTAATCAATTTAGCCTCAAGTACTTGGCTATGTCAGGGACTGATGTGGCTGAGCCAATTGCCCAATATTATGTAGATGCTTGGAAGCAAGTCGGCATTAACGTCGAACTCTATGAGAGGTCGTTTGCATGAGTTTAACTCCTTCTATGATCTCTTAGGGACAGATGCTGACATTGATGTTTTCTCAGCAGCCATGGGCTTCAGGTGGGGATCCAAACCCAGACTTTGATGTTTGGCCGTAATGTCCAATTCAACTATATGCGTTATGCCAGTGATCAGAATGATAGCTTGCTCAAGGACATCGCTCTGATGCTTCCTTTGATGCGGATTATCGTAAGGAAGCCTTCAAGAAATGGCAAGATTTCATCATGGATGAAGTCCCAATGGTGCCAACGCTCAACCGTTATCCAGTTAACTTTTTTAACAACCGGATTAAGCACTATGATGCAACCCCAGGTGTGGATTTCGACTGGAACCAAGTGGAGTTAACAGCAGATTCACCAATCAAAGAATAAGAGATAGGAAAAGGCTGGGATCTTTCCCAGCCTTTCTTCTTTTGACAGGGTAAAAATATTAGTGAAAAATGGCTATTTAATGGCTTCCAAAAGAAAAATGATGATACGAAAATTAAAAAAACGGTGAAAACTATTGCTTTTTCATAGGAATAGGAGTATAGTAAACCTCAATCATAAAATGATACCTATGTTTTGGAGGAGAAAAACATGAACAAAAACCTTTAGAAAAATCTTGCCCTTTATGGCCACGGCCTTATCAGTCAGCGCCATTATGTGGCCTTCAGCTATTGCCGTGGCTGAAGGCGCCAATCTCCCATTATCAGTAACTAACGAAGGAACTCGCGATTGATGGTGGAGTATCCAAATATGCCTTAGTTGAGGGATCCTTCTCTGGTGCACTCAGCAGCCTCTATGCTGAGAAATCTAATGACATGACCATTACTGGTTTTATCAACCCAGGCCTCTACGGTTCTGATGGTGACTATAAGATTGACGATTCTGGTTTGGCTAAACTGACCTTCGATCAAGCTAACAAGAAAGTGACCATTAAGATTCCGGAAGGCGTGACCTGGACTGATGGCCAGCCTCACGATTGAAGATGTCATCTATCCTTACTATGTAGTAGGGCACAAGGACTATACCGGTCCGTTATGGTTCTGACTTCAAGAATGTGGTTGGTATGGAAGACTACCATGAAGGCAAGTCTGATACCATCTCAGGTCTTAAGAAGGTAGATGATTATACCTTAGAGATTACCTACAAGGAATTCTCGGCTTCCATGCTTCAAGCGGGTGGTGGGGTATCCTCCTACGTAGAACCTAAGCATATCTTAGAGAAAACTCCAATCAAGGATCTTGAAGATAGCGAACAAGTTCGGACTAATCCAGTCGGCTTCGGTCCTTTCAAAGTTAAATCCATCACCCCAGGTGAGTCCGTTGTCTTTGAACGCAATGATAGCTACTACAAAGGCAAGCCAAAAGTAGCGGGCTTACAAGTCGATGTAGTTAACGCCTCAACTGCTGTATCAGAAATGAAGGCCGGCAACTATGACTATGCTGCCTTACCTGAAGAGACTTACAGCACCTATAAAGATGCAAGCAACTTCAGGGACCTGAGCCGCTTGACCAACGTCTACAGCTACATTGGCTTCCACGTTGGGACTTGGAATAAGGAAAAAGAACAAGTCCAACCAGATGACAGCAAGCCACTCTTCAATAAAGCACTACGTCAAGCCATGGCTTATGCGATTGACAATGATGCCATTGGCAAACGTTTCTACGAAGGCTTACGGGTACGAGCTAACTCTCCAATTCCCATCTATGCTTTTGCAAAGCTATAATGATGGTAGTATCGAAGGTTACACCTACCAACCAGAGAGGCTAAACAAATTCTTGGCCGATGCTGGTTTCGTGAGACAAAGATGGCGATGGCTTCGTAGAAGATCCTAATGGCAATAGCTTCAAGCTGACTTTCGCTGCCATGTCAGGTTCTGATGTGGCGGAGCCTATCACTCAATACTATCTCGATGCCTGGAAACAAATCAGGGTTAATATTGAACTCTCATGAAGGTCGTTTGCTTGAGTTCAACGCCTTCTACGATCTCTTAGATAGCGATGCTGATATTGATGTCTTCCAAGCTGCCATGAGGGTGGGGGCGACTCAACCCATCTAGCCAATTTGGTCGTGACAACCAGTTCAACATGATGCGTTGGGCAACTCGAAGAGAATGATAAGCTCTAGCAGCAATTAACTCTGATGCTGCCTTCGAAGATGCAGCCCGTAAAAAGCTCTCTGATGATTGGCTAAAAATACGTCATTGATGAAGCGCCGGTTATTCCAACCCTCTACCGTCACCACTCTAGCCAATCAACAACCGGGTTAAGAACTTTGATATTACCCTAGGTTCTGGGACTGAATGGCAAGATGTTGAATTGACTGCTGACCTGTCAAAGAATAGAACACTAAAAAGAAGATGCAAGGACTTTCCAGTCTTGCATCTTTTTGTTTGCATAAAAATAGGCTAGGATTATGAGTGATAATCCTAGCCTAGGGCAGTAGCTGAATTATTTAATTGGTTCGTCAGCAGTTAATTCTAACTGTTCAATCCCGAAGCTTGAGCCGTTCGCAACATCATAGTGTTTAACATGGTTGTTGACAGAACGAATACCGTAACGCAGAGGTAAGGAATAGCAGGAAGCTCTTCGTTGGTGTAAGCTTGCCATGCGTGGAAGGCTTCCTTACGGTAGGCTTCATCGAAGGCCTTGTCAGAAGAGAGGCATCTAACAATTCTTCGTTCTTATCATCAGCCCAACGTTCGTAGGTTAAATGGTGCTTTCTTACTATAGAAACCAGTTGGATTTGGGTCACCACCGGTACCCCAAGCCCCTTCGAAGACATCAAATGATTGATCATCGCTGCGGAGCATATCAGCATAGGAGTTAAAGTCATGAGAGACGACCGTCTAACAATTCGACATTAATCCCCACTTGCTTCCAAGACTCAACGAAAGTAGGACCAGAGTGGTTCAGCAATATCGCTAGAACTACGAGCTAAAATTTGAGTGGTGAATGGCTTACCGTTAGGATCTTCTACGAAGCCGTCGCCATCTTTATCTACAAAGCCCGCATCAGCTAAGATTTGTTTAGATTTTTCTGGGTCATAAGTGAAGCCAGGAAGATCTGAAGCGTGCACACTCTTGAAGAGGGAGGAATCAAGGTGTTAGCACGGAAGCAGGAGGCCACTGAAGAAGCGTTGACTGACAGCGTCTGCATCGAAGGCGTAAGCCATGGCTTGACGTAAAGCCTTATTTTGGATGACCTTGCTAGGGTCCATCTCAACTTCTTCTTTATCCTTGTTCCAGCTACCAAACTTGAAGCCAATGTAGGAATAGGTGTTTTCAACTGTCCCAATAGTCTTGAAGTTGGTGGCATCTTCTAAAGGTATCGTATTCATCAGTTGGTAATTCTGCATGGGTCATAGTTACCAGCCTTCATTTCAGCTACGGCAGTAGATGGGTTAACCACCTCAATGACAGCACCGTCAACTTTTGGTTTTACCCTTGAAGTAGTATTCGTTAGCCTCTAAGACAATGGCTTCACCTGGCGTGATGGATTTAACGCGGAATGGCCCCATGCCGACTGGATTGACACGAACTTGGTCGCTATCAGCAATATCCTTAATGGCAATTTGTCGTAAATGTGTTTAGGTTCTACTATGGAGAGATTCCACCCCAACTCTGCTTCATAGAAAGCAGAGAAGGTCTTGTAGCTACTTCATGCGTGTAATCGTCAATCTTCTTGAGACCTGAGATGGTGTCGGATTTGCCGTCATGGTAGTCTTCAATCCCTACAACGTTCTTGAAGTCATCCCATAGCGGATACCTGGTAGTCCTTATGAGCGATGATGTAGTAAGGCGCGATGACGTCATCGATAGTAAGCGGTTGACCATCTGACCATTTTTGGTCTTTACGAAGAGTGATGGTAACTTTTCTTGTTCTCAGGATCTAGTTTGGCACTGGCTAAACCAGTATCCTTAATTTGAAGGTTTTCGTCATATTCGAAAAGCCCAGTGTTGATGTAGCCTTCCACAACGCTTAAGTCAGTCGATTGGTCAGCCACGAGAGAGCTGAAGGCACCAGAAAATGGCTCGCCGGCTACTGCCGCAATTTTCAAAGTTCCACCTTGAATAGGGGTTCCTTCGTTGTCGACACCTGTTTCAAGCAAAACTAGTGCATTAACTGCAGGGCTGATGGCTCCTGCCAAAGGCAGACTGCTTTCAAAATCGCTGCTTTACGCAGTACGGAATGATTCATGTATATCCCTCCACAAAATAATTAATTGTAAGATACTGTAACAGTTTACTCCTATTTTCAAGCCTTTTCAAGGCAATGTAAGCGAATAGTTTATGTTAAATAACTATTAGGTCTTATAGTTTTAAGTTATAGCTGACTTCCCTTTGTCAAAAGGGGCAAACGTGATAAAATAGATAGGATGATACAGAGGAGGTGAATGGTATATGAATCGGACCATTCAGTGTAATAGAGAAGCAGTTGAATCGACTTTCAATAAGCGGAATTAATTCAACAGGCCTTTCGCCATACATCCTATGCAAAATGAACAAAGCCAGACGCCACTTACCACATTATGAGCGTTTGGAATTTTGGGCGATGCCGTCTTAGAACTGCTATCCAGTGAATTTCTCTATCACAGTTATCCGAAAACTTACCCGAGGCAAATTAACCCGCATGAGAGCTCAGATTGTGCAAGAGAAGAGCTTGGCCTACTTGGCTCGCCAATTAAAATTTAATCAATTCCCTTCAACTGGGCAAGGGGAGGAGTTGAGCGGTGGTCGGGAGCGTGACTCGATTTTAGCAGACTGCTTCGAAGCGGTTCTAGGGGCTATCTATGAAGATCAAGGCCTAGAGGTCGCCAAAGACTATCTCAACCGGGTTATGTTCAGTCAACACCAGCTCTTGCTGGGCAGAGTGACGCAAGACCATAAGACTCTCTTCCAAGAGCGAGTTCAAAAAGCAAGGCACGGTTCAGATTGACTATCGTCTCAAAAGATAAGCAAGGCCCAGCCCCACGACCAAATTTTTCACTGTAGAGCTCTATGTTAATGACCAACTATTGCCACTGGCCAAATGGGTTCCAGCAAAGCAAGCTGAAATGCAGGCGGCTGAGTTGGGTATGGCATCCGTAGATCCCAAAACCGGCAGCCTCAAGCGTTGCCAGATTCAACACTTAGAAAAGGGAGGCGTTTGCCTTGTATTTAGCACGTATTGAAATGACAGGTTTTAAGTCTTTTTGCCGACAAGACTGTCATTGAATTTGACCGCGGATGACGGCGGTCGTCAGCCCCTAACGGGTCGGGCAAGTCTAACCTCTCGGAAGCCATCCGTTGGGTCTTAGGGGAGCAATCCGCTAAGAGCTTACGGGGCAATAAGATGGAGGACGTCATCTTTAACGGGACCCAAGCCCGTAAGGCGGTCAACCTAGCTAAAGTCACCCTGGTCCTCAATAACGAAGATCGTTATTTGGACTATGATTTTAGCGAAATCTCCATTACGCGTTCCTATAACCGTAATGGGGAATCTCAGTACTCATTAATAATGAAGCGGTCCGACTCAAGGACATCGTCGATTTACTTCAGACTCTGGTTTTGGGTAAGAATAGCTTTGCTATGATTTCCCAAGTAAAGGTGAAGTCCATCTTCCTCAACAAGCCGGAAGAACGTCGTTCTATTTTTGAAGAGGCAGCGGGGGTTCAGAAGTATCAGTTCCGTAAGCAAGAAGCTGAGCGGAAACTCAGCAAATCCAGCGACCACCTTAGCCGGGTGAGGACATTATTCATGAGTTGAGCTCAACTTAAGCCACTCAAGCAACAACAAGAAGCGGCCTTTGCTTTTATTTGGAACAGAAGGAAGCCCTCAAGCAGTTTGGAGATATCCTCTATGTCTATCAGGTTGAACATATCGCGATGCCTGGCAAGCGGCCAAGGCTAAGAATCAGGCCGTTAGCCAAGAATTAGCTCAAGTGACGGCCCAGTTGAGAGCTTAACTGTTCAACTGGAGCAAGAACAAGCTAGCTTAGAAGATTATATCCGCAGATTGAGCAAGCATCAGAGCGCAACCAAGCTCAGGTCCAAGTCATTGAACAGACTAGGGCCACAACAAATGTTGGACCAACAAATCCAGTTCAACACCTCCAATTTACATGAGAAGCAACTGAGCTACCAACAACATCAAGCAGAGGCCCAAGCGTCAACTGAGCGCCTATCCGCCTTGAAGGAAGAAGAAGGCTAGGTTCAGTTGGAATTGGCCGAAAATCAAACAACATCTGGCCAAGCTGGAAGCCGAGCGGTCAGTCTTGCAGGCCTATCTGAAGATCAGGCCGAGCGTTTGCGAGCTGACTTAATTGATGCCTATCAGGCAGAAGCAAGTGCAGAACCAGTTGGCTCACCAAGAACAAATTAAACAACAAGCCCAAGCACGTCTGACCCACTATCAAGCTCAGGCTGCTCAAGCACAGGCAGATCAAGGTGACTTAGAGAGTCAATACCTTGAGGCTCAGGAGCCTACGAAAGCAGTCGTGAGACTCAAGTTAGTGCATCAAGCCTTCCAGACCCTCAATGAAAAGTTGCGCCAAGCTAGCCAGCGTGAAGCCTTTGCAGGCCAAACTCTTCCAATTTGAGCGTCAAAGCCAGATGCTGGATGCTGGGTCAATCTTGGCCCAGCTCCAAGCGAGACTATGCGGGCTATTACGCAGGCGTCAAAAGCCATTATGAAGCGTAAGAAACGGTGCAGGATTGAAGGGACAGTGGCGAGACCTGATTAAGGTGCCGGCTGACTACCAGTAGCCATTGATACGGCTCTGGGTGCCAGTGTCCAACACGTCGTCGTAACAGATGATGCGGCTGCCCGGGCGGCCATTGCCTACCTCAAGCAAGCCCAAGCAGGGCGTGCTACCTTCCTGCCTCTGTGCTGGCATGAGGCCCCGCCATTTTAGGCGCTGGCCAAATCAAACAGCTAGTCAGACTGCTGGTTTTGTTGGCCTGGCTTCTGATTTAGTGGAGTATGATCCAGTGAACCCAGATAATTGTGGCCAATTTGCTAGAGGACTACCTGGTCTGTGACCGTATCGAAGCGGCCCAAAGCCTTGCCAAAAGCCCTCTAAAGCATCAGGTCAAGATTGTAACCCTGGATGGAGAAGTTCTCATGCCGGGTGGTTCCATCACCGGTGGACGCCTCAAGCAACAAACTAGCTCCATGCTAGCCCGCAACCAAAGAGTATGAAACAGCCAGCCGACCTAGCGCAAGTCATCAAGGACCGAGCTCAGGCAGAAGCTGAATGGCAAGCTTTCCAAGTCCAAATTCAAGACTTACAGGGGCAGGTGGAAGCCGCTCGACTGGAACATGAGTCAGGCGGTTTGGCCTTCAACAAGCTCAAGAAGGCTTAGGTCACTTGGCTAGCAAGTCAAGCATCGGTCCCAACATCAATTGATTGCCCAAGACGAAGTCAGCCAAGCTTAGCCAGACTATTGCTAATGCGAAGCCACTATGCGCAAGCTCAGGAAGACTTAGTGGCAGCTGAGCGGCTGTTGCCCCGCCTCAGTCGGATTTACAACAATTGAACTTGAGCGAAGAGGATCGTCAACAGCAACTACAAGTTCTAGATGCCTCGCTGTCCCACTACCGGACTCAAGAAGCGGGTTAAGCAAGTAGAAGTGCGGCAGTTGCGACTGTGACCTGGCAGCAGCTAAGAGTCAATTAGAGGAACGTCAGAACTTCCTCATGCAGTATGAGAACTTGGCTGACCAGAATACTGCCGATTTAGCTGAATTAGAGCGTCAATCGGCTGATTTGCTAGCGCAATTAGCAGAACTTAGAGCCACAGCTCAGCAGCAACAGGCGGAACTGACGGCATTAAAGAGAAGGGCGGCGAGTTCTTAACGAGACCTATCGAGGCTCATGAACAGGAAGATCGCCAGCTCAAGGTCAGCTCAACAGCTTTTATAAGGATGAAGCGCGAGCACGAGCTCAGATTGAGAAAAACGAATCCTGATTGATTCTCACTTGGATTATTTAAAGCCAGGAATATCAACGCGACCTATAAAGCTGCCAGAGACAGAAGCCAGCCAGTTAGAAGGTGCTAGTCAGAGTTAGCCAACAGAGTTAAGGAAATTAAGCGTCAGATTGACAATCTTGGTCCGATAACTTGGCGGCCAGTGACGATTATGCTGCCTTAGACAGGCGTTACACTCACTTGCGGGAGCAAGAGCCGGTTGCTGACTGCTGTGGGACAATTACAAGAAACCATGGATGAGATGGATGCGGAGGTCATTAAGCGATTCAGCGAAGCCTTCCATCAAATCAACCAGCAATTTCAGAAAATCTTTAAAAACTCTTGCCCGGTGAAGCCGCCTGCAATTGACGATCCAAGTGATTTGTTGACAACAGGGATTGACATTATCGCCCAGCCGCCGGGTAAACGTAAGCATTTAGCCCTCCTATCCGGGGGGCAGGCCTTTACTGCCATTGCGCTTGATTTGCCATTCTGGAGACGCGTCCTGTTCCTTCTGTGTCTTGGACGAAGTGGGCGGCCTTGGATGATGTAACGTCTTCCGTTATGGCCAATATCTGCAGAACTTGCCGAAAAATACGCAGTTCATCGTCATTACCCACCGTAGGGGACATGGAACATGCCGACGTGCTCTATGGGGTTACCATGGAGCAATCAAGTGTCTCAAGTTGGCTTCGGTGCGCTTGAAGTGAAGCAACTACGACTAAGTATTAGATTCAAGCTATTTATAGAGAGGAGGCTATGATTAAGCTAATTGCCATTGACCTCGATGGTACCTTACTCAATGCTCAAAAAGTATCCCAGGCTAACCGCAAGGCTCTAGCCTATGCTAAATCAAAGGGGTCGGTGGTGCTCATGGCCCGTGACCTTCTTGCCATGAAACATTTCCTAGCTGATTTAGGCAAGTGAACCCAGAAAGATTATTATGACCTTCAATGGTGGCATGGTGCAAAAAGGCCCAGGATAGCCAGGTACTGGTCTCTAATACCTTAGGGACATCAGGATGTCTTGGCTTACGGTATCAAGTGACACAATTTGGACTTACCAATTAATGTCATTGATGCCCATCGTCTCTATGAGCCGACTGCCTATCCTGCAGTTATCCATCCTCTATTTGGAAGAAATGTACTGCTAATGTGAAAAGTGTGGTCCAAGACATAGGACCTGATCCAGATCGCCTTCTAATAAATTCGTCATTGTCACCACTCAGGAACATTTGGATGCTCAAATTCTAAGTTGGATCCAGTTCCAAGGACAATTCTGTTTTCAAGTCGCGTTCCTTCTTCCTTGAAGTCATGAGAAAAAGGCGTCAGCAAAGGGTGATACCCTAGCTAAATTAGGGAACTCTTAGATATTAGTCCGCAAGAAATGATGACCATGGGCGACCAGGAAAACGACCTGTCTATGATTGAATTAGCTGGTCTGGGCGTAGCCATGGGCACGACCGATCAAGTCAGGCAGCTGCCAATATATCTCCTTGACCAATGAGGGAAGATGGCGTAGCTCACGCTATTCATAGAATTTATCGTATAAACCAAAAGTCAGGTAAGACTTAGAAAGGGTGAACCCATGGGGTTATTTGATCGTATACGGCGTGCCTTTACCGGGAAGATGCCGTTGTCAAAGAAAGAAGAAGTAAAGAAGACCAGATAGTCATTGACTCCTACGACAAAAGGGACGGCCAAGACTCATCGCAACTCATGATATTATGACCAATCTCTTCACAGGCTTCCAGTGAAGTGGATGAGGTTCTATGAGGACGGAAGAAGCCTTTATCAGGAGCAGACGTTGGTTTTGCGATGACTATTGCTATTACCGATGCCATTCGTGATGAAATCGAACGGACAGGCGTCCACAAGCAGAAGATGTCAAGCGCGTCCTTCTGGAAAAATGGTTCCAGTCTATGAACGGGGTGGACAAAATCTGGTCTCCCTCAAGGAGGGGCAGATAGCCCTACCGTTATCCTCTTTGTCAGGGTTAACGGGGTGAGCAAGACAACCTCGGTCAGTAAGATTGGTTATCGGCTCAAGCAAAGAAGGCCACAAAAGGTCCTAATGGCGGCTGCTGATACCTTCGAGGCTGGTGCTGTCGAGCAACTTCAGCAGATGTCTGCGAGCGTCTGGATATTTCGAGTGGTAACAGGTAGGCCAGGCGACCCGGCTGCGGTTGTCTATGATGCCGGTTAAGAAAGCTAATGCGGAAGGCTATGCTATCTCTTAGTCGATGCGGCCGGTCGTTTACGAATGAGCAATCTCATGGAAGGGTGGCTAAGATCAAGCGAATCATTGAGCAGGGAAAAGCGCAAATAGCGTCCAAGAAGTCCTCTGTGGCTTTGGACGCGACCAACCAGGCAAATGCGCTCATCCAGAGCCATCGATTTAATGAAGCGACTGAGTGGCATTGGTGTTGGCGGTAGCTAAGCTGGACAGGACAGCCAAAGGGCGTGATCCTCTCCATTCGTTATGTGGACCTCCAGTTAAGTACATTGGTCTCCGGTGAGAAGGCAGCTGCTTGAAGAAGTTTGATGCCGGAAGCCTGTGTGCAACGGTCAAGGATGTTCTTGAAGTGAAGCATTAAGATAGTGAGGAGGTTGAGTGGCCCAGCCTCTCCTGTCATGGAGATCAAGTCGCTGCTATTTGGATCATCGCAAATCACCAAAGGGAAAACTTTACTTGCGTGCGTGAGGCATGAGGGTGAGGATGAGGTGTTGGCGATTTATCTGTTTCAGGGAGGCCCTATGGAAGAAACAATCTTCCTTTAAGTTTGTCATTCAGCATAATCTACTTATCCATCTTTGCTAGTACGGCCATTTCAGCCGCTATTTTAATAAAATATGGTCAGTTTTCTTGGGGACGGCTCTATGGACACGACAAGCCATTGTGTCAGTGTCTTGGTCGGCGTGGAGCTTTCCTTTTGACGTGATTACCAGCCACTTGAAAGTCAACTCTAGTCATTAAGCAGCAGCTGGCCTTACGTTTTACAGCAGCGAACGCCATGATTTCCTTCTGCGATAGTCTCGCGGCGGCTGCTGACCATCTATTTTTAAGCTGCTGATCTTTGGCCTTGACAGGCCGGCAACTGCCTGCGCTTCCTAGCCGATTATCTTGTGTCCTGGGCGGTTGGGGTCAGTGTGGCTTTTATTCTAGAACCATATCTTATCATTTTTGCAAGCAGATCGCTAAAATAACCTGGTGCTCCTTGGGCGCTAGGTTTGTTTACTGTATACCTCAAGACTTAGGCAGGCCTAATCCAGTTGTCTTGACTCTAGAAAGCATGTAGAATAAGACCGCAGAAGGATTAGGAGCACAGTGTCAATGTAATGATAGCCAAAGGTCAAAGACCTGTGGAGTTCGTTCACGAGCAGGACATGGCCAGTATGTTTCCTAACAAGAGTGCCACTGGTCTAATGTAGCTTCGGTGAGTGAGATGATTACTAAATTGGCCCAGAGAGGCTTAGTTGCCTATAAGAAAAGCTTATGGTGGGATACGTGCAACACTACTCAGAGCAAGAAATTAGCCATTGAATTGGTGCGTAAAGCATGAAAGTCTGGGAATATTTCTTGGAAGCACAAACTGAGGCCCAGTATACTAAGACGGAAGTCACAGGTGGCTGAGCTATTGGAACACACACCCAACGCTTGGTTGGCCAGTCTCATACGCTGCCTATATCCAATATCCTGAAGGGTGAGCGGCTCATAATGGATTTAGCAGTAATGCCAGGTCAACCAGCTGCTTGGTTTTTACGGCGGGCTCTTAGCTGATAAAGCAGCAAAGCTATGCTTGGCCTCTAATATGAGGAAGACTTTTCCTGGCTGAAATTGCCGACCACTATGATACATAGGTCGCCAAGCTGTCCGGGATATTAATTTGAAGCAGGCTGAGCAGACATTGAGAGCACTATGAAGATCAGCTCCATCTCTTAGCACGCGGAGGCAAGACTAGCCTTGCTAGACCAGCTAGCCAGTCATACACGGATCAAGTGGGTCGAGACTTTCTACAGCTTGAAATTCGGGCAATGGATCGGTAGCTTGATCCTGTAATTATGAGACAAAGATAAAATCAAAGTGCAGGGCTGAACTTTAGGTGCTAGCCAAGAAGGAGAACACAATGGCGTTTGAAGGATTATCCGAGCGCTTGCACGAATGCCGTGGCGGCGTGGTGCCGGAGAGGTACACCGTGCTTGAAGCTGAGACTTAAAGACAGATGATGCGGGAGATTCGTCCTAGCCCTCTTAGGGCCGAGCGTTAACTTCCAAGTGGTGAAGAGTTTTTGTTAAGACGGTCAATATGAACGGGCCTTGGGCTCCAGATGTCTTGGCTTCATTATCACTCGCTCAACAAGTAGTCAAGATTCGTTGACGAAGAATTAACCGCCCTCATGGGTGGCGAACGGAGTGCTGCAACTGCTTTGACGACGGCAACCATTATCACTTGATAGCTGGTCTCCAAGGGGCCGGGAAGGCGACAACCGTGGGTAAATTGGCCCAAATACGTCCACAGCCCAAAGGTGAAGCGTCCTTTACTGGTAGCGGGCGATATTTGCAAATCCAGCAGCCGTGCCCAGCTCCAAACTATCGGTCCAGCAACTCGGTTTTGATGTTTTAGCTTATAGGTTCTGATGTGGCCGGTTGAAATTGCCCGTCGAGCGGTGGCTCCAAGCCCGTATATACAAAGGCAATGATGTGGTCTTAATCGATACGGCAGGTCGTCTGCATGTCGATTAGAGACTCTACGATGGAAGAGTTGCGCCAAAATTAAGGCGCGGTTAACCCGCACGAATTCTTCTGACAGTAGATGCATATGACCGGTCAAGACGCGGTCAGCGGTAGCCAGGCCTTTGGCGATTCTCTGGATATTGCGGGGTTATTATCACCAAATTAGATGGGGATACGCGGGGCGGGGCAGCTTTATCGATTCGCTCAATCATTGACCGACCAGTGTTAAGTTTTGCAGGCAGGTGTTGAGAAACTTGATGCTGCTGGGCACAAACTCTACGCCAGACCAAGCGTATGTCTAGCCGGATTCTGGGTACGACATGATGACCCTGATTGAGAAAGCTCCAGGGGTTTGGTGACCCTTGCGAGAGATATGGCGGATAAGATTAAAGGCCAATAGCTGACTGTGGCTTTAACCCAACATCGAGCAAATGGACCAAGAGTCAACAAGATGGGCCCACTCAAGGACTTTGATTAGAAGTTAATCCCTGGGATTAACAAGATTCCTGGCCTGGATAGACGGAGTGTCAACCAGAAGGATATGGCGCGTGTTAGGCCATTTGTCACTCTCCATGACACCAGCTGAGCGTGAGAGTCCAGATAATATTATTTCTCAGAGCCGTCGTAAACGGATTGCGGCTGGTTGTGGTCTGAGTCGCTTAGCCGATGTTGTCACCGCATGATTAAACGGTTCAATCGGTCACGCGATATGATGAGCCAAATGTCTAGCGGTAAAAGATGGGCGGTATATGAAGAAAATGTAGGCCCAACTCCAACAGGGCGGAAGGTGGCTTCCCAGGTATGGAGTGGCGGCGGTATGAGTGATACCGACTATCGACGGCGCGAACAGTTAGCTAAACGTGAGGCTGAAAAGGACTTTAACGCAAACTCATTGAAGAAGCGTCGTTAAGACAAGTAAAGAGGCTGGATATTTCCAGCCCACTCTTTTTCTATCCTCAATAGGAGGTTTAAACTTCTTTGAAAGGTGCTTATCGCCCTATATAATTTCTGCTCTAGCTTGCGGAATTGGCGGTCACTTGGTCGTCTTGTGGCAGCCTGACCAATATCCATCATGCAGACAGCTGTCCTTGAAAGGCGGCTTGAAGGAATGGCCAAGTCAGCGGGTCGTCAGGGCTAATCTGCAGATTAATCAGTTGGGGATCTCCTGCGAGCTTGACTTATTGCAAAGTCTGGATCCGCCACAAAGGGAGTAGAAATCACCTAATTCAGCACATGTTCTAAACAGCTTCTTGAGCGCCTGGCAATAGAATTAATGCTGCACCGTTGCATGAGGAGGGAAGTCGACCAAAGCTAGATGCTCGTGTGGACACACTTGGTTGATTAGGCGGCCTTGATGTCACTGCAGCTCGCACGCGGTTACGGAGAGCATCCCACGTCAACACTTGCCGGAAGGCAGAGTGGTCCAAGGGAACACGTTCGAAAATCCCAATCCGTCACTTGAGTTGAATTTTCCCCATTCCTGCTGTATGGCCAGACTTCTTGTACGTGTTTCCTCAGCAGGCGTACGGCGATAACAGCCTAGGATAAAGCCTGAAGTGCTAGTCAGCTCGACGAGCTTCCGCAATGGCCTCCCAAATTTCTAAAATAAAGCAGGCGCGCGTTTTCTGAGACTATCAGCTTAAGCATCCGATCCGCTGGTTTGAAGAGGTGAGACAAGAAGATTGAGGTAGCAAACGTTGGGCGCTGGATAACTCGATGCCGGCAAAGCCCGCGGGTGGCCGTCGCGTTGCATCCGCACTAGTAACCAATATGTAGCCTTTATCTGCTGACTGATCTAGGAAGCGCGACTTGATGGGGGATGGGGAATTCAGGGTCATTGGGCTGGGAAGCCGCTAAACATAGCCCTGACGTCACGAGTAGGGCTCCGCAAATCGTCACGTGGGTCGGTGGATGAGCGCCTTGTAGCGCCATCTTGCTACGCATAGCCTATGAGCAAGTTTGCGACCAGGAGCACAAGCATTCTCAGCCAGACTGGGTCCAAATTCGAAGAGTTGCCTGGAGGCATGAATGTGAGCAGCCCGGTGATTTTGCAGGGCGGACTGGGCCCAGCAGCGTGAGTGAAGCCAAGTCTTCTTCGAAATGATAATGTGACGCTGGGCGGTTGAGAAATTGGTGGTCGTGGGTGAGAGGGACAGGCGATTGGCTAAAGCTATGGGCACCTGGGCCTGAGTGGGCTAAGCAGGATAGCATGTGAGACACTCTTCTGGTGGCATGTTCAGTGGCCTAGCATAATCCAGATACTTACACGTTAGCACGAAAATTTTATCTGGTCAATCTCCATGAGTTGACAATCCCTAGAGTCTGATTGAGTAATAAAATTATTGATGAAAATGGAGGGTCACATGTTATTAAGTGTTTTGGATTATGCCGCGATAGAGCAGTGGCCGAACAAAGCCAAGAAGCCCTGGCGAGGACGACCAGTGGCCCTGGCGCAATTAGCAGATGAGTGGGCTATCACCGATTCTGGGTGGCCGAGCACCATCAGGTGCCAGCCTAGCAGTGCTTTAGCCCGAGCTCATGATTATGCATTTGTTGGGTAAAACGCAACGTGTGCTGATTAATTTCGGGTGGTATCATGCTTGCCTCACTACCAGCCATATAAGGTCGCTGAGTGGGTGACTTTCGCCCTCAGGTCCCTCTACCTGAGTCGTGTCAATGTGGGCTTGGAGAATAGTCCGGGTACTAGCTCTGTCAGAGAATTGATGGGGACGGGCTGAGCTTAAACGCTCAGATTATGCCCAACCAGTGACCAGACTTGGTTAGTGTTATGCAGATCCTGACTCCAGTTGGTTTTGCACTCGGCGCCTTGGCCAAGAAGCCCCCTCTGGATTTGCTGTCGGCTGGTCTTCAGTCAGCCCAGTGACTTGGAAAGTTTGGGGCAGGCTATGTCCTGGCTGTTCCTAGCACGAGGCAAGGCACTGCCAGTGCCCAGAGGCCTAACTTTACCTGTCGAGCTGCCTGCCAGAAGCAGGGCACTGGGCCTGCAAAAGCTGAGCCTGGCGGTCTTTGTGGTCTTGGGTCAAGATGAGATTCAGTGTCAGCAGCTTCCTATCTGCCTTAGAGTGTACTGGCAGCTGGGTAAGCCAAGATTATGCTGAATTCAAGACCTGCGCAACAGTCCAGGGCAGGCTGCTTGTCCGTCCAGCCAGGAGGATCGAGCACAGATGAAATCAACCGCCAACGGGTGGTCGTGAGGCACGTCGAGCCAAGTCAAGCAGCAGCTAAGATGACAGCTGGCTGGTCCTAGTTACAGCAGGGAGCTCACTGGTCATTCCTTTAGTGCTGAATATTAAAAATCGTGACAAGCGATGACACTCAGGCTTTAGCGCAAGCTATCAGCTAAATCAAATAAGAAATCGGAGGTTATAATATTGAAGAAATTAAGGGAGACTGTTATGGGTTGAAAAGAAGGATACCTATACTCTTAGCATGACGCAGTACAAGACGATGTCGGGACGGTCGGCTATGTGGAATTTACCCACTGCGAAAGCCAAGTCCCGAGGCCTGGCGACTCCCTCTTAAGTTGGAAGCCTCTAAGACGGTTTTCAGATATCTTCCTCACCCTGTCCATGGTCGCGTGTGGAGGTTAACTCAGCTGCTCAAAAGATCCAGCCATGCTCAGCTCAATGCTCAGCAGGAAGCTCTTGGCTGGTGCGCTTGACTGATGTTGAGGAAGCAGCCTTCTTGGCCTTACCAGATCCGCTAGACTAAGAGAGGTGGGGCTGAGCATGTTTGCGCAGATTTGTGGATGCCTGATTCGTCATCTTAGTGCTAGCCCACGGCCGAGGCTGAGTGAAGAAAAAGTTCCAGCAATATCGTAAGCTTAGTCAATCAACGCTTGCGCCTATCCAGTTAGTCAAGGACTTCACCTCGATTTGGAAAGATCGCTTCGCGGCCTGGCATGCGCAGCAAGGCTTCTATCTATCATTTGTGAATTGCCAGAAGACGGCGCATCCCTCACTTTATCTCTGGCAGGGCGATATTACGTTTGGCGGTAGATGCTGTGTTAATGCAGCTAATTCTGCCATGCTAGGTTGCTGAACCTAACCATTGTGCGTGATAACCAAATTCATACTTTTGCTAGCGTTGGTTTGCGCTTGGCCTGTGCTGTTGAGCCCGGGTGGCAAGCCGCTGCCTGTCCGGCCAAGCCCTCATGACATCCGGCTTTGAGTTACCATGCCAAGCGGTTATTCGCTACGGTGGGGCCGCACGCATTCATCATTTGCCAGCGGTATCGCCCATGTGCAGGACCTGCTCAGGCTCTCGGTCTTGCCTGGCTTGCGCCGACCAAGCGGGCTTGGAGACGGTGCTTTCTGTTGTTGTATTTCGACTGGCGGGTACTGCTATCTGTTGAAGAGAGCGGCTTTGCCGCCATTGAAACGGTCTCTGCTTATCTGGCGGAGACGGGTTTCTCAACTCAGGTCATCTTCAATGTCTGGACCGATAGCCAGTGCCAGCTCTGTCATGACTTACTTGATCCCGAGAGGCCTCCCATGTGGCAAGCACTAACTAAAACCTATCCAATCAAAGCCCAGCAACTCTTGGCACTGTAGGAAGCTCAGGCCCGTAGTCGTGGGGATTGGGGCTGCAGCATGTCAGCCGCGGATGGTTTTACCTATATTGGTCCCACGTTTCCAGGAGGCTTTTCCTGACTTTGTGAAACAGTATGAAGCTTCCTCCGATATGTTTGCAGGCCAGTCTCTGACTTTCCAAAGCTGTACGGAATATTGGGCCTTCCAAAAGTCGTTTTGTCTGCCTCAACTACTTGGATCGGCCCGTATGCCCTTCTTACTTGGCCCTCAAGGACTTGCTCAGGACAAAGGACTACCATGTCAGCGACCAATGCCGATAGTGCGTCTGGGTGGCTGATTATGATCCTAATAGGTCTTCCCATATTCCAGGGGGTATGGCCTGATGCGAGTCGCGGTCGCCACTGCCGTGCTCAAACTTATCGGGATGATGCTGATTCGCCATCTGGCTCAGCACGCAAGTCCAAGGCCAAGGTAGCCTATGAAGACATTCTCTGTGTCCTAAGTGTACGAGCGCCACTAGAAATCAATAAAGCGAAATGCTGAAAAAGGGATGGTGGAAGGCAGGACTTTGTGGCCCAATTGGGTCGCTTCTGAGGATTTCTTAAGCTAGCCATATGAGGAGGAGGCAGGTGCTACTATCTTGATGAAATCGGGAGTAGGTTTTACCACACCACAATTTGATTAACAACCTTTCACCAAGCTTGGTGATGGCCAATTCGAATGCCCTCTTGGTGACCTTAAATCCAACAATATCAATATGCTTGCAACGCTATTCGAGACCGAGGACGTGGTCTGGCTGTCTCAAGACAGTGAAAGACCTCTTGTTGGCCTGTTGACCGCTGCAGCCTAATCTAGAAACTTAGGAGGATGGCCTGTGTCTGGGTGAGGCATCGCAGCCATGGCGTATATCTGCCTGGTGGGGGCGCTAACGCTGGCCATGCTGAGCTACATGTTCTTAATCAGTGAGACCTAGACGAGAGACCATACGCACCACATATTACCCTTAAGCCTAAGGTGGAAATCGGTCGCTTCCAGATGCGAAGTGGAAGTCAGTCACGATCTATCTTGGGAACATGATATTCAGTTAGTCCGTCGTGACACGGGCGGTGGGGCTGTCTACTGTGATCAGGGGGCCGTCAATGTCTGCTATATTATGCGAGGCGATACCAGCTATCTATGGCAACTATCAACGTTTCTACGCACCCGTTGTCAAACTCTTGCATGATATGGGAGCAAGTGAGGTCGAACAAAGTGGCCGTAATGACCCGACGGCGCTTGGTAAGAAGGTATCAGGTGCCGCCATGACCATGGTAGCTGGCAAGATTTATGGTGGTCATTCCCTCTATTAGATGTCGATTATGAAGCCATGGTGGAAGTGCTCCAGTCCTAACCGGAAGAAGAATTGATTCTAAAAGGATTAAATCGGTGCGCAGCCGAGTTATGGGCTTGCGTCAACTCTTGGACGAACCCTATCGCCATATGACCATTGATCAGTTTTAAGGATGAGGTCATTTGTCGTCTAATGGAATTAGCTCCATTGATCAAGCCAAGCGTTATCAGCTGACTGAAGAAGATTGGACAGCCATTGAAGCCTTGGCGGATGCTGAAAATATCGCAACTGGGAATGGAACTATGTGCAATTCGCCACGTTATAGCTTCAATCGCGATACTCATCAGGAATCAGGACTGCAGAGTTCAGCCTAGAAGTCGAGACTGGTCGCATTAGCAAATGCCGCATCTATAGTGATTTCTTCGGTGAAGGGCCATCCAAAGATATTGAAGAAGCCTTGCTAGAGCACACCTGTTACTAAGCAAGATTTATTAGCAGTCCTATCCAAACAGGACTTGGCTCATTATTTTGGCCCAGTCACCGCCCAAGAGCTGGTGGACTTAATCCTATCTAGCATTTCGGCTCCTGTCCTTTGAAAAGGGCGGGGGCTTTTTTTATGATGCGGCTTGAAAAATTTTCGTCATTAATTTCTGGGCGGATGTCTCAAATGCAGTGGCCAAAACTAATATCACTGCTAACAAGAAACCGATATAATTAGTTAGCCATGAAAAGCGCCTATGACCATAGATAAACATAAGTTTGAAAGCTAAAAGCCCCTAAACCTAAAATCACAAGAAAAATTTTTGCAAACCTAAACATTTTAGGTTGACCTAATCTTTTCTCTGGTGTACAATATAATTAGCGGTAAGAGAGGAGATGATTCATGTGATTAAGACACAGGATCTAACAGTCAGTTATGATAATCAAGTGGTCGCTTTGGAAGGGGTTAACCTGGAATTAGCAGGTCCGACCATTACTGGCATTATTGGGCCCAACGGTGCTGGTAAATCTACTTTTGTCAAAGCAATCTTGAATATGGTAGACCATGACGGCCAGGTTTTTCTGGACGGGGTGCCTGCCAAGAAGATGCTGAAGAAAGTAGCTTACGTCGGCCAAAAGAGCGACATTGATTTCAACTTTCCAATTAAGGTCAAAGAATGTGTCTCCTTAGGCACGTATAGTAATCTCGGTATTTTTCCACAAGGTAAGTAAGAAAGAATGGAATAAAAGTTGAAAAAGCTCACTGAGTTGGCTTGAGTGACTTCGCTAACCGACAAATCTCAGCCCTCTCGGGTGGACAGTTCCAACGCGTTCTGATGGCGCGCTGTCTGGTTCAAGAAGCAGATTACATCTTCTTGGACGAGCCCTTTACTGGGATTGATTCGGTCAGTGAAGAGATTATTATGAAAATCTTGAAGGACCTCAAGACCCAAGGCAAGACGGTCTTGATTGTCCATCATGATTTGCATAAGGTACGGCGTTACTTCGATCAGTTGATTATCATAATCAGCAACTGATTGCTGTAGGGACCTACTGAGCAGGTATTTAATGACCAGAATATGAAGGCCGCCTATGGCGACAGTGTTTATTTTAGTAAGGGAGGTGACCTGGTATGACCTTGATTCATGAGTTTATTGAGAATGTGTCGACCCCGCATTATATGCAGAATGCGCTAGTCACCGCCATTGTCATTGGGATTGTCTCAGGGCTGTAGGGTGTTTCATTATCCTAAGAGGATGTCTCTTATGGGGATGCTATCTCCCATGCAGTGTTACTCAGGGGTCGCCTTTATCCTTCATCTTGGGGATTAATTTCTTCGTCAGGGCCATTGTCTTTTGGGCTTTTTGCCTCCATGATTATTACCTTCATTCGAGGAAATTCAATTATCAAGGGGATACAGCGATTGGGATTACGCTTCTCTCCTTCTTGGCCTTGGGGTCATCCTGATTGGCTTGGCCCTGAGTTCAACAGACCTCTTCCATATTCTCTTCGGGAATATCTTGGCGGTTCAAGATTCTGACAAGTGGATTACCATTTGGGTTTTCAGTGGCAGGTGCTAATCGTCATCATCCTCTTCTTCAAGGAGTTGTTGATTACGTCCTTCGACCCGCAAATGGCTAAAAGCCATGGGCATGAAGGTCAACTTCTACCACTACCTCTTAATGATTCTCTTGACCTTAGTGTCTGTAACGGCCATGCAAAGTGTCGGAACCATCCTGATTGTGGCCATGCTTATTACACCTGCCACCGCCTATCTCTACGTCAATAGCCTTAAGTCTATGATTCTCTCTCATCGACCTTGGGGGCTGTGACTTCAGTATTAGGTCCTCTTCCTCGGGACTCAGCTTCAACGTGGCTGGCGTCCAGCATTGTCACTCCACCTCAGCTGTGATTTTCGTGATTAGCTCTTCATCTCCAAAAACAACAATTCTTTAGAAAGCGGGTTTTTACGCAAATGAAACATAAACTAATGAAATTAGTGGCACTCTTGACGAGTATTGTTTTGTTTGGTACCAAGCGTGAGCGCCCAAGATAAAAACTTAAAGTTGTCGCAACTAACTCTATTATCGCCGATATCACCAAGAACTATTGCGGGTGATAAAATCGATCTTCACTCCATCGTACTAGTAGGCCAAGACCCTCATGAATATGAGCCACTACCTGACGATATTAGAAGACTACCGAAGCTGATTTAATCTTCTATAACGGCATTAACTTGGAAACTGGGGCAATGCTTGGTCTCACTAAATTGGTTCAAAACGCCAAACGAGTGGAAAATAAAGACTACTTCGCAGTCAGCGAGGGCGTGAAAAGTCATTCACTTGGAAGGTGAGGGCGAAACCGGTAAGGAAGACCCTCATGCTTGGTTGAACTTAGAAAATGGGTGATTTACGCTAAGAACATTGCTAAACACCTGATTGAAAAAGATCCAAAGCAAGGACTTCTACCAAAGAACTTGGATGACTATGTTGCCAAGTTAGAAGCTTTTGGACAAGGAAGCTAAAAACTAAGTTTGATGCTATTCGGAAGAGAAGAAAAATGATTGTTACCAGCGAAGGCTGCTTCAGTACTTCTCTAAAGCCTACAATGTACCATCGAGCACACATCTGGGAAATGACACGAAGAAGAAGGCACACTGACCAAATTCGTGATTTGGTAAGAAGCTCAAAAGGCTCTAAGGTACCAGCTCTCTTCGTAGAGATCAGTGTGGATGACCGTCCAATGAAGACCATCTCTAGCGAGACCAGCATTCCAATCTACGCTAAAATCTTCACTGACTCTATTGCTGAAGAAGGCCAAGATGGCGACAGCTACTACTCTATGATGAAGTGCATAACTTAGATAAGATCTCAGAAGGTTTAGCTAAGTAAACAAAATTTCTCGCATCTGTAAAAGTAAAAATACTTTACAGATGCTTTTTCTATGTGATCAGGGTCTGTAATCAATTGAGAGGTGAAATTAACATGGCAGTTAAAATTCGTTTTGAAACGTATGGGTTCTAAGAAAGCACCTTTCTACCATATCGTTGTTGCTGACTCACGTTCTCACGTGATGGTCGTATCATCGAGAAAAATCGGTGCTAGCACATTAACTAACCCAGCTACTTTAGAAGTTGAAGAAGAACTCACGTGAAATGGTTTGATCAAATGTGCGCAACCATCTGACACCGTGCGTAACCTCTTGTCTTCAAAGGCATCATGAAGAAATTCCACGAAAGCAAATAGTCTCGAGCAGTGTTCTAGATAAAGGATGATGAGATATGGTAAATATTGAAGCATTAATTACTGCAATCGTAGAAGCCGCTCTTGGACCACCAGAAGATTTTGGTGTGGAACAAGTGAGGACCGATGACTTCATGGAGTATCATTTGCACTTGAATCCGCAAGATGTGGGGCGTGTGATTGGGAAGAAGGCCGTGTTGCTCGTGCCATCCGGACTATCGTCTACAGCGTTCAAAGACTCGTGGTCATGAGCGGTCAGCGTATTGTCATTGCTGACCATGCGGAGAAAAGTTCAGCAGAATAATCAAGCGCCCTAGGGGCGTTTTCTATATTCATTAGGAGGAAATCGGTGAAGAAAGAAGAAAAAGCTGCAAAAAGTATTTGGTTGAGCGGACACGGCCGGTAGTGGCACTTGCTGTTCTTATTAATTTTTACGTTCTTTGCTATCTGCCCTCCTTGACAGCCCCAACCCAGCCCTTTTGGCGGGCCAGGAACCCTTCCCAGAAAGCTCAGTAAGCATGTAGTGGTAGAAGCAGAGTCGATCTTTCTCTTGGCCGAAGAAGGAGTAATGTGCCATCTCACCTTGTTCTCAGCCGCTAAGGTAGAGATAAGCCTTACCTAGTCTGGTCTATGCAAAAGATGATCCGGATATCGCCGCTGCTCGCCCTCAAGACCTATGCGCCTTGCTCAGTGAGCCTGCAAAGCTGATTAGGGAAGTGGATAAGAGTGAACGCGACAGAAACTCTTTAGATACGATGGCAGATAATAGTGAAAACGGGTCTTCCATACCGTGATCAGCTATGGACGGAATATCTGGTCAACATGAAGAATATCGCTAGATCTAAAGGACCATCCATTGGCTAGCTTATGGTTTTACAGCAGCATGTCTCTTGTGTATCTTATGGAGACTTGTTCAATCGCTATCGTCGACGTCAGTTCTATAGCCGTCTCATGAACGTTTCCTGAACTCAAGGGCCAACTTGACCACTTGCAAGTAGCCAGTGATTATGCAGATGACTATCGTGGCTCTACCTCTATAAGACAGTTTGATTTGCTTGGGAGGCTGCGCAGCCGTTCTGCCTATAAACGAGCTCTCTTTGACCTTAATAAGATAGTTTCAAGAGCCGTTACGGGTCAAAACAAAGTCAACTACTTCTTCCGGGCGCGAGATGTGGAGGGCAATTCCATACTTTAGAGCCTATCATGGTCGCACTCTGAGCTGGAAGACTTGGAGACCTTCCTAGTTGTCGTAGGTCAACGTTATCCTGATTTGGAAAATCGCTTCTAAATAGCCTGCAAAGACGCCTTTTGGCGTCTAGTAGGGAGGATGTCTCAGAGCCTTTCTTTGTAAGCTCGGAGCTTTCATTACAAGTATATTCCTTTATTAAGTAAAAATAGTTTGAAAATAGCTGTACAAACAAATGAAAAAGGGTTTATATATAGCTATACTAAAAATAGGAAGAAGGTCAGCTATGAAGGAAAAGAACTTGCGGCCTTTGGACAACCGTTTTCTCTCACCGTTTTTATTTGGTGGATTTGCTATTGTAATGTGGTTTATAGGTGGGATTGCAAAGTAGCCCACAATATGTTGTGGACCGTGGCCTCTATCCAAAACGATTTTGGCCAAAACGTGGCTATTAAAAATCGAAATCATTGAAGAAATTGGCAATATTAAGAACGATGACAAGGCTGCGATAGTCGATTCTATCAGTAATAAAGTTCTTGGCCTCATTGCGGATAAGGATGATGCTGACATTAAGTCTGCCTGGCGAAGTCAAGAAAAAGGCTACTAGTTAGCAATCCCTGTTCTAGATAACCGGTGAAAAGATAAACGGATTCTGCTGCTAAGGATACATCTCTAAAAATTCGTCAATCACTTGCGACTGAGCTCAGTCTTCATTAGAGGTTCCTTTATCGTCGATGTCAAAAACATAAGTCAGAGTGCAAATGCTCCTGTATGGTGCTTATGGCTTGGTGCGCTGGCCTTGTTCTTCGTCGGACTCTTTGCCTTCAATGTATCCCGTCATGAAAGCCTATCGTGAACTCTACGCCCAATTCCAGAATGAGGGTAACCTGATCTCTTAGTATCGGTGGCCAATATGCTGACAGCAAGCGTGGCCTCATGTTCTACAAGGATCATCTCATTGCTTTGGCGCAGCGCAATACCATAGCCTGCCAAGGATATCTCTGTGGTGGCTGTCAAAACAAAACCCATTCAACAGGGATTGCTAGCCATGTCAACTATACGGTTAAGCTATGATAAGAACTTCGAAAACATGTTCTTAGCACTGGGTGGCTCGAAGAGGCCTATGATGATGAAATCAATACCTTTACTTACTTCGTAGATCAACACCCTAATATTCTAGTGGGTGCCGACCATACCAGAATACCAAGCATTGATGCTGCGGGTTTTAATAAGCCCTCACCGGGAGAGTCAGCCTTAGGGCTGGCTCTTGACTGTAATTGCTTCACACTGGACTTCTAAAAAGGGGTATATTAGATTTATCATTTAAGAAAGAAGGTAAGTTATGAAACGTAATAATCTACGTAATGTTTTGGCTGTATTTAATCTTTGCCATGATTTTGCGCGGCTCTAGGTGGCTTCCTCTTCTACAAAGTCAGAATTCAAATGCTGATCAATTTGTAGAACAAAGGCCTAGTCTACCCTAAAACCGAAGCTTTGACGAGGGCATACCGCAGTCACCATTAAGAAATTATTCCTGTTTTGGAGATTACCATCACAAAAACATGGGTAGTAGTGTCTGAAAACATACAGGATTGGTTGCTTGCATAGCTTCTGACGGTGAGCGGGCTTTCAGTAGTATTACAGATGATTCTAACGTACTTAAAATCCTGAAGGAACGACTGAGTCTGGGCAACTGAGTCTGATCCCTAAATGTTTTGGCTCTTGCCTCAAAAGGTAAGGATGACCTAAAAATCGCAGAAAAGTTATTGACCGTGCTGGAGTCTGATGCTACTGTAAAATCACGTTTTGATGATTCAGCACTCTTAGATGTGCTGAAAGCTGAAAGCCATCTCAAGATTATGCATTTCGCTAGCTACGCCTTAGGCGCAGCGGTTCTATTATTGCTACTACCGCTCTCTGGAAATACTGGCAAAACACCAGTTTCTACAGTGCACTAGCATGACCACTTCCAGAATTAGCGCAAGACCTGGATAAATTAGTGACCGACAGCGATTTCCACTGCCCTGAGTTAGGTCTCTATGTCTACAAGAATCACTTAGTAGTGATTAGCTAATGATCGTATCATCGACTTGAGCCAAATCATCTATACTTATGCAGTCCGTCAAACCAATAATTCAGTAGTTACCTTCAAAGTTACCTGCACAATAATCAATTCCGTCCTTGTGGTCAAAACCGCGTCGCTATCAAAGAGAGTTCACACAGCCATGTTAGACCGTCTCATGCTCTACTTGCAAGAGGCTATCCATCTATGTTGGTAGGGTGTTCAACTATGCGACCGATTATAAAAGAATTAAAACGTCAAGCATGTGGCTAGCCATAAGTGACTAAAGCAAAGGACTGGGGTAACCTGGTCCTTTTATAGTAGTGATAGAAGGATAATCTTGTATAATAGACCTAGTAGCGATGGAAGGAGGCAAACTATGCAAAATTTATAAGTTAATGAAGATTCTACCTTATTTGCTCATAGTGGCCACTGTCTGCCTCATAATCGGAGGGCAGGGTCTTACCCTATATCAGCCAAGAGACGAGCGCAGATAGTCTCCGTGCCCAAGGGTTTAGTCTATCCCAATGTCTCTAGAGGTCAGCCGTCTGACTGCTGTCCCAGTAACCAGAATCACTATATCTCTGCCGTTAGCAATGTGGTCAAGGAAGCGAGGTGATTGTCTATCGTGATGATAAGACGGAACAGCCTTTTCCTTGTTAGTGATGGGGACTGGATATCCACTTTTGTTCGAGATGACTCTTACTTCTTTCCTATGCTCACAAGAGCGATCAGGGGCAACTCGCGAATGAGTCCCATTATGTCATGGCCATGGCAGATGACAGTGATAAAACAAGAATTTCTACAATCAATCGAAAGCTATGTCACCAATAAGACAGGCCAACGCGTCTTTATAAGTGGGACCTGCTTAATCAAGACAAGGCGGAAACCTGATTCAATCTATGAAGTTAGTCAGCTATATCTTTTGCTTCGCGCTGGCGGTATTGGGCTCACAGCCTATCGCTATAGTGCCATACGACGACGTTTCTGGAGCCAGTTTACCAAAAGCCTGCCAGAACCTGCAGAGGACAGGATTTGCTGATGACTCAGAGCAGTTCAAGTCTAACAACTGGGGCTCTATCTCTACTGTGACCATCTCCTTGTCTTAGGGGCTAAGGCGTTTAATTGACCTAAGTGACGGTATTGGGCTTAAATCTGAATAATGAAAGCAACAATGGCCGATTGAAGAGCCGGCTAATCCTCTATTATGATTGTGATCGCTATGAAACAGTCAAACTTCGCCCCTATTCGGAGATGGAGGGACGTGCCTTCCTAGAAGGTCTGATGGCCCTATCTTGACACTATCCTCATATCCTGCTGGCAGATGAGCGTTTAGCTATCTGAGAGTTAGCTAGACAAGGAAAAAGGCATTGGTTATAATAATAGTAACGAATAATAACTAGAAAGAAGGAATCCTATGAAACCCAACTTTAAGCGTGGCGTGATCCAGTCTTGTGATTTATGGTTTTGTTGCTTTTAAGTCAGCCAGCTTCTTCCAATATGCTTAGCGACCCAATCAACACCGGAGATTAGCTAGCCAAGGCTATATGTCTATCTAAGACTAGCGATACCAAGACTAGTAGCAAGACCACCTTTGTCGTAGCTATTTATAATTGAAGATACTAAGTACGAAAAAGAACAAACATTTTGTCATGGCCGATGATAAGAGCCTTCTGTACTGAGTCAAAAGCCAGATATAGCCATTATTAAAAACTAGAAGAAGCGCAGAAAAGGGCACCTTAGCTATGTAATCGATTACGATCATGAAGTCAAGGAGCTAGAGCATCTCACTCAAAGGCACTAGACAATCTAGAAAAGCAAGAGCCTGGGTGACAGACAATGAGATTTGAAATTAGAAACTCAATCTAACCAGTGTTGCTAATGTTGAAAAGCACTGGTACTACCATGATTGCTCTGACTGCACTAGCAGGTGTGGCTTTTCTTAGCCTACTGCAGTCTTCCGTTATGCAAGCAATAAACGTTTCTGACCAACTAGCAATACGTAACTGA